>JAABUZ0100003193.1_pt1 | contig 24899 bp, 23 predicted proteins | sample 5562091 | NCBI WGS metagenome assembly JAABUZ01 (sample SAMN12813069, study PRJNA571459) | rock metagenome | isolation source: Antarctica rocks | place: Antarctica: Victoria Land, Linnaeus Terrace sud | collected 2015-12-21 | reverse complement strand
ACGTGGTCGACGCGGCTCTCTACCTGGACTACCCCGTGATCATGGGCTTCACGCTGCTGATCGCTATCGTCTACATGGCGGTCAACCTCCTGGTGGACCTGCTGTACTCGTGGCTGAACCCGCAGATCCAGTAGGACCGGGGCGCGCGGGGGCTGGCCGGTGGGGGTGACGCTCAGCCACCAGCCCGGACTGGTGGCTGAGCCGCCGCTGGCGCGGTCCGGGCCGGCCGGCGAGCGCCGAAGCGGCTTCCGCCGCACCGCGCGCGGGGTGCTCAGCAATCCGCTGATGGTGTTTGGCTTCGGAGTGATGCTTCTCCTTGTGCTGGTGGCCATTTTCGCGCCCGCGCTGGCGCCGAGCGACCCGACCCGGATGCAGCTCGGCCAGCGGATGCGGCCCCCCAGCCCACAGCATCTGTTCGGCACCGACGACCTGGGCCGCGACATCCTGGCCCGCGTGATCTGGGGCGCGCGGGTGTCGCTGGAGATCGGCCTCATCGTCGTCGGCCTGGCCGGCACGACCGGGTTCCTGGTCGGGGCGACCTCGGGCTACGCTCGCGGCGCCTTCGACGGCCTGGTCATGCGGCTGATGGACATCATCCTGGCCTTCCCGCCGCTCATCCTGGCCATGGCGATTGCCTCGTTCCTGGGCCCGGACCTGAACAACGCCATGCTGGCGATAGCGGTCGTCCACGTGCCAAAGTACACGCGCCTGGCGCGCGGCGAGGCGCTGGCGCTGCGCGAGGCGCTGTACGTGCTGGCGGCCCGCTCCAGCGGGGCGTCGGCCTGGCGGATCGTGACCCGCCACATCATGCTGAACTCGCTGTCGTCGATCCTGATCGTGGCCACACTGGACTTCGGTCTGGTAATCCTGACGGCGGCCTCGCTCGGGTTCATCGGCCTGGGCGCCCAGCCACCAACGCCGGAGTGGGGGTTGATGGTGGCTGATGGCCGCAAGTACCTGATCGACGCGCCGTGGCTGGCGAGCTTTCCGGGTCTGACCATCATGGTCGTCGTGATCGCCGCCAACGTCTTCGGCGACGGTCTGCGCGACGCCCTGGACCCGCGCCTCGATCACTGAGCCGCTCCGGGCCGCGCCTCGAAGCTGCGCGGCGCCACGGCGGCCGGTCCGCCGTCGTCGACCACTACCCCGACCGCCAGCAGCGCCAGCAGCGCGGCAACCAGGACGCGGCCGAGCCCTGTGGCGCGCCCGCTGGTCACGCGGCGCATGATACCGATGGCGTGTTGTCGCACAAGACCACGCTACGGCCGCAGCCAGGCGCCTGGCGTCGTCCGCCGGGCCCATTCGGCAGGTCAGCCGCTGGCGGAGCTGGCGCCGCCGCCTACGCCGTTGGGCGTGGGCGTCCGCTGCTCTTCGGGCTGGCCTCCGTCGGCACCCCGGTCCGCAGGACAAGGGGGCGGCAGGAATCTCCTGCCGCCCCCACTGCTGCGATCTGGACCGGTCAGCTGCTCGCGGGGTGGATCGCGATCGTCGAGGCGGTAGCACCGGTCGTCGCCCCAGCCGCTGGCTGGGTCTTGACGTCCACCGTCTGGCCAGGCTGCAGGTCGCTCACGCTTCCGGTGGACTCCTTGACGATCTGGGTGCCGCTGCCGACCTGCACCGTCTGCTGGCTCCCGTCCGGCAGCTTCAGGGTCAGCTGGGTGCCGCTGACGCTGACGACCTGCGCCGCGTTCAGCCCACCACCCGGCCCGTTCTTGCCACCGCGCCCACCGCCCGGAGCACCCTTGCCGCCGCCGGCGACGTGGCTGCCCAGCAGCCCCTTCTCGGCGTAAGCCCCAAGGTCGTTGCCCGACGGGCCGAACGAGCGCGGCGGCAGCAGGGCGTTGCCCGACTGATTGACGCTCACCGTGATCGTGTCCTCGGTGGTGTTGCCGCCAGCCCCCTGGACGTTGACTTTGATCTGGTGGTCGCCGTCGGGCACCCCAGTCGAGTCGAACGGCGCGCTCCACATCTGGGTGTCGCCGATCCGCTGCATCGCCACGGGGCTGCCACCGTCGACCTGCATGGTCGCCGAGGCCACGCCCTTGTCGTCCCAGATCTTGGCCCGGATGTCGGTCGTGCCGTGCACCACCTGCGTGCCGTCGATCATCAGCTGCTTATCGCTGGGCGAGGTGATCATCACGAACGGCCAGCTGCCTAGCGGCTTGAACTTCCAGCTGACCACCCCGTTGTCGAGCGTGACCAGCGCGAAGCCGACCGGCCCCTCGGTCACCTGGCCGGTGTTGCGGCCGGCGGCGTAGACCGTGTGGCCATCGTTGGCCACGTCGTTGTAGTGGGTGTGGCCAGAGTCGACCATGATCACGTCGTCGCGCTGGATCAGGTCCTGGATCTGGGGCGCCAGAGCCATCGAGTGCATGAAGACGACGCTCTTGAGTCCCTGCGCTTTGGCCCCATCGAGGTCGGTGGTGAGCCAGCTGCGCTCGGCGTCGCTGATGCCACTCATGACGTCGATGAAGGCGAAGTGGTGGCCGCCGGCCGAGAAGCTGTAGTAGTCGTTCGGCTCCAAATACTTGTTGTAGAAGGTGAGGCCCGTCTTCTCGTCGTGGTCGCCAGGGACAGAGTACAGCGGCACCTGGAGCTGATCGGTGGCCTGCTTGATGAGTTGGTATTCGCTCTCGGAGTCGTCGTTGGCGTTGTCGCCGGGTAGGACGGCGAAGTTGACGCCGTTCTTCAGGTACTGGTTCGTGTTGGCGATGATGGTCTGGAAGTCCTGGTAGTTCTGCTGGTCGGCCGTGGTGATGTGCAGGTCGCCGAAGTGGACCCAGCTCACGACGCCAGGATTCAGGATGGTCGTGGTGGCGCCCGCGTCGGCCAGGGCGTTGACCGGCAGCGGCAGCGTGGAGTTGCTGCTGGCCGCCGCGGCGGGCGCGCTCTGCGCAGGAGCAGACGTGGCCGCGGCGGACTGCCCCACCACCGGCGCGGACGAGGCTGCCAGACCGGTGCCAGCACAGGCGGTCAGCAGCGAGATGGACGCTGCCAGCAGGGGTATCGTCCGGGCGAAGCGTCGGCGACGGCGCGGCTTGGCCGTGGCGGGAAGGAACGAGCGTAGCGATGTCATGATCGGGTCCTCCTCTGGGAGTCGGATGTAGGTGCACCGGTGCACCTACATCCGACTCTAGGAACCCAAACTGAGAGAACTTCCCAGGTTTGCTGAGAGGACGCAGAGAATCCGCGGGACAGTTCCCGTGAGTGAGCTGCGCCGTTGCTCAACTGCGGCGTCGGACGAGCGGCCGCGGCGGACCCGGGCCATCGCCGACCACGCGCTTTGCCTCGGGCACGTCCGTCGGGAGCAGCAGAGGCAGCGAGACGGTAAAGATAGCCCCGCCCGGTGGTGTCATGGTGACGCTGACCGTCCCACCGTGTGCCTCCACGATGCCGCGCACGATCGCCAGGCCAAGCCCAGCCCCGCCGTCGGCCCGCGCGCGCGCCGCGTCGGCTCGATAGAACCGGTCGAACACGTGCCCCAGGTGCTCAGCCGGGATGCCAGGCCCGTTGTCCTGGACGGTCGCCACGGCCTGCTCCCCCGCGGCCACGACGCTGAGAAGCACCCAGCCGCCCACCGCCGGCGCGTGCCGGAGCGCGTTCTGCACCAGGTTGAGCAGCACCTGGTGCAGGCGCGTGCTGTCGCCGTGCACCTGAACCGTGTCATCGCCGCGGAGGCGCAGGTCCTTGCCCTGCGCCACCGGTAGAGCTCGCGCTTGCTGGTACACATCGTGCGCCACCGCGGTGAGGTCCACTGGCTCGCGGCGCAGCGCCGCGTTGCCCTGGGCATCCAGCCGCGCGAGCGCCAGCAAATCCTGCACCAGCCGGCTCAGGCGCGTCACTTCGCGGCGCATCTCACCGGCCAGCCGCTCGGCTTCCGCCGGCTCCGCCCGCAAGGCGCGCGGCAGCACGTCGAGCTGGCCACCGAGCGCGGTCAGCGGCGTGCGGAGCTCGTGGGAGGCATCGGCCACAAACGCCTGCTGGGCAGCGAAGGCGGCCTCCAGCCGCTCCGCCATGTCGTTGAAGGCGCGGGCCAGCGCGCCGACCTCATCCCGACTGGCTGGGACCGCCACCCGTGCCGCCAGGTCTCCCTGGGCCAACTGGTGGCTGGCGGCGGCCAGACCGCGCAGCGGGCGCAGGCCGAGGCGGGTGAGTCGTGGGCCAGCCAGCGCCGCGAGCAGCAGGACGAGACTCACGCCCGCGAGCAGGAGCAGCAGCACCGTGTGGAGCGTCGCGTCAGTCTGGGCGGTGGGCACGCTCAGCTGGAGGTAGCCGACAACGGTGCCTGCGGTCCCCTTCGGTTTGGGCTTCGGCAGCAGCCCGAAGGGCTGATTGGATGGCGCCGCGCCGCCGCTGACGACGGGCTCCAGGAGCACGGCCGTCCGCCCCAGGGGCCCCGCAGCGGTCAGCCCCGTCCACTGGCCCGCGCCGGCCCGCACCGCCTCTAGGCCCGCCGCTGGCGGGTCGGGTGCCTGCTCTCGCGGCCCGCGCGATTGAGCCACTACCCGGCCATTCGGGTCCAGGATGACCACCCCGACGGCAGGCGCCGCCACGTTGTCCGTGGCGGACGTGGCGGCCTCCGCCAGTGGCTGGCCGGTGGCGATGCCTGCCTGCAAGACCCGCTCGACCGCGCGCGCCTCGCCACCCAGAAAGGCGAAAGTGCTCAGCTCCAGGGATTGCGCAAGGGCCACGTACAAGAACACGCCGAGCGCCAGCAACGCCACGGCCAGCAGCGCCACGTACCAGGTGGTCAGGTGGACTGCCAGACCCGCCTGCCGCCACCACCGCCCCAACGACAGATCACTCATCGGACAGCACGTACCCCACGCCCCGGACAGTGCGAATGAGCTGGGTTGGGGGGCGGTCGGCAAGCTTGTCGCGCAGGTAGCCGACGTAGACCTCGACGATGTTGTCGTCGCCGGCGAAATCGTAGCCCCAGACCCGCTCCACCAGCGCCCGCTTCGGGTAGACCCACCGTGGCTGCTCCAGCAGCACACGCAACAGATCGAACTCACGCGGCGTGAGGCTCACCGGACGTCCCGCCCGCGTCACCTTGCGGGTCGCCGGGTTGAGCTCCAGGTCCGCGAAGCGGAGGGTTGTCGCCGTGCGCGTCGCCCGGCGGCGCAGCACGGCGCGGATCCGGGCGACCAGCTCCTCGAAATGGAACGGCTTGACGACGTAGTCGTCGGCTCCGCCCTCCAGGCCCGCCAGGCGATCGGCGAGGCTGTCCCGGGCCGTGAGCATCACGATGGCCGGGTCACCGAACGCGCGCAGCCGCTTGCACACCTCGAGACCGTCCATCCCGGGCAGCATCCAATCCAGCACCACGACGTCCGGGCGGGACTGCTCGGCGGTGCGCACGGCCGCGAGACCGTCGCTACAGACCCGCACATCGAAGCCCTCGTAGCGCAAGCCCAGACGGACGAAGTCGGCAATCCCAGCGTCGTCCTCGACGACCAGTGCGCGGAGAGTGAGCTCGGGGCGCTCGCTGGCCTCCGGCGGATCCTGCATGGTCCGAGTATGAGGCTCGTCGCTGTGGTGCCGTTGAGAGATCGCTGAGGAAACGCTGAGAGGCGTGGAGCTCACGGCAGACCGCCGACGAGGTGAGCCATCAGCCACAGCCCGGCGGCGGCGGCGAGCAGCGCGGGCAGCGTCACCGGCAGCGCGATGCGCAGGTACGCCAGGGCGGAGACCTGGACGCCCCGGCGGCGCAGCAGCAGCAGCCACAACAACGTCGAGAGCGCCCCGATCGGCGTGAGATTGGGGCCCAGATCCACGCCGATGAGCACCGCCGCGACCAGGTCGCCGCGAACTGCACCGCCGGCCATGCTGCCCAGGGCAGTCGCGGCCACCAGCGCGGCGGGCAGGTTGTTGACCAGGTTCGCCACCACGGCCAGGCCGAGCACAGCCACCGGGACGCCGACACCGCCGAGGCCCTGGACGGCATCGATGGCGCGCACCACCGGGCCGAAGGCACCCGCCCGCTCGGCGCCGCCAACCAGGAGCAGCAACCCGGCGAAGAGCGGGAACAGGCCCCAGGGTACCGCGCTCGACCACCGCGTGCCCGCCCAGCCGACAGCCCAGATGTCCAGCGCCAGCAGTCCCACGGCTCCACCCAGGGCAACCAGGCCGAGCGGCCAGGCGGCGGCCGAGCCGACCAGGTACGCGACCGTCAGGCCGGCGACGCCAACCAGGTTGGTCCTGGCGCGCCGGTCGAGTGAGCGAGCCGTCCCGCTCGGCGCGGCGAATGGCGCGGCCAGTTCGCGTCGAAACACGACCAGCAGCCCGGCCAGAGTAGCGACCACGGCCAACACTGAGGGAAGCAGTAGGTGACTCAGAAAGGAGCCCAGGTCGAGCGGGGCGCGGCCGAGGATGAGGAGATTGGCGGGATTGGAGACGGGCAGCACGAACGACGCCGCGTTGGCCACCAGCGCGCAGGCGAAAGCGTAGGGGCGTGGATCAATCCCCAGGCGCGTGGCCGCCGCGAAAGCGACAGGCGTCAGCAGCAGGGCCGTCGCGTCGTTGGAGAGCACGGCCGTGATCAGCACGCCCGCCAGGTAGAGGCCGATGAGCAAGCGCTGCTGGCTGCCGCGCGCCGTGCGCGCCGCCAGCGCCGCGGCGGTGCGGAAGAGCCCTGCCTGCTCGGCTACCGCTGAGGAGACGGCCAGACCGAGGAAGAAAAGGAACACGTTCCAGGCGCCGCCCAGCTGGGCCAGCGCCTCGCGGACGGGCAGGAGGCCGGACGCGACCATGACCAAGCCGCCGCCCAGCGCAGCGGCCCAATCTGGGAGCCCGCGTGGGCGGACGAGCACGAGCACGAGACTGGCGGCAAAGATCGCCACCGCTGCCGCCGGCTGGGTCACGTCTGTCAGCAGCGTACCCGCCTTCTGCCGCATTGGCCGACGGCGCTCCAGGCGGGCGAAAAGTACAATCGTGCGCAGCGCTTACTGTCTTGGAGGGTCCCGCATGGCGAAGTTGACCGTGGGCAATGAGAACAACGCGCCAATCGAGCTGTACTACGAGGACCACGGGTCGGGCCAGCCGGTGGTGCTCATCCACGGCTGGCCGCTCAGCGGGCGTGCCTGGGAGCATCAGGTGCCGGCGCTCGTGGATGGCGGCTATCGCGTCATCGCCTACGACCGTCGTGGCTTCGGCTGGTCCTCGCAGCCATGGACAGGCTACGACTACGACACGTTCGCGGCCGACCTGAACGCGCTGCTCGAGCACCTCGATGTGCGGCAGGCAACTCTTGTCGGGTTCTCGATGGGCGGCGGCGAGGTGGTCCGCTACATCGGCACCTACGGCACGGGCCGGGTGTCCAAGGCCGTACTGGCGGCGGCCGTCCCGCCGTACCTGTACAAGTCCGCCGACAATCCAGACGGCGGCCTCGATGATGCCACGATTGCTCAATTCGAGGAAGGCGTGAAGCGGGACCGGCTGGCGTTCCTGGACGGCTTCACTCGGATGTTCTTCCGCGCCGGCGACAGGACCGACCTGGTGAGCGAGCCGGAGCGCCTCTACAACTGCCAGATCGCCGCGTTCGCCTCGCCGAAGGGGACACTGGACTGCATCGCCGCATTCGGGCGCACCGACTTCCGGAGCGACCTGGCGAAGATCAAGGTGCCGACCCTGATCATCCACGGCGACGCCGATGCCATCGTGCCGTTCGAGGTGAGCGGGAAGCGTTCGCACGCGGCGATTGCCGGTAGTCGGCTGGTCATGGTGCCGGGCGGTCCGCACGGTCTGAACGCGACGCACCCCCAGCAGTTCAACCAGGCGCTGCTGGAGTTTCTCGCGAGCTGAAGCCACAGGTACTGACGTGAGCGCCAGCACCCGGCGGTGGGCCAGGGGAGCCACTCCTGCTGGACCAGATGCTCCCGAAGTTGACGCTGTTGATTCCTCCAAGTAAGAGGACATATCCTGGGAAACGCTCCTGGCCAGTGTGCCCGCTACATTCGTCTACAACCTGGCACTAGGAGCGTCGTAGGGCGCGCCGCGGAAGGGGGGAGGCAAAGGCGCCGCGTCCATGCCTGTGGCCAGGGGAAGAGCTGGCCCAGCTCTACATCGTCGCCTAATGGCTCGTCATTCCACGGTTTCAGTTGTGAGAGGTCGCACATGACACTCCGGCCACGATTCTTGCAACAGTGGCTTCTGTCGCTTTTGCTCACCATTGTCGCGATGGGTGCCTCCAGTCTGCCCCTCCATGCGCAGGAGGCGCCCTCACAGTCGGGCGGCGCGCCGCAGCTTCTGGCCACGGTCAAGGTGCCGGGCGTCGCTGGGCGATGGGACGTCATGGCCATCGACCCTTCGGCGAAACGGCTCTACGTCTCGGACACGAGCAACGAGGCTCTCGATGTGATGGACACGACGACCCAGTCGTTCGTGGCACAGATCAAGGGCCTACCCAGCCACGTCGACGCGAAGGGCAATTGGAGCGGCTCCAACGGCCTCGCTGTCGCGCCCGAGCTGAACAAGGTCTGGGTGTCCGACCAGGTTGACAGCGCGGTTCATATCTACGACACCACCAGCTTGACGCAGACGGCCGTCGTCCCGACCACCCAGAAGGGCTCGGACTCCGTGGTGTACGACCCGGCGGATAAGAAGGTGTACGTGTCGAACGGCGACAGCAAGACCATCACCGTCCTGGACGCCACGTCCAACAAGATCCTGACCCAGATAGCGCTGCCCGGTTCGCCCGAGCTCGCGGCCTGGGACCCGTTCGATGGCACGATCCACCAGAACCTCTCCGACATGAACGGCCAGGTGGTTATCAATCCTAAGACCGACCAGATCATGTATGGGTTCCCCATGTCACCTGGCTGCGAGCCGCACGGGCTCAGCTTTGCCCCGAAGAATCAGTACGAGCTCGTCGGGTGCACCAAGCAGCTGACGCTGGTGATCGACGGCGGCACTGGCAATCTGGTCTCAGGGACGAACAAGATCGGCGGTGGCGACATCACTGGCTACAACCCGGTGAACAACCGCTTCTACGTGGCAGCGTCCGGCCAGCCAGGCGGGCCAATTGTTGGCGTATTCGATGGCACGACAGGGGACTACGTGGGGAGCGCCAAAACCGATAAAGGGGCGCACCTGTTGGCCGTCGACCCGAGCGACGGCAAGGTCTACGTTGGGGCCGGTGCGGCGGGCACCATTCTGATCTTCGCCCCGTAGGGGGGCAAAGTGCCGTGACGCGGGGAGAGCCGTCAGGGCCCTCCCCGCGTTGGCTTCACCTGGTAGATCGCTCGCGCCGGGCAGGTGCGAGCTTGAAATTCAGGTGCGCGGCGTGGACGCCGACTTGCTGTTGTCGATGGTGATCACTTTCGGCATCAGGAAGAGCGTATCCGTGGCCGGCTTGGCGCCAGTCCGCTTGAAGTCCACCAGCGCCTGCACCGCCTTGGCGGCCTGCTCGTTCGGGTACTGGTCGATGGTCGCCGTCAGCGTGCCCGCCTCGATGGCGTCGAGAGCTATCGACAGGGCGTCAAATCCAACGATCACGAACTTGCTGGAGTCCAGGCCCTGGGCCTGTAGCGCTTGCAGCGCGCCCATCGCCATGTCGTCGTTGGCCGAGAACATGGCGTCGAAGCCCGGATTGTCGGGGGTTGAGCCCAGGCCAGTCAGGATGGTCTCCGTCACCCGCAACGCATCGTCAGTCTTGAAGTTCGCCGTCTGCGAGGCAACTATCTGAATGTCAGGGTAGGCAGCGAGTGCGTCGTGGAAGCCCTTGCTGCGGTCGATCGCCGGCGACGCGCCTGGCGTGCCCAGCAGCTCGATCACCCGCCCCTGACCGCCCAGGCGGTCGGCGATGAACTTGCCAGCGGCCTGTCCGCCGGCGACGTTGTCGGCGCCGACGTGCCCGAGGATGCCCTTGGTGCCGTCAGCGGCGCGGCGGTCGACTGTCATAACCGGGATGTTGGCGGCGGCGGCCGCGCTGAAGCAGCCTGCCAGACCGTCGACCGTCCGCGGGCTGATGACGACGCCGTCCACGTGCTGCGCTACGGCGCTCTCACAGCCGGCCAGCTGCTTGGCGTCGTCGTCCTGGCCGTCGAGGTCCTGAATCTGGACGCCGCCGATCTGGGCTGCCGCCGCGTGGGCGCCATCCCACATGACCTTGAAGAACGGGAAGTTGGCGCCCGGAATGGAGTAGGCGATGGTCATCTGCTGCTGGGCTGCGGCGCTCATCGTCGAGGACGTGAGCAGCATCAGTCCGAGGAGCATGCCACCAAGCAGTCGTACAGGTCTGCGCATAAAACTCTGACTCCCAAAGAGCTTCGGTGTCGTATCCAACAGGGTCAACGTTCAGTACTCGCCGGACGAGAGACTCCAGGCACCTCCTTCTGGCCTAACGCGAACGCCGCCGTCCAAAGTGGTCGAGCAGCACGGCACCCACGATGATGCAGCCCTTGATGATGGGCTGGTAGTAGGGCGACACGTTCATCAACACGAGCCCATTCGAGAGGACACCGATCAGCAGAGCGCCCATTACCGTGCCCGAGACAGTGCCGCGGCCACCCGATAAACTGGTGCCGCCAATCACTACCGAGGCGATAGCGTCCAGCTCGTAGCCGTCACCTGCCAGTGGCTGGCCAGAGTTCAAGCGCGCCGTCAAGATGATCGAGGCTAGCGACGCGCTCACCCCTGCGATAACGAAGACGACTGTCTTGATGCCGTCGACGCGCAGCCCCGAGAGACGGGCGGCGTTTTCGTTGCCACCAATGGCGTAGACCGCCCGACCAAAGCTGGTCCGCCCCAGCACGACCGCCGCCGCGGCCACGACGACGACGTACACCATGATGGGGGCTGGGATCGGGCCCACGTAGCCGGTCCCAAGCCAGCGGAAATCGTCGTGCAATCCAGTGATCGGTAGCGCATTGGTGAAGACCAGCGTCGCCCCCCGCAGGCCAGCCAGGACACCCAGTGTCACGACGAACGACGGAATGCCGCCCTTGGTGACGAGCAGGCCAACGACCACGCCAGTAACGGCGCCCACTGCCAGTGGCAAGGCGAGCGACGCCGCGAGCCCCTGGTTGTTGTGCTGCAGCGCCGCGGCAATGACGCCGCTGAACGCGACGACCGAGCCGACGCCCAGGTCGATGCCCGCGATCAGGATGACGAACATCTCGCCGACGGCGACGATGCCCGTGACCGACACCTGGCGGACCACGTTGAGGATGTTGACGGTGGAGGCGAACACCGGCACGCAGAGCGCCCCGTCTCTCATGAGCGTCATATGCGAGACCTGATCGGCCAGGCTGCACGGCGCTTTGTCGGTGCGCCAGGGGCCTATCAGGGTGAACATGAGACACAGCGCCAGCAGGATCACGAGCGTCCCGTAGCGCTGGAAGAACCGTTGTCCGCGCGACCGACCCGGGACCACGCGGGTCCCGGGCACGACGACGCGCTCAGCGACAGTCATCGCTTCGGGCCCCCGTCAGGCGGCGCAGGCAAGGATCGCTTCCTGCGTCGCCTGCCCCCGCTCGAACTCGCCACTGATGCGTCCTTCGCGGACCACGAGGATCCGGTCCGACATCCCGAGTACCTCGGGCAGCTCACTCGAGATCATGATTATGCCGACCCCCTGGCCCGCCAGTCGGCTCATCAGCGCATGCACCTCCGCCTTTGCGCCCACGTCGATGCCGCGCGTCGGCTCGTCCAGGATGAGCACCTTCGGCTGCGTGGCCAGCCACTTCGCGATCACGACCTTCTGCTGATTGCCCCCAGAAAGAGTCATCACCTCCTGCTCCACCCCGGTCGTCCGAATGTCCAGACTCCTGACGTAGTCGGAGGCGATGCTCCGTTCGCTGGTCCGGTTGAGAAAGCCGAGCCGACTCACCAGCCGCAGGCTCGCGAGCGTCGTGTTCTCGCGTACTGTCATGCCCAGCACGAGCCCCTGTAGCTTGCGGTCCTCGGTGACGAAGCCTATGCCGAGTCTGATAGCGTCCCGCGGGCTGTTGATTCGGACCACTTTGCCCTGGACGAGGACTTCACCTCCATCGCGGTGGTCGGCGCCGAAGAGAACGCGGACGAGCTCTGTCCGCCCCGCGCCGATGAGACCAGCCAGTCCGAGGATCTCTCCCCGCCGCAGCACGAAGCTGACGTCGTCGACGACGCCCATGCGCCTCAGGTGTCGGACCTCCAGGATCGGCTCGCCGAGCGCGGCGTCCTGTTTGGGGAAGAGGGCGTTCAGCTCGCGCCCCACCATGGCATTGATCAGCCGGGCCTGGGTGGCCTGGGCGATCGGGATGCTCTCCACCAATCGCCCGTCGCGCAGCACGGTGATCGTGTTGGCGATGCGGAAGATCTCCTCGAGCCGATGGCTGATGTACACCACCGCCACCCCAGCGGACTTCAGGCGTTTGATGATCTGGAAGAGCGTGTCTGCCTCGCGCTCCGACAGCGCGGACGTGGGCTCGTCCATGATGATGAGCTCGGACTTGTGTGACAGCGCCTTGACAATCTCGACCATCTGCTGGCGTGCCACTGACAACTCCTCCACCGGGACGCGGACGTCGAGATCGACCCCGAGCCGGTCCACCAGCGCTCGCGCCTCGGCGTACAGGTGGGTCCACGCGACGAACCCGGCTCGAGCTGGCGCGCGTCCCAGGAAGATGTTTTCGGCTACTGACAGGTTCGGCGCCAGGTTGAGCTCCTGGTGGATCATGCTGATCCCGTGGGCCAGCGCCTGGCGCGGGTTGGCTATGTCGACCGGCTCCCCCTTCCACACGATCTCGCCGCCGTCCCGCTGGTACACGCCGGCGACGATCTTCATCAGCGTCGACTTGCCGGCCCCGTTCTCGCCGCACACTGCGTGGACTTCGCCCGGTCTGACGTCAAGATCGACGCCGCTCAGTGCCTGGACTCCCGGAAACCCCTTGGTCAGCCGTCGAACCTGGAGCAGGGGTGTGCCAGTCATGGTCTGCGGGAGCTAGACCTGCGGTAACGGGGCGAACAGGTCGACGGGCGTCCCGTCGGGGTCGTGCACGACGGCGTAACGCATGCCCCAGAAGGCGTCCCAGGGTCGCAGGTGACCCTCGTAGCCAGCACCGGTGAGGTCGGCCCAGGCCCTGTCAACCTCCGCCGGGCTGTCACAGGCGAAGGCAAGGGCGGCCCGGTGTCCGCGCTCCGTGGGGCGGGTCCAGCCGGGGTCGAAGGAGCGGATCGTGTCCTCTGTGTCGAAGGCCAGGTGCATCCCGCTGCCGAGGTCGACATCGGCGTGCGGCTGGCCGTCGGCGTCAGGCGGTACGTCTATGCCCAAGCGGCGGTAGAAGGCGAGCGTGGTGGCCATGTCGGTCACGACCAGCTCGATGGTAGCGAGGCGCAGCTTTCATGCAGGTCCATGGTACGCAGCGGCCAACCCGGTGTCCTGCACGGTTCGAACGCCCAGTCCAAGCGCGGCGACAGGCCCGGGAGCTGTCTGCCGTGGAGCGCATCGAAGTCCCGTACCCTATCGCGTGGTGGTGGCTCAGCGGTGGGCGGGCGCGGCGTTCCTCGGCGTTGGCGCGGCCAGCGCCGCCCTGTACGCTCTCTGGTCCGTATGGGTGCCACTCCTGCCGACGAACCTGTTCGTGCCCTTGCTCGATCTGGGCAAGATGACCGGCTACCGCTGGGATTCGGCCCTGCGCTACCTGGCGCTCGAGGGCGGGCTGTTCTCCCTCTACGGAGTGGGCTACGCGCTCGCGCGCCGGGGCGCCGCCAGCCTCACGCAGGTGCTGCTCCTGGCGGCGCTGTTCTGCGCCCCGCTGTTGCTGGTGTACCCGGCCACCGCGGCGGACCTCTTCGGCTACGTGGCTCAGGGCCGCTTGCTGGCGCTCCACCACGTCAACCCGTTCTCCGTGGTGCCCGACGACTTCCCTGGTGACGCGATCCTCCCGTATGTGGTCTTCCCACGGGAGCCGTCGCAGTACGGTCCGCTGTGGGCGTGGATCGGGGCGACCATCAGCCTGCTCGCCGGCGCCGACGCGAGAACCGTCGCGGCGCTGCCGCGCGAAGCGCTACTGTACAAGACCGTCGCCGCCGTGGCGCACCTCGGCGGTGCCGCTCTCGTGTTCTCCGTGGCCCGTCGTCTGGCAGACAGGCGCTCCGACGCCGTCAGCGCGGCGTACCTGTTTGCCTGGAACCCGCTCCTTCTGTGGGAGATGGTCGGCAACGCGCACAACGACGGCGTCATGGCCCTCGGTGGGCTTGGCGCGCTCCTCGCGTTCGCCAGCCGGCGCGGCGTCTGGGTGCTCCCGGCGGTCGCGCTGGGGGCGATGGTCAAGGTGCCCATTGTGGCCGCGGCGCCGGTCCTGGCCATCGTGCTGTGGCGCCGTGGCGCCCGGGCGACGCTGGTGGGTCTGGGCAGCGCCGCGGCGCTGGTGGCAGCCGCGTACGCGCCGTTCTGGCACGGGTTGGCGACGCTGACGTTCCTCGGCCGCGGCGACCTGTTCACGGCTTCTCCGGCCAGCGCGCTCCGCTACCTGCTGACGCCGGCTCGCGGCGAGGCCGATGCTGCTCACCTTGCCCGCCTCGTGACCGGGGCTCTGCTGCTCGCCGTCCTCGCGCCGATCCTGTACCGCGCTCTCCGAGCCCGGTCGGAGCGCGAGGCCGTCGAGCTGACGTACTGGGCGGTCCTGGCGGCGCTGCTGCTGGGGGTCACCTGGTTTCAGGCGTGGTACCTGGCCTGGCCGCTGGCCATGGCCGCGCCGCTGGCTCTGCCCGCCAGGAATCGCGAGGTCGTGCTGCTGAGCGTGGGCGGCATGGGCACCTACCTCGTCTTCATCTATCTCTGGGTGATGGGCGTCATTCCCGGCGGTGCGACCGGCGCCCAGATCGCCGCCGTGTCAGTCCTGCTTGGTCCGCTGCTCCTCGGCTGGGTCATCGCGGCGCTGCCACGCCCGCGAGCGCGAGAGCCATGGTCCCTGACGTCGGCTGCCCGCTGATCGACATCCACACGCACCTCATGCCGGATCGACTGGCTCGGGCCGTGCGCGCGTACTTCCACGCGCACTTGTGGCCGCCGCTGTACGAAGGCACTACCCCGGAGCTGGTCCAACAGCTGCTCGACGCTGGTGTCGACCGCTTCGTGTTCATGGCCTACGCGCACCGGGACGGTATGGCGCGCTCGCTCAACCACTGGGTGGCCAACGTCCAATCGACGTTCGCGCCGCACGCGATAGGTTTCGGGACGTTCCATCCTGATGATGACGCGCTGATCCCGGGCCTGGTCGACGAGGCCTTTGGCCGCCTCGGATTACGCGGCGCCAAGCTGCACCCACAGGTCGGTCGTTTCGCCGTGGACGACCGGCGGCTCGACCCGTTGTACGAGCGCGCCATGGAGGAGGGCCAGACCCTGCTCATCCACGCCGGCCGGCGCCCCGAGCGGAGCGAGTACGTGGGGGCACGGGTGTTCGGCCGGCTGCTGCGGCGCTTTCCCCGACTGAAAGTGGTGGTGGCCCACGCGGGGGCCGACGAATTCGAGGCCTTCTTCGACATCTGCGCCTTCCACGACGGGGTGTATCTTGACACCGCTATGGTCTTCAGCGGACTACTTGGCGGCCCTTTGCCGATCGAGCGGATCTTGGAGTTCCCGGATCGCATCGTCTACGGTAGCGACTTCCCCAACATCCCGTACGACCTCGCGAGCGCCGTGGGCGCGATCCGCGATCTGCGTCTCGGGCGGGCCTTCGAAGAAAAGATCCTGTGCACCAACAGCGCCCGGCTGCTGGGACTGGATCCGACAGCGCTCGGGGAGGCAGCTGGCGCGCGTGGGCTCCCGCCGTCCTAAGCCTTAAGCTCTACGCTTTAAGACGTCATTGTTTCGGTGGTAGGGGGGCAGACCGCATACTTGTGCGCACGTCGACAACCGTTCGCGCCGCCAACGCCGGCCTGCCGGGAGCCGGGGTTGCCGTCGAGAAGTGATGGACATGGGAAGGAGTACGAGAGTGGGGTTGATCGACGGAGTCCAGTGCAAGCCCCTGAAAGTGTTTGCCGACGATCGGGGCTACTTCATGGAGCTCCTGCGAGAAGACGACGCCTTCTACACGCGGTTCGGACAGTCGAACTACTCGATAACCTATCCCGGGGTGGTGAAGGCCTGGCACTGGCACCGCCGCCAGGACGACATCTGGTTCGTCGCCTCCGGCATGGCGCAGGTTGGGCTGCACGATCTCCGCGACGGGTCAGCCACCAGAGGCGAGACGAGCGTCTACTACCTCGGCGAGCAGAACCGCGCGCTGCTGTACATCCCCCACGGTGTCGCCCACGGCTACCGCGTGCTGGGCTCGACGCCGGTCGGGCTGATGTACCACACGACCCACCCGTACGACCCGGCCGACGAGCTGCGCATACCCTGGAACGACGCGTCCATCGGCCTGGACTGGACCACCCAGAACAAGTAGGTGCAGGAGTTAAGAGAGGCGTTACGCTATGAGTAGCCGTCAGCCCTCACCCGTCAGCCCTCACCCGTCAGCAGCGAGCTGAAGGCGGATAGCTGACAGCTGAAAGCTCCCCATGGCCACCGTCCTGATAGCCGACGACGAAAAGAACATCGTGCAGCTGGCGCGCATGTACCTCGTCAGTGAGGGCTTCACTGTGGAGTCCGCCGCCGACGGCAGCGAGGCCATCGAGAAGGTCCGCCAGGTGAAGCCGGACCTGGTGATCCTGGACCTGATGATGCCAGATCTCGATGGCTGGGAAGTGTGCCGCCGGCTGCGCAAGGACAGCGACATCCCGATCATCATGCTGACCGCCCGCGGCGACGACGTCGACAAGATCGTCGGCCTCGAGCTTGGCGCCGACGACTACGTCACCAAGCCGTTCAACGCCCGCGAGCTGGTCGCTCGCGTCAAGGCGGTTCTGCGCCGGTACGCGGCAGGCAAGGCGCCCGAGCGCGTACTCCAGGTGGGCAACCTGCGGATCGAGCCAGAGCGCCACGAGGTCACTGTCGACGGTCGCACGGTTGAGCTGCGGCCGAAGGAGTTCGACCTGCTCACCGCTCTGGCGCGCCACCCGGGCGTGGTCTTCGACCGCGAGCGCCTGCTCAAGGTGGCCTGGGGCTACGACTACTACGGCGACTCGCGCACCGTGGACGTGCACGTGACCTGGCTGCGCGAGAAGCTGCGCGAGAGCACGGCCCGCATCCAGACCGTCTGGGGGGTCGGGTACAAGCTGGTGGAGTCCGACGGCACGGAGCCGGCCGACTCCAGCCGGCGCCGCCGCGGTCCGGCGCCGGGCCACCCACCAGATCGGGACTGACGGCCGCCCCGCATGTTCCGGCCGTTCAAATCCCTCCGCAGCAAGCTCATCGCGGCGTTCGCCGCCGTGATCGCCGTGTCGCTGCTGCTCGCCAGCAGCGTGTTCGCCTACATCGTGAACGACTACCAGACCGAGCGCGAGAAGGCCCAGCTCACCGCGCTCGCGATGCCCATCTCCGACGTGATAGGCCAGGGGGTGCTCCGCGAGCAGTCGGTACCCACTATCACGACACGGCTCGACGACGTGGCTGCTCGCACGCAGATCCGCCTTCTCCTGATCGACGACCGGGGGGTCATCGTGCACGATACCGATCAGGACGCGCTCGCGGGCAGAACGTTCGCCGTGCCGCCAGCCGCCGGCAACCGCCGGGCGTTCGAGGGCACGCTGACGACGGCCGAGGGCGAGCGCCTGTTCGTGGTGGTGCCGGTGAACCGGCCGGGGCTTCGAGTAGCTCTCGTGCAGCCCGAGCAGACGTTGTCGGCGACCTGGCGCCAGCTCGTGAGTCGCCTGTCGTTCGCGGCTCTCAGCGCGCTCCTGGTGTCGGTCGCTCTGGCGTGGCGCCTGGCGTCGTCGATCACCCGCCCACTCGAGGAGATCACGCGCGCCTCGGAAGGCATGGCCCGCGGCAGCTACGAGCATGAGGTGAACGTGCCCGGCGCGCCGGACGAGGTCGGCCGACTGGCCCAGGCCTTTACCATCATGGCCCGCGAGGTGGCGCGCTCGCAGCGGGCCATGCGCGATCTGCTGGCCAACGTGAGCCACGACCTGCGCACGCCGCTCACGTCCATCCAGGGCTTCGCCGGCGCCCTCGTCGACGGGACGCTGCCGGGGGGCGACGGCGCTCGCGAGGCGGGTCGCATTATCGGTGAAGAGGGCGAGCGCATGCGGCGCCTCATCGAGGACCTGCTCTACCTCGGTCGTATCGAGTCCGGCGAGCTTGCCATGGAGCGACGGCCCGTCGATCTCGCCGACGTCGCCCAGGCAGCCCAGCCACGGTTCGGGTTCCGCGCCGAGGACAGCGGCATCCTCTTCCGGGTCCAGGCCGATGCGCCCGTGCCAATCCTCGGAGACCCGCACCGGCTGGCCCAGGTGTTGGACAACCTGCTGGAGAACGCTTTCAAGCACACGCCGCCGGGCGGTGCCATCGCCGTGACGGCCAGCATCGCCGATGCCCCTGTTCCTGCCCGCGCCGTGCAGCCGCCACCAGACGGGGCCAAGGCCACCGCTAAGGTCGTGGCCCGCTCCGGGCACCTGACGGTGCACAACACGGGCTCGGTGATCCCGGAGGCCGAGATGGAGCGAGTCTTCGAGCGCTTTTACCAGCTCGACAAGGCCCGCGTTGGCAAGGCGGGCCGGGGCCTGGGCCTGGCGATAGCGCGCGAGATAGTGCAGGGCCACGGTGGCACGCTGACGGTGGCCAGCTCGCCAGACGACGGGACCGCGTTCGTCGCTGCCTTGCCCCTGGTTGAGATGCCGGCGAAGCCCGCACTATCATCAGGCGCTGAGGTGGCGCGGATTGCCGAGATCGCGGCGCTCGGTCGTCGTTGAGCGTTCGCCACCGATCAGCTATCAGCTATCCGCTCGCGGCTGACGGCTGAGGGCTGACAGCTCGGCCACTGACAGCTCTCGCCTTCTATGACTATGCGCGCCTGGATCTCCGCCGCCGTCCTGCTCGCTACGGTGCTCCTGGCCGGAGCAGCGCCCGCGATGGCGGCGCCGGCGTCCCCGCCTCCGACGTCGGTGCCAACGGCACCCCCGACGTCGCGGCCGGCGGCCGCCTCGCCCACGCCGGCTGTCCCGTCGCCATCGCCGACGGCGACGGTGAATGCAAAACCGCGAGCGACGCCAACGCCGACAGCGCCGCCGACGCCGGCCCCAGCCAAGCAGGCCGCCGCGACGCCGACGCCGACCAGGCCGCTCGTGGTGCCCCCCTTGGCCACGGTTGCGGCGACGACACCGGCCGGGATCCGGGGCACGGTGCTGCTGCGCCCCGCTGTGCAGACCGGCGGCGACCCGCAACCGGTCGTCGACGCCCAGATCACCGTGACAAGTGGGGCCGGCGTCGTGACAGCTGCCACCTCCGCGGACGACGGCTCCTTCGCTCTGGAAGGACTCTCCGCCGGCCCGTACCACGTGGAGCTGGCGCTGCCCGACGGCTGGCGCGAGGTATCCAGTGGCCTCGCGCGCGACATTCTCCTGGAAAGCGGCCAGACGGCCCAGACGGACTTCCGGATAGCCTCAGCGGCCGAGGTAGGCGCCGACGGCCAAGACGCCGCCGCGCCGGACGGGTCTGCTCTCGTGGAAGATCCGGCCGCCGCCGAAGCGGATGCCGACCAGATGATCGCCCTGGCGTCGGTCTCGGCCCTCCCCATCCGCTTCGCCGAGGGCCGCGACGTGCTGGCGCAGGTGCAGCGGCGCGTCCTCGGCGACGGCCTGGTGTGGCTGGGCGTCCCGTTCCGGACCCAGATCGACGGTGGGGCCTACCAGTACGTCAACTGCGGCCCGGCGTCGCTGACGATGGTGCTGGCAGCGTTCGGCCTCGATGTCGGGCCGTCCCAGGTGCGCGACTACTTGAACTCTCTTATCGACAACTACGACCAGGACACCGGCACCAGCCTGGACGTGCTGACGCAGATCGGCCGCCAGGCCGGCCTGAGCGCTCTCGACCTGTACAGCGACCGCGGCGGCTACCGGTACTGGTCGACGGACGCCGTCCGCTGGCACGTGCAGCAGGGCCAGCCGGTCATCACGCTTGTCAAATACCGCAGCTTGCCGGGCCACGGCCAGTCGCCGGCCGACTCCGACCACTACATCGTCATCAGCGGGCTCACGCCGAACGGCTTCATCTACAACGATGCCGCCTTCGCGACGACGCTCGGCTACGGCCTGGAGATCACCGACGCGGAGCTCGAGGTGGCCTGGTCGAACTCGACCATCCCGCACCACGCTGTGGCGATGGCGCTGGCCACGGAGTCCGCGGCGCTGTCGTTTCCCGAGCTCGCCCGACCAGGCCAGTCGGCCGCGCCCCGGGACGCGCCGAGCCGCACAGCCCGCCTGGCCCGCCAGCTGGCGGAGGACGACCAGGTGCAGCGGCCAGCCCCGGCGCTGACGCTCACCCTCACCCTGACGCCGGGTCCATCGCCAACGCCCGCGCCGACACCGGCCGTGGCCACACCGGCGCCGGTGGCGACCCCCGCCGCCGCGGAGGAGCAGACGGCGGTGGAGCCAGGCGTCCCGATGGGCCTGCTGCTGGAGGCGACCGACCAGCCCGCCGAGCCCGAACCGGACAGTGGGCCCGGCCGCATGGCGCCGCTGCTGGTGGCGCTGCTGGGCTCGCTGGCCGTCGCGTGGTCCGCCTGGTCCATGACGGGCGTCGCGCTGCGGCGACGCGCCGTCAGCCGACGAGCCGTCAGCGGTCAGTCGTGAGAGGGGGCGGGCCGCGACGCCTCGGCATGAGACTGGTATTCGCTTCTTTCGCTGATAGCCGATAGCTGATAGCTCGCTACACGTTGAACAGCACGTGCAGCACGTCCCCGTCCTGCACCACGTAGCTCTTGCCCTCCTGGCGTACCCAACCACGCTTCTTCGCCGCCGCCTCGCTGCCAGCTTCTAGCAGCTGATCCCAGCGGATCACCTCGGCCCGGATGAAGCCCCGGGCCAGGTCCGAGTGGACCTCGCCAGCTGCGTCCTGCGCGTTCGTCCCCGTGCGCACTGTCCACGCCCGGCACTCGTCCTCCCCGGCCGTGAAGAACGAGATCAGGTCAGCCAGCGCGTACGCTTCGCGGACCACCTCGCCCACCTGGCTGCCCGCCAGCCCCATGGCCTCCATGAACTCGGCCAGGTCCTCCGGGCTCAGCTCCCCAAGCTCCATCTCCAGCTTGGCCGGCAGGGCCAGAAACGCCGTTCGTGGGAACCGCGCCCCCGCCGGCACGCCGCTCAGCACCTCCGCCGGGCTGCCGGTCTCGCCCACGTTGAAGACCACCAGCGTCGGCTTCTGGGTCAGGAAGCCGAAGTTCGCCAGCAGGCGCTGCTCGTCGTCGTCCAGCGGAACCGAACGGATCGGGCCGTCGGTTTCGAGCACGGGCTGCAGCCGTCGTAGGGTGGCCAGCTCACGCTCCTTGGCGGCCCGCTCGACCGGCGTCCCCTTGCCGCCCAGGCGCAGCTCGCGTTCCAGACGGTCGACCCGCTTCTCGATCTGCCCCAGATCGGCCAGCCTGAGCTCGAGCTCGAACTCCTCCAGGGCGGAGTACGGGTCGCTGCCGTCCTGGAAAGCGCCAACGACGTGCAGCAGGACGTCCACCGTGCGCAGGTGCGCCAGGATGGCCGCGCCGCTGTCCTGGCCCATGCCCTTGGCAACGCCGGCGACGTCGACGAAGCGCACCTCGGCTGGCGTGTGCTTCCGCGGCGAGAACAGCGCACTCAGCCGGTCCAGGCGCTCGTCGGGCACCTTCAGCACGGCAAGATTTGGCTCCGCTCCGGCGTAGCCGCCCGTCTGGGCGCGCTGGTGGGCGAGCGCATTGAACAGCGTCGTCTTGCCTGCGCCCGGCAGACCGCCGATCCCTATCTGCATCGCCGCGCGTGCCTCGGCGTTAGCGCGAGCGTCGGCTCAGAGCCCACGGTCAGGGGCTGCCAGTCTGGTGCCCGGCTCCCGCCGGGCTATCCGCGGGACTCACGCCGTCGACGGGTGCCCCGTCCTGGGCCACGAGCGCCGCTATCCGCTCGCGCTCCTGGAGGTAGCGCTGCTGGCCGACGAAGAACCCCAGCTGCTGGGTCACGAGCCGCATGCTGTCACGCAGGGTGAGCCCGAGCTGGTCCACGTCGTAGATAGCCCGCTGCAAGGGCGTGAACGGCGGCGACGCGGAGCTGTCGGGCACGGCCGCATTGTAGACGCTGATGGACCACCGCTCGACCACCTCCCCTACACTGTGCGCGTGGATCGCCTGTACGCGCCGTGGCGGCGCGAGTTCATCGAGTCCGCCACGGGGTCGAGTCCCACGCCCTGTTTTCTCTGTCGCGTGCGGGCCGCCGGCACCGAGCACGACCGCGACAACCTCGTCCTCCATCGCAGCGAACGGGCCATGATCTTGCTCAACCTGTACCCGTACAACAGCGGGCATCTGCTGGTGGCGCCGCTGGAGCACACGGCGGATTTCGCGCGGCTGGACCCACGGGTGGCCGTCGAGCTCACGACGCTGACCCAGAGGTGCGCCGCCGCTCTCGGCCAGGTCTACGCGCCGGATGCGCTCAACGTCGGCATGAACCTCGGCCAGGCCGCCGGCGCGGGTGTGCCAGACCACCTGCACGTCCACGTCGTCCCGCGCTGGAGCGGCGACACGAACTTCCTGCCGGTCGTGGCGGACACGAAGGTGCTGCCCGAGACGCTCGACCAGACGTACCAGCGCCTTCTGCCCGAGCTATCCTGAAGTCCCGATGCCCAGCCCACCTCCTCCCGCGTTCCCACGAGACGGGTTCTCCCTGGCCCCATACGCCCGGCGGATCGACAAGCCGTGGGGGCACGAGATTCTCCTGTCGCCCGAGGATGCGCCGTACACCGCGAAGCTCATCCACGTTCACGCTGGCAAACGCCTGAGCCTCCAGCTCCACGACACCAAGGTGGAGACGCAGACGCTCGTCTCGGGGGCGGGGTTCCTCGTGCTCGAGGGGTCCGACGGGCAGCTGCACGACGTGCCTCTCCAGCCGGGAGTGGGCTACCACGTGGCGGTCGGCCAGCGGCATCGCCTGTGCGCTGCCCCAGACCAGGACGCCGTCGTCTTCGAGGCCTCAACCCCAGAAATTGGGATCACGTACCGCCTGGCCGACGACTACGCCCGCCCGGACGAGACGGACCAGCGTCGCCGGGACGAGCGGGCGCACACCTCACCAGCCTGACCGCGGCGTGCCGGCGCTGCCGCTGTCCGCGTACCTCGTGTTTCTGGAGGTCGCCGTCGGTGGCGCCATCGCGCTGTTCCTCGTCCACCTTCGCGGCGAGGTAGGCCGGGGGTTCACCCTCTTCACCGGGTACTGCCTGCTGGCCACGGCCGCGCTCGCGTTGTGGCTGCGTACGAGCTTTCCGCCGCCGCTCACCGTGTTCCTGCGGACCGAAGCTGGGCTCTGGTTTACCGCCGAGCGCACGCTCACCATCGCCTTCATCGTGCTTCTCGCCAGCTACCTCGTCGCCCTCCAGGCCCGTCGCATGGCCGCGGCCGGCTTGCTCGGCCCCATCGTGCCGCTGGCAGGGCTGGGCGCCCTGTGGTCGGCCGCTCTGGTCGATCCTGGTCCGCAGCTGGTCGGCCTTGGCGCACCGTTCGCGATTCTAGCGGGGGCCGTGGCGCTCGGCTCCGCGGTCACCGGCCTGTCGCTCGGCCACTGGTACCTGGTCACCCCGGGGCTGTCGACGCGCCCTCTGATCCGCCTCGTCTTCCTCAGCCTCGGTGCCATGGTGGCTCAGCTGCTCCTGCTGCCGCTGCTCCTGCTCCTCCCCGGAGCGGCGCATGCGCCCGCCCTTCTGGGGGAGTACGGCCTGTTCTTCGCCGTCCGCGTGGTGTTCGGGCTCGTCGTATCACCGGCCGTCGCCATCATGGCCTGGCGCACCGCCCGCATTCGGTCGCTCGATTCGGCCACCGGGCTGCTGTACATCATGGCGGCGCTCGTGCTGACCGGCGAGATCGTGGCGCGGACGCTCTTCTTCCTCAGCGGCGTCGCCACCTGACCGCGCAGCGCCGGCCAGGGACAACCGTATACTCGGACTGTGCCGAGCCCGGCCGACGTGATCCGCTACTTCCCCAGCCCCGAGCAGGCGGACCTGCGCCAGCCACACGCCATCCTGGCGTTCGGCGGCTGGATCGACGCGGGCTCGGGCGGCACCAACGCCGTGCGCCACCTGATCACCAGTATGGGCACCCGCAAGCTGGCCGATATCGACCCGGAGGAGTTCTACTCGTTCACTGACACGCGGCCCCTTACGAGCGTCGTCGCGCCCGGTGAGCGCGCCATCCATTGGCCACGGGGCGAGTTCCACGGTGCCGTGCTGCCGGCCGACGGCGACAGCGACCTGCTGCTGTTCTCGGCGCCTGAGCCGAACCTGCGCTGGCGGACGTTCTCCGGCGCCATCCTGGATGTCTTGCAGCACTTCGGCGCCCGCAGTTTGATCACCGTCGGCTCGATCTTCGGCGCGGTGCACCACCGGGCCAACGTGCCGCTCACCGGCTGGGCAACCGACTCGGCGCTGCGCCAAGTCCTGCTGCGGAACAACGTCAGCTTCACCAACTACGAGGGGCCGACCGGGTTCGTCACGGCGCTCCTGGCGGAGGCCCAGGCCCGCGGCGTGCCGGCCGCGGCGGTCATGGGCTTCGCCTCGAACTACATCCAGGGCGTACCGAACCCGCGCGTCTCGTACGCTCTGCTCAAAGCCGTGGCCACCATGACCGGCGTGCCCCTCCAGCTGGCTGATCTGGAGCGCAGCGGCCGCGCCCTCGTGCGACAGGTGGACAAGCTGCTCACAGACCAGCCGGAGCTACGCGAGCAGGTGGACCGCATGCTGACCTTGATGAGCGCCCCCGAGCCGCCGGCGCTCCCCGACGACGAGTCGTCGCCAGCATCCGCCGACCAGCCCGCGACGGGCGGTCCCGTCATCGATCTGCCGACTCCGCAGGCGGTCGTGCACGAGCTTG
>JAABUZ0100003192.1_pt1 | contig 24907 bp, 21 predicted proteins | sample 5562091 | NCBI WGS metagenome assembly JAABUZ01 (sample SAMN12813069, study PRJNA571459) | rock metagenome | isolation source: Antarctica rocks | place: Antarctica: Victoria Land, Linnaeus Terrace sud | collected 2015-12-21 | reverse complement strand
CGCCGTGCTGCGACGACTGCCTCGACCAGTTCGGCGGCGAGCTCCGACTTGGTGCGGAACGGCGTCCCCTCCGGAATGCGGCAGGCATCCCACCGCTCCCGGTGGTCCACCCCGAACCACTCCCTCGGGAGGTACAGACGACGATCCAGCAAGGTGTAGCCGTGGCGGCTGGCATACCCCAGGTAGACTCCAGCCTGGCAGTTGTCCGTCTTCCCCCCCCCTCGCTGCGCTCGTTACCCCCCACACCACTGGCGAGCCACCCCCACCGAATGGCTGCCTCGTTTGGCCACATCACTGCCATCCAAGATCAGCACCCCATCGTCCTCGCCGAGCGTCAACACCCGCCTCGCGGGTACCCGCCAAGCGCTGATGCTCGGCCACGATGGCAGCATCCTCCCGCCTCCCCTCCCCGACGAACTGTTGGAGTGCTCGCACCCGCGCCTCGACGCCTGCCTCCGCCCCCAGCAGCTGCAGCACCATCGCTTCGATGTTCTTGCGGGGCACATCGGCCAGCAGCAGTCCTCGCAGGTACACCTTGGCCCACCCCCGGTGCTCCCACCGCCCGAACAACGGCGCAAAGTGGGCATGGTAGGCGGCCAACTCTTCCACCAGTCCCACCAAATCCGTCACCGTCAGCTGCCGCAGCCCTGGCGCCTCCCCCGTCAGATCGACGGTAACTCCTTTATTCTCCATGTGCCTGACCTCCTGGTCCACTTCGCCTCCCCTTCACCTTCCTATTCCTACTGTAACATCACTCGTTGTAGAACTAGTACTATAGCGGCACTTATCGTATTTTGTCATGAATTGCGGCTGTAGAACGCGATATATTGAGTTCGGTCGCTCCTATCTATGCCGTATGCCGTGTATGACAATTCAAGTGCTGCTGTAGTACTAGGACGTGCATCCTCCGAATCAACGGGGCATGCCTGCAGTAGACGGTGAACTATGGCTCGCTGCGACGTACACGTGTGGGAGCGTAGCGCCAGTAACGATCCACGAGGATGGGGGAGTGCTCCGGGAGGGTCTTGCTCTCTGGCACATCACCGGGGTGTGCGACGCGTAGGGCCAGCCGGGTCGCTTCACCGTCGAACTCCGTAACAAACTCTTCGATGAAGGCCCGCAGCGGCTCGGACAGAGAGACGGTCGCGTCGCACACGGGACAGGGGATCACGGTGGGCTGCGCTTCGGGAAGGTTGAGCCAGTTGTGGGCCGTCAGTCCCGAGCCTGGGGAGGCCGAGTGGAGCGTGACACGATGCTCCCGGCGTACCCGTTGGCGCAGCTCGTCCATCCGCCCCACGGTCTCTGCATCGTAATAGCGCTCGCCGCACTCTTGACAGACGTCGGCCGGCACGTGCTGGAAGAGGGCAAGCTCGCCGCCCCACCAATGCCCTGCGGTGACCAGCCCGCGACTGGTTGGGCCGCCGCAAAAGTAGCAGCGCGTGATCATGGCGTTCCCCCCTTTCAGCGGTTTCGGGTGCGCTCGTCGCGCCAACGGTGATGACGAGCAGTGCCCCGCTCGGATCGAAGGTGCAGACAGTGTGTAGCCACCGGCCGGCAGCCTGGCCCAGCACCAGTGTGGAGTGGCCGCACCGATCCTCAGAGTAATCCTCGATGATCGCTCCAGATAGTAGCGCCTGAGCCAACTCCGTTTTGGCGATGCGTCGGTCGCCAGCCCCTCGCTGCGCATGGACAGTGTACGACCATTGGCCGGTTCGGACTGCCGCCCGGATCGCCTCCGTGCTGACCGCCTGCGTCACATCCGTTCCCCATCTCGCTACATCACGAAGATAACCGGGCTCGGTACGACGCGAGGGCAACGAGAATTGCGACGTTTTCGCAGCGGTACCAAATCGCGTGGTGCTGCTGGCGAATCTGACACCGATGGCTATGGCGCACTGCCCGGTAGCCTGTCAGTAGGGTTCGAGGAGCTCCGTCCGGTTGCCAAACGGATCGCTGACGTAGCAGCGGGCGAAGCCGGGTAGCGGTTCGTCCTCCGTTGCAACATAACCGGCGGTCGCCAGACGCTGGACGACGCTCGGGAGGTCGACGACCTGGAAGGCAACGTGGGCCTTCTCCGCCGGATGGAAGGCAGGATCGACGCCGAGATGCAGCTGGAGACTGCCCGTCTGGAACCAGACGCCACCACGCCGCTGCAAGTGGGGCGGCTTGGCGATCTCTTCCAAGCCGAGCAAGGTGCCGTAGAACGCCCGCGCCCGCGTTTCGCCATCCGCCGGGATGGCGACTTGGATATGATGGATGCTTGCTCGCGTGCCCATGCCTATTCCTTGATCCCCAACGCCTATGCTCGTCGTACGGTGCATCGTAACACGGACCGCGCCGTCGCCGCCGTGCGGAAGCTGCAGAAGGATCCGGAGCTGGGCGAGTTCCGCGCGTACGCCGCGCTCCGGCAGCTCGGCATCCACCTCAGCCCGCGCACCACGGCGTCCAGCTCCCGCTCCAGATCGTCGAGCGTCAACGCCTGCCAGCTCTGGAGGTAGTCGGCGGCGAAGGGGTGGGCCAACCCGAAGTGCCGGCTGACGACGTAGGCCGTCGCCTCTGCCTGCGCCTCCTTGCGCTCGCGGGCGAGTCCCTTCGCCGCTCCCTTGTGCAGCAGTTCGTGACTCCACTCATGGAGGAGGATCAGGGTGCTATTGCAGCTGTCCAGGCCACGCCGTAAGGCGATGATGCCACCGGCGCTGAACCCGTCTGCCGTACCCAGGTCGTCGCGCTCCTCGACGTGGATACCTTCGGCTTGTACGGCGGCCAGGACGGCGGCCAGGACGGCGGCGTATCGGCGCTGCTGATCGTCGGGCAGTCCGATCCGCATGGTCGGGAGTGCCGGCGGCTCCGTCAACTGGCTGGCGTCGAAGACCGCCACGGCGGCGAAGCTCAGATGCTCTACCTCCTCGCCGTCGTCGTTGGTGCGGGTATACGGTCGGGGCGCCAGGATGCGGATCCCGCGCTCTCCCTTGCGCACCTGGTAGCCGAGCTTCTGCCAGGTGCGATAGCCGGCGACGTAGGTAGCGGTTGGGCGGGCGGTCCGAATTATGTGGAATACGACGTCAACAAGCCAGCTGTAATTTGACGTGCCGTCGCAGCACGAGCCACTGCAGCGTCCCCAGAGTGGCGCCACCGGCAAGGCCACCAGCAACCAGTCGCGCGATAATGACAGCGGTGGGGATGGTGGGGGAAGAGACCTCGTAACGGAGCGAAGACCAGTAGAGCATCCCGACGGCACTCACCCATCCTGCCATACTCGCGAGCAGCCACCGCAACCACAAGGCCGTCTCCTTGCGAAGAATGAGTATGCCCATGCCAGACACGTGCTGCCCGTGCATCTTCAGCGCCGAATACAGCACATCAGCCACAATCCGCAGCGTCCACGGTTGCTGTTCCAGGAGTACCGCGAGCTCGTCGCCGTAGCGTTCCCGCCATGCGTGCGGATAGCAGCGGATGAGCCGCCGTGCTTGATCAGGCGTCATCGTGCAGCCAGACGCTGTCGGCTTACTGCGATGACGGTCCCAAGCACGTTGAGCTGCTCCTGGAGATACGTCACGCCCACGTCCGTCAGGCGATACGGTCGGCGTCGGTCTACAGCGGGGAGGGATGCCACCAGACCCCGCTCCTCGAGCCGTGTCAGCGCGGTATAGAGGGTACCTGGGCCCAAGCGAACACGCGCTAGCGTACTGATGTCTTCCAGCATGGCATATCCATGCTTGGGACCGTCAGCGAGACTGGCCAGAATGAGCAAGGCGGGATCAGTCACGCGGCCAAGATCAGACACCACCATGGTCATCCTTCATCCCAGCAATGCCGTGGCACTAGTACATATGACGATATACCACGATGTGGAATAGTACCGGCGTGTAGATCCAGTGTCAAGTGGGTTCTGGTCGTTGCTCGGGCACCGTCCATGCTTCAGCGGCGCGACATCAAAGAACCTTCCTCTGCAACTTTCGAAACCGCTGCCGCGAGGACGTCCCGATGGCCGCCGACGGCATCAATACCCTCTCGTCGTCGGTACAGACGGCACGGCGTTCGCTACACTCTATGCGCCGTGGCACGTTGAGGAAACGAGTGCATACGGCACAGCGCCCTGGTGCCAGAACGCTAGCCGTCCAGAGAACGTCTCTCGACAAGGGAAGGAGGCTCATGCGCCATGGATCGAGGACGACGACGCGGTTGCCTTGTCCTGTTCATGCTGTTCTCGATGCTGTCCGCCCCGCTCGCCCGCGCTTCCTGTGGGAGCGGCAAGCCCTTTGCTGATGCCGTCACGACAGCCGATACGGTCTTCGTCGGGACGGTGATGGCAACAACGAACGCGGGGCGCATCGCAATGGTCCGGGTGGAATCCATCTGGCGTGGGTTGGACCTTCCCACGTCCGTCGTGGTGAATGGCCGGGACACCGGCACGAGTGCCCCACCAGATCTGCCCGGCTCGGCAAGCTCAGAAGACCGGCACTACACGGTGGGTCAGCGCTATCTGTTCCTCCCACGCGACTTTGTCCGCGACGGCTCCCCAACCTTCACGGACAGCCCCTGCACGTTCACCCGGCCGTACTCCCCCGATCTGGACCGCTACGCGCCGTCAACTGCCCGCACGCCCGATCCGCTCCTTGTCACGCCACCGCCATTCCCCGCGTCGACGCCGCCGGGAGTGGTCCCGCCTTGGGAAATTGTGGCCGCGGGGCTCATCATGGTGGGGCTGGTTGCGGCTGTGGTGCTACGGATTCGGTAGGGAGGCGGGACGCGAAAGCGAACAGTGGTGGACGGCAGCCTGCTCGATGGTAGAGCAATGATGCTCGGCACAGCGTATCCGGGGAGACAAGCAGAAACCCAACGTCTCACGCGTCCTGTGGAGATCACATGGTGCGTCTACCGTGCACCAAGACAGCGATACACGCCTCTGATCTGCCCAAACGTTGTCATTGAGGGACGCCACGGCGTGTGGATCGAGATTGATGGAGAACCTTTTGCCACGTCGCGGCAGAGAACAAGAGAATCCGTGAACACGGCGCCGGTACGACGGGGGAGACACACAGTCGGCGAGACACACAGTCATGGAGATCGAGGCACACGATGAAGATGAGCTCGTGCAACGTTCCCAGGCAGGTGACGAGCTCGCCTTCCGCCGGTTCGTCGAGATCTACTCGGTTCTGGCATGGAGGACGGCGCATGTATTTTTGCCCGACCGTGCCGCCGAAGACGCCGTCCAGGAGGCATGGTTGGACGCCTGGCGTGGCCTGCCTGGTTTTCAGCGGAGCCAGCCGTTCGGGCGCTGGCTCCTGACACTGGGCGCCAATCACTGCCGGATAACCATCTCCTACCGTGGATCAGCGAACTGGTTGACTTCTTGCTCGTACTACAGTCGGAGGCTCGCTCTTACAGCGATACGGCGAAACTCCGGAGTGCCCACCTCCACGAAAAAAATTCCGCACATCGTACTCATGCTACCCTTGAAATGGAGGATTGGCCTCGGTGCGGTCGTGACGAATATCATGGTCGTTGCGGTCACGAGTTCTACTTCCCACCATCGCCGCAAAGAGCGCCAGGACTGCGGATGGTAGGAGAAACAGACCGATGCTGAAGCCGCTGAGGAGTGATCCCACCAATAGGAGCGCGGCGCAGATCCACAACACCACGAACCCAACACGATCCTCCCACCGGCTATGAAGATATGCTCCGGTGGCAGTTCCGGCGAGGCAGAACAACATTATGCCCACAAACAGTACCGTGACCGGGGATACACTGTGCTCAGCCAGGGACGTTGTCCCAGCGGTCGTAGTACGTATGATCGTCCCATCGCTACTCACCTGAGACATTCCACTTTGAAAGCTACCCGTTGCACCGAGCACTGCATATGCCAGCCCTACAACGCCAAGCACGGTAGCCAGCAACCCGCTCCCAAGCTCATTTCGCCTGTGCATCTCCGACTGTCTCCGATGCATACACCGTTCCTCTTTGGGGGACAGTGTGATCATACCCAGACATGCTCAAGGATACAACGAAGGAAGACGCACGCTTGAACCTGGCGATCGGTCTCGGAGTGGTTCTTCACGTAGGCATCGAGACTGTGTCCGGCTCGACAGCGCCCGTCACCAACCTGGGCAGTGGTCCGGGCACGACCATGGCGGGGCCACGCGGTAGCCGAGCAGGAGATGGTGCACGTACGACAGCAAGCCGTCGCCGACCACGAACGCCGAGGGAGTAGATGCCCTGAATGGCTACCGTACGTCTTTGCATGCTTCCGACACCCTTCCAGCCGCATGCGACGGGTTCCGTCGAGAGGGGTACGCTCATCCACCGAGCTCACGCGCGGCAACCGAGCGGGAGCGCCTCCACTTGCGGCAGGGAGCCAGCACTCCCGAGACTGGCGCTCGATCCACCACTTCCCGTCGCCATGATGGTCGTGGGGCCGCCCTTCACCCAGGTGGTGTCCCTGTTGAGGGGAGCCCTGGCGTTCCCGGAGGCGTCTGCGATACCCTGGACCGGGCCGAGCGGTAACGAGGTGCAGCGCTGCACGGTGCCGTGAACCACGAACGCCGGGGTATAGGTGCCCTGGATGGTCAAGGTCTCGCCCGGCACGAAGCGACTCCCCACACCGTCAAAGACGAGCGGTCCTCGATTGTTGCCGAAAGCGGCATTGGTGACGGCCTGCTTTGCGCCGGTACCCTGACCTCCCTGAGCGGCACTCAGCGGCCCGGCGCCGTAGGTGTCGGGCACGATGGGCAAGCCACCCGGGTTGGCCTTCCAGGCAAAGCGCTGACTGTTGAGACGGTACTCCAGGCCACCCGGGCCGTTGACCCAGGTGTGGTACCCGTCGGTGAAGGCGGTCCAGTTGTCGGCATTGCGCCAGACGAGCAGGTCGGTACCTCCCTGCGGCGTGACCGTGTGCCGGAGGCCGTCGCCGTTCTCCAGATTGTGCCCTTTATCATCCACGCAGCGCCCAGTGATGTCGGGAATCATGTCATAGAGGGTGGCGATACCCAGGACGAACTGGCAGCCTTCAGCCTGCGTCCTCGGTACCGCGCCTAGGACTGCCACTCTCCCGGCAAACCTCGCACCGATGAGGGTTGCAGTGATACTGACCTCCTTGAGCAGCCCCGACAGGAAGTCGTCGGGCCAGCAAACCTCGCACCGATGAAGGTTGCAGTGATACCGCGTATCATACGCATCAAACAGTTCGTCCCACACGTGTTGGTCACTGTGTCTTCGTCAAGAGACCGCGCGAACCCTCCGCCGGTCTGAGGCAGATGCACGGGAAGCAGCGATTGGATCGAGGCAGCGTGTTCTGATTCGCTGAGCCCCATATTCGCCGCATTCTGGCCGTTGGTAGATCTCGTGTGACCAGGCGCGGAGGTAGGGATCGGGAACCGTGGCAGCCCTCCAGCCTGAGGCATCTCTTTGAGATCCTGGATGACGACCGGCTTCATGTTATAGGTACGTGGCAAGCCCAGTGCGAAGAGATCACTGCCATCCCAATGGATGACGTCGATGACGACCCGAGGCAGGGTATACCCGGGGTTTGGTTGCTCGTCGGCCCAGCCGATGACGATGGCATGGCCACCGACAACCCGTTGCCAGATGACGAGCGGCTTGACTCTAGAATCAAGGAGTTGTTCCCAGTCCGCCGGATGGTGGCGCGCGAATTCAGCGAATGCTGGATTACGGAGGGCTGGATCTGTTTGATCAGCCTGCGCATTCGTATCTGTCCACAGAAGCACGACCAGAGCCAGTGCTCCGAAGAGAGAAACCATCAGTCTCCCGCCGTGCATTCTTTGCAGAGCCTCCTTACGCGACGCTCTCAGGAGAGAACAGTATGCACTGATGGATGCTTGCCGTGGCGTGTGCTCTGAGCCTACTCGCTCCCGTGGACCTGGTGCAAGCTTTGGGCTTCGCGTTCGCGTTGGGCTTTCCTCGTCTGCACGACCTGGCACTCGATCAGTTTGGTGGTTGTGGAGACGACGAAGGACAGGATCCGGACAAGAGTAACGGTATCCAGCAGGTGCCCAATGGCAGGACAGACTGGCAAAGTCTGACGAATCGGCAGCTCTCGCACGCCGTCTATGCACGTTGACCACATACGCGTACACACGGCACGCAGCTTCTCGTTGTGCCGTAGGTGTTCGGCCATCTCCACCCCTCTGGAATCGCCAGTGCGGCACTAGCGAGCGGTGTGTCTGTGTGGTACAGTGAAGGCGTTGTCAGGATCACAGAGAGAGCGACGGGCGTGATGGTTCTCCTCCGACTGCAGTTTCCTCCATTTACTGGGGGATTGCTGTGCCCGGGAGGGGTAATACGGTGCGTCTGAACGCCTGAACATCGTCTGTATCTCAACCTCCCGGGACCACCGGGAGGTTTTTTTTGTGCCTGCGTCACCAATCGCACTAGCAGCCTCCCGGCCGGTTTCGTGTCCTTGTCGCGTATCGGTGGCGTGATTGACGGTAGTGTAGGGAGGTCCCGCGTGCATGTATCCAATCAGCAGTCCTGGCAGCTTTTCCGGACGTACCTCACCCCACAGCGGCAGCGGGTCGGCGTCCTGTCCATACTCCTGCTCGGCAGCATCGCACTCCAACTGGTCAATCCCCAGGTACTCCGCAACTTTCTGGACACGGTGCAGTCGGGTGCCAGTCGCCGGTACCTGGTGACCGTGGCCGCGCTCTTCATGGTGGTGGCGCTGGCCCAGCAGGCACTGTCGCTCGCGGCGACCTACCTCGGGGAGCGACTCGCGTGGACCGCCACCAATGAACTCCGCTCCGACCTCGCGCTGCACTGCTTGCATCTGGACCTGGGCTTCCACAAGGCACACACACCCGGAGAGTTGATTGAGCGGATTGACGGCGACGTGACCGCCATGGCCAACTTCTTCTCCCAGTTCGTCGTGCAGATCGTGGGCAACCTCCTGTTGCTCATGGGCGTGCTGGTGGCCCTCTGGTTTGAGGACTGGCGAGCCGGGTTGACACTGTCCGTGTTCGCGCTCGTGACCCTGGGGGTCATGCTTCGCTTGCGGGCACTTGCGGTGCCCCATTGGCGGGCAGCCAGGCAGGCCAGTGCTGAACTGTTCGGGTTCCTCGAAGAGCGACTGGGCGGCACCGAGGATATCCGCTCCAGTGGTGCCGTTGCCTATGTCATGCGGCGACTGTTCGAACGCACGCGCGAACGGTACCGGACGACCTGCCGGGCACGGCTGGTGAGTTCCTTCGGCTGGGCCATCCCGATTGTGCTTATGGCGATCGGCACCGCCCTGTCCCTGCTGCTCGCGGGGTATCTGTATCAGCGTGGGATCGTCGCCATTGGGGGCGCCTTCCTCCTCTACTACTACACCCGTCTGCTCTTCCAGCCGCTCAACGTCATCTCATTCCAGCTCGATGACTTCCAGAAGGCAAGTGCGGGCATGGCGCGTGTGCAAGAGTTGCTGGGGACCTCCAGTACGTTGGTCGATGGCCCCGCTGCATGCAGCATCCCGGATGGGCCACTCGGGGTGGAGTTTCGAGATGTCTCATTCAGCTACGAAGATGCTCTGGTGCTCCAGGGGCTCTCGTTCCAGGTCCGGCCCGGTGCCGTACTCGGCGTGCTGGGACGCACGGGGAGCGGCAAGACGACCATCGTGCGGCTGTTGTTCCGGCTCTACGATCCGACGCAGGGACGTATCTTGCTGGCGGGAACGAACCTGCGGGACCTGCACCGGTCTCAGCTGCGTACCCGCGTCGGCATGGTGACCCAGGATGTGCAACTGTTTCGGGCCACCGTTCGGGATAACCTGACCTTCTTCGATGACGCGCTCGATGATCGGCGACTGCTCGCGGCGATTGAGGAACTCGGGCTGGCCAGCTGGTACCGGTCGTTGCCCCATGGGCTCGATACGATGCTCGAGGCGGGGGGAGGGGGACTATCGGCTGGTGAAGCGCAACTGCTCGCCTTCACGCGTGTCTTCCTCCACGACCCGGGTCTGGTGATTCTGGACGAAGCTTCGTCGCGGCTTGATCCCCATACCGAACGACTGATCGACCAGGCGATCGAAAAGCTGTTGCGTGGCCGCACCGCCATCATCATCGCGCACCGTCTCCATACCGTCACGCGGGCCGACGAGATTCTGATCCTGGACGGGGGATGCATTCAGGAGTATGGGCCTCGTGAAGACCTGGCGCGCGATCTTCACTCCCGCTTTTCCCAGCTGGTGCAGGCCGCCACGGCGGAAGCCGAGCACCTGCTGACGTGACCTGACCACGCCGGGCAGTGTCTGGCTGATGCGTCGCCGTCTGACGCCAGCCCGATGAGCCACCCGTGGTGCGGTGGTGTCCAAGAAAGAGGTGATTCCTGATGAGCACCGTTGAGCAGCGACTGACGGCTCGAGAGACCGTCTGGTTTCTGTGGAGGGTCGTTGCCTACCGGCCATGGCTCTGGGGGCTCAATGCCCTCTGTGTCACGCTGCTGATTCTCTGCGACATGGCACCGGGACCGATCGCGCGGCAGTTCTTCGACCATCTCACCGGCGCCGCACCGGCAACACTGGGGACTCCGGCGCTCCTGGCCCTGCTGATTGCCTCCTCCCTTGGGGCGATGGCCTTTCTGGTGAGCCTCCAGGTGACCAACGCGCCGTTCATGATGCTGGGTGCGGCAATGTTGCAGAAGAACATGCTCGGACGGATTCTGGAACTTCCTGGCGGCCGCGCGCTGGAGGCATCGCCAGGGGAGGCCATCAGCCGCTTTCGCGATGACGTGGACGAGATTACCGGCTCGATGCTCGAGTTCAACGACCTGCTGGCCCTGACCGTGTTCGCCGCGATTGCACTGGTGGTGATGGTCCGGATCCACGCCGCGATCACGGTCGGGGTCTTCTTACCCCTGGTCGGGATCATCACCGCGGTGCAACTGTTCAGCCGACGGCTTGAGCAGTATCGCCGCGTGAGCCGCCAGGCGACGGGCAATGTCACCAGTTTTCTGGCGGAGGTCTTCGGCGCGGTGCAAGCCGTGCAGATCGCTAATGCCGAGCAGCGTGTCGTGGGCCATTTTCGTACGCTCAACGCGCTCCGCATGGAGTCGACGGTGCGCGATCGCGTCTTCGATCAGTGGTTGTGGTCGTTCTTCTCGGGGATGGTGAACCTGGGAACGGGGCTCATCCTGCTGGTCGCGGGGGAGTCAATGAGTGCTGGCAGTTTTACGGTTGGTGACTTCGCGCTGTTCTCGTTCTATCTCGGGTGGGCCACCGAGTTCGCGATGGTGTTTGGCCACGTCCTGACGCGCTTCAAAAAGGGCAGCGTCTCGTTTGCCCGGATGCTCACGCTGATGGCGGGCGCTCCGAAGGACCGCCTGGTGGAGCATGGTCCCGTGTATGCTCGGGGTCCGCTCCCGGATGTGCCCGCTCCGGTTCGGCAGCCGACCGACCGACTCGAGGTGCTGGAGATCTGTGGTTTGACGGCGCAGTACGGGGAGAGTGGGCGTGGCATCCACGGCATCAACCTCCGGATCGAACGGGGATCATTCACGGTGGTGACGGGACGGGTAGGTGCGGGGAAGACGACGTTGGTTCGCACGCTGCTCGGCCTGTTGCCAAATGAAGCAGGTAGCATCTCCTGGAACGGACACCGTGTCGATGACCCCGCCGCCTTTTTTGTCCCCCCGCGCAGTGCCTACACGCCCCAGGTGCCACGTCTGTTCAGTGAATCGCTGCGTGACAACATCTTGCTCGGGCTGCCCCCGCACGACGATACACTCAACGTCGCGTTGCAACTGGCCGTTCTGGAGGACGACGTGGCGGACATGGAACGCGGACTGGAGACCCCGGTCGGACCAAAGGGCGTGCGCCTGTCAGGGGGACAGATTCAGCGCGCGGCGGCGGCGCGGATGTTTGTGCGTGACGCCGAGCTGCTGGTGTTCGATGATCTCTCGAGTGCCCTCGATGTGGAGACGGAAGGCGTGCTGTGGGAGCGTGTGTTCACGAAACGCGACATCACGGTGCTCGCCGTTTCCCACCGCCGGGCGGCCCTCCGTCGCGCTGACCGCATCATCGTCCTCCTGGATGGACGCGTGGACGCCGAGGGAACCCTGGTGGAGTTGCTGTCCACGTCATCAGAGATGCAGCGGTTGTGGCACGGTGACGTGACCGAGGGATGAAGGAGGAACGATGTCGGGTCCTCCAGCAAGGGAAGCATATGAGGTCGGGAGGACCAGAGGGTAGACTCATATGACCACATCTGTTTCGCGGCATATTCGTATCCGGTGTAGATCCGATCCTGCCAGTTTGGCCAGATGGCCTTCACACCGTCAATCAGCCACGTACCGGCGAAGGTCATCATCATCTTCCTGGTCGTCGAACTGCCCGGTGGCAAGGCGCACCGCCATCGTCGTTTTCCACGCACGTCCTTTTGCATCGAGGATGTCCTGAAAATACCTCCGGGCGGCGGTGTGCAGTGCTTTCACCGACATCAGCAGAATACTCCCACGTCTACGAAAAGAGATGCTTCCCTGTCCCAGTACAGGGTCGTGCGGACACACACGGCTCCGATCTCCGCGCATTCGCGCGTACCGGTCAGCCGACCTTCCTCAGTATTCCATGCCGTCATCGGCACAAATGCGGTACGACCTGCGGGGGAGCGGCTGGGTTTTGGTCATACGCTCCTGATCGTGCCACCAATTGGCTCTTTCATGGTGGATTGGTGAGGAGGGTCCGTTGGCAGCGTTCCCGAGCCACCTGCCTCAGCCGCTGGGGTGATGGCATAGCGGTAGCTACCAGCGAGTGCGACGGTCCAGAGAGCGAGGAGCACGGTTCCCTGGAGGACGAGCCCTTCGTTCGGCGCGGACAGGAAGCCAACCACAGACGCCATGACCGGGAGCGAGATGGCAACGCCCACACAGGCAATGAGATTCGTTCTCAGATACAGACGAATCGCGACAATCGCTATCCCTGCGATGAACGCGCCGGACCAGCCCAGGGGCTGCAGGTCGTTGCCCGCCTGTGCCGCGGCCGGTAGCCCTGCCACGAGTAGGAGCGCCACGGGTTGCGTGAGCCACTCCCGTTTGAGCACGCGGTGCAACAGGTGGTACATGACGATGGCAAGGAGTATGGCGAGGCACGCTGTGCCGATCTGGTTTAAGACGGCCAGCGCGGGCACGTACGACTCGATCCCCGGGGGAGCCCAGTCGTCCACGCTCAGCGATGCGGCTGGATAGCCGCTCGCGACGGGTTCCGCCAACGTCCAGAGGGTCACGGCGGCCAGCGGTAGGACGGCGACGACCGTGACCGTCTCACGTGCCCATCCCCGCCGGTTACTCACAGGAATGATCGTTGGTGCGACGCTCGCTCTCCAGAGCGCCAGGGCAAGTCCTGCAGCCATGCCGATACCGGCTGCTTTGAGCACGCCGCTCATAGCTCCTGTCATCAGCGTGCTGGTGACGTAGGAAGACATGCTGTCATACTCCTCGGAGTCGTAGTCCTGCAGGATGGTCGGCAGGGTGTTCAGGCGGTCGATGATGGCCACGGCAACGAAGACCGCTGCCACCACCAGCGTCACCTTCCAGGGAACTGCCCGGGTGCGCAGGAGGGTCACCAGCGGACGGATCGCCAGACAAACAAACACGAAGGCATACAGGCGCGTGATGACCTCTGGTGTCAACACCGTCTTCACCGTTGCCTCTACGCCTTTCTCGGTGGTCGCACGGTTGGCACGGCTCTTCTGATCGGTGAAGGACACATAGGGTCGGAACGTGAGAACACGCGTGCCCACGATCTGGACGGTCGCCCGAAGCCTGACGGTGCCGATGATCGGCTCCTGACGTTCGAAAACGAGAATGTGCCACGAGGTGGCCGCGGGCTCGGGTGGGGTCGCAGCCAGGCGAGATTCGCGCTCAACCGGCACAACGGGATGGCCAATCCAGCCGGGGAGGCTGGACAGGTACGTAGATCCAATGATCCCGGCTTCACGTTCGGTGAGCTTCGGGAGGGTGGCATCGTCATCGGTGTCAAGACTGACTGAGAATGGAGGTGCCCCTGGCACCGCGTTTGGACGGAACTCAACCGTCAATTCACTCGACGGTTGGTCGCGTAGATAGTGGACTCGCCACACGACCGGCGGGATAGCATCGCCGTAAAAAGCCCGGGGACCGAATGGTCCAGCGACCTTCCGGGTGTAGTCGATCACCTCGCGATTCACGAGATGGTCAACGGTCGCAATTTTCCGATACCCTGACACGTCGATATGCTCTTGCGCCAGTACCGCATCAGCGCGGGCAATCGCGTCACGACGATCAAGGGTGAAAGGGTGGGGATACGCAGCAGAGAAATAGCCGAGACCCACGGCACCGGCGAGTGCATACCCCAGAGCCACACCCATACGCAGCCTGGACAACGGGTGATAGTGCCAGTCGGGAGCGAACGTGCGTGGTGCCATCAACCAGGGTTCGCCAACGGGCTGCGCGGCGTTCAACAGAGGTGCTTCGTCGGTATAGCCACGTCTGCGGACCACGAGCGATGCGACGCCAGCAATGACGAGGGGCATCACCGCGAGAAGATGTGCCGGTGTTGGCCAGACGAGCGACGGTGCATGGGTCAACGATGTCGCCATCAACAATCCGTCGAGAGCGTAGTGGGCACACACCGACGCGAGAATGCCATACCGCACAAAGAGCCATCCGAGGAATGTGCCACCCACGGTCAATTCGACCCAACGCGCGTAGACAGGGTCCTGCGGATACGTGCTGTGCAGGAGCGCCCAGATCGCGGCGCTCACGATGATGGCGATCCAGGTCGATGTCCGTTGGCGACCGGTAAAACGCACGAGGAGCGTGAGCAAGAGAGGAATTGCGAACATGCGAAATGCCAGTTCTTCGGACATCGCGGCCATGTAGCCGATCGAGAGGGGAAGAAGCCACGGAACGTACGCACTGTACAGGTTGTCGTAGAGCAGGTCGGCGGGCGACCAGATACCAACGAAGCGCCCACCCACGTAGTACAGCACCTGATAGGCCAGGAACACGGGTGCGGCCAGTGTGCCAACGACGAGTGCCTGCGTGCCCTGCCGAGTTGTCACGCCGCGCCAGGTGAAGCTCGGCCCGAAAGCTAGCAACGTTGGAAATCGTGTGCGATACAGCCATGGCCCGGCAAGCGCGAAGAGCAGAATGAGCAGCGTAAACACGAGCGAGACGAGGAGGGTGGTGGCAGTCAGGTAGGCAATGATTTCCCATGTTGTAAAGTTCGCCGGACGCGTCGCCATGAGCAGCGGGTAGCAGTTGACGTACCATGCGGCCATGAGGAGCCCACCGACCAGCGAGAGTGTCACCGCGGATCGTCGCCGCAAACTGCCCCGTGCGTGCTGAACGATGATGGCGACGACGGCGACCATGGCCAGCGGCCAATAGCCGAATCGGTAGTCTAATCGCAGGGCTGTCAGTTTCGATGCCTGACCCTGCTCGTAGGTGCGGCTCCAGGCGTCTGGAACAATGAGACGGAGCTGCCAGTCCATTAGTTTGTCACCAAAGAGACCGATGTCAAGCGATTCCTGGCTTCCGGACGGGTTCGCCCCATCGCTTCGATGGAACGACACGTGCCATTCCGAGTGCGGCTCGGTCCCGGTGCCACGGGGTGCGACCTGATCCCAGTGACCCTCCGGGTGGATGACCTGATCGCGGAAGCCGATGGCGAGTGACAACGCCTGCTGGCGCGTGAGCTGGGCAACGGTGCGCGAACCGGTCACGCTGTGACTGAAGCCAACAACCCGGCCATCGACAGAGACGGAGACCGTAAACTCGTCTGGATACGACGGCCGGAAGAAGCGTGTGACGAAATGCCAGACGTTGGCCTCGTTCCCGATGCGTGTGGCCTGCTGTACGCCTACCTCCTTTTCGAGGTAGGTCTTCGCATCGGTGTCCACCTGGAACATCGTGACGGCTGTGTAGTCCTTCACATCGATATCGGTCATGGTCGGGAGGTACGACGTAGCGATTGCCGCCGCCTGTTCTCGGTGAACGGTGAACGTCAGTGCGTGTTCTGGAAAGGCCGCGGTGTGAAAGTTAAAGCAAAACAGAAGACATGCGAGACTGAAGAGGACGAGCGCGAGTCGCCTTCTCTGCTCGCTGCGGAGGGAGGATAGGTCGGATATCTCGCCTGTTGTGATCGTAGCCGTTCCCCATCATACCGCCGGGGGTATCCTTCTCCCGCCGAATCAAGCATACCGTGTGGAAGAGAAGAGTAGCACGGAGTAGCCAATATTTGCCCGTTGAGTCCCATCATATCCGTGCGACACGACATCGCGGCGTGCGTGCTCATTGTCGGAGCGTGTGGCATCGACCTCGTACTGATGGCTGTCATTGCTGCATCTTAGCCAGTGATGCGGTATCCTTCCATTGAGACGCATTGCAAGGGGCTTGCTTGCTTGCCCATGCGTTGATCATCGCTGCGCCCATGCGCCGTTGAAGAACCACCGACGATACAGAAGGGGCGGTATCGTGGAAGAGCGTACCCGCGACACCTTTAAGCTCCACCTGCCCGGGTTGCTCAAGGTCCTTGCCGAACATCTCTACTCCAGCAAGTCGGTCGCGGTGCGCGAACTTCTGCAAAACGCCCACGATAGCTGCGTGCGGCGCGGTGTTGAAGAGGGGGTGCCACGTTTCCGTCCGTCCATCGACCTGTTCCTCGACCCACGCCGCCGCACGCTCACGATCTGCGATAACGGTGCTGGCCTCTCGCGGGACGATGTGACAACCTATCTGGCGACGATCGGCCGCAGCTATACCCGCGAACTGCGTGAACGGATGGCACTGCTGTCACCCGACGAAGCCGCGCGCCTCATCGGCCAGTTCGGCTTTGGCTTCCTCAGTGCCTTCTCGATAGCCGACGAGGTCACGGTTACCACCCGCTCCCAGCGCGCAGGTGTCCCTGCCGTGCGGTGGCACTGCACCGGTGAGGAGTCGTACGAGATCGGGCCGGGCGTCCGCGACGAGCCAGGGACGACAATTGAGTTGTGGCTCAAACCGTCGGCCGCGTTTCTCTTGCAACGGCAACTGCTCATTGAAGCGGTACAGCGCTACGCCGACTTCTTGCCGCTGCCCGTCTACCTCGATGCCGACCCCGTGCCGCTCAATCTCATGATCCCGCCCTGGCAGGCGGACGATGTGCCTGCCGCCACACACGCTGTGATCGACCGCCGCTTTGGTGGTGACGCACCGCTCTGCCTGATCCCCCTCCACGACCAGCGTGTCGAGCTAGGGCACGATGCCCTGACGATCCCGCTGCAGGGGTTTCTCTTTATCCCATCGAGTTCGAACATCTCCATTCGAGAATATGGTGATCTCACCGTCTTTATCCGCCGCATGTTCATCACCGACGACGTACGTGACCTGCTCCCACCCTGGGCGCGTTTCGTGCGCGGCGTCATCGATTGCCCGGTGCTCCAGCCCACGGCGTCGCGTGAAGAGATTCACCGCGACGAAACCTTTGCGTCGGTCCAGCAGGCACTGGAGGTGCAACTGGGAGCCGGGCTGCGCGACCTGGCTCAATACCGGCCGGAGACGTGGCGGAAGATCGTCGAGGCACACGCGAACGTTATCATCCACTGGGCCGCCACCGATCACGAGTTCTTCGCCTACGTTGCCGATATCGTCACGTTCCGCACAACGCGTGGTCGGCTCACGCTGCCGGATTACCTGGCCCTCACCGGCACCACCCTCTATTTCGTCACCCGAGAACTCGGCTCCATGCAGGATCGGCTGCTGGCCGAGGCCCAAGACGTACCCGTCATCGAGGCGGCGTGGATCGGGGTCGAGCCGTTCCTGCACAGCTATGCGCACAGACATCCCGGTATCTCCCTCGTCCAGATGGATGGCGAAGCAGCGCATCTCATGCGGCCGACGCCCGTCGGGCAGTTCCGTGCGCTGGTCGATGTCTACCGTGGTCGGGGAATTCGTGTCCGCGTCTCCGCCTTCCGGCCCGAATCGGTGCCCGCACTCATGCTGTATCCCAGAGATGCCGACGTGCTGGTAGAGGGACGAGACGCACTGAAGCAAGGCGACCTTCCCGCTCCTTTCGCTGCTATGGTCAGCGGATACCTCGATCACCTGGAATCCCGGAAGGATGACGACGAAGGAGGTGTGGACGGTACCCTCCATCTCAACGCCTCCTGCCCGCTCATGCGCAGGCTGGCAGACGCGCCCAAAAGCCAACAGACGCATGCTGCCCTGTGGCTCATCTACTCCGTGGCGCGGCTGTTTGCGGGCCGTGCCATGACCCCTGCTGATGCGAGTGCGACGTTCCAGGACCTTGGCACGTCGCTCGAGGCGTTGCTGCCATGAAGCTGGGGCCGTGGAGCTTCGGTCGGCACAACCGGGAACTACCGGTATCCGAACCAAGTCAGATGCAGTCTGATCATCACTTTACCTGGGCGCGAGCCTCGTACAGGCTGGCTCAGCAGACGAACGACACCGAGCGTTTGCAGTTTATGGACCTGTTTGAACGTGCAGAGGAGCAGAGGCAGATATCATCGGATACAGCGTTGGCCCTCTATGAGCGAGGGCGTGACATCGCACTACGATTGCGGGAGCAGTGGTGGGTGTTGCTATTCGACCACTGTCGGTTACAGACGCTGCCAGGTTCAAAACGCGAGTCAGCGGAGAGAATAGACCTTGCGGTACGCACGGTGCTTGAGGCTCGCAAGGGCATCTATGCCAGGTGTCCCCAGCGCGTCTGTGTCCACGAAGACCTCATCGCCGCGTATATGAGCCTCGACCCTCACGGGTATAAGCCGCTGATTAACGAGTCGTTGTCTTACATGGAAGGGCAGGTGACGCCCACTGTCGAGTGTTACTACTGCCTCCGAAGGATGCAAAGCGACTTCGCTCTTGAGACCGCATCGATTGAGCAAGCGCAAGCGGCGGCACTTCGACAGCTTGCCGAGATCCAAAACCGGTATGCTGATCCGTCCAGGAATCACTATCTTGTTAGCGCCTATGCGCGGTTGTGTGCGGTAGCGTTCAAACAGGAGGACTGGAAATCGCTGTATGGCTGGGAGACAGCAGGCGAGGATGCCGCAATGGCAGTGCCCGGCCAGCGTCGTGCGCGGGCGACGCTTACGGCGCGGTGCGCACTCGCTGCCCGCCGTCTCGGGTCTGAGTGAACCGCACGCCGCTCCTATGTGCTTGCGACAACGCGGGCGGCGCTCGTTATCGACTCGCTAGGCAGTGGGTATTATGACGCGGTCGCGGCCTACTTCGTGGCGGGTGGCGATCCCGATCAGGCACTCAGACTTCGCGGCCAGCAGCTGGCCCGCCGGTTAGAGAAGAAGGTCACGCTAGGCGAGTTCCGTTGTCGTCTGGCGCGATGCAAGCTTCTGGCACTCCTCGGACGGCCTTTCGAGGACGAGCTCGCCGCCGTTCGGGCGGCGGCCTCGCAGTTGAAAGACCCCACGTTCTATCTCTCGGCGTTAGCGGAGATCAAGGGCGATGAGGGTGGTCGGGCGTGAGTGACACCGCCCGCATGGCTACGGACGCTTGCGGACCCCGTGCTTCGACTCGTCACGGTCCGGTAGGACTCCGCGGCAAACATCGTGCACGCTGCATCATGCATGCCTCGTCCAGCCGATAATCTCTGTCTACACATCACCGGTCGTCACGCATAACCATATCTACCATGCGTGATTTGGCTGGTTGGGGTATACCCCAATGAATACCCCAACCAGCGTGGGAAGCGACGAGAACAGGAGAACGCTCCGGGACTCTACGGCAGAGTTCTAGGAGAGCGCGGAGTGATGTGGGAGAATTAAATGCTCTTTGACACTACTTCGTGGTCTCTCATAAAGAGTTGGTCACAGGTTCGATCCCTGTTGGGCCCACACAGGATAGGGGATATTCGACCTATCATACCCCGATATACGGTACCGTTCACCCCCACCTCCGACCTGTGACGCTCCCCCATCCTCGTCAGTGTGGGAACGGGATTCCAGGCGTCCGATCGCGTCGATAGAGGCCGTCTCTCGATCCACATCCGATGGTTCCCGGATGGCTCGGTGCAGTCGTTCCGCCGCATCGGGGTCGAGGCCCGCGACGGCGTGGGTTTAGGTGTCGAGCGTGAGCGTCACACTGCTATGTCTTAGGCGCTCGGCCGCCACTTTTGGATGCACATCGGCTGCGAGCAGGGCGGTGGCGTGTACATGGCGAAGATGGTACAGGCGGAGGGAGGGGGGCAGCTCGGCGCTACCTGCCATGGCAGCCAGCGTGACACCCCGCGATAATGGAGGTTGGCAGGCATGCTTACACGACAACCAGACTTCGGTGAACGAAGTCCAGAATCACGGCTATCCGCCGCAGTTCGACGGCCTGTGCCGAATCGTGTCGTTCACTTCCGCCTCGACATGACGTCCTGCAGCCGCGTCACCTGGCGTATAGTAGGAACGTACCCCACAAACGAATCGATGGAGGCGATCGTGAGCACAACGTGTTCGACCAACAACAAGAAGGAACGAGCTGATTATGGAGCAAGCATCCCAACGGCGGCCGAACGTCATATGGATCTTCGGCGACCAGCACCGTGCTCAGGCGTGTGGCTTCGCTGGCGACCCGAACGTGCATACTCCCAACATGGACCGACTCGCCGCTGAAGGTACGACGTTTACGACCGCCGTCTCAGGGACACCCCTCTGTTGCCCCTATCGGGGTGCGCTCGTCAGTGGTCGCTATCCGCACCACTCCTCGGTGCCGGGACACGAATACCGTCTGTCGCCAGAACAGCCCACCGTTGCCACTGTCTTCCAACAGGCAGGCTATCGCACCGCGTATTTTGGCAAGTGGCACCTGGATGGTTTCCACGAACGTGAGGGGCGCGCTGGTACCCACGTTATCCCACCGGGGCGGCGGGGTGGTTTCAAGGAGTGGGTCGCCTACGAAAACAATAACAGCCAGTGGGACACCTGGGTTCACGGTGGGGAGGGCGACAGCGCTTTTCTGGAACGGCTACCGGGCTACGAGACCGACGAACTCACGAACCGCTTGATCGACTGGCTCCACGCTCGCGGCACACACGATGATAGAGCGTCGCAACCATTCTTCGCGGTCCTGTCGGTTCAGCCACCCCATAATCCCTATGTCGCGCCTGCAGCATGGATGGCCCAACACACTCCCGGAACCGTTATCCTACGTCCGAATGTACCCAACGTCTCCTGGGTGGTGGATCGTGCTCGTCGAGAGCTCGCTGGCTACTACGCGATGATCGAGAATCTCGATTGGAACCTGGGACGCGTTCGGGATGCGCTCGATGTGGCAAAGCTGGCCGACGACACCCATATCGTCTTCTTCTCCGACCACGGTGATATGCATGGTTCACAGGGGCAGTTCCTGAAGACCTCGCCGTGGGAGGAGGCTGTACGGGTGCCATTTGTGATCGGCGGACCGCCACTGCCATACCACGGTCGCGGAAGCCGGGTGCCGGTGCCGGTCAACCACGTAGACATCGCCCCGACGACACTTGGTCTGTGTGGCATCGACGCACCCGACTGGATGGAAGGCACCGACTACTCGCACTATCGCGTGCCAGAGCGACCTCGTGGTGACGAGCCGGATTCGGCCTACCTGCAACTGGTGGCGCCAACGGGCCATGGCGACAGCACCGACCGGCCGTGGCGGGGAATCGCGACCTGTGACGGTTGGAAGTATGTTGTGCTCGAAGGTCAGCCGTGGCTGCTTTTCAACCTGAACGACGATCCCTACGAACAGGTCAACCTCGCGCATAACAGCCGTTTTTCGGCCGAGCGCCGACGTCTACAGGATCGTTTGACCGGATGGATCCATGACACGGGCGACGAATTCGCACTCCCCACTGTGTGACGCGGGTCGTCGCTGTACCCTGGTACGCTATCGCTAGCAATGCTGCCAGTAATGGCATCGTGTGCTCTGTGCTCTGTGTGAAGGAGTGATTCAGTGATCGTCTTCTCCCGCCGCCAACTGCTCTCTTTAACCGCTCGGGCCAGCGTGCTTGCTGCGGCCTGCGGGCTTTCTGCTGCCTGTGGATCAACCGCACCCGCCGCTTCCTCTCCCGTACAGCCCGCGGGGACGGCACCGACCGTGGCTCCAGCCGTCGATGCCACAAAGCCGACGGGTGCTTCCGCGCCGAGTAAAGCACCGCCGGGCGGGGCAAAAGTGGTCCTCATGCGGTGGGGCAATGTCTCGGAAGTGGATGTGACGAACAAAGGCATCGATCTCTTTCAAAAGAATAACCCCGGTAGCACGGTCGATTTTCAGCACGTTGTCCAGGATTATGCGAGCAAGCTGCAAACGAGCATTGCTGGCAATGTGGCGCCGGATGTGTTCTTGCTCGGCGCCGCCGATTTCACCCCGTATATGACCAAGGGACTGCTTGAAAACCAGTTGCCGTACATCCAGCGAGACCACTTTGACATCGACGACTATTACGAAGCTGGTACGAAGCAGTATCTGTATCAGGGCAAGCAAGGCGGGATGCCACGTGGGCTCGGACGCACTGGTTTGATCTACAACCAGGACCTGTTTGCGAAGGCGGGGCTGCAACCGCCGCCTACAGATTGGAATGCGAAAGGATGGGACTTCGCCGCGTTCCTGGACAGCGCTCAGAAGATCGTCGGGGCGAGCAAAGGTGGACCCACCACCTACGGCCTGCTGTTCCAACCGACCAATTTTCGGCATTGGGCAGGGATGATCTGGTCGAACGGCGGTCAGGTTTTCAGCGACGACGACAAGACGGTGCTCCTTGACCAGCCTCCCGCGGTTGAAGCGCTTCAGGCGATGGCCGATTGGATCTTCAAACACAAGGTAGCACCGCGTACCGAGAACACGTCGGATGAAAGTCCCATGAGCCTGTTCACCACGGGCCGTATTGGGATGGAGTTCACTGAGCCATTTACGTTCGCCGAGCGGCGTAAAGCGGCGAAGTTCACCTGGGATGCCGCAGTGACCCCTGCTGGTGCGGGTGGGCGTGTGGTCGGTGGTGGGGGCGCCGGATGGCTATCCTACTCCGGCAGCAAAAACAAGGATGCGACCTGGAAGTTCTTCAGTTTCCTGGCGGGCAAAGAGTTTCAGACCATGGAATGTGAGGCTGGCACCACGACCCCTCCACGCAAATCGGTGACCAATGCGCCCTGCTTCCTGAATGCGGGCACGCCCAAGCATATGGATGTCTTCGCGACCAACTTGCAGATCATGCGCACCGATCCTTCGCTGCCTCGCTGGAATGAGTTGATCACCGCGTGGAACAAAGAACTAAGTTATCTCTGGACGGGCGAACGCGACGCAAAAACGGTGACGGCTGCGATGAAGAAAGTCGGAGAGCCGCTGTTGGTGACGCCGTAACCACTGCCTTCCCGCATCGACACCGGTGCTACGGTACAGGCGCCGTTACCCGATGACCTCTCGTCGAAGCCTTCAACCGATACGTGCGTCGTAGGAGCAGACCTGAACGGTTTTAACCGTGCTCTGCCAGGCCTGTCTGGCCCGTCTCGGTACCGTCGCGGCGCAATCCGTCGCGTGCTGGCACGACATAGCGAGCAAACCAGGCGTCCATATCGGCTTTCATGTCAATCACCCGGTGGAATTGTGCCTGCTCACCGATCAGGTTCTGCCGCTCGTCAGGATCGTGGATGAGGTCGTACAGTTCGTGGGGACCGTAGGCGTGCCGGTACACGTATTTCCACTCCCGTGTACGCAGCATACGCACCGGCCCATACTCATCGAAGATGACAATGTGCTCACGATCGGGCAGCGGATCACCGCGCAAGAGTGGGGCGAATGAATGCCCGGGTAGACTGGTACCTTCCAGTGACGGAAGACCCAGATAGTCGAGCAACGTTGGGGCGATGTCGTACGCCGAGAGCAGCGTATCGTCCACGCGTCCCGGTGCAATGGTGCCCGGTTGACTGAAGATCGCGGGCACACGAATGGAGTTCTCATACATATTGCGTGGGTTGGTGCCGTTGCCCTTTCCCCAGAAGCCGTGCTGTCCGCAAGAGAATCCGTTGTCGCTCAGAAAGATGACGAGCGTCCGCTCACGAAGACCGCGTGCTTCCAACCTATCAAGGAGCCGACCCACCTGCAGGTCCATTGCGGTGACCGCGGCGAAATATCCTTTCAGCATCTCGCGATTTCCATGACACTCATCGGTCAGGGTGGTCGCCCACGGATGTCGCACCTCCTGGGGACACGAGGCAAACGCACAATCGTTGTACGATTCAACGATGCTTTGAGGATGACCGGTCCATGGAGAGTGCGGGGCCGTGTAGTGGACACCCAGGTAGAACGGTGTCCCGCGATCCGCAAAATCATTGAGCCACGCTACTGCCTGGTTGGTAATGTTGTCCGTCACGTAGCCGGGTTCATCAACGAGTTGACCATCACGAACCATCGGAGCGTCGTTGTAGCGACCGCCGCCCTTCTGGTGAACAAACCATCGCGAAAACCCGTGCTGAGGCACCTGGCTGTCTCCCAGGTGCCATTTTCCGCTGAGGGCACACGTCCAGCCTGCCCTCGCCAAGAGGTCGGTCGATGTGATCTGGCCCTCCAGATACCGGATCGCGTCTGGTCCCGTATTTCCGTCTCGAAGCCAGTCATGCACCCCATGCTGCGAGGGGATGCGCCCGGTCAGAAGCGTGGCGCGGCTTGGTGAGCAGACGGGCGTGGCGACGAAGAAATGGCTCAGACGCAGGCCAGAAGCGGCAATGCGGTCGATGTTCGGCGTGCAGATCTCCGGGTTGCCATAGCAGCCCGCGGCCCAGGGACCCTGGTCGTCGGTGAGGATAAACAGGACGTTCGTCTGCGTACGGCGTGATGATTCACCTGCTGTCAAGGAAGCCCTCCCGCGGTATTCTATGTGGCATATCTCCTGTTTTGGCAATGTGTACCGTGCAATGCCCCTGCCGCTCAAGGATAGCTGGTGGCGATCGTTCGCACCTCGGCGGGGGAG
>JAABUZ0100003189.1_pt1 | contig 24937 bp, 28 predicted proteins | sample 5562091 | NCBI WGS metagenome assembly JAABUZ01 (sample SAMN12813069, study PRJNA571459) | rock metagenome | isolation source: Antarctica rocks | place: Antarctica: Victoria Land, Linnaeus Terrace sud | collected 2015-12-21 | reverse complement strand
TGCCTCGGCACGGTGGGCCTCCGTCAATAGGCCCCGTTCCGCACTGCGGAACCTTGGAAGCCCTGGAATCTGCACCTGGTGTAGAGGACGAGGGCAAGCCGTCGGCTTCAGCCGACGGTAATTGACTTCGGACGCCCCCGTATGCCTCGGCCCAACTCCCGTAAAGGGCTGCGGCCTGGAGCGGTCTGACCCACTCCGCTCGGCTCACTGCCTCCGGGTGCGTTTCGACCCATCCTTCGCCGTAGTATTTCAGCAGAAGCACCTGACGCACATGGCCGTTCGCATCTTTACGCACATGGCCGTTCGCATCTTTCGGCTCTGCCGATGCTCTGTGCTGTCGGCTCAGGGCGGCAGAGGCCGGGGATGCGGCCTGACCCCGCGCGATGGGGTGGAGCACTGCCATCGAGACCAGCGCGGCGACGCCCCCTGTCAGGGCGAGGGCCGGGAAGCGGCGAGGAAACGCGCGGCGTCGGGAAGTGTCCAGGATCATGGCGAGTCTCTTTTCCACGTTCGACGTATGCGCCATCGGCAGCGCGGCCCAGAGGGCGAGGTCGGCGGGCGTCAGATTGTGTGTCATGGTTTGTCTCCTGATGGAGCGCGGCTACTTGGCGGGCTGCAAGGCAACGTCCTTGAACTCCACCCATCGGAAGGCGCGCGTCTCGACCCGGAATTCCTTGATCTGGGCCAGCGGCAGGCTAAATCGGGCCGTGATCTTGTCCATCGTCCCGATGCTATTGCCGCCGATTTTGAGCGGACCGTCGATTTCGTCCGGCAGGACCGTCTGCCCCTGCGTCGTCATGGCCACTACCCGCAGATCATCGGTCGTGTCTGTGGAGACCGACAGCACCGCGACGTCCCTTGTCACTGGCACTTCGAGGCTTAAGCGGTGGCTTACGCCGTTGCTGAAGTTGTCCCTTGTCACCAATACGGGACGGAAAAGGAACTTCGCGCCCTTCTTTTCTCCCGTATTTCCAGCCAGGCCGGTGCTGCCGGCTAGGTTCGGGCCGATGCTGTCGGTGGATGCCGTCTTCCAAACGCCGGAGGCGATACCGACCCGCAGGCTGGTCTTCTTGAGGGAGATTGGGAAAGTGGCTATCAAAACGCGCGCGCCGTTGGTTTGGGGGAATAGCTGGGCCTCGGTTCCCTGTGCATTGCGCCATGTTTTTGTCAGCCAGGGATCGTCGTTAGAGTGAGGAAGGTTCTTCGGCAGGTCATACTGCACGGTCACACCCTGGGCACCGGCGGGCAGGCGGAATGCAATATAGACGTTGTGCATGTCAGCGCCCTCATGGATGTTTGGAACGCTCTCTGTGTCAAAGACCGGCGACGGCAGGGGTGTGCCGGTGGCATCCCACCAAGGGCTACTGGGCGTTCCCAGGTCTTTCACGCCCGCGAGTTCCACGGTCACGTCTCCAGCTTGAGGGGCCGTCTGCTTCTCCGTCAACGCTCCCGCGTCCGGGGCGGCGGAGGACGGGGCGGCGGAGGACGGCGCGGTGGGTGAGAGTTGCGCGACGCGGCCAGAGAACAAGCGGCCTAAGATCGGGATGTCCGCCAGAACCGGGACCCGGAGATTGGAAGCGACCTCCTGCGGTGATCGTGCCGGAGAGGGCGCGCTCTTGGGCGACGGCGCGGCTGGCACGGGCTTCAGCGAGGCGCGCGATGCGAACTGTGCCGCCACGGGCGCATTCGGGGCAGTCACGGCGGGAGCCTGATGGGACCGGCGGCCGACTGAGAGCTGGGTCAGGGGCACAGCCACCGGAGGCGTGGGCGCGATGGCGGGTGGCTGGGCAGCCACAGGAGCGGGCGCGGCCTGTGCCTTCGCAGAAGGCCGCAACATGGCGAGCGTCGCGAGAGCGGCGATGCCGGGAGTCAGGGCAAGGAGCAGGGCGCGGCGCGTGAGGGCGCGGCGGGGGCGGGTGGTGTCGAGGATCATTTTCAGCCTTCCTTCGATGTGCGTCGTGTGGGCCATCGGCAGCGCGGCCCAGAGGGCAATGTCAGTGGGTGTCAGTTTGCGTGTCATGGTCTGTCTCTCAGCCTCTTGTGCAGCGGCTACTTGGCGGGCTGCAAGGCGATGTCCTTGAACTCCACCCATCGGAAGGCGCGCGTCTCGACGCGCACTTCCTTGATCTGAGCCAGAGGCAGGGCGAACCGCGCCGTGATCTGGTCCAAAGTCCCCGTGCTGTTGTCTCCAGGCTGATCCGGCAGGCGCTCCTTCCCCTGGGCGTCTACCGCAACGACGCGGAGGTCGTCAGTCGCATCCGTGGCAATGGAAACTACGGTGCCGTTTTTCGTCTCCGACGCGGGGCTGAAGAGGAACGTGCCGCTCCCCTGCCGGACGCCGATGTTGCCGCCTTGGTTGAGTGCGCCTGTGCCGCATGTCGTGGCGACCTTCCAGGGGCCGGAGGCGACGCCGATCTGGATGTTGGTCTTGGTAAGGAAGGTCGGGAAGGCCGCCGTCAAGACCCGCGCCCCGCCGCTGCGCGAATGACTCTGGGCCTCCGTTTGGTGTTCCTGCCCCTGCATCTTGAACAGCCAGCTTCCTTCCGAGGAAGAGCTGAGGGCGCCTGAGACCTTGTACGCGACGGTCGCCCCCTCGCTCGCGGCGGGGAGGCGGAAGGCGAAGATCACGTTTCTCGTGTCGCCACCGAAGGCATGGCTTTCCGCCCGGTATGCCGCCGTGTCGTAAACGGCCTTTGGCAAGAGCGCACCGGAGGCTGACCACCAGGGCGCAGCGGGTTTGTCGGCGTCCGTCATCCCCAGGAAGTCAATCGTGAAACCATCCTCCGTGAAGACCGCTCGGGCGGAAGCTTCCGGCGGCGGCAGGAGACCACCAGCGGACAGCTTCGGAAGTGAAGAGGGCGCGTCTGCGGAAACGGGCGGCGGGGCTGGAACGGGAGAAACGGCAGGCGGCAGTTGCGCGACGCGGGGCGTAGTCTTCGGCGGCGTGGCACCGAGGGGCCTCAGCGCCGACGGCGTAACCTGGGACGTGGCCGCGGGTGGCTCCACGGGTGGAGGGGCGGGCGGCACGGAGGCGGCCACAGGCATCGGCGCGGCGGGCGCTTTCCCGGACGGTCGCTCTGCCGAGGACTTGGTGCGCGGGGCGGCGGGAACCGTGGGTTGAGCAGTCCTAGGGGGTGGCGCGGCCTGTGCCCGCGCGGCGGGTCGGAGCATCGAGAGCGTGACCAGCGCAGCGGCGCCGGGAGTCAGAGCGAGCAGCAGGACGCGGTGGGTGAGGGCGCGGCGGGAGCGGGAGGTGTCTAGGATCATTCTGAGCCTTCCTTCGATGCGGGCGGTGCGCGCCATGGCGATGGCGGCTTGGGGAACGGCGGCGGAAATTGGGCGGAGGGCGCGGGCGACGTCCAGCAGGTGCCGGGCGTAGTCCGGGGCGGCAACGCCGGACGTCAGGACAAGGTCGTCGCAGGCGATCTCGCCCTCGGCCCGCAGGCGGCGGGCGGTGAGCCAGGCGAGCGGATGGAACCAGTAGAGCGCGCAGACGAGATCGGCGAAGCGGTGCGAGAGCCAGTCGCAGCGCCGGACATGGGCCAGCTCGTGGAGCAGCACGGCCCGGAGGCGGCCCTCGGGCCAGGCTTGCGCGTCGGCGGCCAGCAGGACGACGGGCCGCCGCCAGCCCCAGGTCATGGGCACGGGAGCGGCGGCCTGACGCAAGGCGGGCGTCCGGGGCAGACGCAGGGCGGACGCGCATTCGGCGGCCAGGGCCAGCGTCGAGGCGTCGGACACGGGGGCGCTGAGACGGGACAGGCGGGCGATGCCCCACAGGCCGAACCCTGGCCGCAGGCCGGCGAGCAGGACGCCGAGCAGCCAGAGCGCGGGCAGGACCGTCGCCCAGGGGAACGGGCGGGGCCTCACTCCCCCCGCCCCCAATCCTGGGGGAGCCGGATGAGGAAGAACCGGATTAGGAGGGGGCGCAGAGGTGGAAAAGGGCGTGATGGATCGCGCCCCGACGGGGCGCTCGTTCCTAACGATGTCCCTTCCGGCTCCCCCAGAATTGGGGGCGGGGGGGGCTGACACAGGCACAGACACGACCGCCAGCCGCCAGCCGGGCAGAGCGAGGGACAGGACAGGCAGGGCCGGCAGCGCGGCCAGGGTCAGCAGGCAGACCAAGTGACGCACCGAGGCCGACGTGCGGCGCAAGGCAAACAGGGTCAAGCCCGCGACGAGGAAGACAATCAGGCTTTTAACGGCCAGGCCGCCCAACAAAGGCAGCCACGTTAGGATGGAATCGGCTCCGCTCATTTCGGTTTCCCTTCCTTTGCCTTGTCAATGAGCGCCGACAGGCGCTCCCATTCGTCCTCGGAGAGCGGCGCATCGGAGACCGACAGCAGCGTCGCGACCGTCTGCTCGACCGAGCCGGCGAAGAACGTCTGCACCACCTGACGCAAGGCGGACCGGGCCGCCGTGGGGCGGGACCGGGTGGGCAGGTAAATGTAGCGCGCGCCGTCCTTGACGTGCCGCAGGTGCCCTTTGGACTCCAAAACGCCCAGCAGGGCGCGGACGGACGAGTAGGAAGGGGGGTCCGGCAGGGCCGCCAGCACGTCGGCGGCGGCCGCGCGTTCCAGACGGTAGATGATGTCCATAATCTGCCGCTCGCGACGGCTGAGGGTTGGGTTGCTGATCATGCTAATAATTTAGCATATCGGCATTGGTTTGTCAAGGAGATTGCTAATTTTTTAGCATTTATTTTCCCCGAAGCCGTTTCCGCATTCTGAGGCCGAGACGGGGCTTAATCCGCCTCCGCGCCTTTTTCCCCCACCCGCCGCCCTTCCAGCAGGCGGCGCGTGCGGGCCAGTTCGGCGGCGAGGGTCGCTTCATCCGGCAGGATGGACTGGTACTCGGCGGCGAGGACTTGGTTCGGCAGGCCGTCCAGCGCGTAGTGCGCGACGGCGGCGTCCTTCTGCTCGCACAGGATCAGGCCGACGGGCGGGTTCTCGTCCGGGTGAGTCCAATGTTCGCAGGCGTAGTTCAGGTACAGGTGCATCTGTCCCGCATCGGCGTGGGTAAATTTGCCCAACTTCAGGTCTACAAGAACCAGGCAGCGCAGGCGGCGGTGGAAGAAAAGCAGGTCCACGCGATACCACTCGTCGCCGACGCGGAGCCGCCGCTGGCGTCCGGCGAAGGTGAAGTCGCCGCCGAGTTCGAGCAGGAAGTCTTCCAAACGCCGGATCAGCGCCTCCTTCAGATCGCTCTCGGAGTATTCATCCTTGAGGTTCAGAAATTCCAGCACGAACGGGTCTTTGATCTCCTCTTCGGGCGTGGCCGCGTCTTCCGGGTGCGGAATGCCGCCTTTGCGGAGCATGGCGGCTTTGTCTTTGGAGAGGGCGGTGCGCTGGTAGAACTGGGTGTTGATCTGGCGGTCGAGCTGCCGTGCCGTCCAGCCGCCGCGCAGGGCCTCGGTTTCGTAGAAGGCGCGGGCTTCCGGGGATCGCACGGCGAGCAGTTTGACGTAGTGGGACCAGGGCAATGGGAAAGCCGTTTGGAATTGTCCAGACACTGTCTGGACTTTCTGTGGGTAGGCAAGGTAGAAGGCGCGCATCTGAAATAGATTTGCTCGGCCAAAGCCGCGCCCGAAGCGGATCGTGAGGTCTGCGGACAGCCGTCTGATAAGCTGCTGGCCGTACTCAGCACGGGCCTGGCCGCCCTGCTCCTCTTCCACGATGCGCCGCCCGGTCTCCCAGTAGGCCGCTGTCATCACGGCGTTGACGGAGCGGGCGGCGCGTCGTCTTGCTTCTTCCAGAAGCGTCACAACGTCGGCAAGAACGGCCTCATAGGGGCGCGGTTCGGCGGCGGACATTTCGGTCGTCTTCTCGGTCACTGTCGGTTCTCCTTCCGTAGATCGTGCGGGGGTTTCGGGCGTCAGGCCACTTCCACGGTCTGCCCGTCGTAGGCGAGTTCGACGCCGGGAGGAAGCTCGGCGTTGGTCTGGGCGTAGTCGTAGTCGTGGGACAGGTGGGTCAGCAGAGTCCGTTTGGGCTGGAGCAGGGCAATGGTCTCCAGGGCGGCATCGAGGTGGAAGTGGGTTTCGTGCGGCTCGCGGCGGACGGCGTCGAGCATCAGCAAGTCTAAGTTCTCCAGGTGCGGCCAGGTTTCGGGAGGGATGACGCTGACGTCGGTGACATAGGCGAAGCGCGGGCCGAACTTGTAGGCGAGGATGGGCAGCCGCCCGTGGCAGACGCGCAGGGGCAGGATGTCCAGGCCGTGCTGCGTCAGGGCCTCGCCCGGCCCGATCTCGCGGAGGTCCACCTGCGGCTTGCCGCCGCCCGCCTGGGTGGACTGGAAGATGTAGGCGTAGATGCGGCGGATGTCGGCCAGGACGTTCGGCTCGGCGTAGATCGGCATGGCCGCTCCCGTGCGGTAGTTGAAGGTGCGGACGTCATCCAGCCCAAAGATGTGGTCGGCGTGGGAGTGCGTATAAAAAATCGCGTCCAGCCGTCGCACCCCGTTTTCCAGAAAGGCCAGGCGCATTTCGGGCGGCGTGTCCACTAGGATATTTGCCCCGTCGTCCGCCGTGACCAGGATGGAGGGGCGCAGGCGCTTGTTGCGCGGGTCCGGCGAAGCGCAGACGGCGCAGTCGCAGCCGATCATGGGGACGCCGTGGGAGGTGCCGCAGCCGAGGACGGTGACTTTCATGCCCTTGATTGTACCCGAAAGCGCCTCCCCAGGGCTGAACCCCTGGGCTTTAACAGTGCAAGCCCCCGCCTACGCGGGCGAAGAAAGAACCAACATTTCCTATGCCCGCGCAGGCGGGGAGTTGCTCTTTTACAGCCCTGCCGTTCAGGGCGGGGACGTAGGCATGGGGTATAATGGCCGCATGGACATCCGCTGCCCCCTTGCCTACGCCGAGAACGCCCGCCGCCTCTTGCGCGCGACGCTGGCCGCGCACCCCCAGACGCTGGACCAGCCATTCGACATGGAAGCCGCCTACACGACCATCGGGCAGCTCGTCGCGCACCTGATCGGCGCGGAGCAGCGCTTGACTTTGGGGTGGCTCTACGGGGAAGGTCGGCCGCCGCGCTATGAGGACGAAGCGGCGGAAACGCTGGACGGGCTGTTTGCCGATTGGGACGCGATCCGCGCCCGCACGCGGGCCTTCGCCGCCCGCGCCGATGCCGCTGCGCTGGCCCGCGTCCTCACGACCGATCTGCCGCAACGGGGCGAGACGGTGACTCTGACATTGGAAGAAGTCCTGCTGCACTTGTGCAACCATCAGACGTGGCATCTGGGCCAGGTTTCGATGGCGTTACAGCGGCAAGGGATTGACCCGCCGAACTTGACTATGTGTTACTGCGCGAACCGGAAGACGGATGCTCGGAAGAATCGGGGGCGGCGGATTTTGTCGTGAATGTCGAGGGCGTGATCTACGACGGCAGCCGTTATCTCATGGCTCTTCGGAGTGAGCAGGAGGCCCACGCTGGGGGAACGCTCGCCTTTGCGGGCGGCAAGGTGGAAGGCACGGACACGCCCGACGCGCTGGAAGAGACGTTAAGGCGCGAAATCCGCGAGGAGGTCGGCGTCGAAGTGGACGATTTGGTCTACGTCGAAAGCCATTCCTTCGGCAGCGCCCCGCCGTGTCTGGATGTCGTCTTTTTGTGCCGCCATGTCAGCGGCACTCCCATCGCCGTAGACCCCGCCGAAGTCAGCGCGGTGCAGTGGATGACACTGGAACAGGTCCTGGCGCACCCGAAGACGCCGCCCTGGATCGCGCACAGCCTGAGGCTGGCGGACGAGAAGCGGCGTCTTGCGGGCGACTGAAGTCGCGGCAACAAGAGCACGAAGTCACCCCAATAAAGCCTCACCCCAATAAAGCCTCCACCTGCGTGGACTAAGAGCGGACCCAGACTGACATTCTGCTCCTAACCTGCGAAGGCAGGTTTCGTGCTTTTGTTGCTGCGGTTTCAACCGCCCGTCCTGCGTTGCTTAAGGCGACGCCCCCGGCGCTCCGGCGTTCGGGGAAGCAGCGGCGCCGCTCGACGCGCCGCCGGTGCGGGTTCCCGCCGTGCCGGGAGTGGCGCTCCCAGCCCCCATCCCGGACCCCATCGCGCCCGGCCCGCCGCCCTGGCCGGTCGCGGCCGTTCCCGAGGCCGCGCCGGCGGGCATGGAGCGGCCATTGGCCGGGCCTTCCGAGCCGAGTCGCGGCCCGGTCGCCGCGTCCGCCGGTTGGCCCCCCGTGCCCGCGCTCGTGCCGCCATGGTTGTGCATCAGCACGATGCCGGTCACGATCACGACGGCTATGATAAGCAGCGCCAAGCCCACCAGCAGCATTTTAGGGATGCCCTGGTTCTTGTCGCCGCCTCCGCTGGGACCAGGATAATCGGTTGCCATAAGTTCTTTCCTCCGCTTGCTTCTTCCCAGGCAAAAATCACGTCAAACCGAGGAAGCAGGCAGCAGGGGAATTACCGACCGCCCCCAGCGCCACCGGCCCCGCCAGCGCCCGCACCGCCAGCGCCTGCCCCGCCAGCGCCGCTAGAACCACCTGCACCGACGCCTCCCACGCCGGTCGCTCCACCGGCCCCGCCCGTTCCGGCGCCGGCCGTACCGCCCGCGCCGGCGGCTCCCGAAGCCCCGCCTCCGGTCATGCCCGCGCCCGCCGTGCCTGCGCCCGCCGTGCCTGCGCCCGCCGTGCCTGCGCCCGCCGTGCCTGCGGCTCCGACGCCGCCGGCCCCGGTCGTGCCCGTTCCGGTCGCGCCAGGGGTGGCTCCGCCTCCCGCGCCTGCTGCGCCGGCTCCAGTGCTTGTCGTTCCGGCGCCTGTGCCCGCCCCGCCGCTCATGCCTGACGAACTACTCGTGCCTGACATGCCACCGGAAGCGCCCGGCGTTCCGCTGGCGGTCCCCGCCCCGCCGGATGCGCCCGCGCCGGACGATCCCGCCGTGGAGGCCGTCCCGGCCGTGCCGCCCTGGTTTGCGTCGGTGCTTGTCCTGTTTCGGCTCGACACGCCCCAGGCAATCAGAGCGATGAGCACGATGCCCGCGATGACCCAGGGGACGTACCGGCGCACGGCCGCCTGCTGCTTCTGGTCCGCCGAAGTCTGACCCTCGTTTGGATCTTTAGGATTTGGAAAACTTGTTGCCATTGGTCTCTCCTCTTTCAAAAACTGTGTCCATCCGAGATGGTTTTCCCTCGGAAAAATCAGCCGAAACCGAGGGGGCGTAAGTTAAATTACAGGACTGTAAGCCGGGCCGGATCGTTTCCGTGCAGGTGGTGGTACGCGCAATGATGGGTATACTAATCCCTAGTACGTCACTAGGAAATGCGTTAGGATAAAGACCATGCCCACCCCGTCCGCCCATCGCCTGGAAGATTTAGTCGGCAACACGCCCCTCGTCCGCCTGCGCCGCATCGAGCAGGACGCGCCGGGCGTGGAAATTTACGGCAAGGCCGAGTTCTTCAACCCCGGCGGCTCGGTCAAGGACCGGCCCGCGCTCCACATGATTCTGGAGGGCGAAAAGGCGGGCCTGCTGACGCCCGGGAAGATCATCCTGGACGCCACCTCGGGCAACACCGGCATCGCCTATGCCATGATCGGCGCGGTGCGTGGCTACCGTGTGCGTCTGTGTCTGCCCAAGAATGTCTCGCCGGAGCGCAAAAAGATCTTGCAGGCGTATGGGGCGGAGATCGTCTACACCTCCCCCGCCGAGCAGTCCGACGGGGCTATTCGGATGGTCAAAAAGCTGTACGCCGAGGACCCGGACCTGTATTTCTACCCCGATCAGTACGGCAACGACAACAACTGGCGGGCGCATTATCAGACGACCGGGCCGGAGATTTGGGCGCAGACGGAGGGGCGCATCACGCATTTCGTCGCCGGTCTGGGGACGACCGGGACCATGATGGGGGCGGGCCGCTACCTGCGAGAAGTCAGCGCCGATGTCAGGCTGATCTCCATGCAGCCCGATTCGCCTTTCAACGGACTGGAAGGCTTGAAGCACCTGGAAACAGCCATCGTGCCGCCCATCTACGACCCGACCGTGGCGGATGAGAACGTCGAGTGCCGCACGGAAGATGCCTATGTGATGGTCAAGCGGCTGGCCCGGGAGGAGGGCCTGCTCGTCGGCATCTCAGCGGGCGGCAACGTCCACAGCGCCGTGCAAGTCGCGAAGACGGTCCCCAAAGGCAGTGTCATTGTCACCATCCTGTGCGACGGGGCCGACCGCTACCTGTCCGAGCGGTTCTGGACCGCGGGCGAGGAAGAACCGCACCCGCAGATTTAGTTTTGACATGCCGCCAGTGCCACGAGGAGCCACGCATTGAAATGCGAGGCTGCCAAGAACCAGCGTCCAGGGGACGCAAGAGAAGGACGCCCTCCGGCATAACACCCTGCCGTCTTTCCGTCCCCTGGACGGCGGGCACTTTTCAGCCTCGCATTTCAATGCGTGGCAGTGCTGCCTAATATCAGCCAATTGCTCCCAGGAGAACGCTATTGATTGCCTCCCCGATCCTGATCACCACCACGCTTCTCGCGCCCCTTCTGCTGGGTCTGGCGGCGGTGGCGGCCTCGGAACAGCCGCAGCCACTTCCCACCGTGCAGGAGCGCGGGGGATTGCCGCATGTCTTCGCCAAGCTGAACGCGGGCAAGCCCGTCACGGTCGCCTACTTCGGCGGCTCGATCACGGCGGGGGCAGGGGCGAGTAATGGCGAGCAGACTTCGTACCGCGCCCTGGTCGGCCAGTGGTTCACCACGACGTTTCCGAAAGCCACTGTGACCAACGTGGACGCGGCCATCGGCGGAACGGGGTCGGACCTGGGCGCGTTCCGGCTGGGGCGGGACGTGCTGGCGCACCACCCCGATTTGGTCTTTGTCGAGTTCGCCGTCAACGACGGCAGCACTCCCGAGCCCATGATTGACCGGGCGATGGAGGGCATCGTGCGGCAGATTCGCCGCGCCGACCCGGCCACCGACATCTGCTTCGTCTACACGTTCGTCGTGGGCCAGCGCGCCGAAGTCGTGGGGACGGGCCTGACGCGGGCCATGCGGCGCGATGAAGCCGTTGCCGCCCACTACGACATCCCCAGCGTCAACATGGCCCTGCCCGCCGCGCGGCGTCTCGCAGGCGGGACGCTGACGGAGGCCGAGTTCTCCAAAGACGGCGTCCACCCGACCGACGCCGGGTACAAAGTCTACGCCGACACCCTGATTGCGTTCTTGGAGTCACAGCGGACGCGCCGGACGGCGGCCTTGCGCCCCCACCCCCTGCCCGCGCCGCTGCGCTCGGACTCGCTGGAACACGCTCAGATGATCTCCCCGGCCCAGATGGCGCCGTATGGCGCGGGCTGGACGACCGACACGCACAACCCGACCGGCAGCTTCCCAGAACTGCTGGTCTCGGACACTCCCGGCGCGACCCAGACCGTCGCCTTCTCCGGCCCCATCCTCGCCCTGTTCTATGTGCTCGGCCCAGACACCGGTGCGTTCGACTATCAGATTGACGGCGGGGCGTGGCAGACGCTGGACCCCTTCGATTCCTTCGCCAAAGGCTACGCCCGCAGCCACTATCGCCTGCTGGCGGACGGCCTGGCGGACACCGCCCACACTATCACCTTCAAAGTCCGCGCGGAGCACAACGCCGACAGCAAGGGGACCTGGACGCGCATCGGGTATCTGCTGACGAACCCGCCACGGTGAACACCTGCTGAACTATGCTAGGGAGAGCGCTTAATGGCCGAAGACAGACCTATTCCGAAACCCGTCGTGTGGGTCGGCTCCTCACGGAAAGACCTACGGGATTTCCCGGAAGACGCGCAGGACAAGATCGGGACTGCGCTTCAGAAGGTACAATACGGTTCCCGACCGGCCTCAATCAGAACCCTCTCAGGCTTTGGCGGGGCAAGCGTGCTGGAAATCCGGGTCAACGATGACGGGAATGCCTACCGCGCCGTTTATACGGTACGGTTCGCCGAATATATTTTCGTGCTTCATGCTTTTCAGAAGAAGTCCAGCCACGGCATTGAGACTGCGGCGCAGGACATAGAGATGGTACAGGCCCGGCTGGGATTGGCGGAGACCGCCTACCAGAAGCTTGTCACCGACCGAAGTTAGGAGCGTTGATATGGAAGAAACAGAAGTGTTCGTCGGGAGCGGCAACGTGTTCGCGGACTTAGGGCTTCCCAACCCCGAAGAGAGGCAACTTAAAGCGCGTCTGATCATGGAGGTAGAACGCACCATCAAAAGCAAGCGGCTGACCAAAAGACAGGCCGGACAAAAACTAGGATTGGATCAGCCAAGCCTGTCCGAACTGCTGGAGGGGGCGCTTTCCAAATACTCCGTTGACCAGCTTGTCTACTACCTGCGCTGCCTGGGCCGCGACGTGGAACTCACGGTTTCGGTCCGCGAGGGGGAGACGCAGACAGAGAAAGCGGCAAAGCCAGAAGAGCGGGAAACGGTCGCAGCCTGATGGGAAGGGCGCGCTGAGTCAGAGGGCGGTTTCCGGTATGGACCTCTTTTTGATCATCGTTATCGGGGTACTGCTTTTCCTCGGCCTTGCCCTCTGCGGCATTTTCTGGGAAGCTCATCGGTCCGGCGAAATGATTTCTAGGTGGGCTGATGCTCATGGCTATGAGGTGATTGAGAAGAAGGCCCCCATAATAAACCTCGGCCCTTTCCGCTGGGAGAACCCACGCGGGAGAACTTTCTACCACATCACGGTCCGCGATAGCGAGGGCCAGACACGCGCCGGATGGGTCTCCTGCGGCGCGGAGTGGCTGGGGCTTCTCTCAAACAAGGTTGTGATCCGCTGGGACGAGGGCGAGGCGCGGTCGGCTCCTCCACGACTCAGGCAAGTGGATGAAGGAGTGTGGCCGCCCCCGCCCATGCAGTGAACACGATATGTCTGATCCTGCCCCACAACCTGCCACACCATCGTCCGCGAGGCTAATCGTCGGATGGGCGGCTGTCACCGTGCTACTACTGATGTTTGTCATGGCCTTGTTCGGCGATCTTCTCGTGTGGGCGGTCTGCGGGACAAAGTTTGTTCTCTCGCCCCGCTTCCATCAGGTAGAGGGTTGGTTGCGGGGCCTGCTCGGCGCGTCGTTTATGGGCTTCCTGATCTTCGAGAAAGGGGCGGAGCATCTTCAGCAGAAACGGTGGAAGCCATTGTTGCTGGGAACTCTGATATTCATCATTGCCACCCTGCCGTTTGCCAAGCCTTGTGCGCTTATGGTTCGGTTCGCAATGGTTAAAGGTGTGGCGGCTCTGGCCCAACCGAAAATTGCCTTACTTGTCGTCCTCTTGTTGCTAGTTTTCGCCTGCAAATGCAGGGCCGTGTTCAACCTTTGGAGGCTTGTGCGGGCGTCGTCGGAGCCGCGAGAGACGCGGCGGATCGTGATCTCAGGATAATGTCGCTTTATAACACAGTGGAACGTGAGCCAGCGATGAACGCTCATTCCAGAAAGGAATACCCGTGACAACGGCAACAAGACATCGCTACATCGTTCAGGATGAACGGATACTCGGCGGCGAGCCGATCATTGACGGTACGCGGACGCCGGTCCGGGCCATCGTAGAACTCTGGCGTTTGGGGATCACCCCGGAGGACATCCCCCATCGTCTCCCCCATCTGCGGCTGGCACAGGTCTTTGACGCACTCAGCTACTACAGCGACCATCAGGAAGAGATCAACGGCCACATCGGGCGCAACCGTGTTCCCGAAGAACGGATTGACCCGCTGGTGCGTGACCTGTGAGTGGACTTTTCATCGCACTTTATTTGGATGAGGATGTGGATGTGCTGCTGGCAGACTTGGTGCGGGCGCGTGGATTCGAGGCAACGACGACCATCGCGAAAGGACAGGGCGGCAACACCGATGCAGAACAGCTTGCATTTGCCCTCACCCAGCAGCGAACCCTGCTCACCCATAACCGCGCGGACTTCGAGCATCTCGCACAGGAGTATTTCGCCGCAGGCCGGAGCCACTTCGACATCATCATCGCCAATCGTCATCCGGTTTATGATCTGGCGCGTCGCCTTCTGGTAATTCTGAACGCGGTTGCTGCGGACGAGATGCAGAATCAGGTGCGGTACATTTAGGACACAATGCCACTCCATATCACAACCAAACACGATGCCGCCATGCGGGGGCATGGGGCGCGGGACTATCCGCATGAGTGCTGCGGGTTCCTGGTGGGCAAGGCGGTGGCGGACGCGGTGACGGTGGCGCGGGTCGTGCCGGCGGCGAACACCCGTGATGATTCGCCGCACAATCGGTTTGAGATTGATCCGGGGGAACTCGTGAAGACCGACCGGGCGGCGCGGGCGGAAGGGATGGGGGTGGTCGGTTTCTACCATTCCCACCCGGATGCGCCCTCGATGCCGTCGGACTTCGACCGGGAACACGCCTGGGCGGGGTACTGTTATGTAATCGTATCGGTCCGGCAGGGTCAGCCGCAGAAGATGCGGAATTGGTTGCTGCGCGAGGATCGAAGCGGTTTTGACGAAGATGTCGTGAATATATCTGAGGAGATGACACCATGCCCGTGAAGATAGTCGTACCCACCCCGATGCAGCGGTACACGATGAACCACGAAGAGGTCGAGGTCGGCGGGGCGACCGTGGACCACGCCTTGCAGCACCTGGCCGAGAACTATCCCGACATCAAGAAGCACCTGTTCAACGATGACGGGACGCTGCGCGCCTTTGTGAACGTGTACGTCAACGACGAGGACAGCCGGTACTTGCAGGCGGGGGCGACTCCCGTCAAGGACGGCGACACGCTGACCATCGTGCCGAGCATCGCCGGGGGCCTGGACGCCGTGGGCGCGGGCGGGTCGCCGTCGTTCCATTTGGAGCAGAACCCCGCTCTCATGGAGCTTTCCAATGACGAGGTGCTGCGCTACTCGCGGCACCTGATCATGCCGGAAGTGACGATGGAGGGCCAGAAGCGGCTCAAGGCCGCCAAAGTCCTGTGCGTCGGCACGGGCGGCCTGGGCGCCCCGCTGACCATGTACCTGGCGGCGGCAGGCGTGGGCACAATCGGCCTGGTGGACTTCGACACGGTGGATGTGACGAACTTGCAGCGGCAGATCGTGCATCGGGAAAGCTCCGTCGGCCAGCCGAAGATAGACAGCGCGGAGCGGACGCTGAAGGAGATCAACCCGTTTGTCAACATCGTCAAGCACGAGGTCATGCTGACGAGCGAGAACGCGCTGGACATCCTCAAGGACTATGACATCATCGCGGACGGGACGGACAATTTTCAAACGCGCTACCTGGTCAACGACGCCTGCGTGCTGCTGGGCAAGCCGAATGTCTACGGCTCCATCTTCCGGTTCGAGGGCCAGGCCAGCGTCTTTTACGCCAAAGACGGCCCCTGCTACCGCTGCCTGTACCCGGAGCCGCCCCCGCCCGGCCTGGTCCCGTCGTGCGCCGAGGGCGGCGTTTTGGGCGTCCTGCCCGGCATCATCGGGGTCATCCAGGCCATCGAAGTCGTCAAGCTGATCCTGGGCGAAGGCCAGCCGCTCGTCGGGCGACTGGTGCTGTTCAACGCGCTGAAGATGTCCTTCCGCGAACTGAAGCTTCGCAAAAACCCGGAGTGCCCGATCTGCGGCGAGCACCCGACGCTGACGCACCTGATTGACTACGACGAGTTCTGCGGCGTCGGGCGCGGGGACGAAGGCCCGGCGCTCGGCAGCAACGAGGAGATCACGGCGACGGAACTGAAGGCGAAGCAGGACCGGGGCGACAGGTTCACCCTCCTTGACGTCCGCGAGCCGTATGAGTACGCCATCGGGCACATCCCCGGCGCGAGGCTGGTGCCGCTGGGCACGGTCAAGGAGCGCCTGCACGAGTTCGACACGGCGGAGGACATCGTGCTCCACTGCAAGTCCGGCAAGCGGTCGTCGGAGGCGTTGCAGATCTTCAAAGAGGCCGGGTTCGGGAAGCTGCACAACCTGACCGGCGGCATCCTGGCCTGGTCGGACGACGTGGACCCGAGCGTGCCGAAGTATTGACCTTCTCCCCGCCGCAGGAACCTCTCCCCGCCGCAAGCGGCGACCCCTCCCTTAACAGGGGAGGGTCGCCGCTTGCGGCGGGGGTAGGTCTTGACTCCTTTCCCGCCCGCCGGGTATATTGGGCGAACGCGGGGCGGCAATGTCCTGTAAATCGCTAGACAATGTAAACAAAGGCTTGCAGACCAAGCAGACCGGGTACTAACCATGAGCATCACATCCTCCGACAGCCCGCAGAAAGTTCGCCTGAACCTGACGTTCCCCACCGAGCGCGTGGACCAGCCGCTTTTGGCGCAGGCGATCAAGAACTTCGGCGTCGTCGCCGACATCCGGCGGGCGCAGGTCGAGCCGCACACCGGCGGCTACATCATGCTGGAACTGACCGGCACGGAGAAGCAGATTGATGACAGCATCGCCTTTTGGAAAGCGTTCGGCGTCGGCGTCGGCTTTATCGGTGCGGACGAAGTGCAGGCATATTAACCGTAAGGGCGGGGTTATCCCGCCCCTACCAATCACAGGAGAACACCAACGATGGCAGACGGCAGCAATTACGCGCATCCCGAGGTCCTTGTCGAGACCGATTGGGTCGCGCAGCATTTAGGCTCCGGCGAGTTCAAGCTGATCGAGATTGACGTGGACACCGAGGCGTATGCCCAGGGCCACATTCAGGGCGCAATCGGCTTCAACTGGCAGACGGAACTCGAGGACACCCTGCGGCGCGACGTGCCGGACCAGGGCCAGTGGGAGAGCCTGTTGAGCAAGGCAGGGATCAGCAACGGTGATACGCTGGTGCTTTACGGCGACAACAACAACTGGTTCGCGACATTCGGCTACTGGCTGTTCCTGATCTACGGCCATGACCGGAGCAAGCTGAAGCTGATCAACGGCGGGCGCAAGAAGTGGGTCGCCGAAGGGCGCGAGCTGACGACGGAAGTCCCCGCCCCGGCCGCCACCCAGTATAAAGCCTCCGAGCCGAACTGGGAGCTGCGCGCCTTCCGCGACCAGGTCCTCCAGAAGCTGAACGACCCGAACCTGACGCTGATTGATGTCCGCTCGCCGGACGAGTTCACCGGCAAGGTAATCGCGCCGCCCGGCATGAGCGAGACGGCCCAGCGCGGCGGGCACATCCCCGGCGCGCAGTCGGCCCCGTGGCTGAACGCGGTCAAAGAGGACGGCACGTTCAAGTCCGCCGAGGAGCTGCGGGGGTTTTACGGCGGCAAGGGCGTGACGGAGGGCAAGGACGTGATCGCCTACTGCCGCATCGGCGAGCGGTCGTCGCACACCTGGTTCGTGCTGTACAACCTGCTGGGCTACGAGAACGCCAAGAACTACGACGGCTCGTGGACCGAGTGGGGGTCCATCATCGGCGCTCCCATCGAGCGCGAAGCGCCGACGGTCGCGGGGCAGGGCGGCGACGCCAAAGTCTGCCCGTAGCCTCTGACCCGGCACTGGAAGTGCCGGGCTACTCGTGAGTGGAAGTCGCTGCGCGACTGAGGAAGAGCTTCTACTGGCTACTCCTCAGTGCCGGAGGCACTTCCATTCGGCAGTAGCCCGGCACTTCCAGTGCCGGGGCCGCTTCACTGGGCGGAAACATTTCCTATGCGACTGACCACAAAAAGCCAGTACGGCCTGCGCGTGCTGGGCGACCTCATCCGCAACTGGCGCGAGGGCAACGGCTACCTGCAAGTGGGGGAGCTGGCTTCGCGCTGCGACACGTCCCAGAAGTATCTGGAGCAGGTACTGCTGCCGCTGTCCCATGCGGGCATTCTGGAAAGCAAGCGCGGACAGCACGGCGGCTACCGGCTGAACCGCGCGCCCAACGATGTGTCGCTGGCCGAGGCTCTGCGGCACCTGGAAGGGCTGCTGATGCCGATCCCCAAGTGGGCGGATGACAACACGGACTCATCGGAACTGGCCCGCGTCCTGCGGCGGGTGCGGGACGCGATCCGCAACATCCTGGAAAATACGTCCATCGAAGTCCTGGCGGAGAACGAGGCGGCCGACCCGAAGCGCACGGGCGAGGCGGTCGAGGCGCTGATGTATTACATTTAGGAACCCCTCCCCTGTTAGGGAAGGGCCTCAGAATAAGCAAAAGCCCCTGCCTCTCGTCAAGAGGCAGGGGCTTTTGCTTTTTGGAAAGCCGTATGGGAGCGTCTACAGCCACTGGCTGCCGACGGCCAGGACGTAGATGCCGATGTAGAGGGCGACGGTGCCGCGCAGGGAAACGGCGATGAGGCGGGGGCGGCGCGCGCGGTAGTGGGCGGCGAAGGCGAGAAGGGGCAGAAAGCTGACCATCTTGGCGGCGCAGAAGGCGAGGTCGCCGTGGTGCAGGCAGAAGGCCATCCAGGGGTTCGCTTCGGACGCGGCGCCGGCGTGGACCCAGTAGAGGGTGGAGCACATGTCGGCGGTGCAGATCAGCAGCAGCAGCAGGCTGTCCCAGGCGAGGCAGGCGAGGCCCCAGTTTGTTTGCGGCCGGTTTGTTTGCGGCCGGTTTGTTTGCGGCCGGTTTGTTTGCGGCCGGTCCGTCTGCTCCCGTTTCATCGTCTTATCCGTCTGCTGTTCCCAGGCTACCATTCGTCGCTCCTCTTTCCCTTTGCGGGCGTACACAGCCCTATTATCCACAAACTAGGCCAAGTCCTCGATTGAGGGCCTGTGAGGACTACCGGGTTTTGCGGGAAGGTGGGGAAAACGGTAGTTTTGCGGATAAAGTCCCTGCCCGTCAGGGCAGGGAGACGCCCTTCGGCTCGACCAGCTTGACCAGGCCGATGGAACCGAAGAAGAGCAGGGTGAGCGGGATGGCGAGGGCCAGCATGGTGCCGGGGTCGTTGGAGGGGGCGACGACCATCGCGAGCGTGAACAGGCCGACGGCGATCTGCCGCCAATAGCGGATCATCAGGGCGGAGTTGATGATGCCGACTTTACCCAGGAACATGAGGACGACGGGAAGCTCGAAGAGCAGGCCGAAGACGAACAGCAGCTTGATGGTGAAGACGATGTAGGTGAGCGGGTCCTGGTAGAGCACCGCGCCGGGAAAGTCTGCCATAAAGCTGAGGAACCATTTGACGGCCATCGGCAGGATCAGGTAGGCGCAGGTAGTGCCCATCGCGAAGAGCACCACGGACATGGGGGCGACGAAGTGGACGCCGCGCTTCTCCTGGGGGGTCAGGGCGGGCGAGATGAAGCCCCAGAGTTCCAGGACGATGAATGGCAGCGCCAGGACGAGGCCGCCGAAGGTGGCGATCTGGAGCTTAACGAAGAAAAGGTCCGTAAACGAGCGGACGAGGAAACCGCCGTTGGGAATCGCTAGGCCCGGCGCGGGGTGTTTCGGCATCTTCGCCAGCGTGTCGGTGATGGGAGCGGACAGCGCGGAGAACAGGGGCTTGGAGCAGACGTACATCACCGCCATGCCGACCGCGACATAGATGCAGGCGCGGATGAGGCGCGTCCGCAGCTCGGCCAGATGCTCGGTCAGCTCGGCTTTCCGTTCTTCGTTGCGTTCGCGCTCTTCTTCCGGGCCGCTGAGTTGGAGTTTGGTGGACATGGTTCGATTATGCCGCAAGGGGCAGGGAGTTGAAACGCCCCCGCCCCGAAACCGGCGCTCAGATCACGACGCTGGTTTCGGTGTAGACCAGCTTGGTGGGCGAGTTCGGGTTGCCCGCGCCGCCGGAAAACCCGCCGCCAGGATAGCCGCCGGAAAACCCGCCGCCGGAGAAGCCCCCACCAGGATACCCCCCGCCAGGATACCCCCCGCCAAAGCCACCGGGATAACCGCCGCCAGGGTAGCCGCCGCCGCCAGGGTAGCCGCCGCCGCCGGGATAACCGCCGCCGCCGGGATAACCGCCGCCGCCGGGATAACCGCCGCCGGAGAAGCCGCCGCTGCCGAGGGACAGAAGGCCGGGGGTGGTCGTAGTCAGGGATAGGGTCGTCTGCATGCGGACGATGCGGCCGGCGTTGTAGGCGAAGTAGATCACACGCTCGAACTTGATGTCCTGGGCGGCGATGGGCGGCAGGACCGAGCCGGGGGCGGGCCGGAAGAGGGCGGGGCCGGCGTAGGTCTCGCGGATCTTGGCGGTCGGGTAGCGGTCCTGCCACTCAAAGCCTTCCAAAGTGCTGGTCGCCGTCACGGTCGTGGGCGTGGGCGAGGTCCAGTCCAGGGTGAGATGGACGGGGGTCTCCCAGTGAGCGCCGACCGAGACGCGGCGGGGCGGCAGAACGGGGATGGAGAAGCCGACGGCGACGCCCTTGTTCTGGGACGGCAGATCGGACAGGATGCGCCCGCGCGCGTCCACGGTGCGGTACTCGGCGCGGAGGGCGGCAAGCGGGACGACGCTGCCGCGCGTGGAGATGTAGGAAACGAACGGCTTGGGGCGGGCGGAGCGGTCCACGGGGATGACCTCGTCGCGGATGAGGTACTCGCCGCCGGTGGCGTTCTCGACGGTGCGGCTGAAGCGCAGGCGGGACTCCTGGATGGGCGGGGGCGCGACGGCCGGGGGGGCATCGGTGGGCGCGGCGGTCAGATCGGTGCGGCGCTGGTAGCGCAGGCTGAGGTTGGTCTTCCAGGGATAGGTCAGCTTGATGCCCTGGCCGGCGGGCAGGTTGATCCGGTTGGCGAGCTGGACCGAAACGGTGTCTTGGCCGATCGGCTTGCTTTGGCGGTCATAAACGACGATGGTGAGTGCGTGCAGGCCGTCGTTGTAATGAGCCAGCGTGTCGGGTGCGTCGGCGGGGGCGTAGCCGGCCTTGGTGTCCCAGATGTAGACGGGGGCGCGCGGGCCGGCGGGCAGCGCCTGGGCGGTGACGAAGCGGCCGTCAATGCTGACGGCGACGTAGCCGCCTTTGGGGAACTCGCGCAGATTGATGGGGACGGATTCGCGGACGATGGCCTTGTTGAACGGCCGGGCAATCTGGATCGGGCCGGCGGGGGCGAGGGCGCCCGCCGCCGGGGCGGGCGGGACGGTGGCCGCGTTCTGAGCCAGGATCGCCCCGGCGGCCAGGGTGCCGGTGAGGGCGAGCAGAGCGAGCGTCGTTGCCGATGGGTTGCGCATAATGATGGACCTCGGTTATTGGACAGCAGCAGAAAGGGCGCACACGCCCAGGAAGGGCGAACGCCGTGATAGAAGGGCGAACGCCGTGATAGAAGGGCGAACGCCGTGATAGAAGGGCGAACGCCGTGATGGAAGGGCGAACGCCGTGATGGAAGGGCGAACGCCGTAACGGAAGGGCGAACACAAGGTTCGCCCCTACGGATTGTCGGGCACATCGGCTGAGGCGGCGGCCTCGGCGATGGCGGCGCGGGCCTGGTCAGCCAGGCGGGCGGGGACAAGGATGTCGCCCCAGCGGGATTCGCCGGCCTGGAAGACGTTCCCCAGCGCGGGGGCGGGCAGGCCGTCGAAGGTGGCCGGGATGCCGGCGGCTTCGAGCAGGCCGCGCACGATGTTGGCTTCCATTTCCGTCCCGGCGGCGAAGACGGCGGCCAGCGGCTCCATTTCGGCATCCGGCAGCGCGACGTTGTCGGGGACGCCCGCGAGCGGGTCGGTCGGGATCTCCCAATCGTCCAGCGCCCGCTCGGCTTCGGGCAGCGAGGCGGGGTCGGTCCGGGCCACGTAGGAATCGATGTCGGCGACGAGCATGTCCGCTTCGCGCTCCTCTTGCCGGTCCTGGGCCGCTCCGCGCTCGCCTTCCTGCCGGGCGGCGGCTTCGAGCGGGGTTTCGAGGGCTGTTTCCATGTGAGAATATGGTTCGGGCATGTATTTCTTCCAGCAGGCCGGATTTAGGGCGCCCACATCAGCTTGGCTTGGCCGGTGGCGACGACGAGGCCGGCTTCGGTCTGGATGTCGCCTTCGCAGACGATCAGGCGCGGGCGGACGGCGACGATGCGGGCCGTGATCCGCAGCGGGTCGCCGACGGCGGGCCGCTTCAGGCGCGTGGTCAGCTCGGCGGTGACCCAGTGCAGGCCGTGGCGCTCCAGGGCGGCGCGGGACAGGCACTCGTCCAGCACGAGGGCGAGCAGGCCGCCGTGGACGCGGTCGGCCCAGCCTTGATGCTCGCGCAAGGGCGTCCAGCGGGCGCCGTAGGTGTCGCCGTCCCAGGCGAAGGTCAGGTGGAGGCCGATCGGGTTGCGCGGGCCGCAGCCGAAGCACAGGCCGTCGTCTTCGAGAACTTGCATAGTCGGAACCCGGCCTGCATAGTCGGAACCCGGCCAGCAAGCATTTTATGAAGGCCGGGTCTCCTCGGATGGGCCGCCCCTTCGGGGCTTCGGATCGTGCGGGCGTCCGCTCACGTCTGCCCAGAGCCGGTTGTTATAAAAGTCGCATTCGCGCTGGACCGGGCAGGCGGCGCAGGCGGGTTTCTGCGAATGGCAGGTGCGGCGTCCGTGTTCGATCAAGTGGACGTGAAACGAGTAAATCCGGTCGTCATCAAGCAGGCGGGGCAGCAGGTCGTGCGCCTGGTCGGCGGTGACGGTCGGCCCGATCAGGCCCAATCGCCGCGAGACGCGGTGGACATGGGTGTCCACAGGCAGGACGGGCCGGCCCAGGTTGAACATCAGGACGCAGGCAGCGGTCTTGGCCCCGACTCCGTGGAAGGAGCGCAGGTAGTCGCGGATGGCCGCGTCGTCCCACAACCGGATGTGGTCCAGGTCGGTCCGGCCATTGCGCTCGTAAACGTCCTGCAAGATCGCCTGGATGCGCGGCGCCTTGATGTTCGCCAGGCCGCCGGCCCGGATGGCATCGGCCACGGCGGTGACACTTGCCGTCCGCACGTCCTCCCAGCCGCCGGGAAAGGCCAATCTCAGGGACGCATAGGCGCGCCCGGAGTTCAGGTCGCTGGTGTTCTGCGACAGGACGGTCGCGACGAGCGCGCCGAGGATGTCATCCTGATAATTTTCGGCCCGCCAGACGCGCGCGCCGTAGGCTTCGGTCAGCGCCCCCTCGACGCGCGCCGTTTTGGCGCGTAGTTCGTTTTGGCGGCTTCCCGCCGGTGATTCTGCTGATCGCGCCGATGCCACGGGCAATTATAGCATATCGTCCGGCGGTTGGCAAGGGAGGGCGAAAATCGGCGCTCGGCTTCTCACGGGGGAAAGGAGGACCGCCCCCCTGCCCCCAATTCTGGGGGAGCCGGAGGCCGCCCCCTGCGCTCTGCTCCTATCCCCAGCGCGAGCGCCGGCCCTTCCTTCAAAGGGAACGGTGGGTGACACTCCCCAGCCATAAAAATCAAAGATTAAATGGCGGGGCTTCTTGCTTCAACGACAGTTCTTGCTATCCTGCGTAAACAGGGAGTAGAGGAACCATCTCCGCAAGCGTTTCGGAAGGAAAACCTTCCCTGTTTCCGAGTGTCCCTCGGTACATTTCTTCTAACGATGACAGCCCAAGGCGAAGAATGTTCTTTGCGGCGTTTCCGTCTCTGTCTAACACGCACCCACACGAGCAAGCGTGAGTGCGCTCAGACAAAGACTTCTTCACACGGTTCCCGCATTGGGAACAATCCTGGCTCGTATAGGCGGGCGGCACCTTGACCACAGGCTTGCCGAACACTTTGCCAAAGTAGAGGAGCCAGTTCCCGAATTGGCTCCAAGCGGCATCGTGAATGGACTTCGCCAGGTGACGGTTCCGCACCAGATTACGCACTTGCAGGTCTTCCAGGGCCACGAAGTCGCTGGACTTCACGACGCACCTTGCCAGTTTCACGGCAAAGTCTTTACGCTGACGCTGAACCTTCAAGTGGCGGCGGGAGACTTTCACTCGCGCCTTGCGGCGGTTGCTTGAGCCTTTCTTTTTGCGCGAGAGCCGCCGCTGTTCTCGCTTCAATCGCTTCTCGGCCTTCCGCAGAAACTTCGGGCAGTCCACTTTCTGCCCGTCGCTGTCGGTGTAGAAAGAGGAAAGCCCCATGTCCAGCCCGACCATCTTGCCCGTCAGTTCCGTCGGCTCGGAACGGTCAACATCAACACTGAACTGGACGAAAAACATATCCGCCTTTCGGACGATACGAACACGTTTGATTAACTGAATGCCGTAAGCGCAGAGGTCTTGACTGCCGAGAATCTTCATCTCGCCGATGCCAATACCGTCGGTGAACGTGATGCGCTTTCTGTTCTCAGACAGCTTCCAACCCGTCGCCTTATATTCGACGGAGCGGTTGCCTTTCTGAAACGTGGGCTTTGCAAGACGCTTGCCAGTCTTGTCAGCTTTCAAGTGACGCCCGATGCCGTAGGCGGCGCGTTCCGCCGCCGCTTGCCGTGCCTGAGAGTTGAGAGCATTGGCAAAGGGGTATTGTTTGGCAAGGACGGCGCAGTATTTGTTGAGGTCGTACTGCCGTGCGCCCGTGTCCATCCAAAGCCGCAGAGCCTTATTCCTGATGAACTGAACGGTTCTGATGGCTTCGGTGATGGCCGCTTCCTGTTGCTTTCGAGCAACCAGTTTGTATTCTAATACGAGCATTGTTATAGATTATTGTTTCTATAACCATTATACCATGACCTGCGCGAAAACGCAACGCCTCAATATGTCGTCCTCAGAACTAGTTCCTGCTTCGCAGGAAGGACGAGGCGCTTATATCCCCATAGCGCCAATAAAGCCTAGATGAATCAAGGGGTCTTACGCGCATTATGATAAATAGAAGGTGTGGCAGGCTCAGATGCCTGCGGCATTACCGCGTATCGGAAGGCAGTCCAGTCACGGAAGGGCCAACAGGGGCACCCCTACGCGGCATCCAGGGAAGATGGGGGAGCCGCGCCCGCCTCGGCGGCCACGAGCGCCCGCGCCTTCCCCTGATCGTACAGGAATTCCTTCCGATTCCACTCCGCATAGTGCGCCGCCGTTTCCGGCTTCTCGATCTCGATTTGGTACTAGACCTCTTGCGTACCGGTGGAGCGTCCCCAAAAAAGCAGCGGCGTTCTTACAGCGGCAAGAAGAAGCGTCACACGCAGAAGGCACAGAGCGTCACACGCAGAAGGCACAGAGCGTCACACGCAGAAGGCACAGAGCGTCA
>JAABUZ0100003186.1_pt1 | contig 24958 bp, 22 predicted proteins | sample 5562091 | NCBI WGS metagenome assembly JAABUZ01 (sample SAMN12813069, study PRJNA571459) | rock metagenome | isolation source: Antarctica rocks | place: Antarctica: Victoria Land, Linnaeus Terrace sud | collected 2015-12-21 | reverse complement strand
CGCGCATGTGGCGCTGGACGGTGCGCTTGCCGACCCGGACCCCGAGCTTGAGGAGTTCGCCCCGGATGCGCTCCGCGCCCCACAGGCGGTTCTCCGCCGCCATCCGCTTGATCAAGGCGACCGTCTCCTCGGACACCTGCGGCCTCGTCGTTGCCGTCGCCGACCGGACATGCCAGACGAGGCGGTAGCCTTGGCGATGCCACCGCAACAGCGTGTCCGGCTGGACGATGAGCAGGGCGGCGTGCCAGCCCTGAACCAGGCGCGCCAGGAGGACGAGCGGCCCGCGATCGCGCGGCGTGAACGCGGGCCGCGCGACCTGACGTTGGAGCACGATCAATTGCTGACGCAAGAGCGCGTTCTCGGCCATCAAGGCGGCTTTGCTTTTGGCAGCATCGGCGACCGCTCCTCGCGCAAGCGTCGGCTTCGTCTGCCGGAGAAGCCAGCGATGCACGCGCTGGAGGCACGCGTTCCCGCGCCGTTTGATCGTGCCAAGGATCGTACTTATCATGTCATGCCCTCCTCGCATCAAACCCGCCTCGCAATGGATCGGAATGGATGTCGCCCACTCCTTTCTTGAGCATAGCGAGCTTCACGTGGCGCTGCACACAGGCCCGGATGGCGACGGGAGCCACGACAGCGGTGCGCGGTCCGGTGGGGCGACGCGCGGCCGGGGGAGGCCGGTGGGGGGGCGATGGCCCGGGGAGAGGGGGCCCTCCGGCTGCGGACGGGCGAGGCGGTGCACGGTGGGGGTGGGGCTGCGCCGGTTGCGCGAGGGGGCCAGGGGGTGCGGAGGTGTCTAGCGGGACAGGGGCCAGATGTAAGATTCCACGCAAGATGCGCCACTCTCAGGTGTGAGAGGGTAAGCTATTCCACGCGAGATGCGCCCTTGTTCCGCGCGAGGTGCCCCGATCCTGCAGAAAGTCCCATCGATCGTGCGCCAATCCCCACGTCTTGCGTCCGCAGGCGACGCGTGATGAGGCAGTTTTGTAAGGTTGGCGCAGGAGCGGCGGAACACAGGCGCAGGTGTCGTGGAACAGGGCGCACGTCGCGTGGAAACCTTCAGACACGACGGACGCTGGCGGCAACACCTCATCTGGACCATTTGCAAATCCTGGCGGCGCATCGACCGTCGACCGTGCTACTTCATCGCCTCCGTGAGCACGCGCAACGCCTCGCGCAAGCCCTCCTGGCGGCGCTCAGCCGGGCCGTCCGTCCAGCCCCAGTCGTGGTCCTCGTGCTCGACGCTGACCACGCCGTCGAAGCCAATCGCGCGCAGCGCGCCGATCCAGCGGCGCCAGTCGAGGCGCCCATGCCCCGGCAGACGGTACGTCCACCAGCCACGGCCATAGTAGCCGACCTGCTGCAGACGATCGGCAAAAATCTCGGTGTCCTTGGCATGAGCCAGGAAGACGCGATCGGCCACGGCGCGCAGGGCCGCCTCGGGATCGATGCCCTGCCAGATCAGGTGCGAGGGATCGAAGTTGAGTCCCAGGTTGGGAGCGGGGACCAGCTCGAACAGGCGCGCCCAGCCCGCCGGGGTGGTCGCCAGGTAGTCGATGCGCGGCCCCGGCCAGTTCTCCATGATCACCTTGACGTTTCCCGCTGCGGCGCGCTCGGCCAGCGGCGCGTAGTAGGCGGCCAGCGCGCGGTAGTTGTCGTCCTCGGAGAGCGACTCGTCGCGTCCTGGGAAGGTGACCACGAGTCCCACGCCCGCCTCCAGAGCCGCCTCGACGGCGCCCTCGACCGTGGCGCGCGTTTGTGCCTGGGCCGCGCGATCCGCGTTGACGAGGCTGGGTCCGCAGGCCAGGGCGCACACCTCGACGCCCTCCCGGCGCGCGGCCGCAATCGCGCCCGGCGCCCGCGACAGGTGGCCGATATGTTTGCCCACCTCGATCTCCAGGGCCGCGAATCCGGCGTCGGCCGCGAAGTGAGCGACCTCCTCGATGGGCCGGTCGGTCAGCGCGGCGGTAAAGAACCCGATCTGCACAGCTTTCTCCTCCCCTTCCTCTCCAATCACGTTGCGTCTATCCTAATCGAGCCCCAGGTAGCGCTTGTAGATGTCCTCGAACACGCGTACGTCGGACAGGGTATCCTCGCCATTAGAGCGGAATGGCTCGTGGCTGCGCAGGGCGCGCACAAAAAACGCAGCTTCTTCCCGGTAGGGCCACACTGTTTGCGGCTCGGGGATGGGGTAGCTGTACCGGTGTCGCTCACCTCCCTCGTACACTTCTACCCGCGACTGCGCTGGCTTCACGAAGAAGGGCGGCGCCCAGGCATGAATCCAGCCCTTCTCGAAATAGATTTGCGTGTGCTCGTCCCAGGCATGGTAGGCTATGGCTCCGCTCTCGATGACGCTCCGGACGCCGCCCACATCGAGCCCGACAAGCCCCGTCATACCGTCGGTGTCAAGGTCTACATGGCGCACGTGTACGTCGTTGCCCGCGTCAAGCAGGTAGCGTAACAGGTTGACGTTGTGCGTGTACTGCTGTAGATAGCTGATATACCCCCGCTCTTTTTCCTTGGGCAACCAGGCAGGTAATAGGTCTCTTGGTGAGAGCCGTGTCATCGGCTCGTCGGTCACGATCATGCGCGACGTATCCAGGCCGGCAACCCAGTTGCCGCAGAAGCCGTGGTTGCGAGCGTAGAGGGTCCGGCCCATATCTCCGCTATCTCTCCACCGCTGAATCGTGTCGCGTAGGAGTTCGTTGCCGGGATCGTGGCGCTTCATGTAGGCGACCATAAGCCGGGCGTTCCCGTCCCGCGCGGCGGCAAGGATACGCTCGGCTTGCGCGACTGAGACGGCCATGGGCTTCTCCATGAAGACATGTTTGCCGGCCCGGAGGAGATCGGCGGCGATCTCACCCTGCTGCGCGAAATCGGCCGAGACGCCCACAGCCTCAATCGAAGGGTCGGCGGCAAGGTCGAGATGGCTTGGGTAGACCGTGGGGATGCCATAGCGTGCGGCAACTTGCAAAGCCAGGCGTGGACGCGCCTCGGCCAAGGCAACAAGGCGGCACCCCTCTAGCGTGGAAAAGTTGGGAAGGTGGACATTCTGGGCCATGAACCCACCACCGACATACCCCAAGCGTATTGCCTCTTCGTTCATCCGTCCTTCTTTCCAATCAGCTACTCCGCCGACGCTCCGCTAGTCGCGGTGCTCTCCTAATAGGGGCGGCATACGGTTTGGCGCGGCCATGGCTGCCCGTCACCCTTTCAGCCCAGTGGTCACGATGCCCTCGACGAAATAGCGCTGAGCGAAGAAGAATAGCACGAGGACGGGCAGCACGTAGATGAGCGTACCGGCGGACAGGACGTTATAGAGAGGGAAGCCTTCCTGGCTCGTGTACCCCGCGCTCATGGCAACGGCCAGGGTCGTATTGTCGCTGCTGAGGAAGATGCTCGGGGCGAACCAGTCGCCCCATACCCACTGAAAGGAGATGATGGCCACCGTCGCCAGCACCGGCTTGGAGAGCGGCAAGAAAATCCGCCAGAAGATGCGGCTGTAGGAGCATCCATCGATGATGGCCGCTTCTTCCAGCTCGATCGGCAGGCCAGCGAAGAACTGGCGGAACAGGAAGCTGAGGTACGGACTGGTGGCCAGCCCCCAGAGCACCCACGGCCAGTAGGTATTGACGAGCCCGAGCCGCGCGAAAATGACGTAGGTGGGGATGATGGTGATGATGGGCGGCAGCATCATCGTCGAGAGCATGAGGATAAAGAGGATCCGTTTGCCCACCCCGCGTAACCGAGCAAAACCGAAGCCTACCATCGCGCTCGTGATCGTGGTCAAGGTCGCGAAGGTCGTGGAAAGGAGGAGTGAGTTCCACGCATACTTCCCATAGTCGATCGTGGTGAGCGCACTCTGGAAGTTGCCCCATTGAGGTACATAAGGCAAAATATGAATGGGGTATGCTTGCAACTCACCCGCGGCTTTGAGCGCGGTCATCAGCAGCCAGCCAAACGGCACGAGGAAGACGACGGCCAGCGCTACCAAGACACCGATGAGGACCACCGCGCGCGGGCGGACGCGCTGGCGGGTTACAAGTCGGTCGACGACCATATGGTTGGTCGCCCGAGTTGCTTCGCCCATGTCAGCCCCCCTTCTCCTGGCGCAGTTCGTAATAGACCCAGAGAGCACTGGAGCGGAAGAACAGCAGCGTGATGAGGAGGATCACGGCGAACAACAGCCAGAGGAGGGCTGCCCCGTAGCCGAAACGTTGATTGGAGAAGAATTGCTGATAGACGTTGACCATATACAGGAAATTGCTCCGCTGCACCTCGCTCCCCGTGGCCCCTGTCCCCGCCTGGGACAACAGCAACGGCTGGATGAGCGTTTGTAGGGCGGCGATCACACCAGTCACGGCCTGGAAGAAGATCACCGGCGTCAGGAGGGGCAGCGTCACGGCACGGAACGTTCGGACCGCGTTGGCTCCATCGATCGCTGCCGCTTCACGCAGTTCGCCGGGGATACCTTGCAGGCCGGCGAGGAAGATGACCATGCCGCCGCCAAGTCCCCAGAGCACCATGACGATCAGGGCGAGAAAGGCCGTGGGGTCAATCAACCATGTGATAGCGGGGCGACCGACCCAGCCGATGACGGCGTTGAGGAAACCGCTGTCCCGGTCGAACATGATACGCCAAATCACGACGGACGCAACGACCGGCACGACCGACGGAACGTAGAAGATGGTGCGGAAGAGGCCCACCGCGCGTATCCTCTGGTTCAAGAGTAGGGCGAGTCCCAGCCCGCTCGCAGTGCTCAGGGGCACGGTAATCACCAGGAACAGCAGCGTCCGGCCCAGGCTGTACCAGGTGTCCGGATCGCTGATAAGTTCGCTGTAGTTGTCCAGGCCGATCCAGTGCCAGTGCCCCGAGATGCCGTCGAAATTGGTGAAGCTGAGCAGGAAGGCGTAGGTGAGAGGGATCGTGGTGAGGCCGATGAATCCGAGGAGGAACCATGGCGCGATGAAGAGGTAGAACGTGCGCGTGGAGTAGCGCGACCACTGGCGCCGCGAGGCGACGCCAGTGCGCGCGTCCCTGGCGATCCGCCCAACATCGCGTGATAGAGGCCCGGCCATCGTCCCTCTCCCCTTTCTTCTCTCCGTGTCGACGCGCGGCTCGCCGACCACTCGCATGCAGGCCAACGATGGACCGCACCGGCCTCCCCCTGTCTGGATATGACACACGCCTTACCAGTGTCGACCCGAACGGCCGAGGGCACCCTAACCCGCCTGCTGTTTACCCAGCCGTAGTTGCTTGTTCACCGCGGCTTCCAACTGCTGGGCGCCGGCGTCGAGCGTCACCTGCCCCCTCATGATCGGCTCCAGATACCTCGTCAGGGCGGTGCTCATGCCTACCTGCGTAATGTAGGGCGAAAACTGCAGGACTGTCGCATGCGCCAGGTCATCCTGGAAGACGCGATAAACGGCCTTCTTCTGGGCCGTCTCCAGCGGCACGTCCTTCAGGTAGCTCTTGAGCGTCGGTACACCGAAGCCACTTCTGGCGCGGTCGGACGCTGGCTGCCCGGCGAAGAAGTATTCGAAGAACGTCCAGGCAGCATCCTTATTCGGGCTACCTTGGGGAATGATGGCGCCTGTCGTCAGGAAGTTGGCGCTGGATCGCTTGTTCCCCCACTGAGGAGAGGGGAGGAAATCCATGTGCGGGAAGAGGGGAGGGAGATCCAGGAGGACCTCGCCTTCGAACCAGTAGCCGTACATGATCATGGCCGCCCGGTTCGCCTCGAAGAGGCCGCCGCCCCAGGTCGAACCGGGATCGAGCGGCGATGACCCGACCCGCGCTTGCGCCCAATCGACAAACCACTTCAGGACCTTGCGCGCCTCGGGGCTCGTGAAATCGGCCTCGGTGTAGTCATGATTCCACAGCGACTTGCCTTCCTGGGCGAGCATCCAGACGATCTGTCCATAGATCGGCCATTGCAAGTCCCACCCGATATCGAGGCCGTAGACGCTGATGCTGCTCCCTTTGCGGACGGTCAGTTTCTTGGCCAACGTGAGAAGCTCGTTGTAGTCCAGCGGCGTCGTTGTCCTTGGATACGTGACGCCAACTCGGTCGAACAACGTCTTGTTGAACCACATTTGCGAATCGAGCGAGAAGTCTTTGGCCATGCCGTAGCGCGGCCCTTTGCCTTGCACGGCGCCGTCCCAGCGGAAGCTGTCATTGGAGGGCAGCAGATTGGCCGATGTGAGGACCTTGCTACGGCTGAAGTACGGGTCGAGATTGAGGGCAACGCCGCGCGCCGCGAAGCTGGGAATGTCCGTAGACACCGCTCGAATGAAGTCGGGAGGCTGCCCCGCCGCAAGCATCGCGCTCAGACGGACCGGGTTCGGCAGGATACGGTTCACCGTGATGCCAGGGTGCTGCTGCTCAAAGGTCTTGATCTGTTGGTTCGTCAGTTCGTTCGGGTTATACATCGCGGTCAACGTAATGGCCGAACGATCTTGCGCGGCCTGAACGCGCGGCGTCAGGCCAGAGTCGAGGAGCGTGCCTGCGCCGATAGCAGCGCCGGTGGCGATGGCAGAGGTGGCAAGGAAGCGGCGGCGGCTAAGCTGTGCTGTCATGAGGATCAGTCCTTTCATCTTTGAAGACGATCGTGGCGCGGAGTGACGACAAGGATGTTGTTCCACTCGGCGGGCGGTTGTTAACTCGTCTTTCACCTCCTCCTGAACACCTGGCACTAATGCGACGGTTGCCGCTATAAAGACCGACGCGTCTGGCTTGTACCGGACTGACGGCAACATGGTAACGCGCTTGCATAGATGCACGTGCATCATTACAATAGTGGAGATAACCTTGACCATTATAGGCGCGTAATCGAGACTTGTTCAATGCATGAATCACCGTATGTTTTGCACAAAACGCCGTTCGCGCCATTGAGGCTGCGTAACGCCGGGAGCTTCGAGGCGTTACAAGGCGAAGGACACGGATTGCATCAACACACGTGTTGGGAGTTGGTGTACTACTGTACAGGACACGTTGGCTGCCCACTCGGCGACGCGTTCTATGAAAGCCAGCCGGGCATGCTGCTGGTCACCCCGCCGTCAACGCCGCACGGGGAAATCGCGTGGTCGGCCTACAGTTGTTTCTATATCGGCTTTGAAGCGCCCGCACAGCTTCCATGGCCTCAGATGTGCCTCGACGACACCACGTCCACTTATGAGAACCTCTGCAAGGCGCTGATCCGCGAGTGGACGGGACATCATGCTGACGGCGATGACATGATTGCTCTGTTACTCCACCAACTCGATATCCTGCTGCGGCGCTCGTGCGACCATCCGCGCCTATCGCGCGGCGAACAAATCGTCCAGGACGTTGAGCGATTGTTCCGCGAACGCTTGGCTAGGTCGCTCACCATCGCGGGCATCGTGCAAGAGATTGGCGTTTCACCAACGATGCTGCGCCATTACTTTGCGCGGTGGCGTGGACAGGCGCCATTGGCGTGCCTGCATAGTCTGCGGGTCGAACATGCCCTCACGCTCCTCCGCACCTCCGATCACACCCTTGAGGCGGTCGCGGACCTGTGCGGCTTCGACTCAGCCAGTCATCTGAGCCGCCACGTTAAGCGCGCAACCGGGAAGAGCCCAGGAGCGTGTCGCTTGGGGTTGTAAGGCTGTAAGAATGCACATAAAGTGATATTGGTGGCGAAGTCACTGCCAGGGTTTTGCCCACGCGTGGAACGGGGTGACGAGTAGGCATGATCACGGGTACAAATCGACTTCGCCACCAATATCAGTTAATGTGACGCCTTACACTGGGGATCAGCGTCCGGACGGTGCAGCGGTGGCAGAAGGAGGGCGGGGAGGCGCGCTCGGTGGCGCGCTCGACGCCGGGGCTGCGCATCAGCGTGCGGGGGATCGCCACGGAGCAGCAGCGGGCGGCGAACGCGCGGGCGTTCCGGGAGCGGGTGCAGGAGCAGGGGCTGGACGTGGGGCCGTGCCGGGTGCTGGTCAAGGTGTACAACGAGGACCGGGCGCGGCCGCGGAACATCGGGCCGCAGCATATCGGGGGGGACGCACTGACGGAGGCGCTGGACGCGCTGGAGGCGGGGGGCGGGGCGGGGCCGGCGGAGGTGTTCGGGACGGCGTGGCTGGAGGCCTACGGGATGGACGCCGTGGACGCCGACATCACCGATGTGGTGGGGACGTTCAGCATCGGGCCATCGTGACAACCGAACAGGTGTCCCGCGTGGTGGGGAGGGCGAGAGCATACTGTGGGGAGGTCACCGGCAAAGCCGGGCGACGGGTATGCAAGACGCCCGCCCATCGCAGAGCGCCAGGTGGACACGGGGCGCGATGGGTATAGTTAATCCGTTGGGCGGACGGCGCGGCTCTGTGCGATAGGCGCGCGTCGCCGATGGGTATGTGTAACGCATACCCATCCCGGCGCGACGCGCTGGTGGGAGAGTAGAAGAGGGAGAAGCAATGGCAGAGACGCACGACGAGGAGCAGGATAACGTCGCCTTGGTGGCCGTGGACCGGCGCACGGTCCGGCTCGAGACCGTGCGCGACGCGATTGTGGCCGTCCGTACGGTCGAGGGGGATATCTACGTGCCCCTCCGCCCCCTTTGCGAGACGCTGGGGCTGGATGTCCAGGGGCAAACGCAACGCATCCGTCGCCATGACGCCCTGGCCCAGAACCTTAAGCGCGTCGCCGTGCCGACCGAGACGCGCGGCACGCAGCTGATGCTCTGTCTGGAACTCGAAGGGCTGCCCCTGTGGCTCGCCGGCATCGAGACCAGTCGCGTGCGGGGCGAGATCCGCCCGACGCTCACGGCGTATCAGATGTGGGCGCGGCGGCGGATCTACGAGGCCTTCGTCGCCGAGACCGGCCTCGTTGCCCGGTCCGGGGAAGGGACGGCCGTGACCTCCTCCGACGATGAGGAGCCCTCACCGCTCGACCAGATCGAGGCGTTCGGCGTGGCCCTTACAGCGTTCGCTCGCCAGCAGCGCGCGTTCGAGCGGCGCTACGTAGTGGACCAGGAGACCGTCCAGGCACGCCTCGACCATCTCGACAGCCGGATCGATCACGCCGCTGAGGCCTTCGCCGATCTCGTGCGCGATGTTAGGATCCGCCTCGACGGATCGGATGTGATCACGGACGCACAGGCGTCCGACATCAAGGCCCTGATCCAGGCGATTGCCACGGACCGGACGTCGCCGGGCGACAAGTCGGGGACGCAGTATCGCACCTTGTGGTCGGAGTTGTACCGGCGGTTTCGCGTCCCGTCGTACGCCCGCATCAAGCAATCGCAGTATCACGATGTCATCCAGTGGCTCGAAGCGGAACGACGGACCGGCGAGTGATGGTCCCATTGTGTGCGGCGAGCTCGCATTGCCTCCCGGTAGACCTTGCTTTCGGGAAGCAGTGGTGCAAGATATTTACTTTCCTGACCGGAGCCTAATGCCGCGATCGAGCACGCATGTTCTCCTCAACGCGCTGGGCAGACGATGACAATTAGGATTAGAGAGCCCCGACCTCATTGTCAAGCCGACGAACGATGTATGCGGTGACACGCCGGTGCGGCATAACGGCCGCCGCGGCGCGTTCGGCGCCATTAGACATCTGGAGGCCTGCCAGGTCAGCGACAGCGGGGACGATCTCGGCGACCCGCACGCCTACGCGTATTCGCTGTTGTCCTCCACGTCGCTGTCCCTCGGGTCGCTGTCACTGTCCCCCGCGAAGACGAAGTTGACCGCCCTCCGCATCCACCGCTCGGCTATCGCTCTCTGGTCGGCACTCCAATCGCCCTTCCAGCCGTCCATGATCGGGTCGTGACTATCCACCTGCGCGCCCTGACGCGCGTCTATCAGGGCGCGCAGGCCGTCGGGTAGAGGAGTTGCCGCATGATCGAGCAGCCACACGGTGTCCTGGAAGTTTATCTCGGCGAAGACCCCCAGGAGGGCGAATAGACCAAACCGGGCATCGGAGGGTAAAGCTTTCGTTTCAGCCCGTGCTTTCGTAGCGTGCGTGGGCGGGTCCGCGACCTCCCTGGTCAGGAAGTCCACATCATTGTCGTCAACCATTTCGTCGCTGATCACCCATGGGGGAGGTGCCGCTCCCAGTAGCGCGCCAATGGTCTGCAAATCGTCGATGCTGCGGGCACTGCTTGGGTTTAGCGGTTCTATCAGGTGGGCGTCAAGGGTACTGGTTGCCACGCTGAACGCTGCCGCCTCCGCTATGACGGACGTGGCGGTGCGGAACAGGCCGCCGATGCCGTGCCAGGCGACGAGGTCCTGGAGGGACACCACGTCGCGCCAGAGGGCGGCATGGCCGATGGAGAAATGGCGGGCCGCCAGTTGCCTGACGCGTTCGGCAGGGACGGCGTCCCATACCTTCTCCACCGCCGGTTGCCACGCGCGCCGCGCATCGTCGGGTCTACCCCACTCATCCCGAGGTAGGAAGGGCAGGTTCACCGCTATGTCGTAGGCGACTGCGGCGAGGTCGTCGGCGCTCTCGGCGATTGTCTGGATCAGAAGGTCTGCTACGCTAGCGGCCACCGCCTCGACGTTCTCGGGGGCGACGGTGCTCAAATCCTCGAGGACGGCGGAGGGAGCGACCATCGAGGTGTGGCGCGATGTAGGCTGCAGCGCGACGCCATCGTCACTGCGCATGGTCCGCACAGCCCCCCAGCGCACGCAGTGATCCACGGCCAGGTGGGCGATCGTGCGGACCACGCGCGGGCTCGGCACCATGAAGTGCAGGCAACGCACGCCGAAGGAGAGGACATTCCATCGCTTGTCTCCCGGCAGCCGTCCCGCGGTCTCGATCAACCCTTCGAGGAGCACATCGCCGGCGTCCTCCGCCTGCTTGCCTATGATCTGGAAGGCCAATTGGGCGAGTACGTCCCACTCGCGCCGCTCGATCCGGGGCTGGAGGGCCTCACGCAGGCGCTCGGGGGTCACGCAGACCTGGACGAGGCGCGCGGCCGCGAAGTACTCCAGGAAGGTGCGGTGCGTGAATTGGTAGAGGCGTTCGCCGGTGTCCGTCGTGCCGGTGTCGGTGAAGACCCAGGCGCGCCCGCGGCAGAAGTCGATGAACTGGCGGGCCGCGTGGCGCGCGTCCTCGCGGTCCTCGTAGCGGCGCGGGCAGAGATAGTCCGCCGCCGCCTCGACGAGCTGCCCATCCGTCACCCCGGCTTGCAGGGCGGGAGTCTCGTAGATCCAATAGGCGAGGTACTGCATTAATGGCCGCACGTGCGTCTCGACCCCGATAGGCAAGCCAGCGTGGATGCTGCGGCTCCTGTCCCATCGCTCGAACAGCAGGGTCGCGCACCGCTCGTACACCTCCGGTCTGTTGCGCGGGATGTAGTTCTCCCGGCGGTAGAGGTTGCACATCAAGCCCAGCATGAGCGGGTTCGACCGCAGGTCGGGCACCGAGCGGCTCTCGCGGAGAAAAGCCCGCACCCGGTCCGCCTGCTGGACGGGGGCGAGGTCCGGGTCGAGCGCGAACCATCGCTCCACGTACTGCGTCACCTGCGGCCCATCGAACGGCGCGAGGCGGAGCACTTGGAATAGATCCTTGTCCAGCGAGGCCTGCTCGTAGCCGACCTCCCGCGAGGTGACGAGCACCGGGGCCGCGGGGTACCGCCCGCAGAAAGACTCGACGTCGTCCGCGATCTCACGGCGGCGTCGTGTGTCGAGCAACTCGTCGAGTCCGTCGAAGATCACCATTGCCCGCCCGTTGAGGAGGAGATACTCGAACGCTCCAGGCGGCGGGGGGACCTGGTAGTGCGTGTTGGCGGTCGTCTCGATGAACTGGAGGATGGACTGGTTGTGCGCGGCCTTGACGGCCGCGTAGTCGCGGAGCACGACGAGGACGGGCGTGAGTTGCCGGCCAGCCACGAGGCGCTCGTCGTAGCGCGTGGCGAGGTCGTGGCACACCTTGAGGCTCAGGGTCGATTTCCCGCCGCCGGGATGGCCGAGGATGATACCCCGGTACAGCGTCGAGAGGATGTGCGACATCTCAACGCTGGGATGGGGGCGGGTCGCGCCGTCGCCACTCCTTAGAATATGGGGAGGGACGAACACGTCGTCGATCGGATAACGCAGCGCCGTGTCGATGTGCGCGGGCGTGACCGTCCCATGGCGCCGGCCCACCTGCTCGCGATAGGCCTGCTCGAAGCGGATGATCGCGTCGATGTCGAGGGGCGCGGCGAGCAAGGCCACGGCCTTCCCGAGGGTGTCCAGTTCGTCCATCAGCATCCGGTGGCGCAAGGTCGACGTAGCCTCGTGGGCGGCGATGCTGCCGGCGTCGATCGCTTGCGCCAGGGCACGCTCGCATCCCTGGACGAGCAGGCCGAACAACGCGTCCGCCTGCGTCGCGATCTCTTCCACGGGGCGGCGGACGTAGCGAGCGAGCGACGCCAGGAAACGCCGCTTGATGAGGGCGAGGTCGGCGTGCGGCGCGGGGGGGAGGAGCTGCACCGCGAATAGCTGGCGCGCCATGCTCTCGACTTCGGGCGTCTGCAGGAACAGGCACACGACTTCCACGGGCAGCGATCCTTGCCACGGCATCGTGTTGGAGGTCTCTTCGATGGCGCTGCGCAGCGTATCGCCGAGCGCGCGGGCCTTGTGCGACGCGGGATCATACGCGCGGCGCACGCCGAGGGCCGATCCGGTGGCCGCGACGCCGGAAGAGATGAGCGTTGTCAACCCGTTTGCCACGACGCTGAGAATAATACTGACGAGGTTAGGGTCCAGGTTGGGGTCCACCGCACTACCTCCCTTGGTCGGCTCGTCTCATCTCATCGACGATGCTGCTGGGTCGGGCGCCCTACCTCGCTCGAGGGCACTGGCGCGGTCGAGGTTGAGGGCGAGGAGCCGGCCCAGCATCTCCCCATCTGTCAGATCGGCCGGCCAGCCATATGCTGCGGACACGATAGTATCCAGCCGGCGATGCGCGTTGACGAGCCAGGTCGGCCGCTTGTTGTACAGAGCGGTCAGCGTCCGTACCGCGAGTTCGGCTGCGGCGGCGCCCGGCGGATTGAGCCATCCCTCGCGCAGCGCGACGAGGTCGCGCGCGGCCGCCGCGATCGCTCCAACGCGCGCATCATCGGCCGGTTCTCGTCCCGGCTCCCACGGAAAGGGGAACGTCTCGAAGGTGCTGGTCGCGGTGTAGCGGTCTCCGCTTTCCTTCTCACGGAGTTGTGTACCCCGACCCGCTGCCCATAAGGCATGCGCCCGCGAGTGTAACAGGCCAAAGAAGTAGTCGTCATCGGCGGCGATGGCGACGATGGTGCTGTCGGGCAAGACATCCGTCTCCAGCCACACGAAGAGGCGATGTTTTGAGACCCGCGACGTGGCCATGTAGCGGGACAGCGGGGCGAGCGCGGCGCGCATGTCGGGGCGCGGCCGCTCGTGGAGCCACCATTCATGACGCGTCGTCCGCGACGCGGCGCGCGCTGGCTTCACCCGCTCCGCCACGTAGGCGAACGGCGCCTCGTACAGCGCCGCCTGTTCCTCCGACATCGTGGCCCCGAAATCGATGATCCACCTCTCACGGGCGCGTTGTGTCAGATCTCGCCCGTTCACCCACCGCCGCACCACATCGCTGTTGGGCCGGCCGTGCGGATTGAGCGGCGCCTCCAACAATGCCGCCGCTGTCACGCCATCGATGTCGAACGGCCCCCCTTTGGTGTCCCCCATGAAGGCGAGACCTTGATTCGACGCCAACGCGCGCGCGGTCGTTAGGTCGAGCGTCCCCGTCAGGTCCGCGTTGATCGTCGGCGCCGCGACGCCATCTAAGACACGCGCGCGCTCCGTCCCCGCATCGAACCCGATGAGCGAGACATGCACCGCCGCACCGTCGAGCACCCAAGGACGATCGCTCCACGCCATGAATATGTCGCCCGTTTGCTTGATACGCTCCAGGACGCTCCGGTTCTTGCCGCCGCGGATACCCTGCGTCGCCAACAGCCCCACCCGCCGCACAGAACGAGCAGCGATAAGGGCGCGTGCCCGCTCAAAGAAATAACACACCAGGTCGGCCTCACGCGGCACACGCCTGTCGTACAGGGCGAATAAAGCGTCCACATACCGCTCACCGAGCTCACGGCGCAGGAACTTGCCGCCGAGGAAGGGCGGGTTGCCGATGATGACGTCGGCCGCGGGCCAGTCCGACTCCAGCGGGTGGCCGATTGCATCGCGCGCGAGCAGGGCGTCCTGGCGCTTGATGTTATGCAGTGGCTTGAGGATGGGGTCCTCGGGGATGCCAAAGCCGTTGTCGTGGAGCCACTGGATGTAGCCGATCCACACCACGACCGAGGCCAACTCGTGGGCGTAGACGTTGACCTCGATGCCGTAGAGGTGCTGCGGCCCGACGGTGTCGGGGAGCAGGCCGGCGACGCCACTGGCGGCCGCGAACGCGCTGACCTCCTTCCAGAGGTCGAGCAGGCGCTTGAGGGCCACGTACAAGAAGTTTCCTGACCCGCACGCAGGGTCGAGCACGCGCACGGCGGCGATCTCGTCGGTGAAGGCGAGCAGCAGGCGTCCGAGGGCCTGCTGCTGCCGCGTTCGTGCTCCTCCGCTGGCCGCGTCGCGCTTCCCGATCAACTCACGTGCCTCCTCCTGCACCGCGGCCCAGCGCCGGCGCAGCGGGGCCATCAGGACCGGCTCAACGATGAGGAGGATGTCGTCGCGGCTGGTGTAGTGGGCGCCGAGCTGGGAGCGTTTGGCGGGGTCGAGGCTGCGCTCGAAGAGAGTGCCGAAGATGGCCGGCTCGATGCTGGCCCAATCGAGGGCTGCGGCACGCGCCAGGGTCGCCAGGTCGTCGGCCACGAGGCCGAGCACCGTGGCATCGGCGAAGAGGCCACCGTTGAAATGGGCGATGTCGTCGGCGCCGAAGCTGCCGCCGGTGGCCATGGCCGCGAACAACAGGCCCAGGCGCGTGGCGAACTCGGCCGGGCGGGTGCGCGTGCGTGCGATGAGCGTGGTGAACAGGCGTGCGGGGAGCAGGCCGATGTCCTCGGCGAACAGGCAGAACAGCAGGCGCATGAGGAAGTGGGCGGTGGCCTCGGGGTCCTCGCCGCGGCGGCGGAGGCTCTCGGCGAGGGCGGCGAACTCGCGCGCGGCGTCCTCGGTGACGCTGGCCGTCGTCCGGTTCGGGCGGAGCAGGTCCGGGTGGGTGAAGGCGGCGCGCAGGACGTCCAGGGGCGGCAGGGCGCACGTCGGCGTCGGCTCGTTGCGCTGAAGGTCGGCCAAATCGAAGGCGTAGACCTGCTTGACGGTGTTGGTGAAGTTGGTATGGACCTCAAAGCGGTTAAGATCGCAGACGACGAGCAGGGGCGGGTTCTCCAGGTCCTCGCGGTATTGCTGTATCTGCCGATAGGCCGCCGTGAGGTCTTTGTGCTTGCCCTTGTACTCCCAGGCGAAGTGGCGGCGCATCCAGACGTCGGCCCAACCGCCCGCGCCGCTCATCTTGCGGGCACCCTTCTCGAAGGTGTAGTGGGTGCCGTCGGGGTCGGCGGATGCCGGCGTGGGCTCGTCGAGCACGGCGCAGAGGTCGAGGAAGTGCTGCTGGGCGGCGCTGCGCTCGGTGAGCGCGCTGCGCTGCCACTTTGCAACGAATGTCGGCAGGTCGAGGTGCGACGGCATGGGGTCCCTCCTCAAGGAATTGTCGTAGCGTTGTACTTTCGCACAAGCATTCCGTCAACAGGCGTTCCCATGGCGTGGCGGTGTACAGTTGCGTTCGCAGCGATTAGATGGGACGGGCCATTGACTGCATCATCAGCACATTACATTCTGCGCGGCCTCTTGCGCAGCCTCGCGCATGATCTGATCCTCCTCGCGATAGTCTCCGGGGACCCCGACGTGGGTCGGGAGCACGGGTAAGCGTAGCGGCAGCGAGGTCTGCGCGTCGTAGTCGCTCCGGGCGAAGTACGTGATCTCGATAAGGCGCTCATCGGGTGGCGGTGTATCGAGCGTCATCACGTACCCGAAGGGCGGGAACGTGATCTCCGACATGAGGGTGTTGCTGCCCGTGTTGGTATCGAGGAGTGCAGCAAAACCGAGGAGTCGTGTCCGCCCGACGTTATTGTAGTAGACGAAGACGCGATACGTTGGGGAGAGGTAGCGATGCTCCTTGTTGAGGACGAAGCGCACCAGGTCGGCATGGTGTCGCAGGCCCTGCGGGTTGGCCGAGAAGAACATGGTCACGATTTGCTTGATGACCCGCAGTGGGTAGATGCGATGGGGGTATATCAACGTGGGCCGGCCTCGCGCCCGCTGGAGGATGTCCATTCCTTGCGCGCACCAGTCTATGAATGCCCCGCCGTACCAGCTACCTGTGTTGTTGTTGCATGTGCCGCACAAGGTGTACGCACCCATCCCCTGTCGCTGGAGAGGGCCTTTAGCCCTCTCACCAGGAGCAAGGCGTATCATCTTTTCGAACTCTATCAAGGTGACGGGCCGATCATTGTATGCTTTCTTCGGTGGAACGTGCTCAAATGTCAACGGGCCATGCGTGCCGCAAATAGCGCAGTAGCCCTCCCTTTTAGGCTTTGCCAAGTATCACCTGCTCCTACTGATTAATGCTGGTTGCCATGTGTTGCCGCGCTTAACCTAATCGCTCGATTGATCTCTTAAGATCGTCCAGTGCCTGATCGGCCTGACGAATTCCACCGCCCTGTTCCTGCAAGGCCACTCGATGACCGGAAGGGCAGGTGACGGTGCGCCCGCGCTGAATGTCTTCCAACGTTGCCGGTATCTTGGACCCGCACTCGGGGCATGGTAGTTCAAGCGGGACGTGTAGAAAGTCCGACATGTGCTCCTCCTAGTAAGCTTGTTGGGTTAGATAGCACTTCGAGCTCAACCGTTCGCACTAATCTAGAACATCAGTACCACATCACGCGTTGTGTTGCAAGTGGTTATAGCCATTCACAACCTGGGGCTGGAGGCAGAGGTGCGGGGACACGGGGCTGGGAAGGAGGTGCTACTAGGGTCGTGCCGCGTCGCGGGGACCGTCGCCGTCGCCGTGGGCGTCCTCGGTGTAGGATTCCAGGTGAAATGCGCCAGCTGCAGGTGTGAAAGGGGGTGCTGTTCCATGTGAGATGCGCGGATTGTCCCCGAAACCCTGCGCCGATCCTGCAGAAAATCCCACAAACCCTGCGCCGATCCACACAGATGGGGGGGATAGGTGGGACGTGTCGGCGGTCTTGTGGCGGGGGGAAACAGGCTTGGGAGGCCCGACGAGACCCATGACGAGGCCCATAAGGAGCACGCGGTGTAGGATCGGCGCAGGGTTTCGGGGACAATCCGCGCAGCTTTAATGGACAACGGCGCAACTCACCTGGAATCCTACAGCTGACTTGACATGTTATTGACGAAAGACCGTCAGGTACGGCGCGTGGATCGCGGCGCTGTCGGCCGCTTCGACGGTCCTGGCCTCTCGAAGGAGTGGACAATCGATGCCGCTGCGCGGTCGACACGAACAGCTTTCAGGCACCTCAGCAGGACCCAACGGAACCCCAATATCAGCACCTCTGACGCCGTACAGCGTAACCCACGATGTCCGCGCGCGTCCCAAAGGTGCTCACGTGGGAACGGTCGCAGACGGTAGACTGGGAGGGTGAGGGTTAACAGCGTGATAGCTCCGGCCGTCCACGACCTCCCAGAAGGAGCATGCCCATGCCCAGACGGGTTGCGGTGATCGACGATGATACCAATATACGGGACTTACTACACGACGTGCTCGCAGATGAAGGGGACGAGGCCCTGTGTCTGAGCGGCTCGGAGGGGTTGGAGAACCTGTGCGCCTTCAACCCTGATATCATCGTGCTAGACCTACGCTTGGACCACCCTGACGGCGGGCGGCAGCTCCTTGCAGGCATCCGGTGTGACACAATCCTGAGCGGAAAGCCCGTCATTATCTGCTCTGCCGACCGAGGCCAGATGCAGGACAGCACAGACGACTTCCACCGCCAGGGGTGTTTGATGTTGGATAAGCCGTTCGACCTCGATACCTTTCTACACCTAATTGACCAAGCGATGCGGCGGTTGCGCTAGCGGCGCGTGCGCTCAGGCGGTGCGCAGATGCTCCGTCAGCACCTCTCCTAGCGCCTGGTCATTGTCCACCTGCCGCACGAACACGTGGGGGTCCTGTGCAACGTGTGCGTGCTGCTCAGCCGGCAGAACGCCGAGCACCACCACCATTACCTGTCCCATCCCGACGATCGCGCGTAGCGCGCGTAGAAGCGCGTGGGCATAGCCATCAGGCAGTTCAGGGTCGGTGAGGACAAGCGACGGGCGCACCTTGTGCATCAAGACGATCGCGCGGCTGATGGTTGGGGCATGGAGGGGAGTGTGGCCGGCACGCCGCACCACGCCGTGGCGCGCGGGGAGCCGTTCGTCGTCGGAGCAGACCAGGAGAACAATATGGCGCGTCACGACTCCCTCCTTTAGGATGGCTCTACAGTATGCCTTTATCGTGGGAACGTGGGCTCGTAACTGATCACGATGGCAAGAAGTATGCCCGTAAACGTTGTCGCCCCGCGTTCACAGCCCGCAGCACCTTAGCCTCATCGACGTTGGGGCCTGTCAAGGCTCCCATCACCATCCGTCAGGTCGTCGTGGGCAAGGCGGCAATCATGCAGCGCGCCGGTAGTCACGGTGCAGGCCGCCTAGAACCGGGATGGAGACGACGGGCGCTACCGCGTGCGGCTGTAAGTTTTCACAAGACGTGCGGGGGTTCCACGCCTAGAGCGCGGTCTTAAACCACAGTAGGTGCGCCAATCCGTACGAGACGTGTCTCTGGCGGAGAACGTCGTGGGGACGGTTCCCGAGCGTTTTGACGCTCAAAAAGAGAGGTGCGGGGGTGTAAGGCGTCAGATGAGGTGAGCGGGTTTCACACATACTGTACGTTGTCACAGCGGATGAGGCTGGCGGAGCGTGGCCTCGCCTCGTGTTGTCACGGCGGATGAGGCGGCGTGCCACAGAGGGTGAGGCCAAGGGTCGGTTGTGCCACAGAGGGTGAGGCCAGGGATCACGGCGTGGCCAGGGATCGGCGTGCCGCTCTCTCTGGTGGACGGCGCGCGGCGACGCCGTGCCTCACTCTTTATGGCACGTAGCCTCATCCTTTGTGGCACGAACCTCATTGTCTATGATAACGTACCCTCAAAAGGCCCCCCGGCCTCTAGCAGTTTGTCGGAGAGAAGCGTATTACCCCGAAAATGTGGCCTGGGAGAGAGAAAAGGCACGCTCACGGCCGATTTTCGTCACCGAAATAGCCCCCTGACACATCATCTCTCGGCAAAATGCGTTCTCTCCGACAAACTGCTAGCGGCGCGTGCGCGGGTCCGAGGACAACCGCCGTGGAACCGTCTGACGCCGCGGGGGCGCGCCGCGCCGCGTCGCCGCGCGGCGAGGCGGCTGTTAGTCGCCGGGGGTGGGCATGAGGTCGCCCAGCGCCGCCGTCGTGCGGTCATCCGCGTCGTCGTTAGGGCGTGCCGGCGTGTGGGGGGCGGGGACGTGGGGGCGGACCGCGGGCTCGTCCACCGGCGGCGCCGCGTTCCCCGCGGCTTCGTTCCCCGCGGCGTCCTGCGTCCGCGGGGCGCGCGCGCTACTCTCGGGAGTGGTCATCAGCATCTTCCTGTTGTGGATCCTGGCGTCGCCAGGGGGTTGGCCCGGCAGACCGAGGGAGAGCAGGAGGTGTGCCGCGCGGACGGCGGGGCTCCCCCGTTCTCCCTGCGGTGCCGTGCATGTCGGTGCGCGGCGAGACGCGCTAGTCGTCCGCGCTAGCCGTCCGCGTTGCCCGCGTTGCCCGCGTTGCCCGCCGGGGTGTCCCCGTCGCTCGTCCCCCCGCCGAGGTCCAATTTCTCGGCCGGGTAGGTCCCGCCCGGGCCCTCGGCACCCGGCGCGGCCGTCCCGCTCGCGCTACCCGCTGCATCGGTGTCCGGCGCACCGGCTCCGTCATCGCCGCCGCTGGTAGCGGCATCCGTCCGCTGATCGTCGCTCATCGTTCTAGTCTCCTCTCGTAGAAAGTACATCTCGGGACTGCATCGTGGGGCGCTATCCCTCCGCGCCGCGCCCTCCCCTGAGTGCCCGCGCCGGGCGTCACGCCCGATTGTCGCGCGCGGCGTGCGGGTGTCTCCGGCGGGAGCGACGGGCCACCACGGGAGACGCGGAGCCTCACCCCGGACTCTCCATGCCCTCGGCAAGCTGGCGCTCTTGCTCATCGTCTGCTTTCTCCGCCGCGTCCTCGGGGGCGCCGTCCCGGTCCTGATCGTGCGCGCGGTCGTTGTCGCCCAGCGGCGGTTTGTCCCCGGTCGCCCGGACCGCGGGGCCTGTCGGCACCGCGGGGCACCCCTCGTCGTCGGCCATGCGCAACTCCTTGTCTGACTAGGGGGCGGGAGGATGATGAGGGACGCCGATCCGCTGTGCGGGGGCCAGCGGGAGCGAGCGAGGGCGGGCGGTTAGAACAGGGGGGCGCCGCCGGTGACGCCGATGGTCTGGGCGGTGACGTAGCTGGACTCCTGCGAGGCCAGGTAGACGTAGGCGGGGGCGAGTTCGACGGGCTGCGCGGGGCGCTGCAGGGGCGTTTGCTGCCCGAACGAGGCGACCTGCTCGGGCGGCATGGTGGAGGGGATCAGCGGCGTCCAGACCGGGCCGGGGGCCACGGAGTTGACGCGGATACCCTGGGGGGCCAGCTCCTTGGCCAAGCCCTTGGTGAAGTTCACGATGGCGGCCTTGGTCGCGGCGTAGGCCAGCAGCATCGGCTCCGGCTGCACCGCCTCGATGGAGGACGTGTTGATGATCGTGGCGCCCTCCTTGAGGTGGGGCAGGGCCGCCTTGCAGAGGTAGAACATGGCGAAGATGTTGGTGGCGAAGGTGTACTGCAACTCGTCGGCGGGGATCTCCATGATGCTCGGGTAGGTGCGCTGGAAGGCGGCGTTGTTGACCAGGATATCGAGCGTGCCGAACTCCTGAATGGCGCGCTGGACCAGTTGCTGGCAGTGCGCCTCCTGGCTGATGTCCCCCGCCACCGCGACCGCTTTGCGCCCCGCCGCCTGGACCACGCGCAGCGTCTCCTGCGCGTCCTCGCCCTCATTGAGGTACGAGATGAGCACGTCGGCACCCTCGCGCGCGAAGGCCAAGGCCACGGCGCGGCCGATGCCGCTGTCGGCGCCGGTGATGAGCGCGGCCTTGCCGGTGAGCCGCCCGGAGCCCTGATAGGACTGTTCGCCGTAGTCGGGCTTGGGGTCCATCTGGGACTCGATGCCGGGCGGGTCGATGTGCCGGGTGGCGAAGGGCGGCTTAGGGTACTGCGTCAGGGGGTTCTGCGGCGTCGTCTGATCCGTGGCTGTCATGCCAACTACTCCTCGTGCGCCTCGTGCGCTGGGACTGTGCGGCAGGGGCGAAGGGGGGGATGAGACCCGCAGAAGCACGCGGCGTGCCAGGTGCGGGGCGTCGGAGGGGCTGAGAGCAGGGGGGCCGTTTGCACAAGACGTGCGCGGGCTCCACGCCTCGTGCGCCATTCTGGGGAGTCCCTCCCTCCAGAGGGGGCCAGGCACTGCGCGGGGGGCGCTGGCGCGGGTAGTGGGCAGGGGGTGACGGGAGAGGGGGCAAAGACCGGCGCGGGAGCACAGCCCCCGCCCCCCCGCGCCGGCCTGCTCGTGTCTGTAGCGTCCGGGCAGCGCGTCTGAAGGGGCGGACAGGGCTAGGGGGCGGGGTGAGGGCGGCGGGCGGTGAGTTGGTGGGTATACCACTCCTCCTCGTCGCGCTCGCGGGCAGCGGCGGCAGCGTTGATCTCTTCCAGGGTCACGGTCTCGCGCGGCGCGAGAGGTGCGGGCGAGGGAGAGCTGGGAGTGGGCGAGGCAGACGGGGCGGCATCAAGCGGCGGGAGAGGGGTGTCCATGGCGGCTCCTATTGCTGCTTTTTCAGGGGGTAGCCAGGGCGGGGCAGCCGCGGAGGTGGCGGTAGGCGGCGAGGGAGGGGGCGGTTCGGACCTCGGCGGTGGCGGGGTCGCCGAGCTCGACGAGGTAGGTCGCGTCCGTGCCTGCGCTGGGGGGGCTGGCGCGGTGGAGAGCGTGGAGGCGCCAGGCGGGGCCGTCGGTGTCTGGCCCGGTGGCGAGGTCAGCGAGGATGCGGGCGAGGTCGGGCAGGGTGATCGACGCGGGGGCAGCGCCGTCGTCGCGGCCGGTGCGCTCGGCGCGGGTGTGGGGGCCGAGCCAGGCGGGGGGCAAGGCGGGGGCGTGCGTCTGGAAGGCGGCGAAGTCGCGGACTTCGTAGGGGTAGGGGTGAGCGGGGTCGCGGAGATAGGCGGTCCAGTCGTCGGCAGCGGGGTCGGCGGGGTCGGCGGGGTCGGCGGTGCGGGTGGCATCCTCCAAAGTGAGGTGGCCGTGCTCGCAGCGGGTCTCGGCGAGGAGGAGGTAGAGGTCGTCGATGGTCACCGCAGGGCTCCTTTATCACTTCTTATACTTCGTGTCAAGATCTTATCGACATCGAGTATACAGCACTGTACGCGATGGCGTCAATGCGTGTGGTTGGGAGCGTGGTAGGCCGTGTCATGTGTGGCGCGGCCGTGCGCCGCGGCCGCGGAGGCGGGTGGTTAGGCGTGGGGGACAGGAGAGGTGCGGAGGGCGAGGGCAAGGCCGGCGAGGAGGGCGGCGAGGGCAAGGGTGAGGAGAAGGGCGAGGGTGGCGCGATGGGCGTCGGTGGTGTAAGGCGTCAAAGCTGCTGCGCCGGATTTGAGCGTACGGAAGCCTTGAAACGTCAGATGTAAGGGGGCAGATAAAGTGCGCGGGACACAGGCGTGGAGGATAGCCTAGCGCACATAAAGTGCGCGGCGTATGGCAGGGAAGGTGCGCTGATCCGTCATCTGTCGCACGTCACGTGCGCCGATCCGTCTGTGAGAGGAGCGCCCGGGGGACCTGTCCAGAGCGAAAAAGGGGCCAGAGGGCGGTACAAAAAGGCCAGGGGGAGAGGCTATCGTGAGGATAGCGCAAGTGACGTGCGATAGATGGCGCAGGTTATGTGCGCAACGGCGCACTTTATGATATTGTTGGCGAAGTCGTTTCCAGGGTCGTGCCTGCGCGTATAAGGTGAGCGTGTCGTCGGTGTCATCATGGGCGTAATCCGACTTCGCCACCAATAACACTTTATGTGCCCCCTTACAGCCACGGCCTCGGGATTGATGCCGACGGGGATGGTGGCGACGACAGCGTTGCGGCGGGTGTCGATCACCGCGACGTTGTTGCCTCTGGTGTAAGTGCTGGCTTTGAAGTGTTACAAAAAGCCGGTTTAGCATGTGTCACTTGAGCATGGTCTTTTTTTCAAGTAGACGGTGGTCTGTGAGGGTGAAACAGCGTGCTAGCGAGCTCGATTGGTGTTGCTCACCTGTACCACTGTAAACCGGCTTTTTGTAACAGATCGAAACCGGCGCTTACATCCCCCCCTGGTTGGTGACATAGGCGCGATGGCTGAGCGGAGCGAGGGGCACGGCAGTGGCGCCGACGCCTAGAGGGATACGGGCAACGACGGTGTTGTGCTGGGTATCGATGAGCGACACGCTGCCGCTGTCATAGGTGGTGACGTCGGCGCGGTGGGTGGTCGAGTCGAGCGCACTACCAGCGGGCTCCGAGTCCACCAGGATGGTGACGACGACGGCGGGTGGTCCGACAGGCACGCCACCGGTGCCGGACGGTGCCAGGTCCAGCAAGAGCAGTCCTAGCACCGCCCACATAGCGCAGGGGCGGACGGCGCGCCTCTCCCTGCTGTCCACGCCGCGGGTCTTCAAGCGCATGTCTTCTCCCCTCCTGCCCGATCGGTCAACTAACCGAGTGGTTACAGACCGGGAGGATCGCAGCCATCGGGTGAGCGTGCGCGGGCAGGGTCTTCGGCGCGGCGCCAGAGGCGCTGGCCGTGGGCGAGGCCGAGGAACTCGAAGACGAGGGTGCGGCGGCGGTGGGTGGCGGTGTGCTCAAGGACGACGGTGCGGACGGGAGCGACGGCGAGAGAGCCGGGGGCGGGAGAGAGTATGCCGAGGGCAAGGAGGGAGCTGATCGCGTGCCAGAGGCTCCAGGAGTGATCGTGAGGCTCCTGGCGGGCGAGGCGCCAGGGGGGGTAGCGGCCCTGGGCGATCGCGGAGATCTCGGCGTCGAGCGCCTGCGCGGTGAGGGGGACAGAGAGGGTGAGGAGGGGTGGGTCGGTGGGGCTGGGGTCGCGCTGCATCACTGTCGTCCTCCCTGTGGTCAGCGTACGCTGTCTCGTGGATCGCGTCCAGAAGAAGGGCGTAGGGCAATCGCATGAGGGTCCTCCTGGGGGCTTGTGAGTGTGGATACGACGGGGAGGAGGGCCGGGAGGGGGGCGCCGTACGAGTTGGCTCACGTCCTGTGACGTTTGGCTCATCTCAGGTGACGCCTTATATACGGGATGATAGGCGCACCGCACGTGACACCTGACGCGGGGTGGTTAGCCGGCGTGGGGGCGCGGGCGCGGGGGGTGGGCGTGCAAGGAGCGGACGATGACGATGACGGAGAGGGTGCAGGAGAGGCACCATGTACGTTGCCACTACGGATGAGGCTGGCGGAGCGTGGCAGCGCTTCATTTTGTCACCACGGATGAGGCTGCGTGCCACAGAGGGTGAGGCCAAGGGTCGATTGTGCCATAGAGGGTGAGGCCAGGGATCACGGCGTGGCCAGGGATCGGCGTGCCGCTCTCTCTGGTGGAGGGCGCGCGGCGACGCCGTTGTAAGTTTTCAGGAGAGCGTTTCGTAACCGCCATTTTGGCCGTGAAAACGGCCCTGTTCGACATAACATCGCGCCCGTCCCACAGAGATGGCGCCATCCAAGGGCCAACAAAAGACCCTCCAGCACGATCATCGCCCACGCTGTAGCCGCAAAATGCATGTGTTATGTCGAACAGAGGGACAATTGCCCCGATTTTGCCGGTTAGGAAACGCCCTCTTTTCAGGATAAATGGACGGGGCGCACGCCTGGATAGGAGCGTTC
>JAABUZ0100003182.1_pt1 | contig 24983 bp, 28 predicted proteins | sample 5562091 | NCBI WGS metagenome assembly JAABUZ01 (sample SAMN12813069, study PRJNA571459) | rock metagenome | isolation source: Antarctica rocks | place: Antarctica: Victoria Land, Linnaeus Terrace sud | collected 2015-12-21 | reverse complement strand
ATCACGCCGGGCGATTGGATTGAGGTGTCCTACCAGCAGTTTATGGGCATCACCGGGACGCGCGCGTTCGCTTCCATCATCCGCTGGCTTCGCACCCTTTCTGAACAGACTCATCCGTGCCCGTGGGGCCGCTGCCGCGACGAGCACCCACTGATCGTCGTCAAGCGACAAGGCCAAAGCCGACCGAACCGATACCGCAGATGGAAATGCGGCGAAGACGTCTTGGTTCTGCGACCGCGTATCGCGTCGAAACGATTGAGCGAAGTCGCTTTACAGCGAGTCAAATCGGGGCAGCAGCTCAACGGCATCCAACGTGAGCCAATTGACACGATCGTGGCGACCGACACCGATGAACAACAGATACTGCTGCTGAACTCTCGTAGCGACGATTCGGCGCAAGGTGCGATCGCAGCTTCAGAATTCTCGCCACAAGAGTTCAAGTCGTCTCTCTATGAGAGTCCCAAAAGTCTTGCCATAAGAGTTCAAGAGATCTCATCCCGAGAGGTCCAGAACTCTCATCACGAGACTTCCCTACGCGAGAAAACCGACTTTGTCGGGATAAACCTTCAAAATGCAACAGCAAACCACGATGCTGCTGTTGGGGTGGAGAAGACCAACGAAACCGATGCCGTCGCCTGCGAGATCGTCGAGGCAATCGCTGAACTCGCTCGTCGGTTCGATTCTACGTATCCCGATGATCGCGCGTGGTCTGTCGCTCGGCGCCTAGCTTGCGTCGTGCTCGAAACGACTCGAGGCGAGGCCGCACAGGCGCGCGCGCTGCTGCTTCGCGCGATCACCGACCGCCGTCTGGCTCGTGCGACCAATCCCGTCGGTCTGCTGATCCGCGGCGTCGTCGGAGACGCCCAGGGTCAAGACCGCTACCTGATCGCGCTCGAGGACCGCGTAGAACCAACAAAGACCGGGACCCCAGCAACGGTAAAACCATCGCTCAAAACCCACTACGAAACGCAAACGGTCCTTGCGCCTGGGCTTGAAGAGGCACTCCTCGACGTTCTGCGCCGCGGTCACGTCCCCGACAGCAGGTGGTTACGCGAACGCGATATCCCAACCGAGGCCTTGGCGGCCGCGGAGGCAAAAATCGCGTCAGACACCGAGACCACGAGCGACACGCCACTAGCTGACCGTCTCGCAACCGACGACCCGACACGCTACGCGGCAAAACTTGAAGCGATCTTACGCGATCTGTCCCTGCCGGAAAAGCTTGGCATCGAACGTCGGCTCGCCCACCCCATGCTGCTCGGCATGTGTCGCGCCAAACTAGAAACGACCCTACAACGCGAAAAGAACGGCGCCGCACCGCATCCCGACCCAGAAATTGTGCAACAGATGTTGCACAATTGCCATGGGCCGACGTGAAACCGACGTGACGAGCGCTGAAAGGGACACGGCATGTGACCTAGCGGCGCCAAACTGATCCAATGCCGTAAACATTCGCCGCCAAAGAGCGAGTGCGACCAATCCGCCGCAGTTGCGTTAGTGAGGTCGTTGGCGGCACTTCCCCACCCGAGTCAATCGCTGTTGATCTTCGGGATCCTAGCCGCGGCCGCGGCGGAACGCAAGGGACACTACCGGTCCTCACTACGTTCCGGTCCACGTTCGGCTGCGCCGCCCTTGTTCGCTGCGCCGTTTCCGTCGCGGCCGCGTCTTTGCCGGACCCATCAACAGCGACCGCCTCGGGCGGAGAAGGGTTCAGACCAATGACGACACTCTACACCATCAGCGACGACCGCACGAAGTTCTGCCGCAAGGCGATGAAAGCCCACGGCGGCGTTTGGAATCCGGTGACCAGTGCGTGGATGTTCACGAACGCCGGCAACCACGGGAACGCGGCGTGTGAGCTTTACCAGACCACGCGGCCGAGCGCGGCGCAGCTCGAGACGCTGCTCGCAATGTCGGTCGACGGAACGGGGACGCAGGCGTGGGACTTCGATCCGAGCGTAACGATCCCGGACTTCACGCAACTGTCGCGCGATGAGGCGTCGCGGCTGTTGAGCGCGGGCTACACCGTGCGGCGGCTGCTCGGGACGCATCCGCTTGAGGACGTGCCGGCCGACGTCCCGACGGACGTCTTCGATGCTTCGCCGTTCGAGGAGCGCGCGCGGCGCAATTCTCGGCGACGCAACACTGCCGCGTAAGCGCGGCTCACACGTATTTACCACCGCGGCGCTCGTAAGGGCGCCGCGGCTTCGTTTTGGAGGCTTCGCATGTTGAGCTCTGTTTCGTCGCGCCGTAGCGACGTCGTTTCCATGCTCCTCGTCGACGCGAGTGAAGACGATCGCGCGTCGATTGCGCCGCATCTAGGCGCTTATCCCAGTGCGCTGCTGGAGCGGCTACTCGCAACCGGCTGTCGCATTCGCCCGCTACGCGACGACGAGCGCTATCGCGACGCGTCGCCTGCGCTGCGGCGTCTGGGCGCCGACGTCGACGCCTGGCCCGTCCGACCGGCGGGCCTTTTCGTCGTCGAGGAGCGCACGGTGTATCTGCGCTCGCGCAGTCCGATGACGATCGGCCACGAGGTCGCCCACGCGATCGACTGCGCGCTCGGGGACGGCGTGTATCGCAGTGGTTTCGATCCGCGCGTTCGGGCCGCGTTCGCTGCGGCGCGCGCGTTCGTGACGCCCTACGCGGCGTCCGGTCTCGACGAGTATTTCGCCGAGTCGGTCCGCGCCTACGCCGGCGCCTTCCACGATGCAGGTTCTCCGTGGCCGCGCGCGACGCGCGAACGCCTGCGCACGTGCGATCCCGCCATGCATGCGATTGTCGCCGGGCTCTTCGCTTCGGCATAAAGCCCGAAACGCTGACGCAGTCGGCGTCGCGCAGTGAGGCTGCGCTTGACGATGAGCTTCCAGGTCAGCCTGATGGAGATTTACACATGTCCCGCAAAGCGAAAACCAACGGCTCGACGTCGCTCGCGACGATCCCAATGCACTGCCGGCGCAGATCACTCGCGCGGAAGCGAACGACCTGCTCAAGGCGCGCGCGCTCGAACTCTACCATGCGGCGCGAACGGAGCGCGACGAGCACATCCGCGCGTTTGAGGCTGAGTACGGTCGTGCCGACCGCATCGACAACACCGTGCTCGCGGATCTCCAACGTATCCAAGCGCATCTCGCGGCGATCGCGGCGCGTCAGCAGCGTGCGACGGCGACCGGCGGGGAGCCGAAGGTCGCGAAGTTCGTCGAGCATCGGGTCGATCAGTGCCCATCTCGCGACGGAGCGCGCACTTGAGTTATTCGCGCCGGTGCAAGAAGCCGACTACGTCGGTTGGAACGGCGGCGCCGTCGGGCCCAAGGGCCACGACGACTCCGTGCTCGCCGGCTACGAGATCGTCGACGATCCGCTTGGCGCGAAGAACGCGGTGCCGAGTGCCGATGAGGATGGCGCGGTGTGCTTGCACAGCGAGATCGAACCGTATGACGACGAGCCGAGCCGTGGCGCCTGCGCAAGCTGCGGCGAGGATTTTGGAATTCGCGTCGCACGGTCCGCCGACGGTGAGTGCGACGACATGGCGGAAGAAGAGCCGATCGTCGACGCGGGCGGTCTCGCCGACGCGGTTGCCGCCGCATGAAGCAGCGTCCGGCCCCGGCGACGCGCCGGGGCCGGACGCTGTGCGAAGACGCATTTCCGCCACATTTCGTGCGTCACGCGTATACGCTTGCGATTCGCCGTTCGACACGTGATGCGCATCGGTCCGTTTGCGATCGGGATCCCGTCGAGTACGCCACCTGCCGCGAGCACGCGCGCGCAATCGCCGAGGCGAAGTGGGCGCTCAATCACGCGATCGATCCGGCGTAACATTTGTCGCATCGGGGCGCATGGAGAGAGCGCGGTCCACCGGGTGCGGCATGTTACGCATCGGGCCCTCCGCGCGCAAGGGTCTGCGATCGCTACGCGACGCGCTACACGCGCCCTTGCGCACTCCTCCCGACGCTGTGTGCCGGCAAGTACCCGGTGGGGCTTTGCTCACCGGTGCTTATCGGAGGTACGCACCTATGGAATCAGCCACTGAACGCGTTGTCGTCACGATGACCAAGGTCGAGCTTGCCGACTTCGCGCGCGCTGTTGTGCAGGAGGTCCTCGGGGGTGCCTCGATGCGGCGGAACGATTGCACTCCGACGAGCCGCAGATCGCGACAGGCACGCTGTCCGTGAACCTACCTGGCCATGAGGTCGCCGTCGAGAGCATCCCAATCAAACTCAAGACCCGCGAGTTCGCGTTGCTTGCGGCCCTTGCGCAGAACCTCGGACGTGTGTTGACGCGTGAGCAGTTGCTCGAGGCGGCGTGGCCCGACCCTCAAGCAGTCGACGACGCGCGCACTGTGGACGTCCACGTTGGTCGGGTACGTGTCGCGCTCGGACCCGCGGCGTCACTCATCGAGACTGTGCACGGCGTCGGCTACAAGCTTGTGAAGGCGGCGGTCAGTCCCGCAGCCGCGCTGTAAACGTTCGCCGGCCTCGGAGGCGACCCGGGGCCGGCGACATCTTCCCGATGCATGTCGGTCACGTGGGGGCCATACCATCGTGCTCCACTATAAGCATGGAAAACGAATCAGGTCGTGCCGCCGTCGACGCACATCGGGTGGCGGTGGTCCTCCGAGAACTCTCTTTTGACCTACTCCGCGCAATGGAAGCCGCGGTTTCCGTTGCGCTTGCCGAGATTGCCGGCGACCTCGGGCCCGAGCGCCTTAGGCGCATCGCAAACCGCGTGTTTGCAGAAACCAAGACCCGTTACGGCGTCAACGCGGTGGCCACGCTCATGACAGTCGACTGCGGAGAGATGCGCTGATGTGGCTACCGCACTGTGGCCAGTGTTTCCGAGTAGACGGCATCAGGGACGCGGTGCGGGACGTTGCGAATGGCGTGGGCGTACGAAGCCGGCAGACAACCGCGATGCTCGACGTCGCGACCGTACTATGCGCGCGTCCGGTTTGGCATCGTGGAGGCTCTCTAACATTATCGGGAACTTGCGGGAGCATCGAACGTCAATCGGTAGCGTCAAAGTCTTCGAGCACGACACGCCCGAGCGCGCGGACTTTTCGCGCGTTTCTCGAATAAGGAGGTGGTGGATATGACCAATGACCTGACTGTCTCGGCCGATGTCGAACGGCGTCGCCGCTACGTCGAAAGTGCGCTCGGTTCGTTGCGCATCGAAGGTCTCGAACTCGACGCTGAGGCACGCGCGATCGTCGACCGGTACATTGTGGGGGACCTCCCGCGCGCTAAGATGGCGCAGGCTATTCGCGAGCTGCATTAAACGCCGGGCATGGCCGAGGACCCATACGTTTACCCTGGGACATCGACCCTTCGTAACCTGCGCAACATCCGAGACCCCCAGGAGCTGCGACGCTTCGAGACCCGTGAGACGTTCCTTCGGCTCGAAGAACTCCAAGAGCGCCCGATCGTTGGGAACTTCGATCGGGCGCACTTGCAAGCGATTCACAAGCACATCTTTCAAGACGTGTACGCGTGGGCCGGGAAATTTCGCGAACGCGCCGATATCGCAAAGCCCGGCTCACCGTTCTTCGCCTTCTCGCAATATATCGAACCGGCGCTCGAAGACCTGTTCGGCAAGCTGCGGAGGGAACACTATCTGCGCGGTCTCGATGTCGATGCCTTCGCCATAAGCGCTGGATACTATCTCGGTGAGATCAACGCCGTGCATCCGTTTCGCGAAGGGAACGGCCGCACGCAGCAAGAGTTCATCCGCGAGCTCGGCGAGCGCGTAGGCCACTCCCTCGACTGGTCTCGCGTCACGCGCGAGATGATGTACCACACGTCGGAACTGAGCTTTACTCGCGGCGATTCATCCGGGCTTGCGGCCGTCGTGAGCAGCGCGATCGTGCCGCCGAGCGATGAACGACGTGCTTTCGTTGAGCAGGCGCGCGCCGCGATGCGTGCCGCCAAGACGACGATTCTCACGAGCGCGATCGAAGAGCAGCGCGCGCGCGCCGGCGCGATCGTGAGCGGCCGCGTCGTGGCCGTGTCCGATCGCTATGTCGCACTGGCAACCGGGCCACGTTCCTTCGCCGTGCTTGAGCAACGCGAATTCCCGCGCAGCGTCAGGGTTGGGGTCCATGTCAAGGCACGCATCGGCGGTGAAATCGCGATCGAGCCGCGCGGCCCAAGCCGCGGCCCCGAGCGTAGCCGCTAGCGGTTCTCGGGAAGCCCCGTTTCCTCGATGAGCACCGGGCGTACGATCGCGATGACGGACGAGACCGGTCCGAAGTATCGGGAGTCGAAGCTCTTAGATTTCGGACTTGCCAGCCACACGTCGCGTGCGCTCAGGACGTAATCGCCATAAGACACGTGCGGCATCACGTCGCCGGCGCCGTCGACTGGAGCCGGCCGCGACCCGAGGAGAAACCGTCCGTTGACTCTGACGCCCCGCGCATCGAGATGCACGCGATCGCCGGCGACTGCGACGACCTTCTTCAGCAACGTCGATGCGCCGTCGCAGCGGCCAACGTCGAGAAATCCCTTTTCGTGTCCGAAGCGCGCGAATGCGGTCGGCGCACAGGCGATAACGAGATCGCCACGGTGGGGGCCGCTAATTGGGACTGCGGTTCGCCAGTAAAAACCAAGCGGCATCGAATTCGTGTGATTGAACGTGAGGGGGCCGAGCACGTGCTCGGACACGAGCGGAAGTGCTGCGGCGAGCAGGATCGTGAACAACGTGCGCGAGCGCGGACTAAATCTACGGAGCACCTGGAACGTTCTAAGAGACGAGACGAGACGAGACGAGACGAGACGAGACGAGACGAGACGAGACGGCGCTGGGTGCGTCGTCAAGTCGGCTCTCGACCGACTTGACGCCTGGGCACGACCTTATCCCGCCGTGGCGCATGTTCAGCGTATCGGCAGATTTCTGCCTGTTTTTGCAGCGTCTTTTGCAAAGCAACGAGACCCCACCCCGTAGCTGCCGCTGTGCTCAGCGCGCGGCGGCCGGCCGCAAGAGGAAAGCGCAGCGGCCCTTGCGGCTGGTGGGGGCATCGCGTGAAAGAATTGCGGCCCTTGCGGGGTCGCGCGAGCGCTGCCGGCGAGCGTGACTAAATTCGCCGGATGCGCGGCCCTGTTTTCGTCGTCGCGACCGCGATCGTCATGATCAGCGCTCCGAGCGCGATCGCCGCGAACGGCCACGCCGGAAGCATCGCGAGGGCCGCTTCGCTCGCTGCGAAGGGATCGCGGCGCGTTGCGAGCGCGGGGCCCTGCGCCCACAAGATGCAATCTTCCGCGCCGCGACCGCGCACAACAAAGTGTCGGCAGCGCGCCAAGTTCGCAGGTAACTCGGCGCCGTTCGTATCGAGGATGTGTAAAGCCGCTTCACCGGCTGGGGTCGACAGCAATGCGTGACGCGCGCCGAGGTGATGCGCGCACGGGCGAGCGTGATCGTCGCGCCGCCGATCCATGCGGGAGCCCGATGAGCATCGCAAGCGCGATGTACCAAGACCAACAGAGCTCGCGATACGGCACCCTTTTAATTGCACGTACTCTGGGTGAACCTGGCTGGCAACGCGAAGGCGCTGCTCGTGCGGCAGCTTGGAGCGACTCGGCTAAAGGTTTGGATTGCGGTCTTGATCGTGGCGTCGCTTTTGTTTCCGGTCGGCGGAGCCATTAGTCGTTCGGCATTCAAAGCGACGATTGTGATACGGAGCGAAAGCCCGGCAATCGACGGACGCCTATTGCTCATGGACCCGTCGCGCGGGCATTATCCATCGCAAGGGACCTCGCTTGAAATCGACGTCACCCCAGCACCGCAAATTCCGCCGCAGATCGCCGTGACGGCGACCCACGGCATCAAGGCATCTGTGGGTTATTCCATTCGTGATAGTTTGCCGGTGCTGCCCGCCGATATCGGTGTCGAGCGCGCGAATACGGTCGGACCGTTCACGATTACGGCGACAGTCGGCCCCCCCGTCAACGAGCAGTTCACGGTGTCCGGCTTTGCGTATGAGGGCATCGGATTGGGTTGCGCGTCCGGATTTGCCGGTGGATATAGGATCGACGCGCTCGGCGTTCCTCACGAAACGGATACGGTGCGCGCGTCCGACATCTACGTTATGGACACGGTTCTGCCGGACTTCATCGCCGGCGACCGATGCCCCACCGCTTTTCGACGCCAAGCCGGCACGAAGTCGACACTTCACATTCCCGGTGGCGCAATCGATCTCGACGACGAGCGCGCGACATTTCCAGAGGTCGACGGAACCCGATGGAAAGGGCCCAGCACTGCAGTTTTCGATCCTGCCGCCGTACATGGAACACTTCTTTGGCGCACGCGCGACGGGCGCCTGATGAAAACGCTGGTGGGCACCGCCGGTGACAATATCCTTGGCCCGACGATTGTGGCGGGCGCAAGCGGCCGCTTTGCAGACAACGGATGGCTGAGGATGGCCAAACCACGGCAGCGCTCACTCTCCGATGCCGCGTTGAGTTCGCTGCAGTACACGGCGATGATTTCAAATTATGCGCTGCCTGCATACGGCGCTCGACATCCCCTCGAGCTGATCAAGCCGTATCTCAACGGCGCCGTTTTCCCGCACAGTCCGGCAATCGTCTGTCTTCATACGGACCCGCAAGTCGCTCCGGATCCGAGCGTAACATGGTCACTCGGAAATGACCGCACAATGGAATCGAATCGGATGGCACAGTTGCTGGCCCCCGAGGACCTCGGGTTCGGCGTCGGCTATGTGCAGCAGGGGTGCCAGGCCATCGGCAATCTCCAGGCCGGTTCCCTCGCGATTACCGTCTCGGTGGGGCCGCCGGTATCACAACGCGTGACTCGAGTCGCCGCCGTTTACGATACGCTCGTGCTAATCGCCAATCCCAAATTCCACGCCATACGCTTCGTCCACGATCGCCCCGTCTACGTCGAAGATCGGGCGACGAGCGATCTGTTTCTTTCAAACACCGGTGTGTTGCACTTTCCCGCCGGCGGCGCTCTGTTTACGAACGGGACGGACCCCGCGCTCAGCGCCCCGCGAATGGCCCGCCGCGGAAGCGTCTTTTCAGAGTTGGAGGCAAGCGCTTGGCGTAACGATCGGACCACGTTGAGCATGGCTGATCTCCATGCCGCCGATCAGCCGTGCGAAGCCACCAAAGCCAATGGTTTCCCAGGTGACGACTCGCCCTGCGGGCTCATGGCTGCGCACGTTCTTCTTTTCAAGACGCGCTCGATGGATTACGTGAAGCTCAACATCATCGACTTTTTTCTCGTCAATGGGTCCCTCGGCGGGGCCTTCGATGTTACTGACGATAAGGGCCGATTCCGCGTTCGGGCGGCAGTCGAAGAGAAGTGCGCAAAGACGCGCCAGACCTAGACCGTCCTGGGCTCAGTCTGTCCCCGGCGTCATAAAACGAGGCTCGGGCGCTCATGGAAGGTGATGCGCATGCGGGAAGCAGCCATGCCCGCGCGCCACGACACACTCCATATCCCGGGCGGTGTGACGCCCGCCCCGCAGCAGCGGCGTTGGGCGCAACGCCGCTGTCTCGGGTGAGCGCGTATCATCTCGCTCGCGACTCCCCCGCAACGTACGGCGGAACGGCACACCCGTCGCGTTGTGGAGCGTTTTGCGCGGCCGTGCTGGTCGTACTGCTTTTCGACGCGACGCCGCTGCGCAGCGCTGCACCGACGGCCCTTTGAGGGCGGTCGCCGCCTTAGCGTACAATAATTTCCGTTTCCTAAGGGACCCCTAGATAGCGACCAGCGAGAAGCGAATCTCTCCCAAGGCGTTACGGTCGGTTCGGATGCGCAAGGCTCGTTGTTAACCTGTGTCCGCCCGTCGTTGTAATAATGCCGTCGCCCGTCGCGGCATCGACGACAAACGTACGGACCCCCCGACCCCACGTGCCTCCACGCCCCTCGTAATGGTCGAACGTTGTGATGATCTCGTGGCGCTATGGTGCTTCGGCTTGACTTGCACCGATATGGAACGCACGGCAAGAAATTACAAGTCCCCGCCGACGCTTCTCGTCAATCGACAATCCGGTTTCACCCTCAACGATGCCCTTGCGGTTACCGACCGTCAGGAGATCATCCGTCGGGAAGTGCATGCGCACGGGATCATTCTCGAGCCTTAAAGCCCCAAGATCGAGCTGGTCATCAGCACCCCCGCGCTGCCATTTCTTGCGAAACGAACTCGACTGCGTTTGAGCGATGCCGCAGGGCGGCGGCGTGCCGGACATTGGCAAGCGCGCGACAGGCGTAGGCGTCGTAACTGATGAGCCGACGGCTGCTTGCGGCATCCCAGCCGTTGCCGTAGCCCCAGCGCCACGCGCCGACTGTGATCGCAAGCGTGACGATCGCAGCGAGCGCGGCGATCGGCATTACATAAGCGACCAGCGCCGCGAGCGTCTTTTGCAGCGCGCCGACGACCGCGATCCGTGTGGCGAGGTCCCCTGCATCGGGAATCGCCTTTTGAATCTTCGCGACGCCCTGGTCGACGCCGGCGACGATCGCGGCCGGAATCTTCGCGCGTTCCGCGGCCGCGTTGGCATCGGCGAGGAAGAAGAGCAGAACAGGATCGAGGTCGGCGGCCTTGACGACCCGCCGGATTGCGAGAGCGCGCTTTGTTTCGTCGACGGTCGGCGCGCGGCCGTTGATCTCCCGGAACGCCTCCTCGAAGGTCACGGGACCCCCAGTTTCTCAGCGAGCCCGTCCCAGAGCGTGGCGACCTTGTCGAGCCAATGCCGCAGCTCGGCACGATCGCCGAAGCGCAGTCCGTCGAGCTTCGCCGAAAACGCTGCCGGCGGATTGGCGGTCGATGTCTGATCGACGAGCCGATCGAGCAGCTCGGGAAACTCGGCGACGATGCCGCCGGCGTCCTCAAAGCCCGTGCGTGTCTTCGATTCGTTCCAGCGCCCGAATTTCTCCGGATCGCCGTGGAAGAGATTTTTGAGCGCCACCATCGCCCGGGCGTGGCCGTCGAAGGCCGCGGTCGCGGGCCGCAGGAGGTTGATCGAATCGGGCGTCCGCGCGAGGATCCACAACAGCGTGGCCTCGCGTTTAAGTTCACGGAGGCCCGCGAAGAAGGCCGGCAGTTCGGCCGCCACCTCCCCGCCGATGCCCGCCGGCAGCGAGACGACGACTTCTTCGCAATCGCTCTCATGCAGCTGAGAGAGCAACTCGAGCCACCCTTCATGCTGGCGTAGATCGACCGTCACCGCGACGTCGCGGAACATGCGCGCAAGGTCAGGATTTCGCATATCGCTGTCAACGACAGCGGTGTCATGTTGCGCGTCAGCAGCCAATCGACGAACGACTGTGCGACGAACGATTTACCGACGCCGCCTTTGTCGCCGTGGAAGAAGTGGACGCTCACAGTTCTGCGGGCATCTCCACGGCCTTCGCGCCGGTCCGTTCCCTTTTCGGTTCGCTCGCAACAGAACGCTTCACTTTCGCTTTGGTCCCGTTCGTTCGCCGTTTCGTTCCCCGGTAGACGTAGCTCTTGAGCGTCGGCGTCCCGATATCGATGCCATCTTCTTTGAGCGACTGAGCAATTTCGTCGAACGTATAACCTCGCTTGAGAGCGACCTGCACCTCAGCCTTTATTTCGCGAATTGCTTCCGACAACGGAACGGCTCTTGGCACTTTTGGCTTTTCGGGAAGCTGTTTGAGGCGTGCTTTTGCGGCCTCAATGCGCTGGGGTTCGATCGTCTTCGGCATGGAAGCACCTCGTCGTCAGGCTAATTGATGCGATCATAGCACAGCCTTGCGGTCGTACGCTGATCGTGCGATACTGACGCTGCTGGAGGTTGTCGGTATAAGCTCACAGGGTAGGGTTTCGCTACCCGCGCGAAACCAGTGCGCAGCGGCGCCGAGAGGAGGCCGCTCCGCGCTGCGCTTGTCGCCGCCTCACCATGCGTGCGTTGCACGGTCAGGGCTGCGCCCCGACACCCCGAGAGTGCGTCGATGAACGCACGACGCGGGTCGGAAACACGCGCGCGGCAGCATCAGGTGGCCGTGCGTTTCTCGGACGCCGAATGGGAGCGCGTCGCGAAGAAAGCGTCAGCCACGGACCTGCCGGTGACGGCGTATGTACGCGAAGCGGCGCTCGGCCGCGAGCTTGCCGCCGGTTCTCAAGTCGTCGCGGAATTGCGACGCCTCGGCGGCTTACAGAAGCATCTTTTTACCGAAGGCAACGGCGTCGGGTCGAGCGAGTACGCGAAAGTGCTCGTCGCGATCACCGACGCGATCGAACGCATCGCGGACGGCGGCGGTCGCCGGTGATCGCGAAGGTCATACCGGCGAAAGCCGGCGGCCGTACGTTCGGCGGGCTCGTCGACTACGTGACGGCCGAGAATCGTCTCGACCGGCCGAATGGGCGCGAGTTCGACGAGCTCGTGCGCTACGTCGGGCGCGAAGACACCGTGGATCCTATGACGGGCGAAGTGACCGCGAAAGCGATCGCGATCGAGACGCAAGGCGTTGCGTCGCTACGGACGGCGGCGGTCGAAATGGAAGCGGTCGCTTCGCAGTGCCGGCGGCTGCGCGCGCCGGCGGATTACCATCTCGTCGTTTCGTGGCACGAGCACGAGCACCCGACCCCGGAGCAGGCGTTCGCGGCGGGACGGCACGCGCTGGCAGCGCTGGGGATGGAATCGCACCAGTACGTGATGGCGGTTCACGGCGATACGGCGAACGCGCACCTCCACATCGCCGCCAACCGGGTCGATCCGGAGACTTACCGGGCCGTCTCGCCCTTTCGCGACTACATCGCGCTGGACCGGGCGATGCGGGAAATCGAACTCGCGCAAGGGTGGTCGCACGATCGTGGTCCGACGGTGGTGCGCGAGATCGACGGGCGCGAGGCGGTCGTACTCGCATTCAAGGAGCAGACCCATGGGCGCGGCCACGGTCGTGGAATCGACGAGCCGGCGCGCATCACACAGAAGGCGCGCGACTTTGCGGCGTGGTCCGGCGATCGGCCGTTCACGGAATGGGTGCGTGAAGCGGCGCCGGCCCTCAAGGAGACGCTCGGGCGAGAGGGCGCGCGGCTCGAAGACGTGCAGCGGACGCTCGCGGATTTCGGTCTCGAGCTACAGAGCAAAGGGTCTGGGCTCGTAGTCGTCCACCACGACGATCCGCAGCTCGTCGCCAAGGCGTCGCAAGTTGCCCGCTTCCTAAGTCGGCAGCAGCTCGAGCAGCGGGTCGGGCCGCTTGACGAGCGGGTGCCGGCGTTCCGGTCGCCGGAGCGCCAGAACGTCGAGCGGGCTCCGGAAATTAGTCGCGCCGTGCCGGCGAGAGACGTCGTGCCGCGCGCGGCGGAGCGCGATCGTGAGGAGCTGCGCCGGCGGCGTGCCATTGAGGAGCAACGCGTCGAGCGCGATGCTCGCCAGCGAGCCAAGTCGTCTTCCCGGTCGCAGAGTGAGGGCGAGCCGAAGCGCGACTACAAACGCGATCCGGAACGGCGCGCCGATCGGCGCGAGGAACGGCGCCATGAACGCGAGCGGCTCTACGCGGAGTTTCGGGCGGAGCGTTCACGCGGGGATGAGCGGCGAGCAACGTGGGACGGGCAGCGCGCGTCGGAGCGCGCGCGTTACGCCGAGGTTAGCGCGCGCAAAGTCGAGTACCGGCGCGAATTGCGCGAGACGGGGCTTGCGCCGCAGATCGCGACGTCGCTCGCGGCGTTCCGCGCTGCGCAAGAGCGCGTCGACTTGCGCGACGCGATCGCGAACGAGCGAGCGGCGCTCAAGCACGAGCAGCATCTCGAGCAGCGCCAAGCGTGGCGCGAGTTTGTAACCGATCGCGCCCATGCCGGCGACGACGCGGCCATCTCGGCACTGCGCGGTCTGCGGTATCGCGAGCAGCGCGGCAAGCGCGAGCACGACATGGAGACCCCGGACTTCACTTTACGCGGCGCAGGCGATGCCGAGCCGCGTTTCATGCGGGATCTTCGCGACGTCGACGCGCGCGTCGAGCGTAACGGCGAGGTCAGCTACAGATGGCGCGACGGCGGCGAGGCGTTTCGCGACCGGGGGCCCGAGATTGCGTTCCGCGACACGAGCGATGCGAGCGTCGCGGCGGGGCTTGAGCTCGCGCGCGCAAAGTGGGGCAACGAGGTCACGATTCACGGCAGCGCCGACTTCAAAGAGCGTGCTTTGCGCCTCGCCGTCGAACGCGGGATGCACGTAAACAATCCGGAGCTGCAAGTTCGACAGCGCGAGCTCGTCGTCAAATGGGAACGCACGCGATCGCAAGATCGAGAGCTATTGCGCGAGCGCTCGCATGATCGCGGCATCGAGCGCGACGGCCCGGATATCGGCTGGAGTCGATGAGCGCTTCCATTCCACAGCCGGAGAAATTCGGAATTGAGCGTTAGAAGATGACCGCAGACCTCACCGGCTGGTCGACGTTAGCCTTGGCTCTTGTGACGACGCTACTAGCAGGAGCGGCTTTCGCTCAAATCGTTCAATCGCAGCGCGGAGAGAAGCGTCGCTTCGAGTTCGAGCTATTTCGCCTCGCGCAGTCGCAGGCACCAATAATCGTTGGAGACGTTAAGTATGACGGTACGGTCTTCGACCTTCGCTTTCGCAACGTCGGCAACGGCGCAGCGATCAACATGCGCTTCTCAGGGCTAGTAAACGGCCAGGAGTTCTCGGCCGCGCAACACGGTATTCCGGCGATTGGTGCTGCCGCAGAGCGGGTTGCGATGGGCAGGCAAAGCGGTCAGGGATTGGCACAGCTGTTGATACGTTACGAGGATGTCTTCGGTAACGTGTACGCCACCGAATATCAACGACTCACTTCGGATTCTGCCTGGTATGTTTGGAGACGGCCTCATCTTGGACGCGGGTTTTTCCCTCGGCCCTCATTTTGTTCTGAAGACTATCCTGAATGGGTTTCAAAGGCCGGATTTACTTCGATGCTGGCAAGGGGTTATGGTAGCATGACGAGCTTAATGAGCGTTTTCCTGACGTTGGAAGCACTCGAGACGGCGGCACTGCAAGACGTAGCAGCGGTGGTGTTACAGACGGCGCAGAATGGAGCACGGCAATTTAACGCGGGCAACCTCATTTTGATCGGCGATCAATACATAAAAGATGAGAGCGCAGGCGGTGAGCCAGTTGAGCGGCGTACCCGAGCGCGTCTTGTGGTCGGCGAAGCTATCGGCTATCTGCTTTCGCAGAATGTTTTCGCTATTTCAGGCGAAATCGGAGCCGGAAGCGGATTAGAGCTTCAAGTCACGCGGCTTAGCCGGACGATCAAAACGCGTGAAGATTTCAGTTCTTACGGGAAGGCATCGCTTGTTCCGCCCGAGCTGCTGCACCCGAAGCTTGTCGCTGTTGTGCGGCCGTTGTTCCTATCGGGCCAATACGATGCAGCGGTGCTTACCGCGTTCAAGCAAATTGAAATAGCCGTTCGAGAAATCGGGCCATATCCGAGAGACGAACCTGGTAAGCCGCTTATCGGTACGGATCTCATGCGAGAAGCGTTCAGGTCGGACGGCCCACTAGCTGGGACGCTCGCAGTTGAATCGGAAAAGAAGGCGTTAGGACACTTGTTTGCAGGCGCCATCGGGTACTTTAAGAACCCGCAGAGCCATCGAGAAGTTGGTATCGACGATGCCAATGTAGCGGCTTCCCGGATTCTCTTTGCGTCCGAGTTGCTAATGCTCGTCGATTATCACCAACGGCTGGCTGCGGCTTCGACCGCGTCTCCAGTTATTCCCTAAGCCGAGGCGACGGCGATCACTTGTCGTCGTGTCACCCTAAGTGTCGGTACAACGTCGAACGGCCAACGCGTAAGACGCGCGCGACGTGGTTTGGGCTCTCGCCGCGCTCGAGCATCTTCTTAGCCTCTCGAATCTGCGTTGGCGATAGGGCTGCCGGGCGGCCGATGTGCTCGCCGCGCTTTGTTGCAGCACGCATCCCGGCAACCGTGCGTTCGCGCAACACGTCGCGTTCGAATTGCGCGACGGCGCCCAGCATCCGGCCAGCGGCGGTTCGGCGGAAACCGGAGAATGGAGCATCGGGAGAAGCCTGGATTAGCAGGCACCGACTCCTACGGGGTAGCGCCGAGCCGAACTCAGTCGACGGGGCTTGAACGTGCGTTGAATCGCGCGTACACAAAGCAGATCATAAACGATTTTTAGGCCGCCGCCCAGAAAGAACGGGAGTCCCGAACCGGCGTGTTGGAGGGCGACCCCCGCGAGTACGGGACCGAAGGCTGCGGCGGCCGGCCGCACGGCGCTCGTGACTCCGGCCGCGTAGGCGCGGTTTTGCGGAGCCACGCGGCTCATGGTAAAGGCTTGCCGGGTCGGAACGTCCATCTGCGAAAACGCAAAACGCAGAAGCAATGCGGCTGACGCGCTTTCGAACGTCGGCATGAGTGGAACGATGCACAGCACGATGTTCGAGGGGAGATGCGTGTAGACCATCGTGCGGACCAGTCCGATCTTCGCGGCCACTCGATCGGCGACAAGGAACGAGCCTGCCGCGAGCACGTTTGCGAGAAACAGCACGACGCCGATCGCTGCCGCACTCGTGCCGAAGCGAAGGTGCAGCCAGTACGCCAGAAAACCCTGAACGATAAACCCACCGGCGAACGCATCGAGTCCGAAAAGTGCCGTTAATTGCACGATGACGTTGTCTGACGACGCACGAGGTCGTTTTTTACTGACGCGAATCGGCGAAGCAACCGATGGAAGCTGCGCGTACAAGACCAACAACGCGCCTCCGCAGCACGCGTACCCCGCGAGGACGACGTTTCGAGTAACGAGGCCGCCGACGAGCGCCCCGAAGGCGAGCGGCGAGAGCACCATGAGCGCGGCGCCGGTGAGAAGCGTCGCACGAAAGCCGATGCGTTTCACGACGGCACCGCTGAAAGCCGAGCTTGCGGCACCCGAAAGCAACGCGAGCGACATCACAGCGCCGACAAGCGTCGGGGTGAAGCCGCGATCGGCAAGCGTTATGCCGAAGATGACGCTCAGGGCGCCATACGCCAAGCAGCGCAGGCACCGGGCGCCATCCACGATCGTCACGGCACGACCGAGCGTCGGCACGCGCCGCACCGTCAGGTTCGCGACGCTTGCACCTCCGTGCGGCAAAACTCGTAGAGCGCATCATACACCGGACTTTAGACGGCAAGCGCGGCGTGGTCGTCGACGAAGCGTGAGGGCGACAACTTCGCGAAGCCCATTGCGATCGCATAGAGCCCGGCGGATTCGGGTGTAAGCGCTCGAGCCGATGTATCGGCGCCGCGAACGATTTGCGCTAGCGCCAAAAGAGCCGGATCCCGCAGACCGTGCTTTTCGATGATCGCATCGAACGAACAGCGATCACCATGATGACCAAGCTCGACGCCCGGGACGTCGAATGGCTCCGCGCCTTCACGCTGTGCCGTTTCAAGGACGCGCTCCGGCTCGACGAATATGAACTCAGCGCCTGGGTCGATGAAGCGCCTGATGAGCCAGGGACACGCGATGCGATCGACCTTGGCATGGGCGCGCGTGACGTACTTCAAGGCCTCTTCCCCTTACGTCCCTTTCGTGGAACCGATGTAGAAAATGTATTTCAGAATTAAGGCGTGCGTTGTGAAAATGGTGTTTGGATCACCGTACACGACGTAGATTTCGCTATGCGGCAGCAGCCGATGGTATGCCGCCGATAGATTCGTGGCGTACACCGCCGGCGACGACGTCGGATACGGTGGCGCGGTTCCAATGAGACGCCGTAGGCCGAGCGTGAAGGATGAATCGCGATTGATCTGCCAAGACATGCTTGCGCGTTGCAGCCATTGCGTCAGGAGCGTGCCGCTGTCCGACCGGTAAACCGTCTTATCTGCTTCTAAACCGAAGATTTGATGATTGGGCAGCGGCACTGCCGTACTCAAAAGCAGCGTGTGAAGATAGCCTGCCCCGAAGCGGCCGCCCTCGAAGGTCGCGTCGGTCGGCGTCGACGTACCGTCGAGGTATCCGAGGGTTAATCCGTTTTGATTGAAGAAGTTTAGCGTTCCATCGGCGAGCAACAACTGATGCGATCCCGTCGAGATGGTCGCACTGATGAGATTGCGCGAGGTCGCTGAGAGCGACAACGCGGCGTCGCCTTGGTCGAAGCGGTCTTGGGAATCGTGGTACCGGCCGTAATTGCCGTCCAGCGAAAGGGCCAGCAGCGGCGACTGCTTGCTGAACGAGAAGAAATGGTGGCCCGTCGCAAGGTACCCCGCGATGTCGGGATGCGGTGTATAGCCGTCCGCCGGCTGAAAGTATGCATTGATGCTGCGCAACGCCAGACCCAGACGCGTTTCTGGAACGCGATAGGCCGCGCCGAGCTCTGTCCACTTCGCACGCGCAGGGTCGAGCACATTGGTGCCACGGTCCTGGGCATAGTCGGTGTAGAGATACCCCGTGCGCTGATTATCGTATGTGGCGCTGACGCCCGTCGTCGTATCGCTAAATCCGGGATAGGTGACACCCACGCGTTGCGCAGATGCGGAAATCGTCTGAGCGTCGTTCGTCCAAGAGACCGACTGCGCGTTATCGTTGCGCGCGGCCCCGACGGCATCAAAGGCGCCGAATCCAAAATTGCCTTGATAACCCTCGAGGGCGTATCCCTCGCGGGGCGTTGGAATACTTGGCGTATAGAGCAGCGTCGTCGAATCGTTGTCGACGGTCGTAAAGTGATTATAAAAGCTGGCGCCTTGCACGAAAAACGGCCGCACTTCCTGAAAAATACGTTTGAATTCCGTCGGCGTAATCGTCTGCTGATCCAGCTCCACGTTGGAAAAATCAGGATGGAAAGTCCCGACGAACGACGTGCGCGCCGTCACCGGTATGGCGGCGTCGAGGCCACCTCTCGCGCCGCTGCCGCCGCCCGCTTGCGATGCGGCTCGGGCGAGTCCAAAGACGCCGATGCGCGGCTTAGCTCGGGTGAGCGAGGCCGCAAATCCCATTTCCGTCAAGTCGCCGGCGTAGATTGCCTGCCCCTCGTCGCGTTGCGCCGGCACATGCGCCCAGACGTTTTGTTCTTGAGTCGCCGTCACGTACCGGTCGAGCTGCAAGCGCCACGTTGAAAGGCCGCCTCCGCGCAGGGCGCTGAGCGGGATCCGAACGGTGACGTCGTAGCCATCTGCGGTTCGACGTCCGACCGCCGACCACGGCGGCGTAAAGTCGTGATTCTCAGAAGATTCTTGGTAACGCGCCCCAAGCGGATTGGCTTCGAAAAAGTACCGAAAGCCGTTAGGACCGCTGGGCCACAAATACAGTCCGATGTGGTCGTCATTGTCAACGCCGCTGCCGTCACTCTTCTGGGTCGTCGCGACCGGCTCGCGCTGATGCGCGACGAACCGTATATATAAATTGCGGTCGTCGAAAAGCACGGACGCCTCCGTCAGGTTGGAGGCCGGCCGATGGAAGTCGACGTTCCATCCGATACTCACCTGCGGCGCACGGCGCCATTGCGGGCCGATCGTGCCGTTCATGCTTGGGGCCGCAGTAACGCGCAGGGCGGGAATGACAAACGTCTGTGTGCCGGCAGCGGCCGGAGCCCAAAGAAACAACGTCATCAGCAACACCGAGAACCGGCACAGGCTGTACCTTCGCACGTGGCGGTTGCTCTAGCGCGCCGGTTCCATCACCAGCATCCGCGGACCCGAGTCGCCGAGCACCGGAAAGTAGACACGGTGCGTGCGCTGATCAACGGCCACAATGTGCGCATCCTTCGCCAGAAACGCCTCGCCGGTTTTTTGAAGAGCGCCGGCGTCCGCTGATAGGACCGAGACCGTTCCACTCTCCGTCGCGACGTACAGCAACGACCCTCCCTCATCGTAGGCCAAAACATCCGGGTCCGCACCGATCGCGATCGTCTGCGTCTGCTTGAGCGAGGCCAAGTCAAAGACGACGAGCTTCGCGTTGTCTTCGCACGCGATGTACGCTTTACGATGCGACGCATCCAGATACAGACCGTGGTTGCTGCCACAGTCCGAGAGTGGGTAACGCGCGACGATCGCGTCCTTCGCCGGGTCAATCGCCACGAGGTCGCCCCGTGTCTGGACGTTCACATAGATCCGGTGCGACTTGGCATCGTATTGCGTGTTACCAACGTCACCGCCAAGCGGGATTGTCGCGACGCGTTTGTCGGTCTTCGTGTCGATGACGGTGTCGGTGTCACCGTGTTCATCGGACACGTACAACTTATGATCGGCCGAATCGAACGCCATTCCGTCGGGATAGGTGCCGCCGGGGATGCGATCGACGATCTTCAACGTGCGCGCGTCAATCACCGCGACCTCGTTACTGCCGGTGGCGGTCGCGTAGACCCGTCCAAGTTCCGGGACGGCGAGCACGCCATGAACGTGATCGACGTTTGGGATTGTCGCGACCACGCGGTTCGTCTTCACATCGAAAACGACGACCTCACTGGCGGCGAGATGCGCGAGAAACAGCAAGTTCTTCTTCGGATCCAGGCTCTCGTAATCGAAACGTGACGCCGCGCCCGGCAGCGGCACCGCGGTAAACCATCTTGAGCGGCCGGCCTGAGGCGGGTGCACCCCTTGCGTTCGCCGGGCTCGTGAGGCCAATAAGCGCGAGGCCCGCCATGATACCCTTGGCTTGGCGTCCGAGTCGGAGCCGGTTGAGAAAATCGCCCACACTTGCCCTTTGGCGGGCACATCTGCTACAACCTGTGTGGCAGATGAAACAAACTGAGGGGCCAGACTGGCTTCTTTTCCTCCTCGGCGACGCCGGGTCGCAAAGCGCGAATCGCGTTCGCGTCTGGCGTGCGTTAAAGGCGCTCGGCCCAGCGATTGTTCGCGATGGCGTTTACCTCTTGCCGTACCGTCCCGAGCTTGAGCCTGAACTCAACGAACAGCAGGTTGAGGTCCGGCGGGGTGGCGGACAAGCCTACATCTTCGCGATTCCGAGCGCGGATGATGATGCCCCGCGGCTGCGCGCTCTCTTCGACCGCACCGCGGAGTTTGCGGCTCTCGCACAAGCCGCACGGGCCTTCGATTCGGACGACGCTTCAGAGAAAAATGAAACGGAAGCGCGACGTGCGTTGCGGTCGCTGCAGCGCGAATTCGCAACGCTTGCCTCGACGGATTACTTCCCAAATGCTGGACAGAGCGAAGCTCGCGAAGCGCTGACCGCCGCTGAGGAAGCCTTCGTCCAACGCTTTTCGCCCGGCGAACCCCACCCGGCGCAGCGCGAAATCGCGCGACTCGATCGCGCCGAGTATCAGCATCGCCTCTGGGCGACGCGCGAGCGGCTGTGGGTCGATCGTATCGCGAGCGCCTGGCTCATCCGGCGCTTCATCGATCCACACGCGACGTTTCGCTGGTTCGCCGACGTGCGAGATTGTCCGCCGGATGCGCTCGGGTTCGACTTCGACGGCGCGGCGTTCACTCACGTCGGTAAGGCGGTGACCTTCGAGGTCCTGATGCACAGCTTCAGCCTTAGCGACGATTGTGGCCTCGTGCGCATGGCCAAGATGGTGCGATCGCTCGACATCCCCGGCTCCCCTCGCAGCCCGGAGGCCGCGGGCTTCGAGGCGCTCCTGACCGGTGCGCGCGAGCAGTGCGTGACCGACGACGATCTGCTGGGCGCCCTTTCGCCTCCGATGAATTTTCTCTACGCCGCTTTTAGTCACAACGCGCTGGACGATCGCAACGGCGACGCCGGCGACACTGAAACAATGGAGACCTAGCATGAGACTCAAATCCACATTCATCATGCTCGCCGGCGCGGCGCTGACCGTACTCATCGGTGTGGCACCGGCGCAATCGGATCAGGCACTCGATACGACCGCGATTGCGAACGCGCTCGGACGCACCGGCAAGATGATGCCCGGAGACGTGTATCGGGTCGGTCTACCGCGGACCGACCTCCACGTCACGATCGGCGGCCTAAGCCTGAAGCCCGGCTTCGCGCTCGGCGGCTACGCCGTCTATAAGACCGAGTCCAAGGGCACGCTCTTGCTCGGCGACATGGTCCTGCTTCCGTCCGAAGTCGAGGCGGTTCAGCGAAGTCTCGAGTCCAGCGGATTTCGCATCACCGCGTTACACAACCATTTGTTGAACGAGACGCCGCACGTCATGTACCTGCACTACATGAAAGTCGGCGAAGCCGCCGCTCTGTCAAGGGAACTTGAAAAGGCTCTTGCGTTCACGAAGCTTCCGCCCGCTGCGCCGGTTGCAGCGACAACCACGGCTGTTCCGGCTACCGCCTTCGCTTCCGAAGAGGTCATCGAACAGATCCTCGGCCGGAAAGGTACGGTCGCCGGCGGCGTGCTGTCGATCGGCGTTCCGCGTGCGGAAGCAATAACACTCGAAGGAATGGCGATTCCACCGAGCATGGGCGTCACAAACGCGATGAACTTCCAACCTGCCGATGGCGGGCGCGTGGCGACGACCGGCGATTTCGTTCTGATCGCAAGCGAAGTTCCGCTGGTCGAAAGCGCGTTGAAAGCCCACGGCTTTCTCGCCACGGCGTTGCACCAGCACATGCTCGGCGACTCACCGACGCTCTACTACATGCACTTCTACGCAGTGGGTGCACCCGACGCAATCGCCGGAGGCCTCAAGGACGCACTGAGCCACGTAAACGTCAAGAGCTGATCTTCGCATGCGTCGGCCCGGTCGAACCTTCATCGCGACTGCGCTCGCGTTGCTCGCTGGCGCCGTGGCGATCGGCCTGGTCTTGGCGTGGCGTGCCGTCGGCGCATCAGGACCGGCGTTGCCGCTGCGCGTGGTCGCGAGCGTCCCGCTCTCGGGGAACACCGGGCGGCTCGACTACGAAAGTCTCGATGATGTGCGTGGCTTGCTGTTCATCGCACACCTTGGCGATAATTCGGTCATCGCGTTCGACACGAAGCACGCCCACGTCGCGGCAACCATCCCCGGCACGGATTCCGTCCGCGGTGTGCTCGTCGTACCGAGCCTTCATCGCGTCTTCGCAGCGGCTGCGGGAACGCACGAGGTCGTCGTCATCGACGAGGACACCGACAAGGTCGTCGCGCGGATCACCGCCGGCGATGTGGATGGTTTGGCGTACGATCCGCAGACTCATCAGCTCTTCGTGTCCGACGAAGCTGGGGCGACCGACGCCGTGATCGACGTGCGAACGAACCAGCTGCGGACGCACGTTGCGCTCGGCGGCGAGGCCGGCAACACGCAGTACGACGATCGCAGTCACCACATCTTCGTCGCCGTGCAGACGCGTGACGATCTTGCCGAGATTGACCCGCGGACGCTGGGGATCATTCGGCGTTACGCGCTCCCGGGTTGCCTGCATGGACATGGACTGCAGCTCGATAGCGCTCACCGCTATGCGTACGTCGCCTGCCAGTTCAATAGCGTCGTGGTGCGTGTGGATTTGCGAAGAGGGAAGGTGGATGCGAGTGCGTCCGTCGGCTTGGGTCCCGACGTCTTGGCAATGGACTTCGGCCAAGCTCGCCTCTACATCGCCGCTGAGAGCGGTATCGTTACGATCTTCGACACGCACGGCGGCAGCTTTCGCAAGATCGGTCAAGCCATGTTTGCTCCGAACGCGCACGTCGTCGGAGTCGATCAACGGTCTCACCGCATCTACTTTCCCGTGAGAGACGTCGGTGGCCGCCCGGTCCTGCGCGTCGCTGTGCCGGAGCCTTTCAATGGGTAACGCCGCGGCGCCGACATTTGCGCAGCTCGTTCTCTACTTTGTGAAGTTAGGCACGACCGGGTTCGGCGGTCCCGTTGCGCTCGCGAACTACATACGCAAGGACCTCGTCGAGCGTGACGGGTGGTTGACTGAAGAAGAATACGATCGCGGCCTCGCCGTTGCGACGGCATGCCCGGGACCGCTTGCATATCAGCTCGGCGTCTATTGCGGATACGTGAAATATGGAATCGCCGGCGGGCTAGCCGTCGGTTTCGCGTTCGCGCTCGCCCCCTTCCTCATCGTCGTCGCCTTCGCGGCGATCTACGTCCGTTTCTCGAGCGCGATGTGGATCCGCAGCTTGTTCTACGGCGTGGGCCCCGTGGTCGTCGCGCTCATTCTCAAAGCATGCTGGAATCTCGGCCTGAAGACCTTGAAGCGCGAGACGCTCGCGTGGATCGTCGCCGGCGTTGCGCTCGTCGCGACGGTCGTGTTTCAGCGCGAGCTTACCGTGCTGTTCGTCTTCGCCGGCATCCTCGGTATCTTCGCTTTTGCGCCACGTAAGATGACCATTGTCGCGGGCACGCCGCACGCTGCGGTCGCAGATACGTCGCGCCCAACGACCGTTCAGGGCAATGCCGTTCCGCTTCTTCTTGCAGCAACCGTCCCGTCTGCCGTGTCCGTCGCGACCTGGAACCTCTTCACGTTCTTCTTCAAGACGGGGCTGCTCGTCTTTGGCAGCGGCCTCGTCGTCGTGTCGTTCGTCAAGGCATACGTCGTCGATCAGTATCACTGGCTTGGCGATCGCGCGTTTCTCGACGCCGTTGCCGTCGGCATGGTATCGCCTGGCCCCGTCGTCATTACCGCGACGTTCGTCGGGTATCTCGTCGGCGGGTTTGCCGGCGCGCTCGCAGCGACCGTCGGCATCTTTCTTCCCTCGATCCTCTTCACGGTCGTGGGGACGCCGTTGCTCATTCGGTATGGAAAGAACCCGCGGGTTGCCGGCTTCGTGCGTGGCGTGACCGTCGCCGTCGTTGGCGTCCTTGCGGGCACGACGTATCTTGTCGGTAAGCCGGTCATCGGCGATTGGCTCACGATCCTCATCGCTGCCATGGTCCTCATGGCTCCGCGCCTGCGCAAAGGCATCCCGGATCAGGTCTTCGTCGGCGTCGGCGCGCTGGTCGGGCTTGTCGCGTATCCGTTGCTGCGCCCTACTTGGATGCCCTAGAACGGCTCGACGGGAATCCCAATAATCGTCGTTTTAGGACTCGCCTGGAACGCCTCATGAGCCCTTTCGTGAAGCGCCTCGCACCTGAGCTGCTGGAACTGCGAGGCGTCTCGGTAATCGTAGGTGCCGGTCTCATCGGGCACTGCGGCGATATGCGTAATCTACGCA
>JAABUZ0100002254.1_pt1 | contig 25007 bp, 25 predicted proteins | sample 5562091 | NCBI WGS metagenome assembly JAABUZ01 (sample SAMN12813069, study PRJNA571459) | rock metagenome | isolation source: Antarctica rocks | place: Antarctica: Victoria Land, Linnaeus Terrace sud | collected 2015-12-21 | reverse complement strand
GCCTTTCACCACCCACTCTTCCGCATACACCGCGCCAACCTTGCCTCGGTCCCTCCTCGCCACCCTTTATTGAACAGATACGCGAAGGCGGACTTTGCTGTGTCAGGCGCGACTTCAGTCGCTGGCCGCGCCTGACCACCAAGGCTGAAATTATCAACTAGACGGTGATCCCCTTTTACAGGGCAGTCGGCCGTACTCTGGCGCGGGTGCCCGCTGGGCGCGCAGTCGACTCCTCTCGGTCAATCAACCCGCGAGTTCTCTGTTCAAAGCACTCTGGACCTTCCGGATCGGATGCCACGCAGGGCGGGCGCACGGCAAAGCGGACGGTGCGATACACTACCCCACACGATGAGGTAACGGGCGATCGAGCGCCAGTACCGGGAGATGGAAGGGGATTGAGCATGGCACTTGCGCCAGTCGCTGTACAGATGTATACACTGCGCGATCTGACCAAGGACGATTTCGAAGGGACGCTGCGTGCCGCGGCCGATGTCGGGTACAAAGGGATCGAGCTCGCCGGTTTTCCCGATATGCCAGCCGAGCAATTTCGCATACTGCTCAATGAACTGGATGTGCAGGCCGCGGGGGCACACATCAGCCTGCAACTGCTCGAAGAACAACTCGATGCCATGCTTACCTACTGCGTCGGTATCGATTGCCATTACGTCGTCTGCCCATTCTTGCCAGAAACACGACGCCGGAGTGGTACCGATTACCGGAACCTGGGACGCCAGCTCGATGAAATTGGCGCCCGGTGCCAGCAGCACGGTCTTCAGTTTTGCTATCACAACCACGCCTTCGAATTCGAGCGATTCGACGGTCGATTCGGCATGGAGATACTCCTCGAAGCAACGGACCCCGCGCTTGTGCAGTGGGAAGTCGATGCCTTCTGGGTTGAAAAGGCGGGCGTCAATGCGTCGGACATGATTCGAGCGTATAGCGGACGCTGTCCACTGATTCACCTGAAAGACATGACGAAAGACGAAAGCAAGACGTTTGCGGAAGTCGGCGAAGGAAGTGTGGACTTTCGTCCCATTTTCGCTGCCGGGGATGCCGGTGGCGCGGCCTGGTACATCGTCGAGCAGGATCGCTGCCAGCGGCCTCCGCTTGAAAGCGTGCGCATCAGCCTTCAGCACCTGAAGGAGTGGGGCCGGGCGTAACCGCTTAGGCGTGGGGCCGCGTTCGGTGCCACGCCTACCACATTCGGTTGCTTCTGGGCGCCTCCAGCAGTTCACCGGGCAAGGGAACCGTGACGACCAGATCTTCGGATGCCGTCACCGCCTCAACAACGGCGGCTGCTTCGTCCAGGACGTGTTCGCCGCGCCTCCGGCCCAGAATAAAGGCACAGCGGGCAGTGCTATGGACGGCGCCCTGGTAGGTGATGTCGCGGTGCTCGGCCACGCCGCACGCAAGCAGGCGCCAGCCCTCGTCCAGTAACGCATTGACTTCCGTCACGTCGCCATCATCCACATTGACGATGCGGACCTCGTCAGCCTCCGCATGACCTTCATGGTCAGACATCATGTCTCTGTTCCCTCTGTTTGTTGGATCATCGGCGTGCCGCACCGCACGGCTGGCGGTTCTCGGTGAGGTTGACAGCCTGGTCGGTCTCCCCAGGCCGGTCGCTACGACCATCCGCGTGACTTCCCGAGCATATCAGTCCTGGCTTATCCAATGACGACCAGCGAGCAAGTCATCGCCAAAACCGCGTTACCGTCGCACATCCCGGACGCACCGACTTTTCGTCGTCGATCCAGGGCTGTTCGACGGTGGAGTCACGATCCTTGCTATGGCTATGTTCGCACGTACATGACATCGGGGGCTGGCGTTGGTCGTCAGCACGCTGAGCGTATTGGCGGCAGCGACACCCCTGACCCTGCGATCCCATCGACTGCTCACCCCGTTCTGGCACACGCACATGACTGCTCTGCAAAAGGGGGTCACCGTCTGGTTGATAGTCCCCGCCTCGGTGGTAGGGCGCGGCCAGCGACTGAAGTCGCGCCTGACATGGCAAAGTCCGCCTTCGCGGACTCCCCGCGTGGTTCCAAGGGATTGCATGCTTTTCATGCTCGGTGGTGGCTCGGAAGGCCGTGGTAACCGCGGCGTGATCTCCCTCGTCCTGGGTGACGTCGCCAGTCGCGGACGCGCCCCATGTTGTGCGGCCTACCGCCCTCCGGCCATCGCGGGAATAATTGATATTTCGTCGCCGGATTTTAGCGCGGTCGCCGCTCCATTGAGAAAGCGCACATCCTCGCCGTTCACGTAGATATTGACGAAGCGTCGAAGTTCACCTTTTTCGTCGGCAAGTCTGGCGCCAATGCCTGGATACTCCTGCTCGAGCAACTTCACGCAATCGGCTATGCTGTCCGCTTCTACCTGCACCTGACTCATACCGCCGGTCATACGACGGAGCGGCGTCGGGATTTTTACGGTGACTGCCATTACTTTTTCTCTTCCTATCCTTCGACGACGTCGCCGCCAGCAAGATCAACACGAATTCCAAGCTTCCGTGCGTGCTCGAGTCCACGGTCGATGTCTTCCGCCTGTCCTTCCAGTTCGAGAATGACCCAGCCCCTATCGTCCCTGACTTCAGCGTGGCGAATGCTGAACACGAGGTCGTAGTGCTTGCTCAGGTTGTAAATCACCGGTTCGGTGATCAGTTCATCCGGATAGGTCAGCTTGACCCGCAATTTTGCCATCACGCTTACCGCGCGCCAATGGGCATGGCCGCGCCGTGACGATCCTGCCGTTGCTTTAGCGCGTCCTCGAACGACTTGAGCGTGGTGCCGACGACGAGCGGCTCGATCATCTGATCCGCAACCGCTTCCTGTGTCTTGAGTCCGTTGCCCGTGATGAGGGCAACGATGGTTTCGTCGGGATCGATTTGGCCAGCGCAGGCAAGTTTCTTCAGGTTGGCGATGGTGACCCCGCCAGCCGTCTCTGCGAAGATGCCCTCGGTGCGGGCCAGGAGCTTCATGCCATCGACAATCTCCTGGTCGTTGACGGACTCGGCGATGCCCCCGCACTCCTCGATAATCTGGAGGACGTAGTAGCCGTCGGCCGGGTTGCCGATGGAGAGGGATTTTGCGACCGTGCGCGGTCGCACCGGGGTGACGGTAAACGTGTGCTGCTTGAAGGCTGTGGTGACGGGCGAACAGCCATCGGCCTGTGCTGCGGTCATGACCGTATTGACCGAGTTGATGAGTCCCACTTTCTTCAGTTCGTGAAATCCCTTCCAGACCTTGGTGAACAGCGCGCCACTCGCGATGGGCACGACGACGCGATCTGGGGTGCGCCATCCGAGTTGCTCGGCGATCTCGAAAGCGAGGGTTTTGCTGCCCTCGGCGTAGTACGGTCGTATATTGATGTTGACGAACGCCCACCCGTACTTGTCCGCAAGTTCGCTGCAGAGCCGGTTCACGTCGTCATAGTTGCCATCAACCGTGACGAGGTTGGGCTCGTAAATAGCAGCACCGAGAATCTTCCCTTTTTCAAGGTCGGCTGGAATAAAGACAAACGCACGAAGGTTCGCCTTGGCCGCGTGTGCCGCCACCGCACACGCCAGGTTTCCGGTCGACGCGCATGCCATGGTGTCAAAGCCGAACTCAATGGCCTTGCTGGTCGCAACGGATACGACGCGATCCTTGAACGAATAGCTGGGATTCACGCAGTCGTTCTTGATGTACAGATTGCGGAGCCCGAGCGCGCGCCCCAGGTTGTCCGCTCGAAGGAGTGGCGTGTACCCCGCGCCAATATCGATGATGTTGTCGCTGTCGATGGGCAAGAGGGGACGGTAACGCCACATCGTGGGCGGCCCTGCCTGAATCGATTCAGGTGAGATGTTCTCTTTGATGCGGTCGTAGTCGTAGACAACTTCCACCGGGCCAAAACAGAACTCGCAGATGTGGATAGGCTCCTGTGGGTACTCGCGACCACACTCGCGACACCGTAGACCACGAATGAACGACATGCTGCTGCTACCTCCCCTTAAAAAAGGTCACTGACGCCGTGGTGTTCAGATCTGGCGCGAGCAGGTCGGAGGCAACAAAAAAGCCTCTCCATGCAAGGAGAGGCCAGGCGAAAACGCCGGACACCTCTTATCTTGCAGGACACACCTGCCGGAATTGGCACCAAGCGACATCAGCTGCCGGTTGCCGGGCTTCGCAGGGCCGTACCCCTCCACCTCTCGCGATAAGAGCGATATTCGATTGTGCTGCTTATGATAGCAGGGACGCTGTGATGTGTCAACGAATGAATTAGCCAGCGCGGTGATGCCGGTACCTTTCTCCCACTTGCTAGCGCGGGCGACGTACTCACGGCTACGGTACATGACGTTGGTCCCACTCTTCCTCTTGCCAGATAGCCCCGGCCGGAGGAGCGATTGCGGAGTGTGCAATGGGTACACCGACGTGCCGGTACGATGGCGCCAGCATCACAGAACGAGAGACGAACATGCAACCACACCTACTTGCGTGCCCCCGTGCCAATCCGCCAAAGAGGAGACGCGCGGATCAGCCTTGTGTTGTCGCAGCACGATGGCTGTTTCGGTTGCCGGTCTGCCTGGCACTGTTCTGCTTGCTGTGCCTTCCTGACGGCGCCCCGGGCGCGTACGCCGCCGGGACGCCGACCCCATCGCCAACCCGAGCATCACAGGCAACACCGAGCGCCACACCGACCGCGACGGTACAGATGGCCGACGCTGTTCTGGCTCCCAGCGTGCTGTCGGGAAAGGTGGTGGTGCTCGACCCCGGTCACGGTGGGGACGATCCCGGTGCGGTGGCTAATGGCGTACAGGAAAAGTCGGTGACACTTGGCGTCAGTCTGGCGTTGAGCCAGTTGCTCCAGCAGGCAGGCGCCACCGTCATCATGACGCGCACCACTGACATCACGGTTGGGCCAAGCCGTGAGAATGGAACCGGTCTCCAGATGCGTTCGGACATTGCCAATCAAGCGCGCGCGGATGTCTTTCTCTCCATCCACGCCAATGCACTCGCGAATGCCGACCGGTCGGGTGCAACGACCTACTTCGGCCAGCGCTGCGGTTATGTCTCGGCGGCTCAACGGGATCCGGTGCTCATCGCGCGCAGTTACCGGCTCGCGACTCGGGTGCAGCAGAAGGTTGTCGCGGTGACGGGTGAGATCGACCGTGGCATTGACTCAGCTGACTACTGGGTGCTCGGCAATACGGCTATGCCTTCCATCCTGGTGGAGACCGGCTTTGTGACCAATCCGGATGAAGCGGCGAAACTCGTGATACCGTCGTATCAGCAACTGCTAGCCCAAGGGGTTCTCCTGGGGTTACGGGACTATTTTTACCACGGTGAAGACACCATTCCCCTGCCACCCGCTCCCGCCAACTCCACCGTCATCAGTGACGATTCCACATTTCAGGCCGATATCACCATTCCCGATGGTACCGCGATAACGCCGGGCACCCCTTTCACAAAGACATGGCGCCTTCGGAATACTGGTTGCACACCGTGGCTTCCGGGCTACCGCCTGGCGTTCCTTTCCGGTGACCGGATGGGAGGACCGATCAGCGTCCCGGTCACGGCCGTTTATCCTGGCAGTAGTGTTAATATCAGCGTCCCGCTTGTTGGCAGCGACAGGGCGTCAGCAACAGGGTCCTGGCAGATGCTCGATGCATCGGGCACGCCGTTCGGTGACGTCGTCACCGTCAAGACGGTGGCATCGACGCTGGCCGCGACGGCGACACCCACTCCCACGCCGCCACCACCTCCTCCAACCGTTCGCGTTCCGCCCACCAACGATCCCAAAAACGCGCGATACTTTGCTATCACGGGCCACAATATCGCGTTTGGTTTCCTCAGCTACTTTGACACCCGTGGTGGTCTCGATCGTTTTGGTTACCCCCGCACGGAAGAAATCATGGAAAATGACCAGCGTGTGCAATACTTCCAGCGAGCACGGTTTGAGTATCATCCTGAGTTTGCGGGCACGCGATATGAGGTGGAACTCATGTTACTCGGGGATGCCGTCACGACAACACGGCGTCCATTTCGTGGTGTTGCGGCGTTCTTAGACAGCCCCGGGCATGCCTACTTCAAGGAAACTGGCCACAGCACGAACTTCGCATTCCTCGACTATTTCCGCATGCAGGGTGGGCTCGATAGCTATGGCTACCCGATTTCTGAAGAAATGGAGCAGCGGGATGCGTCGGGACGCGTGCTTACGGTACAGTACTTCCAACGCGCACGTCTGGAATACCACCCGGAGTTCGCGGGAACGCGCTACGCAGTGGAGCTTGGCTTGTTGGGTGACGAGTACCTGACGTCCCGAGGGTGGCTCCCCTAATGGTCGACGTTCTCGTGTATCAGTGGTGCTGAATTGCTACAGGGAACCGCCTTTTCATGACTGCTCGTCGTCGTCTGATCATCACGATCGCGTGTCTGCTCGGTACGTCACTCGCCGCACTCGACGGTACCATCGTCGGAACAGCGATGCCCACGGTTATTGGGGATCTGGGCGGGCTCGCGCTGTATCCGTGGGTCTTTTCCGGCTATCTCCTCGCCTCGACCGCAACGGTGCCCATTTACGGGCGCCTCTCGGACCTGTACGGACGCAAGCCGGTCTTTTTGTTCGGGACATCGCTGTTCTTGATCGGGTCGGGGTTGTGTGGCGCGTCGCATTCGATGGTGCAGCTCATCCTGTTCCGGGCAATTCAGGGACTGGGTGCGGGCGCCATTCTTCCCATTACGACAACGATCGTCGCCGATATCTATAGCGTCCAGGAACGGGCCAGGATTCAGGGATTCTTTAGCGGTGTCTGGGGCGTGTCGAGTGTCGTCGGGCCAGCGGTTGGGGGGCTGATCGTCCAGTATTTGAACTGGCGATGGACGTTTTATGTCAATATACCATTCGGCGTCCTCTCAGGCGCGTTACTGATTGCCGCGCTGCACGAAGAGATTGTTCGCAGGGATCACGTCATCGATTATGTGGGCGCGATCACGATGAGCGGGGGTATTACCGCGCTGCTGCTTGCGCTGCTACAGGGGGGAACCGCGCTTTCGTGGACGTCTCCCGCCATCGCCGGGCTCTTCGGTCTTTCCGCCCTGCTCCTCGCGGCATTTGCCTGGCAGGAACTGCACACACCCGAGCCCATGCTTCCGTTTAGCCTGTTTCGCAGCAGGATTATTGCGGTCTCGAGTGTGGCGGGTTTCCTGAGTGGTACGGTGATGTTCGGTCTCACGTCGTACATTCCCCTCTTTGTCCAGGGCGTACAGGGTGGAAGCCCTACGAGCGCGGGAGCGGCGCTCGCGCCAATGTCGCTCGGGTGGCCGATTGGCAGCATTATTGGCGGCAGACTGATCCTGCGCCTTGGATATCGGTTCAGTGCCATCCTCGGGCTTGCCTTTATGGTCCTCGGCGCCGCCGGTGTCTGGCTCGTGCTCGCGCCCGGCACGCCTGTCGCGCTTACCGGTGTACTGATGGCGGTCGTCGGTCTCGGCCTGGGGTTTAGTTCACTCGCGTTTCTTCTAGGAGTCCAGAACTCTGTGCCGCGAAGCAGTCGTGGCACGGCGACGGCGTCTGTCCAGTTCTTTCGAACCATTGGCGGTGCGGTAGGAGTCGCCGTGATGGGTACCGTGCTCACGAATAGCATGGCGCCGCGTCTGGCCGCACTGGGCATCAACGTGGACACCACCGGTGGAACGCAGCGACGCTCCGCCGCAAATATGCTACTGGATCCAGGTGCTCGCAGTAGCATTGCTCCGTCGACACTGGAGGCACTGACTTCGGCACTGAACGGTGCGCTTCACAATGTCTATCTACTGGTCGTCGTCGTGGCACTTGCTGGCTTTATTGCGGCACTCAACTTTCCGCGTGGCAGTATTGAAAAACACCAGCACAGGTCGAACAGCGAGGACGACGCCCGGCTCATGCAGCCTCCGGTGGAGCACGGGGAGACACCACCCGTAGCGGTCGGTCGCGGAGTCTAACCGGTTGGTCTGGGTGTGTGCTCGTTGTTTGGCAATCGTCGAACGTCCTCCTCCTATTTGACGGTGAACACCGTCTGTCCCTGTTGGGTGTCCACAAGTACCTTGACCAGGGCGACCCCCGGTCGCGTGGCTGGCGGTACGGTAATACTGAAGGTCGCAGTCCCTGAGGGGCCGAGGTGTCCACCGGCCGGGATAGGCGGTGTGCCAGGGAGCATGACAGACGCGGTCACCTGACTTTCGGGAACACCGACGATCATGGTTGTGACAGCATCGCCGGGGGCCACCTCTCGTGGCTTGACGCTCACGAGAAGCGGTGGGCCAGATGATGTAGCTGTACCTGCTGTCAGCGGCAGAATCACTCCAGGTGGGTCTGTCGGTACCCTTGAGCCTGTGGTCGGTTCCGTTGGTGGGACGGAATTTGTCGTCTCGGCCGGTACCGCTGGCACATCTGCCAGCGGCGCGGAAGTCGTCGGCGATGCACCCGCAGCGGGTTGCGCGGCCCCTGGGGACGTCGTGAGCGACTGAGGAAGCGATGGAGCAGCCGCGGTGTCTGGGATGCGGGTATGCGAAACGGGAGTATCCGCGCGTAGGCCCAGTGTTTGATCACGCGAGGGAGGCAGGTCCCTGGGATAGGGGTTTGTCAGCACCACAATCACAAACCCAAGGAGGAGCACCGCGAGTACACCGGTCGCCACGTCACGCCAGTCGAAACGATGCGTCGTGGTCTCCTCTCGCCGATCGCGACTCCTTCTCAGACGAAGGGTACCATGCGCCGTCTGGTTCTCTCCGGCGGTATCCAGCCGTGGCTTCGTTCGTGGTACCATGACAATTGAATTGGAGATGGATATCTGAGAAGTGGGGGCACCCCACTTCTTGTTTTAAAGGCAACTCTTTTACCTATGCAGGATACGTTGTGGACTATCATCGAACCCGTCGTACGCGACGCGGGTCTGGAACTGTGGGATGTTGACATCGTCAAGGAAGGCGGTCGACGTGTCGTACAGGTACAGATAGACCGGCCGACCGGCGTGACACTCGAAGACTGTCGCGCGGTGAGTCGGCGCGTATCAGACGTGCTCGACGAGGTTGATCCTTTGCCTGACAATTACACGCTTGAGGTCGCGTCTCCCGGGGTGGAACGAAAACTCCGCAACCGGGCGGACCTGGATCGGTTTCATGGCTCCCTGGCGCTCATCACGACGACGCAGGCCGTCGCGGGTGAGGTGCGCCATGAAGGCCGCCTCCAGGGAGTGGAAGACGATCACGTACTCCTTCAGGTAAGTGGTGGAGCCGCCCGCTCCATTCCGATCTCTGCCATTCGGGGCGCTCACCTTCTCTTTGAGGCGCAAACGAACAGTCGTCCGGACGACGATGACGCTACCGACCAAGCGAACAGTGCAGGTGCAGTACGTGGCAGAGCCTAAAACAGCAAGCAACGATTTCATCTCCGCACTGACGCAACTAGGTGCTGAGCGCGGGTTGGCTCGTGAAGAGATTCTCGATGCCATCGAATCTGCCCTCGTTCATGCGTACCGTCGGGAGTACGGATTGCAACCAGAAGTACGCGTCCATGTGGATCCCGTTTCGGGGCATCCGCGCCTCTATGAAATGCGCCGCGTCACCCTGGTGAATACCGGTGAGGCCGACAGCATTCCCCTCACAGCGGCGCGCCAGCTACAGCCTGAAGTGCGGGAAGGCACCCGCATTGAAGTGCCGTTTGAGATGCCTGTGGCCTTTGGCCGAGTAGCCGCGCAGGCATGCAAGCAGGTCGTCCTGCAAAAAATGCGGGAAGCCGAACGCGACCACGTCTTCGATGAGTTCAGTGAGAAAGAAAATGAACTCGTTAGCGGCGTGGTTCTGCGGAGTGATCAACAATACGTATATGTCAACCTGGGCAAGACGGAGGCTGTTCTTCCGGCAGCTGAGAAAGTAAGCACCGAGCGGTACATCAAGGGCCAGCATCTGCGTTTCTATGTACTCGAAGTGACGCGTTCTCCCAAAGGACCGCAGGTCATCCTCTCGCGCAGCCATCGCAACCTGCTGAAACGTCTGCTGGAGATTGAGGTGCCGGAGATCCGTGACGGCACGGTAGAGATACGGGCGCTGGCCCGAGAGCCGGGTTCGCGCTCCAAGGTGGCCGTCTATTCGCGGCAGCCTGGCCTTGACCCGATTGGCGCATGCGTGGGGGTCCATCGCACGCGTATTCAAAATGTGGTCAAAGAACTGCGTGGTGAGCCAGTTGATCCAGAAACGCGGGGCGAGCAGGTGGATATCATCCAGTGGGATCCGGATCCGGCCACGTTCGTCTCTCAGGCGTTGAACCCGGCGCGCGTGCTCCACGTGCAGACGGACGAAAGTACCCACCGGGCATCGGTCCTGGTACCTGCCGATCAAATGTCACTCGCGATCGGTAAAGAAGGGCAGAACGCGCGCCTGGCCGCGAAGCTCACCCAGTGGCGAATTGACATCCGGACGTCGCACGACGACCAGGGCGAGCCGACGCCACCCGCGAGACCACTCAACGGTGCCAACGCCAGGCGAGTAGCCGAATGACCGCATCACGCGTGCAGCAGCCACGCCGCAAACATGTGCCGCAGCGAACGTGCATCGCGTGCCGTGAGGAAAAGGCGAAACGTGAACTGGTGCGCATTGTCAGGACGCCTGAGGGCAGTGTCCGGGTAGATACGACGGGAAAACAATCGGGACGCGGCGCCTATCTGTGTCTCGAACCACGCTGCTGGACGAAAGGACTCGTGGGGTTCGCGCTCGACCACGCCTTGAAGACGCAGATCAGCGAGATGGACCGATCGTCGCTTCAAGAGTTCGCGGAGAAGTTCGCCGATGCCACCATCCCGCCATCGCCCGGCACGTTGGCGCTGAGCGTACAAACACCTTCTACATAAGCTGGCAACTATGCTTCGAGCTTGATGAGCGCCGCTGGCGCTGACAGAAAGGAACGACAGTTATGGGAATGATGCCACAGAGCCGCATAGCGGCAGCAGCAGCGAGACTTGCGGCTCCTCAGGCACGGGGAAGCCGCCCCCCGTTTCGTCCTGGTGCTCCCCGGCCGGGCGGTAGCCGCCCCCCCGCCCGCACCGGTGGCGGACGGGGACCTGGCGGGCCTGGTGGGCGTGGTCCGGGGCTCCCGGGAGGACCGGGTGGCCCACGTTTTCCCATGGGATCGGGAGCACGCACGGCGGTGGTCGTGCCCAAACCGCCGTTGACACTACCCAACCAGGCCACGGTCAGCGAACTTGCCGCATTACTTCACGTCTCCGTTCCGGAAGTCATCAAGGTCTTGATCACCAAGGCCAATATGATGGCGAACATCAATCAGGCGCTAGGCCGTGAGACGATGGAGATGGTGGCAATTGAGTTAGGATTTGAGATTGCGGAGGTGGTACCTGAAGAGGAGCATCCAGATGGCAAGGGCGATGCCTCCAACCTCCTCGACCGTATCCATGAACAGCGCAAAGGTGACGTGACACAGCCCCGGCCGCCAATCGTCACGGTGATGGGGCACGTTGACCACGGCAAGACTTCCTTGCTTGACGTCATCCGTCAGACGAATGTTACGGCATCGGAAGCCGGGGGCATCACCCAGCACATCGGCGCGTATCAGGTTGAGAAGCAAGGACGAAAAATCACCTTCCTCGACACCCCGGGCCACGAAGCCTTTACGGCCATGCGGGCACGCGGGGCGCAGACGACCGACGTTGCGGTCATTGTGGTGGCCGCCGACGACGGCGTTATGCCGCAGACACGTGAAGCAATCGACCATGCGCAGGCAGCTGGCGTGCCAATGGTCATCGCCATCAACAAGATGGACGTGGCGGGCGCTAATCCTGATCGCGTCAAACAGCAGCTCGCGGAGGCGGGTGTGTTCGTCGAAGGGTACGGTGGCGATGTCGTGTCGATTGCGGTTTCAGCACGACAGAAGAAGGGGATCGACGACCTCCTTGAAATGATCCTGATCGTGTCTGACCTGGAGGAGCCGCGGGCCAACGCAGATCGGCCAGCATCGGGTGTCATCGTCGAGTCACGGAAAGACCCGACGCGCGGCCCCATAGCCACCGCGCTGGTCCTCGATGGAACCCTTGCCGTGGGCGATGCCATCATTGTCGGCACGTCGTATGGCAAGATACGCGCTATGACGAGCGACACGGGCAAGATGTTACGGAAGGCGGAGCCTTCAACACCGGTGTCAATTCTGGGACTGCCGGAAGTGAAAGCGGGCGAACCATTTCAAGCGGTCAAGGATGAGCGCGTTGCTCGCGCGATTGCCGAGGAACGCCAGCTGGAACGGCCAGGGGATACTGGCCGACTGAGTCTCGAAGATCTCGCTGCTCAGGCTCGCGCTGGCGAATCGAAGGAACTGAACCTCATCATCAAGGCCGACGTCCAGGGGTCACTCGAAGCCATTCGACACGCCGTCGAGCGGATCGAAGTTGATGGCGTCCGGTCTCGGATCATCCACATGGGACAGGGGAATATCAGCCAGTCAGATATTCTGCTGGCGCTCGCATCTCGAGCCATTGTGGTCGGCTTCCATGTCAATGCCGACCCGACCGCGCGTGAGGCAGCCGAACGTGCGAAAGTGGATATTCGTTCGTACGAGATCATCTACAAGCTCACGGAAGATATTGAACTCGCATTGCGCGGCATGCGCGATCCAACCTATCAGGACGTGATGTATGGCCACGCCGAGGTGCGGCAATTATTCCGTTTGCCATCGAAAGTGGTCATCGCCGGTTGCCGTGTCACTGATGGCCAGATTGTGCGAAACGCAGGCGCGCGGGTGTTGCGCGGTGGCGAACTTGCCTTTGACGGACGCATTGTTTCCCTCAAACATCTCAAGGACGATGTGCGTGAAGTAGGCACAGGCTTCGACTGTGGCATCGGACTGGAAGGCTTCAACGACTTCCAGGAAGGCGACGTTATTGAGGCATTTGGCCGTCAACAGGTGGAGTAACTCAATGCCTACACGCCGACAGGAGCAAGTGGCAGACGTCATTCGCCGCGAAATCAGCGATCTTCTGCTACGCGCCACGAACGATCCCAGGATCGGTTTTGCCAGTATCACGGAGGTCACGGTATCGCCGGACCTCCGCCATGCACGGGTATATGTCAGCGTGCTCGGCGACGAACACGAACAGCGCGCCACGATGGATGCACTTGTCCATGCGCGCGGCTATCTGCGTCACGAACTGGCTGCACGCACCACATTCAAGTTCCTCCCGGACTTGACCTTTGAACACGATACATCGCTGGAGCGGGGTGACCGTCTCCTACGTCTCATTGACCAGGTGCGTAGCGAAGAAACGGCGACGCGTCCGGCAGACCAGACGTAGAGAACGGGGAGGAGGTTGGGGGCACGGCATGTGGACGACGAGCTAGTAGAAAGAGGATCTCGACACGTGGAGACGGCCCCGCCTGCCCTGCCAGTGCGCAATGCACTGAACGAGATTGCAGCTGCCATTGTGGAAGCTGATAGCATCGCTGTTGTCTCGCATACGTCACCCGACGGGGACGCGCTCGGTTCGGTCCTTGGCCTGTACCTGTCTTTGACGGCGATGGGGAAGCGCTGCTGGGCGGTGAACGACGATCCTGTTCCCTGGTCGCTCCTGTTCCTGCCCGGGGCCGACCAGATCGTGAACTGGGACAACGTGGTCGCACAGGGGACGCCTGATCTCATCGTTTCCCTCGACTGCTCGGATCTCAAGAGAACGGGATTGGAGTTGACGACGGGACGCCGCCTGCCTGATGTGCGGCTGGTCGAGATCGACCATCACGTGACGAATACGCTCTTTGGGAGCATCTGTTGCGTCGATCCTGAAGCCGCATGCGTGGGTGAACTCGTCTACGATCTCGTCACGGTCCTCGGCGTCACCGTGGATGCCGACATCGCCACCTGTTTGCTCACCGCGCATTACACCGACACCGGTTCCTTCCAGTACAGCAATGTGAATCGCAGGACATTTACATGCGCTCGCAATCTCCTGGAGGCTGGCGGACGGCACACCGAGATCGCCCGCCAGGTCTTTCGGCGCAAGCGGTACGCCACGGCGCGCCTCTGGGGCCTTGGCCTGGGGACACTCCAGCAGGACGCGGGGGGGAAGGTGGTTGCCGCGTATGTCTCCCTTGCCATGCAGCAGGAGTGTGGCCTGGTGGATGAAGGGACGGAAGGACTCGTTGAGTACCTTGCCGGTATCGATGGCGCCGATCTGGCGGTCTTTTTCCGAGAGGCGAGCGATGGTACTGTCAAGGTGAGTTGCCGCACGACGCCCGCGATCGACGCGACCGTGATAGCCTTGATGTTTGGCGGTGGCGGACACCCGAGAGCGGCGGGATGCTCCTTGCCTGGGCCCCTCAACGCAGCAAAGCAGCGCGTCCTTGCCGAAGCCGTACGCATGGCGTCGTAGGCATCCGTGAACGGTCTGCTCGTTGTTGATAAACCGGTCGGTGTCACGTCACGCCGGGTGGTCGATGTCGTGCGTCGTCTGTCGCGGGAGCGGGCGGTTGGCCACGCCGGTACGCTTGATCCGCTGGCCAGCGGCGTGCTCGTGCTCGCGCTTGGCGCATCCACCCGACTCCTTGAGTATGTCATCGGCCACGACAAGCGGTACGTGACCACGGTAGTTCTGGGCGCCACCAGTGCTACCGATGACGGTGAGGGACCGGTGACGGTTTCGGACCCTGCGCCCGCGTTCACATGCGAGCAGATCGAGCGCGTAGTTGCCACTTTTCGAGGCACGCTTGTTCAACGCCCCCCGTCCTTTTCGGCTGTCTCGGTGGGCGGCCAGCGTCTCTACCAGTTGGCCAGGGCGGGACGACCGATCGAGGCTCCGGCGCGGCAGGTACATATCTACAGCATGGATGTGATGCGCTGGGCGTCACCGTACCTGGAACTTGCCATACACTGCTCCAAGGGCACGTACATACGGTCACTTGGCCGTGACCTTGGTGTAGCGCTGGGGTGCGGAGGATATCTCGGGGGATTGCGCCGAACTGCGGTGGGATCGTTTACGCTTGACGCTTCCCGGCACCTTGATGTACTCGAGGACGATCCGGGGCAGGTCTGTCCTTCGCTGCTCTCGCCCCTGCGTGCTCTGCAAGGGTGGCAGGTCATACAGGTGGATGCGACGGACACCGCCGCGTTGCGCCAGGGGAAGTTTCTCATGGGCGAGAAGCTACCACCATCGGGGTCCCTGGCGGCGGCGGTTGACGAGTCTGGACAACTCGTTGCCGTGCTACGATCCGACGCGGACGCGGCCCGGTGGCAGCCGGTGAAAGTGTTTCCGCTGTTCTCATGACAGCCCTGCATACCATGCGATGAGAGGGGATACGATGCGGATTGTCAGCCAGCCGACGGAACTGGGGCGTGATCGTCCCATTGTGCTGGCGATTGGGAACTTTGATGGAGTACACCGAGGGCACCAGTATGTGCTGTCCTGCCTGATCGATGATGCGCGCCGCCACCGAGCCGCCAGCGGCGTCCTGACATTCCGGCCACACCCGCGCGTTGTGCTCTTGCCTGAGTCGCCACGATCGTTCATTACCACAGCAAATCAGCAGCAGCGTCTCCTTACGGAATGCGGCATTGACGTGCTCATACAGCAACCTTTTACAAAGGAACTGGCAGCGATGCCAGCCGAGGGGTATGTACGATCCCTTGTGGACAGCCTGTGCCTGCGCGCGGTCTGGGTCGGCGATGACTTTAAGTTTGGACACGGCCGCTCCGGTACCGCCGACGTCCTCCGATCCCTGGGGGACCGCCTGGGATTCGCGGTCCATGCGCTGGAGCGTCAGAAGTATGGAGCAGAGACGATGAGCAGCAGCCGGATACGAGGAGCGATCGAGGCGGGGGACGTCACGACGGCAGAGAAACTGCTTGGGCGGCGGTACGAACTCGAAGGGGTCCTGGTCGCCGGTGACCAGCGAGGCAGGACCATCGGCGTGCCTACCGCGAACCTGGAACCGGTCGCTGATTCATGTATCCCCGCTAACGGCGTGTACTACTGCGTGGCAATCGTGGACGGCACTGCCTGGCCAGCCGCGACAAACGTGGGTGTTCGGCCCACCGTCGGTGGACAACGGCGCACCATTGAAGCGCACCTTCTTGACTTTACGGGCGATCTGTACGGCAAGCGCATGGCGTTGCGCTTTGCCCGCCGCCTCCGCGCGGAGCAGACGTTCGACACGCTTGCGGACCTGGTGGCGCAGATACACCGTGATATTGCTCAGACGCGCGAGCAGTGGCTCACCGACCAGGCGCTGCTTAAGGCATCGCTGCCCACAGGGTCCGCATAGGGGCGTCGGTGGAACGATACACCAGTTGAAACACTCCACCTATGCAGCCTGATTCTTGAATCTGGGAAATCCCGACAATTACGGGATGTGAAGTCCTTCGATGGTCACGTGGTCGCCGATGACGGTTCCGTCTGCTGCCGCGATCTGGAGTCGTTGCCCGCTCACGGGATCGTACATGCCCACCTCATAGTGATATGCACCGGTTGGAGCTGTCGGATCGATGGGCACGTCATAGGTGTCTTGAATGGATTGATCAGGAATCCAGGCGTTCGTCGGCCATGTTCCGCTGGCCGGCTGTGCATCGTGTTGGCCCCGAAGCTGGCCCGATGCATCCACCAGATGCATAAATACCGTGTAGAGGCTGTTTGTCGGCTGGATGTCTCGCCAGTAGAGCGTGATCCTGGCCGTACCTCCAGGGGTGAGGGACGTCGTGGTGAGATCGTATCCGCTCAGGAGAAAGGTACTGCCGACGCGAACGCGCAATGGTGTGAGCGGCCGGGGTTCCGTCATCGTACGCGGAAGAGGCGTGACGGTCGTGCGCCCGATGCGAGTGGCGGACGGCGCCCCGGGCACTGCCCTGTCATCCCCGTCGACAAGTTCGGCAAACAGCATGACCGGCCCTGACACTGCCCTTGCACCGATGCGCAGTTCGTGGTGCTCGGCGACGACGCCCGCTTCCCACCGGTCGGGCGGATATGCTGTCGCAAGTGGAACGGTATCTACCAGATCGACGGAGGCGCCGGTGTCGCTTCGAGCGGTGACGCGCACGTGCTGGCCTGGCGGAAGTGGTCCCGCCGTGTCAAGGTACAGTGTTACGCCGATGCCGCCTCCTTGTTCGACAGTCGGGGCTATCGGGGAAACACGTTCAATACTGATGCCTGGCGCCATCAAGCGCGGGGTGGCGGCTGCCGTCTGCCCCGGATGGAGTGGCGGCTGTACCCGCCGAACCGTGACGCGCCCGGCGTCGATCCCGTGCTGTTGCTGGTCTGACGGCACGCCAGCAAGCGGTAAGGTCGTCAGGTCATCAAGATAATAAAAGCCGATGCGCAGCCGCATGGGTACGGTCGGCGTGCCAGGAAGGATCGTCACGACGTGCGACGATACCACGCGCGTCCCTTCCTGCCAATCCTTACTGAAGTAGCCGAGGTTATCCTTTTGCGCCCAGAGAAAGCCGCTGTCGTCTTCCACATGGACAAAGACGCTGATGCGCCGCGAGGAGGGTCGCAGCGGACGCCAGAACAGCAGCACGCGCAGTTCATCGGGGGCATCGCTGCTTTGCGGGACCACCGTGTAGCCGTCGACATGGACGGTGCCGCCGGCGTCTTTGTCGACGGCAAACTGCGGCGCTGGCAGATGGACGGCCTGACCGGACGCATTGAAAATCCGGTAGGCAGTACCGTTCGTGGCGTCTCTCCCTTGCGCCACGGGGGGTTGTGCAAAAACGGTGCTCATATCAATTCCTGGAAGCGTGGACCCTGCCTGCAGTGCGTAATAGGCTTCGCCCGTGCCGGGTGGCACGATCAAGGTCTCCGATCCCTGTATCCATGTCGCGTGTCCCACCTGGTGAGGCGCCAGGAAGCGGATGGTGGGGTGCTGGTAGTAGTCAGTCGCGATGACGACGGGGTTGCCCGCCGGAAGACGTTCCAGTGCCTGTGCCATATCGGCGGCGGGGCCATGCAATGCGTCGTAGGCGGGCTCGCCCGGCGCCCACCGCACGAAGTAGTCGTAGCAGGTGGCCGCTGCTTCATAACAGAGCAATGCTACGGTAAGTGCCCGAAACACGCTGCTGTAGGGCGCCTTCCGCGCAACCATCCATGCGTCGATCCGCCTGATCGCGTACGCCGGCAACACGAAAATAGCGGGTATGATGCCAATGGTGCGGTAGAAGTAGGGACTTTCGGCGGAGAGAAATCCGGGGATGAGCATCACGGCGATCCATACCAGCAACAGCCATCCCGCCTCGGCGGAGAGACGTGGTGCCCACTCTGGCCAGGGGCGTTCGGTTACCCCTTTTCGGTGAGTGAGCGCCGCGATAGCGAGTCCGATACCCGCGTAAAACAGGACGGACATAGGCCAGTCGAAGACGGGTTTACCCGCGATATTGAACTTCCACAGCGTGTCGCCCTCTATGCTGAACATGCCAAGTGTCCGGAGGGTGCTTGTCAGAGGGCTTACGGTCGCGCCGGTTGGAGTTTGGCCAAAGGCGACGACCTGGCTGGCCCGACCAAGAAACTCGTCGTGATGCCCGACGAAGTAGAGTGCCAGGGGCGACACGACGATCAGCGCCGATGCCGCCACCATCATCCATTCCGTCACCTCTTGGAGCCTGCGGTCGCGCCGCACTTCCGTGACGCGCCAGAGGAACCAAAGGAAGAGGACCAGAGGGAAGATTCGTGAGGCGATGTAGGTGTAGGCCGTTAATCCTATACACGCACCGCCAGCAAGGAACAGGAACCGGGACGGCCGGGCAGAGGCGCGGTGCCATGCTTCCCACAGCAGCCACAATGCAAGCGTCATCAACAGTGGTTGCATAATGGCCCGGAAGCCGAGGCGGCTATCCAGCAGATGCCAGAATGAGAACGTGGTAAAGAAGCCGGCGAGGGCGCCCGTGGCGGTCGACCCGGTAATTGCACGCCCCGCATACACCGTTACCAGTACCGTCAATGCTCCCATCACCCCGGCCGTCGCACGGAGCGCGGCAGGCGTGGGACCAAAGATGGCCAGCGAGACGGCCTGGATATAGAGGAAGAGTGGTTCGCGCCCATTGCTGTGCGGAAAGAATATGGGGTGGTAGGCGGACGAGATGTCGAGTTCATCGAGCCCGTTCCACGCCTCATCGTGGTGCAGCCCTGGCGGAAACGTGCCGATCCAGGCGAGCCGCAGGAGCAGGGCAACCACCGTCAGGACGAGAGCCAGGACGACGACCGGGGGTGACTGCAAGTTGAACCGCGTGCGCATCGCTCACATGGTAGCACTCGTGTTCGACCGGCGTTGCGTCTGGTAGAGATACAGACACGTGTGCTACCCTGCCCCGGAACGTAAGGACGACAGGAATGAGGACCGGTATGCCACGAATCAATCGAGCTATTGCGTTGCTGGAGCAGGGTCAGCCGATTTACTACACGGGTGCGGGCGAGCGCACGTACGAAGGTGGTGTGAAAGCGGCACAGACCTGGGCCGACTACATCGCGTATGAGATGGAGCACGGGCCGTTTGACATCACCGCGCTGCATAATTTTCTCAGGGGTCTGGTTGATGGGGGGCCGACGAGAAGCGGACACCGTACTCCCGCCGTCATTGTCACGCTTCCGTTTGACGGCGTTGACGAAGGCGTTGTGCGCGCGAACGCGTGGATGGTAAAGCAGGTGCTCGCTGTTGGTGTCCACGGCATTTTGCTCTGTCATGCAGAAACGCCCCAGGCGGTTAAAGCGTTCTTTGAGGCAACACGTTTTCCGTTTCAACGGGCAGGCGTTGGTGAGGGACTTGACGAAGGCCGGCGAGGAAACGGCGGCCAGTCCGCATCGTCGGCGATATGGGGCATCGGGGGTGACGACTACCTGATGCGGGCGGACCCCTGGCCACTCAACCCTGAGGGAGAGCTCCTTCTTGGCCTGAAGATTGAGAACAGGCATGCACTCGCTCGGTGTGAAGAAAGCCTGGCGGTACCTGGAATTGCTTTTGCCGAGTGGGGCCCGGGCGATATGGGCATGTCCTTCGGGTTTCCCAGCAACCACGACGAGCCATACCCGGAGGTCATGCAGCAGGCACGAGCGCGCGTGCTGGCCGCGTGTAAGGAGCGGAACCTGGCATTTCTGAACGCGGTGCGCCAGGATAATGTGACCGCGATGATCGATGAGGGCGTGAAGGTCTGTGCAACACTGGGAGGCGCTACAACGGCGGAGACTGGCCGCCGCCACAGCCATCGAACCCTGCCGTGGTGATGCCCCGGTGGGCCGTATCCGCTGTCAGATCTGATAACTCTGGGGTACGTTCACGACGAAGACAGCGGCGCGGGAGAGCTCGCGGCTCCCTCGGCTTTGATCGATGGTGCGCCGCTGGCAGTTTTCTCGCAGAGTGTTGATGGCGTTGTCCACCTGTTCCGGCTGGACCGCCATCAGCAGGGTGACGTTGCCCCTGCGTAAAAAACCACCCACCGTGTTAAAGCGGGTAACGCGAAGCCCCTGAGCGAGAATGGCTTTGACCGCCCGGTCCGCATCCTCAGATTGAACGATGGCGACGATGAGTTTCATGGCGAGGCTCCTTACAGGGTAGCAAAACGATCGACGTCAAGAACCAGAACGAGTGCGCCGCCGATTTCCACTTCGACCGGTTCTGGCAGCAGTGGCTCTGCGACATCCATGGGAAAGGTGGGTACAAAGTAGCCCGTTCGTGTCCGGCAATTGTCGCGAATCACCGCGAGGAGAGGACTGAGCCGCCGTGCAGGCACCCCCACAAGGATGGTCGCATTGCCCTTGCGTAAAAAGCCGCCGACCGAGTTGAGCCGGGTAAGTGGGAAGCCCTGCTTCACCAGAGCGTCGTGCAAAGGACCGGCATCTTCATCCTGTACGATCGCGACGACAAGTTTGAGTGGCTCGTCGATCTCCCCATAACTGTCAGCTGTCACCATCACGTACTCCCCTGGCCGTGGCCAGTCGTGCTTTTCGGGAGAGCCAGCGGGCGACAGAAAGCGTGCCCCTGTACCACTTACGGAACGCGGCCACGCCTGGTCCTTTGCACGCAAAAGGACCGGAGGCACAGCTTCCGGTCCTCACGTGGCCGTTGGGCTATCCTCTTTCCGACGCCTACGAGGTTAGCTGACGGGTTCGGGCGGGAAAGAGTTGCCCTACCAGGTTTGCGACCCGGATTCACCCCAGAGGTGGTTCCCCCGCTCTCCCCGATGGGGAGACTCGGCTCTCTTCAGTTGCATAGGTTTATACCATCAGCAAGCATTTGGGTCAAGTGCGTGAGACCTCAGGCCAGCTTCGAGCCTGTGTCAGCGCTCGTTCTACCCACTGATATACGTCCAGCGCTGTTTCAAGCAGCGCAACGCCATCAAGGTCATACCAGCCAATCTGCACAACTTCATGGTTGTCAAGCATCATTGCGCCCGGCTCCGTGCTCGGGCGCGCGAAATAAATCAGGTCAATGTGCTCGTGTCCGGGACCAATGTGCTCGCACTGGATCCCTTCGGGCCGAATGAGTTGATGTGATGCTGGGCCGGGAAGACCCCGTCCCCCCATAAGCTCGACGTGCAGGCCCGTTTCTTCCAGGACCTCGCGACGAGCAGCGTCGTCCGGAAGCTCATTTGGCTCAATATGCCCACCGGGCGGAAGCCACATCCGCAACTTGCGATGAAAAAGGAGCAACACATGTTCCCGCCAGACGACAAACGTGGCAACCGTGAAATCGCGGGTGATCTCCTCCGGTGGGGTCATGTCACACTGCCATCAGCGACGGCAATGAGCCCGCGTGTCCACACGGTGGCCATAGCGACGCGAAACCGCCACTGGCTGCTACTCTCGAATTGTTGGACCCATGCCTCTCTGCCATGCGCCTGAATCTCGGTAGCATGGACATCCGGCGTTTCCCACTCCAGCCCTTCGGTGGAACGGTATGCCCACCGCGCGCCGGACTTCCACACCAGCGACGGCCAGACCGAGTAGAACGAGACATCCGCAGCCAGCGGTGTTGTCACAAGCTGCTGGGCCACGGACTTTGCCATGCCCCAGCACGCGGCAAATAGATCCACATCGGCCTCCAGGTGAAAAAGATGACGAGCGACATCGTTCACCGAGCCTTCGGTCAGTCGCTGGCATTCGGGGTGGGTGTCAAAAGCACGTGTGCTCCTGCCGAAGAGCGTGAATGGCGCCTGACTCGCGTCGCGAGCACAGTCAGCGAGTTCCTCGGGATAGCTACGTTGCCAGTGAAGGAGTCGGTCAAAATCGGCGCAGAAAAGAAAGTCACTCTGGCTGGCGCCGACGCTGATCGCACGACTATACAGTCCGAGCCGGGACGTTTTCATTCGCTGAACTGCGATACCGCTTCGTGCCAGCACATGCTCAAAGTCTGGTACCGTGCTATCCGTGCAGACGACCGAAGTGTGCGGAAACACGCGGGTGAGTTCCCGGAGGAGCTCGGGCGTGGCGACTTTCAACAGTTCACCTGTGGAGTCGTGTGCGGTGCAGACGAGGACAGGCCGCGGTGTCATACCCCTCAATAGTCCTATCGTGATACGTGGGAGGATGTGGCCGGGGAGTCGCAATCGTATGCTGGCAGAAACAGGTCCCGCACAAGCCTCTCCATATCCAGGAGTATTCGCATGGCTGAGCCAGCGTCATTCACCGCCGCCCATGATCGCACGTATGTCGTCGCAGACATCGAGACGACCGGTCTGAGCCCGTACCACGATAGCATCATCGAGGTTGCCGCCCTCCATCTCACGAACGGCGAGGTGACGGCGTTGTTTCACGCGCTGGTTGATCCTGGCACCATGTTGCCGACACACATCTCCACCCTCACCGGTATCACGCAAAGCGACCTTACCGGTCAGCCACGTTTCAGTGACGTGGGGGACGAACTTCTGGCGTTCCTCGGTGATCGGGTTTTCGTGGCCCACAACGCCAACTTTGACTATAACTTCCTCCGCCAGGCCTACCGCCGCTTACAGCGTGACTATCGGGCCCCGACGTTGTGTACGATGCTGATCGGCCGGGCGCTCTTCCCTCGCAGGCGTGCAAGCCTCGACAGCATGCTTGCCCACGCGGGCATTGAGCACGACCGTCGTCACCGCGGTATGGCCGACGCTCGCGCGACGGCACAGCTGTTTCTGTCCCTCGCGCAGGAAGCCGCAAAAGAAGGCATGAGCCGGTATACCGATCTTGTCGCACGACTACCAGGACGGAGTAATCGGGAACGGACAGCGGACCCGGCACTTGCACGCACATTGCCGTCCGCACCCGGTGTCTACCTGATGCGCGATGGCAATGGCCAGATCGTGTACATCGGGAAGGCAAAGGATATCCGGCGCCGTGTGCAGACGCACTTCCGCGTCAGCGATGACTCGCAGCCCCGTCTCAAGCGAACCCTTCCCCAGGTGACACAGGTCGATTGCGTCCAGACCGGTAGCGAGCTTGAAGCCCTGTTGCTGGAGTCTCGATTGATCAAGCAGTATCTTCCGGCCGCGAACATTGCCCTGCGCGACTACCAGCGTTACCCGTTTATTCGTCTGGACCTCGCGGAGCCCTTCCCGCGAGCGACCCTGACGCGCTACCCGGTGGCCGATGAGGCCGTCTATTACGGGCCGTTTAACCGCTCGGGGCCCGCGCATACGGCCGTTGAACTCATTCAGGACGTCTTCAAGTTAGCTCGGTGTACGGGACCGATCGTACCAGGCGTGACACAGCCGTGCCTGTATGGACAGATTGGCCGCTGTACCCGTCCCTGCACCGGCGATGTCGATCATGCCGCCTACCAGGTCCAGGTTGAGCAGGCACAGGGTTTTCTCAGTGGCAGGGACCGATCTGCACTCACCGAGCTCGAACAGCGCCGCAATGCACTCGCCGAGGAACTGCGTTTCGAAGAAGCGGCCGAGCTCAGAGACCGGATTGCGGAACTCGATTACGTATTCGGTATCCAGCAGCGCCTGAACTTTGCCGTGTCCGAACATCATCTCATCGTTGTTGCACCGTCGGTCGAAGCCGGGTGCGTGGAACTGTTTTGTATCCGCGCGGGACGCCTGGCGTTGCAGTCGCGCTGGACAGTCGGCACCACGGACGTGTCTGCCCTCGCGCTCATGCTCGGCGATGTCTATAGCAGCACGCCGCTGGACGCGCTGATCGGCAAAGAGCAGGTCGATGAGGTACACATTATCAACGCGTGGCTGCGCCAGAACCACGAGAGGCACCGCACGATCTCCATTTCCGCTTCACAGTGTGACCCAGAATCGATCGCAGCTCACGTGGCAGCGGCAGCAACCGATGTGCTGACAGAAGCAACGCTTGCCAGCGCGTCCTGAGGGCACGTCGAAGGCTTACAACGAGCCTTTGTCCAGGGCGCTATGCTAATGGTGTGCGGCGGCTCTCTCGCCTCCGTACGCTGTTAAGTCTCTGCCACTCTCGCCATTGGATAAGGAAAGCATACGAGCGCATGCTGCGACTGTTCAATTCCGTAGCAGAGGCCGCGCCGTTACTTCGGCGCCCTCCGCTGGGCGACACACCGCTGTCGGAACGGGCACGGGAGGGCATCCGGCGTGTCTTCGGCACGGACCTGAGCGCCCAAGACGTTGTGGAACGGATCATTGCCGATGTGCGTGAACGAGGCGATGCCGCCGTACGGGACTACACAGCGAAGATCGACGGCGTGCGGCGGGATGATCTTCTCGTGCGTCGCGCAGAAATTGACGCCGCCTATGCCCGTGTACCCGCATCCTTCGTCGAGCACCTCCGCTCCGCTGCTGAGCGCATCGAACGGTATCACCGAAAGCAGCAGCGCACGTCATTTCTGGATGTGGATGCCGGTGGCGTGCTTGGCCAGCTGATCCGGCCAATTCGGAGGGTGGGCCTGTACGCGCCCGGCGGGCATGCCGCGTACCCATCCTCGTTGCTGATGGCGGCGATCCCGGCGGCAGTCGCCGGGGTGCGAGAGCGCGTCCTCGCCACGCCGCCGGGACCCGACGGCACGGTATGGCCTGCCACGCTGGTGGCCGCGGACATTGCTGGCATTTCTGAGATCTATTGCATG
>JAABUZ0100003180.1_pt1 | contig 25010 bp, 18 predicted proteins | sample 5562091 | NCBI WGS metagenome assembly JAABUZ01 (sample SAMN12813069, study PRJNA571459) | rock metagenome | isolation source: Antarctica rocks | place: Antarctica: Victoria Land, Linnaeus Terrace sud | collected 2015-12-21 | reverse complement strand
CGATGCGCCGCGCCTCCGGGTCCGTGATCCCGCTCAGATCCAGATCGTCCAGCACACTCACGCTCCGTCACCCCCCCCTACTCAGTGGCCTCAGTATACCCGGCCCCCAGGTTTTTGATAAGATACGTCTTGAGCGCGAATTCCTCATCCGACTGTCGAATTTGAGGATGACGTAGGGATGAGAGTATGGCCGCAGGCTCTCCACCATCAACCTGCGATTTGGCCAGAGCGCTCAACGTCTGTCCCGGCCCAACCTCTAGTAGAGCCTGTCCTGGTTCCGCTAGCAGCGCGTGCAAGCCGTCGGCGAAGCGCACTGTCTGTCGCAAGTGCCTCGCCCAGTAATCCGGGCTGGTTGCCTCCTTCGCGGTGATCCAGTCTCCGCTGACATTTGATACAAAAGGCATCTGGGGAAAGGCGAGCGGCACCTGCCGAACCAGGTCCGCAAAATCGTCCATCACGGGGGCCATCATGGGCGAATGGAATGCGTGGGATGTGCGCAGGCGACGACATTGCACGCCCCCATCCGCTAGCCGATGGTCTAGAGAGTCGACGGCGTCCGACGTGCCCGAGACAACGCACAGGGACGGCCCATTGATCGCTGCCACCGATAAATCCGGTCCCAGCATCGGTTGTATCTCCTCCGCAGAAAGAGGCACGGCCAACATGGCCCCTTTCGGCAAGCCTTGCATCAATCGCCCCCGCGCGGCAACGACCGCCAATGCGTCGGCGAGAGTGAATACTCCGGCTAGACAGGCGGCGACATACTCGCCAATGCTGTGACCGATCAGCGCGGCAGGGCGGACGCCCCACTCCATCCATAGACGCGCTAGGGAGTACTCGATGACGAAGAGCGCCGGTTGGGTTATCCAGGTCTGCTGTAGGACTTGCGTCATTTCCTCGACGTGGTCGCGGTCCGGATACAGCACGCGGCGTAAGTCAAGTCCTAGGTGGGGCTCGAGCAACTTCGCACACTGGTCGACCTGGTCGCGGAAAGTTGGCTCGCTCCGATACAGGTCGCTCCCCATATCCACGTATTGTGCGCCTTGGCCTGGGAACATGAACGCCACGGCGTGCGCTCGGGGCTCCGCATAGCCGGTTAACATACGCTGTCGGGCGGGCGTTTCCAACGCGTTCAACGCATCATCTACGTCGCTGCAGACCAGGACCCGTCGATGGGCGAAAGCTCTCCGACCTGTTTGCAATGTGTATGCTACATCGGCTAGATCGAGAAGGCGATGACGTCGCATATGGCCGGCGAGTTGCGCGGTCGCAGCATCCAATGCCGCGCTCGTCCGAGCTGACAGCGTCAGCAACTGCAAATGCCGGTGTGGTTCGGAGGGGGACGGCGGAGGCGCCTCTTCGAGAATGAGGTGGGTGTTGGTGCCACCGACCCCGAAGGCACTGACGGCGGCACGGCGAGGGACCGGTCCCGACGCCCACTTAGACAAAGTAGTGTTGACGTAGAAGGGGCTATTGGCGAAATCAATCGCGGGATTAGGCTGATCAAAGTGTAAGCTGGGGGGGATCACCTTGTGCGTGAGCGCCAACGTCGCTTTGATTACCCCCGTCACACCGGCGGCCGCGTCTAGGTGTCCGACGTTCGTCTTGACGGACCCGATCGCGCAGAAACCCGTTCGTTGCGTGCTCGCTCGGAACGCCTGCGTCAGCGCGGCTATCTCAATGGGGTCGCCGAGTTGTGTGCCGGTGCCATGGGCCTCGACGTAAGAAATCGTTTCGGGCTCGACGCAGGCCAACGCCAGTGCCTGCATGACCACCAATGCCTGTCCCGTCACGCTCGGGGCGGTATAGCCCACTTTTGACGCTCCGTCGTTGTTGGTGGCCGACCCTTTGATGATCGCGTAGATATGGTCGTCATCCGCGATAGCGTCCTCCAGCCGTTTGAGGACGATCACCGCCATGCCATTGCCGCTGACCGTCCCCTGAGCGTGGGCGTCGAAGGTGCGACAATGCCCATCGGGAGATAGGATACCCCCTTCTTGGTAGATATAACCTGCCGTTTGCGGGAGGCTGATGGATACTCCGCCGGCCAGCGCCATATCGCATTGATAATTCGCCAAACTCTGGCAAGCGAGATCCACGGCGACGAGCGATGAGGAACACGCGGATTGGACGGTTATGCTCGGCCCTGTCAAGTTCAGTTTGTACGAGACACGTGTAGCCAAGTAATCCTTATCGTTCCCGAAGGCTACCTGGTATTCTCCCACTGCATCTATGAGGTCAGGATGTGCATACAGGTTGAGAAGGTACGTGTTCATGCCGGCCCCAGCGTACACGGCGACTCTTCCCCGATACGCGCCGGGATCGTAGCCTGCATCCTCCAAGGCGGTCCAACTCCCCTCAAGGAATACGCGATGCTGTGGGTCCATGATCTCGGCCTCGCGGGGAGTCAGGCCGAAGAACGAGGCATCGAAACGGTCAGCCTCCCCCAACACGCCCCGCGCTTTGACATAATGGGGATTATGTACCATAGCCGGATCGACGCCTGAAGACAACAGGTCTTGGTCGGAGAAAAACGAGATTGACTCCACGCCGTCCCGAATGTTCCCCCAAAAATCCTCGATGTTTGTCGCACCGGGGAAACGACCGGACATGCCGATGATGGCGACGCTCTCTAGGGAGTCGTGCACCGTTGAATTACTTGAGTTGTTCATTTGTCCTGCGCCTCCCCTGCAACCTTGCGTTGCCTACGACAATGCCTGGCGTCCTTTTGTTTCTGTGCTCGTCCCTTGGCTTCGTCGGCAGAAGGGATCTCCTCCTGTCCACGGGCGATGTAGGCCGCCAGCGCACCCACAGTAGAGTACGTGAACAGATCGACCACCGCGATGTCGCGACCTAGGATGTCGCGCAGCTTGTCGCATACGCGGACCATAAGCAGGGAATGCCCCCCGAGGTCAAAGAAGTTGTCGGTGCGCCCCACCTTCTCTAGGTGGAGGACATCCTGCCACACGCCACTGATGCTACGCTCCAACCGGCTCACGGGAGGCTCAAATGTCACCGTGCCGTCGGAGTGGAGGTCGGTCGGCGCGGGTAGCGATCGACGGTCCAGCTTGCCGTTAGGTGCGGTCGGGAACGCGTCCAGGAACACAAACGCGGACGGCACCGTGAATGCGGGTAACACCCCGTGTAAGAAGGTGCGCAACTCACTGGCCGATGGGGGGTGCTCGCGATCTGGGATAACGTAGGCGACCAGCTGCGGCTCCCCGACTGTATCTTCCCGCGTTAGGACAATGCAATCTCGAACGGACGGGTGCCGGGCGAGTGACACCTCGATTTCCCCCGGCTCGATCCGGAAGCCACGAACCTTAACCTGTTGGTCAACTCGTCCAAGGAACTGGATGGTGCCGTCGGGCAAATAACGTGCCAGGTCCCCGGTCCTGTACAACCGAGCCCCCACCTCATCCGAGAAGGGGTGAGGCGTGAATGCCGCAGTGGTCAAGGCTGGGCGATTGAGGTATCCACGCGCGAGGCCAGCCCCACCGATATATAACTGGCCGGCGACCCCAACTGGAACCGGCTGTAAGGTGGCATCGAGTACGTAGACCTGTGTGTTAGAGATCGGCCGCCCGATAGGCATGTCGGGCCATCGCTGGGCGTCCCGATACGCCGGTTCGGCATCGGGCTCGTAGATCGTCGTCGTGATGGTTGTTTCCGTCGTCCCGTAGGCGTAGAGCCAGCGAGTAGCTCCCTTGTCAATCCTTCGCCATTCCATGAACTGTTCCGGTGACAGCCGCTCGCTCCCGACCACCACGAGCCGCAGGCATGGGGGTAAAACCTGGCCCGTGAGGGATAGCACGCGTACCCATTCTTGCCAATAAGACGCGGGTAAATTGAGGACCGTTAAACCTTCACTCTCGATGAGGCGGTGGAGGTCGGTGTAGGATGCCTCGGTCCCGCGTGTTCGCAGTACGACCGTGGCGCCGCTTGCCCAGGATGGGAAAATTTCCTCTGCCGCGACGTCGAAGCTGATTGATGCGAACTGGAGTACCCGGTCACTCGGCCGGAGTCGGAACTCTTCTGTTATCGCGACGGTGTGATTGACGAGCGACCGATGCGGGACCTGCACCCCTTTTGGAGCCCCGGTTGAGCCCGATGTGTAGATGACGTAGGCCAAATTGTCCGCCATCGTCTGGGCCACTAGATTTTCCGTACTCTCTCGCCGGAATGCCTCTTCGTCCGCGTCTACGCAGATGATGGGCGTCCCCGAGAAGCGCGTTTTCAGGCGCTCTTGCGTCAGCAACAGCGGTGCATTAGCATCCGCGAGTATAAACTGCGCGCGGTCGGGGGGATACGCCGGGTCTATTGGCACATAGGCGCCACCGGCCTTCAATATTGAGAGGAGCCCAACGACTAACTCTATCGAGCGCTCAATACAGAGTCCCACCCGCACGTCTGGACCTACCCCCGAGCGCCGCAGAGCGTGCGCGAGTTGATTGGCCCGCGCATTCAACTCGCGATAGGTCAAACGGTGGTCGTCACACACCGTGGCCACGGATTCGGGCATCAGCGCGACCTGAGTCTCAAAGAGATCGTGGATGCACCTATCCCGAGGGTAGTCGCGTGGCGAAGGATTGAGCCCCACGAGCAATTGCGACCTTTCGGCTTCCGTTAACAGCGGGATGTCGGAGAGACGCCGACTGGGGTCGGTAACTATGCCCTGCAGCAGTGTCTGGAAATGATCGAGCAGGCGACAGATCGTGGCATCCTCGAATAAATCGATACTGTATTTACATATGCCGCGCAAGCCGTCAGCGGTCTGCACGAGGTCGATGTCTAGGTCGAATTGCGCCCTACCGCTGTCGCCCTCTTCCAGTTTTAGCCGCACGTTCCCACAGTCTAACGGCTCGTTGTCTTCACCCAGCGCGAACACTACCTGGAACAGCGGCGTGTAGCTCTGGTGGCGCCCCGGACACAGGTCGCGGACAACGCGCTCGAACGGTATATCTTGATGCGCGTAGGCTTCAAGGGCCGTTGTGCGGATCTGGTCGAGGATGTCTCGGAAAGTCAGCTTCCCCGACATGTCCGCGCGCAGCGCAAGCATATTCACGAACATGCCGATTAGATGCTCCGTTTCGCCGTAGTGACGCCCCGCGATCGGCGAGCCAACAACGATGTCCTCTTGTCCCGTATACCGGTGTAGGAGTGTCACGAAAGCGGAAAGCATTACCATGTATAGGGTTGCCTTCTCCTGGCGGCCTAGCGCTGTTAGTGCGTTGGCAAGCGATGCCGGTATCGTGAAGGTTCGGGTAGCGCCATGAAGCGTTGGGGTGGTCGGCCTCGGCCGATCGAGCGGCAGTCCTAACATCTCAGGGACTCCGGCCAAACGGCGCCTCCAATATGACAACTGCTCCTCAGCGGCCATCCCATCCAACCACCGCCGTTGCCAAGCCGCGTAGTCGGCGTATTGGATCGGCAACTCGCGTAACGGCGGCGAGGAAGGCGACATGCCGCCGATAGTGGCGTACAGGGCGGCTAGATCCCTACAGCACACATGTAGCGACCACCCGTCGGCAGCAATGTGGTGTATGGTCAAGAGCAGTATGTGCTCAAGTGCCCCCAAGTGCAACAAAGTTGCCCGGATGAGGGGACCAGTCTCCAAGTCGAACGGGCGTTGGGCTTCCTCGTGAGCAAGCCGCCGCACTTCTGCTTCGCGTGCGGCGGGTACAGGTAGGGCGCTCAAACCTACCACGGGTAGAGGTATATTTTGGTCTGAGAGTATGACTTGGGCTAGGCGCCCGTCGACGACCGCGAAGGTCGTCCGCAAGATCTCGTGACGTCGCACAAGCTCTCCTATGCTGCGTGCGAAGGCGTGTGCATCAAGCGGGCCGGATAAGCGGACGATAACCGGTATATTGTAGAAAATGTTGCCTGGCACGAGCCGGTCAAGAAACCACAATTGCTCCTGGGCCACAGATAAAGGCGCGTTGCCTAATTCTTCCCTCCGAGAGATAGCATTTTCGTACCTGGAGTCGTTCAACTCCCCTAACCACGCGTCCAATAGCTTACGCCTATCATGAGAGAGGTGAACCATTCGGGAGGCGGTAGTAGTATCAGACATGCTGTATCTCATCTTTCCACTCGGGTTGTGCCAAGGGATATCGCGGGATTGGGAAGTGGGCGCACAATTCGGCCACTTCGCGGCGGATAGACGCTCGGGAAGCGGTATCCAAGTGGAGTTCCCCACCTCCGTCGACTCGTACGCATGACAGGACCCGATGCATCAAATACGCGCACCGGTCCATCTCAAGGGTGCCCATACCTCGTAGCGCTAGGCTATTGGTGCCGAGGCGTACGCCGCTGGCTACCGATGCCGATCTCTTGTCTCCCCCGATACGGTTCTTATTGACGACGATGTCACACCGTTCCAGCGCCCGCTCGACCCCCACCCCAGTCAACCCAAGCACGGACACGTCGATGAGGACGAGGTGGTTGTCTGACCCACCGGTTAGCACACGGTAGCCTCTGTCTATCAGGCTCGTGGCGAGTGTCCGAGCATCCGCTACGATGCGACGTCCAAGTTCCGCAAATAGGGGACTTGCCACGATCGCCAAGGCCCGGGCCTTAGCAGCGATAGCATTGAGGTTGGGCGTACCCTGAAAGAAGGGGAACACGGCTCGCTGCATGAGATCGGCCAGGGTTCCTTTGCCGCCGGGAGCATCTTGTATATAGTCCCTTCCCATTAAGATGAGGCCGCCGCGCGGACCGTAAAGCTGCTTGTATGTACTGGTGGTGGTAAAGTGCGCGTGGTTGATAGGGCTAGGGTGCACCCCGGCAGCGACGAGACCCGCGATGTGTGATATGTCGGCGAGGAGGAAGGCTCCTACCTCGTCAGCGATAGCCCGAAACTGCGCGAAATCGATGACGCGCGGATAGGCACTGGCACCGCTGATAATCACTTTAGGTCTGGATTCGAGCGCAAGCTGCCGGACTTGGTCGTAGTCGATGAGCCCGTTCGAGTCGAGTCCGTAGCCGACGGCGTTAAAGTAGCGGCCTGAAATGGACGCCGTAGCCCCATGCGACAGGTGGCCGCCCGACGAGAGGTCCAGGCCAAGGATGGTATCGCCCGGTTTGAGCAAACCGAACAGCACAGCCTGATTGGCTGAGGTGCCGGAATGGGGTTGGACATTGGCGTAATGGGCCCCAAACGCAGCGCAGGCACGCTTGATCGCCAAGCGTTCGATGTCGTCGACCACCTCGCACCCTCCATGGAATCGAGCCCCGGGATACCCTTCAGTGGTTACGTTTGCGGCGACCGTCCCCTCGCATGCGAGGACGGACGGGTCGGCGATACTGGATGCGGCAACCATTGCCAGTACGTTGGTCTGGCGACGATATTCCCGGTCGAGGAGTGCGTAGAGATGAGGGTCATCCGTGCGAAGTTGCTCAATTCCATCGGAGGCGATTATTGCTAGCGTCGTTGCTCTCATCGTCTTTCCTTTCGTAGGATAAACTATCAATCGCGATGCCCCATGAGCGTTGCGCGCACCGCGTCATCCGACATTTGATTGAGATGAATCAGTAAGCGGGCGATGCCACGTATGTCGCGTGACGTGTCACGCCCAAGTGCCTCGATGTATTCCGCCGTTTGTGCGACCGTCGGCTCTTCGAAGAGACGCCGCAACAGCACTTGCACCCCAAAAAACTCCTGGATGCGCGTGACGACTCGTGTGACTAGGAGAGAATGTCCGCCCAAAGCAAAAAAGTCGTCGTGGATACCCACTTGTTCCAGCCCCAAGATGTCGGCCCAGATACCCGCGACCACCTCCTCGACCGGATTTCTAGGAATGATAAGGGGCTCCTTTAGACGCGGCCTGGCCGTGTCGGGCGCCGGGAGGGCGCGGTAGTCGACCTTTCCATTTGGGGACAGTGGCAGCGATGCTAGAGGCACGAACGCGGCCGGTACCATGTACTCTGGCAGAGTAGCGCGCAATGCGTCGCGGAGCTCTCCGTCGGGAATAGGGGACCCTGTGAAGACGATATAGGCGACCAACTGCTTATCAACGTTCTCACTCTCTCGCGTTACGACTACAGCGTTCCGAATGGCATGGTGGAGTCGCAGCGCTGCGGTAATCTCTTCTAATTCGACACGGAGCCCCCGGATCTTCACTTGATTGTCGATTCGGCCGAGGAGTTCGAGGTTCCCATCGGATCGATGTCGGACAAGGTCGCCCGTTTTGTAGAGTCGTCCCCCCTCGTCCCGACTAAATGGGTCGGGGACAAATTTCTCCGCTGTTAGAGCGGGCTGCTTGAAGTAGCCGCGGGCCAATCCCACACCGCCGAGATGCAACTCCCCCGCGACGCCTACAGGAACCGGCTGTAGATGTTGATCGAGTACATACGCGCGCTGGTTGGCCATCGGGCGGCCATATGGGATGCTCATCCACTGAGGGTCGTGGACCTCTATGGGATAGATAGTGGAATGGATGGAGGCTTCCGTGGCACCGCCAAGACCGATCACTTGGACCCCAGGCGCGAGGGACTTGAGCCGATCAGGCAACGTTATAGGGATCCAGTCGCCTCCCAAGAGCGCCAACCGTAGGGAAAGCGGTCCGCACTCGCGGATGCCCCCAACATGGTCAACGAGCATCGAGAGCAGCGGAGGCGCGGAGTTCCACACAGTGACGTGGTGCCGTCCAATCAGCTCAATCCAGTGGCCGGGGTCGAGAGCCGACGACGGCGAAGGCATTACGATCGCCCCGCCCGCTATTAGAGGAGCCAGAAGTTCGTAGACGCACATGTCGAAACTCAAAGACGATAGGGCGAGGACACGATCATCAGGGCCAACGGCGAAACGTCTGTTGAGATCGGTGATGTTGTTCACGACTCCGCGATGTTGAAGGGCGATGCCTTTGGGCCTGCCCGTCGAGCCCGAGGTGTAGATGATATAGGCTAGATTATCTGCCGCAACCCTACTCTTGATTCCTACGGCGCATCCACGGGCAATGTCATTCCAGTCGGCATCCAAGCAGACTATCCGCGCTCCATTGGCCGGCAGCTGTGCTAGGAGGCCCTCTTGCGTGAGTAGTATTGGCACCTGTGCGTCATCAAGCATGAAGGACAAACGCTCCTGCGGATAAGCGGGGTCCAGGGGTACATAGGCCGCCCCGGCTTTGAGGATGCCAAGAATACCAATGACCAACTCCGGCGATCGCTCTACGCAGATTCCTACGCGCCCTTCCGTGCCCACGCCCGCACTCCGAAGATACTGTGCTAGTTGATTGGAGCGGAGGTCCAGATCTCGATATGTTGTGATATTGCCTTCGAAGAGCACAGCGGCGGCATCCGGCATCCGTGCAGCTTGGGTCTCGATGAGCTCGTGCAGGCACTGTTCATTTGGATACTCTATACTGGTTTCGTTCCAATCAACCAGCAATTGTTGGCGCTCCGCTTCTGTTAGAAACGGGGCATGGGACATGCGCCGATCTGGGTCGGCGACGATGCCCGTGAGCAGCGTGTGAAAATGTCCTATCATCCGCTCAATCGTCGCGCTGTCGAACAAATTGGCATCATATGTGCATGTGCCGATGAGTGCATCGGGCGTTTCCTCGATAGAGAGCGCCATGTCGCTTGGTGGTGTCGCGACGTTGATTCCCAGCGGCTGGAGGCGTGTGGTGGTCGCCTCCTGAGGGCGCACAGGTGTGCGATATACATGGAGTGACACCTGCGATAGCGCAGATAGCCGGTACTGACCGGGGGGATGGGTCATCTGCGCCGCTGGGTTGACGGGGAGTGTACGGTGCGCGTAAGCTCCGATCACGACATCGCGCACTCGCTGTAACAACTCTCGAGCGGTAGGCTCGCCCGATACATTGACCCGTAAGGGCAGTGCATTGATAAAGGGGCCAATGAGATGCTCTGTTGCTCCGCTGGTACGGCGGGAAAACGGCGCGCTGACCACGATATCATCCTGCCCTGTATACCGATGCAGCAATGTGGCGAATGCCCCTAGCAGCGTCACGAGCAGAGTGACTCCCTCCTTGCAACTAAATGTGCCCAGTGATGCGGAGAGCGGTACGGGCAGTGCGAAAGAGTGCATTGCTCGCCGGAACTCCCCGCCCTCGGGGCGCGGTCGATCGAGGGGTATCTGCAGTCTATTGGGTACATCGGTGAGTTGTCTCGCCCAGAAAGCTTCGTGCCTTCCCGGCGCGCTGTCCGAGGATCGCGACAGCCAAGTGGCGTAGTCGCCGTACTGGATAGGCAGATCCGGCAGGGGCGACGATTGCCCCATCGAAAATGCCGTGTAGAGCGCGAGGAGTTCTCGGGTGAACACGTCTGCCGACTCTATATCGGAGACCAGGCGATGCATGGTCAGCACGAGTAGCACGTCGTCGTCACCTACATTGAGCAGGGTGGTCCTAATGAGAGGCCCGCGTGCGAGATCGAATGGCAGCTGGCTCTCCTCAGTCAGCAGCCGGCGCGCCCGGTTTTTTGGGCCTTCGTCATCGGTAGCTCCAAGATCTAGGAGCGGAATCGTCAGCGCGAGGGTGGGCAAGATAGCTTGCACCGGTTGTCCATTCACGACCGTCACGGTTGTGCGTAAGATGTCGTGGCGCCTGACAAGCTCGTTAAGGCTGCGTATCAGGGCATCGACATCGTGCAAGCCCGTGAGACGGACGGCAGTCGATATGTTGCACGAGGAATAGCTCCCGTACTTACACCGACACTGATGCCACACTTGCCATTGAGCGAGGGATAGAGGAGGCGTCGAGTACCTCTCGCTGTTCGTCGCCCGCGAAATTGTACTGGCCGCCTCGCTGTAATCGAGTGCATGCCGCACAAGTTGATCGATGCTAGAGTCTCGCACCATGGTGGTCTCGGGCATCGCTATACCCACTCTGGTTTCGATGTTGTCCTTCAGCAGGTTGGCCTGTGCGATGTCTACGCCAAGACTGCCTAGGGGCTGACATGCCGAGTGAGGCTCGAGGGGCACCCCGACCATACTCTCCACCATATTGGAGAACAGCGCCTTCAGCAGCGTCTGATGCTCTTTCCAGGCAAGCATAGGAATAGAAAAGTCCTCGCGGGATGTCAACGATACGTCGGTCATGATCATGGAGAATCCTTAGAAAGGATGTGCACAACCTCGCCCACACATATGTCACAACTCGCAATCGCCGGGCTCGTTTGCATCGGACGACGATGATTGTAAGCATTTGCAGCGGAATGAGGTAAGCGGTTCCGACAATCTAGCGCCGGAATGCGGCGCGTTTATACTTCTGTGTAGCAGCATATCCCGAATCACCCTAATCTGTCATGAAGTGAATGTCACTTCTTTTGCCGTGACTTTGGCCCTACACGCCATGACCAGCGCCACTTGTCGACAGGTAGGGCCTAAACATATAATCGGATACGTGGGCAATCGGATACGTGGCAAGGCGTCGAAGATATCGTTCAGGCTGATTTAGGCATCTAGTACCGTTAGCTGGAAGTTTCTCCGCATGTTCGGCACGCTACAACGTGCGTGATGACTCCTCGAAACGCTTACTGAGCGTGCGGAACCATTTCCAGCGAAGGGTACTAGTCAGGTGCGCAGCCCGTGCTAAGACAGGCTGAGACCGGATTAGGAGGGATGCTATTTATCTACGGCACGACATACAGTGACGACAGCACGGCCTACAAAGTTGTCGTCAACCGTGAAGGCCAATACTTCATGCTGGCCTATGAGAGGATGTCACTATCTTCGGTTGAGACGAATCCGGGAAATCGGGAAATACAGTTACAAGGGGGAATCCGCAGCGTCTAACGCGGAGACATGGATCGACATGGGGTCATTAATCGCGCAGAGGCGGATCGGGGAATCGGTCTACGGGGCTCCTATATCAGATTGACCATTTGAACGAGGACGGATATGACGGATATAGGGAACGACGAATGGTCCTGCTAAGCCAACCGGCAGGGTTCACCCAATCATGACCAGTGGAGATCGACTAATCAATGAGAATGGAGATGATAGTGGCACTCCAACCAGCGCTGGGTTCCTGGGTTACGCGCCCGAAACCAAACCCGCGAGCCCAATTCCGTTTGTTCTGCCTTCCCTACGCGGGGAGCGGCGCATCAATATTCCGGACGTGGCCAGACAAGATGCCCCAAGGGGTGGAAGTTTGCCCAATCCAATTGCCTGGCCGGGAGAACCGGCTGAGGGAAGCGCCGTTCACTCAACTTTCATCGCTCGTCCAGGAGCTTGCTCGCGCTCTTCTTCCCTATATGGACAAGCCGTTTGCAATATTCGGTCATAGCATGGGTGCGTTGATCTGTTTCGAACTATCTCGCCACCTTCGCCGTGCGTACGAAATACGACCACTACATCTGTTTGTGTCGGGGGCTTGCGCGCCTCATGTGCAAGATCTTGCTCAGCCCGCCTATATGTTGCCAGACGCCGATTTCCTGGCGAAGTTACGTTGTTTCAATGGATTGCCGGAAGATGTGGCGGACAATGTTGAGTTGATGGAACTACTTCTGCCATTGCTGCGTGCGGACTTCACGCTCTGCGGCACGTATGTCTACTCACCTGAGGAACCGCTGGATTGCTCAATCTCGGCGTGGGGAGGCAATCAGGATGGTGAGGTGCTCCATGAACATCTCGCCGCGTGGCGCAATCATACACAGCTGAACTTCTCGTTGCGCACTTTCCCCGGTAATCATCTCTTCATACAAAGCGCGCAGTCGCTCGTGATGCAGGCTTTGTCACTGGAATTGGCGGGGCTTTTGGCGCGGGCAACTGAAAGTTACGGGTCGTGATGGGCAACATTGAGAAAAGGCGATACGAGCGATTGAGGGTGACCCGTGCCGTATTGCGAGTTTCATGTGGTATTCGTAGCTCGACCAACCGGCAACACAGGGCCAGCGCCTGCACTTGCTGCACACGCGATCTAAAGATGAGCGGCCGCGATCATTAGAGGTTGGGTAGTCGGGGTAAGGCTCGAGCGCGTCCATTCCTGTGGTGGAGGTAATGTTGGATGGAACCGTGGACCGGCTCTGACGTGATGGTACGCATGCGGCCGAACGTGCCATCACTGCCGGCCCCCAATCGCTGCTTGACGCTGTCGGAGCCGGTCGTCCTCTACATTTACCGATCTATGTTCACAAAGTATCCCATGTAGGGCCAGGGGATAAAGCCTGATTCGTTTGATTTAGCGGCTGCCTCCCCGACTACAATTGGTGTACACAGCTATGTGACTACAGCCGTAAGTTCGTTGCTGATCAAACAAATTCGTCGTTTAGTGAGAGAAGGATGGCCGATGATACGTAAGCCTACAGAACTCGCGCGGTGCTTCGTCGCGGCCGTGACGGTGCTGGGAATCGCTAGCGGCGCATGGACAGCCTCGACGGATAGTCGATCGCCCGCTTCCGTTAGTGCGCCGACAACATTGGTGTACGGCACGACCGAGGAGCCAGACACGCTCAATCCTGAAACCATGCAACTCACCTCGGCGTATGACCTCGATTCGGGCATTTTTGATACCCTCGTTAAGTCCGACAACCACGGAAACGTTATCCCCGATCTGGCGACGAGTTGGAGCATTAGTAAGGATGGTCTCACGTACACTTTCCACTTACGGCATGGCGTGAGGTGGGCCGATGGCACTCCGTTCACCGCACGAGACGTCATTTTCACCTACGAGCAGATTATCTCCCGCAGGAATAACAATTTCAGCACGCGCGGATGGGACCTCATCACGAGTGCACATGCGCCGGACAGTTATACCACTGTGTTTCGCACCAAGAAAACGTATGCGCCTTTTTTCGTGACTGTAGGTGAGCAGAACGCCATTATCCCGGAGCACTACTTCCGGCGATCGCCCTCGTTCCTGAAGTCGGGCGATTACAACACAGACCCCTTCAACCGGAGACCATTCGGTACTGGGCCCTATCTCGTGGCCGACTGGCGATCCGCAGACCACATCACCTTGGTGTCGAACAAATACTACTGGGGCATCAAACCATATTTTCGAATGATTGTCGCCAAAATATTGCCGGATAACAACACCCTGCTGACAGAACTGCGGACCAACGAGGTGCAAATCGCCAAGGTTGCGCAACAGCAGGCATCGCAGGCCGGCAGCCTCCCAGGGAAGGTGCTGATCGAACGACCCGGTCAAGGATGGTATCACATCGACCTCAAGCAATGGGGGTTCTTGCGTGACCAGCACGTCCGGATAGCGCTGGACTACGCCACTCCGAAACAAAAGATTATCACTGAGGTGCTACACGGCTATGGACGGATAGACGATGGCGATATCGCGCCGATCTCGTGGGCGTACACCTCCCGCGTGCCGAGGCACCCTTTCGACCCGAGGAAAGCTGCCCACATCCTTGCCCTTGATGGATTCGAGAAAGGATCGGACGGCGTGCTGCGGAAAGACAACCAACCTTTGTCTATACAGATTTGGTATTACGATGGCGATGAGCCAGGGGAGCAGATTGACCGCATCCTGAAGCGTGAGTGGGCGCGAATCGGCGTTGCCGTCGATTTACGCCATCAGGATGTGAAGACAATCTTTGGCTCTCATGGGCCTATGTTCACCAAACGCGCGACGGGCATTAGCTACACATGGTTCAATGGCAACGATCCTGACGACTCATTCTACTGGAGCAGTTCACAAATACCGAACTCACCAACCGGGTCCGGCGGTAACGACTGCGCATACTTCCACACGTTTGCCTTCCAAAAAGAGATCGATGATTTGACCGCTGCGGGAGTTGCTACATTGAACCGTGTCAAGCGGAAATCTATTTATGCCAGGATCGAGAGGCTTTTGGCCGAGCAGACGCCGGATATTTTTATCGACTGGCAGCCTGTCCTCGCTGTCGCGTCGGACAACTTGAAAGGCTTCGACCCGAATGCCTTCAACTATTTGTTCTATAACGTCCAGCGATGGCGGTATTAAGGTGATGAACGCTGACAATGGGTCGTGCCGGGCGAATAGGATATATGTGTGATCCCCGTAACTGCTCTCGCGGCGACGTAATAGGTGTGATTGTGGATTCCATCGCAGGATGGGGCAGGTACGGGGTGGAGTGGCCGACTCGACAACATCACTTTCTACACGAGTCAGATCGAAACGATAGTGGCATGACCGAACAATCAAGAAGGTTAAGCAAGGTGTACGCCTCCTCTATCCTAACTCAACAAACGTTGCGGAACGATATCGACTTGACGGCGTATGTCGTGTCTCAAAGGAGAACGCTAAATGGCGGAGCCTACCAATAGACGGCTACAGGAACAGGTCGGGCAAGTAGCGGTTGTCACTGGCGGTGGACGAGGTTTTGGTCGCAAAATAGCGCAATCATTGGCCTCGGCCGGCATGGCGGTCGCGGTAGTGGCGCGTACAGCGGATCAACTGTCTGAGACCGTGGCCCTCATCGAAGCTGCAGGCGGGCGGGCTATTGCGGTGCCTGCGGATGTCACGGACCGGCATGCCATCGAGCGAGTTGTGCAAGAGGTGGAAAATCGGATTGGACCGATCGATGTCTTGGTGAACAATGCCGCGGCTTGGTCGGTTATTGGCCCTATCTGGTTGATCGATGCCGATTCATGGTGGCGTGATGTGGAGATCAACCTGCGTGGCCCTTTCTTATGTGCGCGTGCCGTGTTACATGGGATGGTTGCGCGAGGCCGTGGCAGGATTATCAACGTGTCCAGCAACGCGGCAGAAATGCCAGGACCTTACTACTCCAACTATTCTAGTTCTAAAGCTGCATTGCTGAAGTTTACCGACGACTTAGCGAAAGAAACCAGAATGCACGGCATCAGTGTTTTTGCGGTGCATCCCGGCGCGCTGCATACAACTATCACAGATTATCTGAGCGAGTCGCCTGAAGGTCAAGAATGGATGCCATGGTTCCGTTCCGAGATGGAGGAAATCGAGCCCTGCGAACACGACCTTCGGCGAGCCATCATATTTCTGGTCTCGGGCCAAGCAGATCGTCTCACGGGGTGCTATGTCAACCTGGAGGATGACGATGTGACCGAGATGGTCAGTCGGGTTGAGGAGATCGAGAAAAACGACTTGTACAAACTGCGGGTGCGGAAGTAAGCGGGCGTCATGATAATCGCGTCCACGAAGTTGCGCATTTTGGCAATAAGGGGATGCGAGGGTAGTGGAGGACTCAGTGTATCGCACATCAGTATCGTGAGTTTAGCGGGATCTCTTGCAGGCGTCAGGCTAGTACTACAACGTTAGGATTACCTGCGACTGAAGTCGCATGGCAAAGAACGACGACTAAAGTCGTTGGAGCGACGCGTGGTGAGACACTTCAGTGTCCGTGGTCTGCCATGCGACTTTAGTCGCAGGTCAAGGTCACGTTGTAGTACTAGTTGCTCCATCTGGCAGCGGCCTGGCTTTCCTGCTTATGGCGTGAGGGTTCTAATTTCAGCACAACCCAACGACACTTATGGCACAGTCATCGGGGAACGAGGTGGGGTTCATGCTTCTTATGCGGCTTATGCGACAAGCCGCGTCCGACGGTTGCTCGCCTAGATACCCTAACGGCATTAGACATCTACGTGCCCCAAGCGCGGCACGACGACTCGGACCATTGTGCCTTGCCCTGGGGCGGATGCGACCTCCAGGCGTCCGCCGATGGCCTCGGCGCGTTCCGTCGCCCCAAGCAGCCCCAAATGTCCCTGTGGAGCCAGCGTGCTCCACCGTACCGGAGGTGTAAACCCCCGGCCATCGTCCCGAACCTCCAGCAGTACCTGCTCCGCATCGACCTCGAACCGAATGGTGACAGAACGCGCCGCCGCATGCTGGACAAGGTTGTTCAACACCTCCTGGTAGATGCGGAACAGGGCCAGCCGCACTTGTTCGGATAGTGTGTGTCCGTCGGATGCCAAAGCAGCCTGCACCATCACCTCAGGGTGCGCCGCCTGAAAATGCGCGATGTGGGAGCGGATCGCTCCTTGCACCCCAAAGGGCACGAGCGTCGGTGGACGCAAATCCATGGACATGAACCGCAACGTCTTGGTTGCCTGGTGCAATGTTTCCTGTGCGGCCTCCAACTGCGCCAGAACGGCTGGGTTTTGCACGTCCGAAGCCAGCGCTTTGAGGAGAAGCCGCACCCCGTGTAACTCTTGCAGGGGGTTGTCATGCAGCTCCTGCGCGAGGCGCAAACGCTCCGCCTCCCGGCTGTTCATCAGGCGGCGTTGGGCCTCGGCCAACTCGCTTTCCACCTGTTTCTGGGCGGTTATGTCCTCGACCATTTTGATAGTAAATGGTGAAGTGTTCTGCCCCTCCTGGATACGTGATACTGCGACGCGTGCCCAGAGTATCTGACCGTCCTTGCGAATGTAGCGGCTCTCCATGTGATAATGATCGCGCTTCCCCTCGACCAACTCATTGTACGAGTTGATATTCACCCTGAGATCGTCGGGGTGCACAATCGTGGTGAACATTACGCCCCGGATTTCGTCTACACCGTACCCGATCATCCGACTCAGTGCAGGATTGCTGTCCAGGATGCGCCCCTCTAAATCGATGAGCGCGACGCCAATTGCCGCATCCTCGAAGGTCGTGCGAAAGCGGCCCTCGCTCTCCCGCAGGGCCTGCTCCATGCGACAGCGCTCCATCAACAGCGCCCCACGGATCTGTTCCTGTTCTTCCAAGATGATGGCGCGCACCTGCCGCGAAAAGCCCGTCGCCAACTCGCTCAGAAGCGCGACAAGCCGAGGCCGCAGCGCTGCGACCTGATCCACAGTCAAGCCATCCATAAGCTGATGCGCCAGCACGTCCAGCGTCCTGCCGAGGGTCTCGGCTTGGACGTAGTGGAGGTGGGCTAGTCTGAAGCCGACGGCCTGCCCCTCCTCACGCTCGAACGGCTCGGCGAGCCAGAGTGCGAGGATCTGGTCGGTCAACTTGGTGAGATATTCGCGCACCTCTGCTGCGGTGAATGACACGAACCCCGTCGGCGCAACAGCGGCATACCACTGTGCGGCGATCGCGTCACGTCGTTTTCGTAAGAATTGGAGGAGGTGTGCTTGTTCTATGGGGTCCACATGCTTCTACTCTTCAATTAGCTACCGCAGCGCGAAGGTCCGAATCACAACGTGTACTGTGGGCCAGTCTCCATCATGTAGCTTTATGATTAGAACGCCCATTTCAGGAGCATTTCGGCTTGCGCCCCACCCCAGCCAAGATCACAGATCGTTCTGGCTGATCAAGGAACAAATCGTTGGGTTCTTCGGGGTGCCACAATGGCACATAGACGAGCCCAGGGTCAACGAGGTCAAATCCGTCAAAAAACTTTGCGATGCGCGCACGCGTGCGGAACGTGGCCGGAGTCGTAGAACGCGCATAGAGCTTTTCGCTCTGCTCGACCACATCGCGTGGCACATTCTCATCGGTGACATGCGTGATGACGATGTAACTTCCTGGTGCCAGCGCATCGCGCAGGTGATGCACCAGATCATAGGCGTCCTCATCGTCAATGATAAAGTGCAGGAGGGCCACAAGAAGGACTACGATCGGTGCACGAAAGTCGAGCAGCCGCAGCACCTCCGGATGGGTGAGGATGTATCCAGGCAATCGCGCATCGGCCTGGACAACGGTAGCGTTGTGAGTGTCCGTCAAGATGGTCTTACCGTGCGCCACTGCCACCGGGTCGATGTCCACGTAGACAACGTGTGTAGCCGGGTTGGCACGTTGGGCTACTTCGTGGACATTGCCGACCGTCGGGATGCCCGATCCGATGTCCAGGAATTGGCTCAAGCCCTGCGCGACGAGGAACGTGACTGCCCGCCGCAGGAAGGCACGATTCGCTTGCATGACGCGTGCACCGTCAGGGTAGATCTTGAGCGCCTGCTCAGCGGCATTGCGATCAACCTCGAAATTGTGGGCACCACCGAGAAAGTAGTCGTACATGCGCGCCACGCTGGGCTTATCTTGCGGTAGACCGCCGAAATCTTCGGTTGCCATATCCATACGTGCGTTCTCCAAGTCCCGCTATTACTGTAAGTAACATTTACGGCATTCATAGCGAACGTCGTCCATAGCCCTAATCACTACATTATGTCGGTGATATGCCATAGGACTCGTGCTTGGCCTTTACTTAAAGGCGTGTTCCCGTGCTCTTCCTCCAAGCGCGTCACATTTTCGAACATGGCTCGGCCGCGTAGAGGGCCGCATAGTTGATCCCCGTAGCAGCGTGAATCCTGTTGACTAAGAGGGTTCAATAACTTCCGTAGCTATGGATATCTAAGATCCCGTTGACCGCGCCGACGAGATAGCCCAACAAGTCGTACGGCGGCTCTGGTACGTCCCGTAGAACTGGATAACAAAACTGAGATCTGGGGTGCCCTTGCTGCACATTCGTATCCCCGTGATTGGGGTGCGATGATCGACTATACCGGATCGACTTATACCGTGACGGGATTGCTCGCACGACCAGATCTGTCGCGTTTGCCACATTGAATCTCCTCGACGAGCGTCATCACGCACCCCATCACTACAACCAAATCCCCAAGGCTGCACGCAATGTGCAAGCCAGCTGCCGCGACGACAAAGCGGTCATCTAGTGGGGCCAGACGCGCCGCGCGGTCACTGATGAGCCGATCCTTACTCAGGGCAAGAGCCGTTCCGGTGCGACCGTGCGGCACGGCCAAGGCGTGGGCGACAGATGGCGCTATTGGCATCAAACCGCCATTGCCTACCATCACCAGCAGGTTGAGTCCGGCGCCAGCGACCACTATTCGCAAACTGCGGTAGCGCCGGTTCAACCACAAAAATCGTACGGCCAGCAGCAGTGCCAGTGCGGGCAACCAGTGTAGTGCGGTTGGCCCTGGGACTTGGCGTGAGAGGAGTCGCACCCAGAGCAGTTGCAGTCCCAGGCCGGCCATTAGCCAGGGCCATCCTCGAAGTCCGCCCTGATTGGGGCGCTGAGGGCGTGCGAACACGAGCGCCGTGCCGAGCACGGCGAGGATGAGTAGGCTACGCCCCACGGGACACCACGCTAGAACTGAACCGGCAAGACATCGGGGGCTCCGACGATTGCCGCCAACGCAACGAGGGCAAATAGTAAGCTCACGATTCGGTAGCGCAGCGATATGTCCATGCCATGGCATCCTTTCCCGTACGATGTGTCTGTCGTGCCCAACTGGCACGATATAGCCGTACTCTACGCGGGGGTTGTCTGATGGGCGTCTGATGCTATCGCGGGCGGGTATATAGTACCGGCGGCATCCGCACGCCGATCATCACATAGCAGCGCGCACGCGTCATCATGAGCGCCGCCTGTACGCTGATGCGCTGACACCGATTTCTCTCGATGACCCGTTGTGTGTGCTATGCTACGTGGTAATTTGGCCGCTAACCCGTTTGCTATGATGTCGGGCTGCGACGTCGAACTATGTCGCACCACGCGGAGACGCTATATGTCGCTTACCCAGTCTTCCTCCAACCCCGGCCTCGCACCCCTCCTCGCGGCGAAGGGCTACGTTCCCCTGCTGCCCTGTCCGCATGTCCCCCGACCTCGCCTGGTTGCCGCGCTCGTCGCGGCGGTGTGCGCGCATCGCCTGGTCTCGCTCACCGCCGGCCCCCTAACAGGCAAGACGACGCTGCTTGCCGAACTCGCCGACACGGGATCGCTCGGCCGCGTGTTCTGGTATTCCGTCGACGAGGTGGACGACAGCCCTCGCGTGCTTCTGGAAGGGCTCGCGCGCACGGTCGGGAGCGCTGCGGTGCCGGTCGATGAGACGCACACACTCGGCCAGATCATAGGCGCGCTGGACGCCGAAGCGGAGACCGTCGTGTTGATCCTGGACGATGTCCACCGCTCGCCCGCTGCTAGGCCTGTCATCGAGCGTATTCTCCGCTATCTGCCCGCCCACGCGCACTTGGTGCTGGGTGGCCACCCGGAGCATGACCCGCCGTCGGCCCTGTACCGCTGGCTGGAGGATCGTGGCCAGGTCGCGCGCCTTACAGGGGTCGACCTACGCCTGGATGACGAGGAACGCGCGTCCTTCCGCGCGCGCACGCGCCTCGACGGCGGCGCATGGGCCGTCGGTTATCGACAGGGAGGACAACGCGCCATCGTCGACGAATTGCGTGCGGGTGTGCTGCCCGCGCTCGACCCAAGCGTGCGGCTTATCATCGACCTTCTGTGCGTCCTTCCGGTGGCGACGGTGGCCGTGCTTGCCGCCGCCCTCTCCCTCCCCGAGACCGAGGTGGTCCGGCTCATCGTCGGACTGCGCGATGAGACAATCCTGCTCGAGCAGCCCGACATCGCGCACTATCGCTTGAGCGAGGCGGCCAGGCAGGCCGCCCTGACGACGCTAGCCGAGGCGACATTGGGCGCGTTGCGTCGCGATGCCGCGGCCGCGCTCGAAACGCGCGATCCCGCCCTGGCCGCGCACCTCTTCGCCCAGGTCGGCGACGAGGAGCGCGCCGTAGCCACCGCGCGGCGCGTGTCGTGGTGGGAGTGGCAGCGACGACAGTCGCTGGGGATAGCGGTGGCCAATCTGCTCCCGCCTTCAACGCTCTGTCACAGCGGGGCGTTGGCGCTGATCGCCGCTCGTCTCCGTCTCGTTGAGCGGGGGCCGCAGGCCGTTCATGCTTTGGTCCGCGCGATCCACCCCGAGGCGGACCTCGACCAGATCGAGCGCCTGCGCCTACTCGTCCTGTGCTATGCCAGCCGGGGGCGCCCGTGGGGTCTCAGCCGTTGCATTGGCCATCTGGACGCGCTGGTCGCGACGAGGGACCCGCGCCTGACCTCCTTAGAGCGTAGCTACGCCCTTGTTGTTTTGGGCACCGCCCGCAGCTTTGCGGGCGACGATCGTATGGCCGCAGACGCCCTCCGCGTCGGCCTTGATCTCCTGACGCTGGCCGATGGCGATGAGTCGCAGATCGCGCACGTCCGGTTGCTCGCCCGTCGCACCCTAGCCGTGGTGCATCGCCGTCTCGGCCACCTCGCCGAGGCCGAGCGCCTCTATACGGATGCGTGCGAGCAGGCGATGGGCGATGGCCTGCCCTACGTGCAGGTGGAGTTGGCGAACAACCGTGCCGTCCTGCTCCAGCAGCGGGGGGAGCACGCGTGCAGCGCGGATGTCCTGCGCGAGGCGCTCGCTTCTCCCTGGAGCGCCGAGCGCGGCCTGTCCGCCCTACTCAACGCGTCGTTGGCCGACGCGCTCGATGCCCTGGGAGATCGTGCCGCCGCAGCCCGCGCGCTGCGGATAGCACTGGCGGATGTGCAAGAGCGCGATGTCTACGGCCTGGAGGGGCATGTCCATGCGACGCTTGCACTCCTTCTAGCGGAGGGCGGGCATGCCGACGCCGCTCTCGCGGAGATCGCGGCCGGCGCCCCTGCCGAGCACCCGGTGACCTGTCTCGGGCGGGCCGTCTTGTTGGATCCGTCGAGTGCAGCAACGCGCACAGCACTCGAGCGGGCGGTGGACGCCGCCGGGGATGACGCGCCGCTGCGTGCGCGGGCACGGGCACACCTGGCGCGTGTGTGTGCGTTGGGGGGAGACCGGCGGCGGGCGCGCGCTCTTGCGGACACTGTGGTTAATGACCACAGTTATCCCCTGACACCGCGTGAGGCGGCGATCCTGGGACCGCGGACGCGTCGCATCCGGCAGGGGCGTGGGAATACCCTCGTCGCACCGAAGCCGGCGCCCATCACGTTGCGTTTCTTCGGTTTGCCCGCGCTTTACGTCGAGGGACGTCCTCTAGGAACCGCGTGGTGGGCGCGATCCAAGGGGCGCGAACTCCTCTGGTATGCGTTGGCGCACGGGGAAGGCGGCTTCACGCGCGAACAGGCCGGCGCGGATCTGTATCCCGAGATGGACGCCGAGGCCGGCGGCCGCGCGTTGCGGAACGCGCTCCACGAGTTGCGAAAGCTGCTGCGGGCGCACTGTGGGGTCGACCAAGTCCTGGTCGACACGGGTGGTCGCCTGCACCTGACGCCAGAGGAACTCGGCACGTCGTGCGATACAGACATTCGCACGTTGGAGGATTGGCTGGCCCATTTGCGCGTTGGCGAGCCTCACGCGGTAGGTGACCTCCCCGCGCTGCTGACGGGACGTTATCTCGCCGACCTGCACGAAGACTGGACCCGGCCGTTCCGGCACTACTGGGAAGGCGAAGCGGTCCGCGCGCTAGACCTGGCTGCCGCGCACTACGAGCGCACAGGGCGTCCCGTGGAGGCGCTGTCCTGTCTGCGGTGCGAGCTCGATTTCTGCCCCGACGACGCGATCCTGCCCCAGCGTGTGATGGTTCTCTATCACGCCCTCGGAGATCTCGGCGGTCTACGCGCCACCTATCTCTCCCACTGCCGCACCCTGCGCGACGACCTCGACATCGACCCGGACCCGGGTGTCGTTTCCCTGTACAACAAGCTCGCGCGCCCTTGAACTGGCCCCCGTCCCCGGTTTTTCGAGATCTCCCACGAGGTGAGAGTCCTGCTTCGAGAGTGAAAAGCATCAGACGCGGATCAGACCTGGACGCGTTACGATGCTTCTAGCTAAGACAAGGTTCTACGTGGCCCGTTCTTGCTGTATAGTTTGGCGCCCACGACAGGCTCGAACCGTACGGCACCCACGAATCTTGTTCATAGAAGACGGGGATATCACAGAAAGGTATCATGCACAAAGAGCAGGGGCGGGAGCGGCAGGATTGCCAGGTGTTGGTCATCACGGCCGATGAAGGGCGGCGTATACGCGTGCGCCGTCTTCTCGCGCGGGCGGGGTATCGCGTCCAAGTGGCTGTTTCTCAGCGTGAAGCACTGCATAGTCTGGCGCAGGGAAGCATGGGTTGGTGGCAGGAGCCCGACGTGATCTTGGTGGATCAGGAGAGCTTGGGGGCGGCGGCGCAGGTCGTCATCGGGGCGATCCGCAATGCCGAGATCGTAGCGCCGACGGTCGTATTGAGCGCGTTTGGCGCGGCGGACGACGTCATCGCGTGCCTGCGCGCCGGCGCCGTGGACTACATTAGTTTGCCCGCCGAGCCGGGGCAGATCCTAGACGTACTCGGGCGGGTCCTGGCAACCCCAACTGTGACATGAGCATGGGTGGGGTTGAGGCAGAGCGCCAGAGGCATATGAGCGTAACACAGGGGTTCGCGGATCGTCGTCCGACCCGCGGGATGAAGGTATCGTGGCAGACGGCAACGTAAGATCGGTCATGGGCACGCCCCGATGGTAGCAGCTGTTGATGTCGTTCCTTACACCTTCGAAAACCTGAGGAGACTCCTGCTTCAAGGCGATCATATTTCCTCGGCGGTCCTCGATGACAAGCCGCACATCGCCTATTTCCGCACCTATTTCGATAAGCTGGGCCCCTCATCCATCGTCGTGGAGGGCGATTATATAGATCGCGACTACATGGACGATTATGCGAACTATTACGCGCGGTGCTTCGCGGACTATCCCCGCCGCTGCATGCGCCTCCACTTCTTCTGCCATGCGTTCGGTCTGGCGGACTTCCGCGCGCTCCTGTGAACGCTACTCAATTTACGGCCACTTGATACGATAACCCCCGCCATGGTCGTCCTGCTGTCTATCGGCGCTACAACGGCGACAGCGAATTATTTTTTCCAAGCAGCAAGGACTACGGCATGAGCATCGGAAATGGTGCCCCAGCGTGGCCGTCAGTTATCGTATCGAATGGCGGGATTTCGCCTAGCGATCACACGCTCCTTGGGCGGGCGGGTGGCTCCTTGCGGCAGAAGGACTTGCAAGACGGCTACCTGGGCTTTATTGTCGTGAAGCCGCTACCGCGGACCATCATCGGGCGTACCTGTCTCAAAACCTATGATTCGAAGGGTGGGACGCGGCATTTCCCGATCGTTCGCCGCTACCCGGTTCACCTTTTTGGCATTCCACTACGCGTGGAAACGCTGGCGTTTCAGGAGCAGGATCAAGCGGTAGGAGGCTGGTGAAGTAGGAGGCCAGCGAGGTATTGGCTGACGCCAACCCTTTTCCAACCTCCCCTTCCCGAACCGCGCATGCCCGCTTTCCAGGCACGCGGCTCTCCAGATCCTCTCTTGTTCCTTACTCGGGGT
>JAABUZ0100003179.1_pt1 | contig 25013 bp, 17 predicted proteins | sample 5562091 | NCBI WGS metagenome assembly JAABUZ01 (sample SAMN12813069, study PRJNA571459) | rock metagenome | isolation source: Antarctica rocks | place: Antarctica: Victoria Land, Linnaeus Terrace sud | collected 2015-12-21 | reverse complement strand
CGCGGCACGAGGAGAGCGCCGACGAGCCGCGACACGGCGGCGCGCCACCGACCGGCCGGTACCTCGCCCTCCTCGCGCTCGGCGCGATCGGCGTCGTCTACGGCGACATCGGCACGAGCCCGCTCTACGCACTGACCGAATGCTTCCACGGCGAGCACGGCGTCCCCGCGTCGCCCGCGAACGTGCTCGGTGTGCTCTCGCTCGTGTTCTGGGCGCTGACGCTCGTCGTCTCGATCAAGTACCTGATCTTCGTGATGCGTGCGGACAACCACGGCGAGGGGGGCATCCTCGCGCTGACCGCGCTCGCCACGCCGATCCGCCCGACCGGCCGCAGCGAGCGCAAGCTTCTCGTCGCCCTCGGCGTGTTCGGCGCGGCGCTGCTGTACGGCGACGGCATCATCACGCCGGCCATCTCGGTACTGAGTGCGGTCGAGGGGCTCCAGATCGCGACGCCGAAGGCGAAGCCGTTCGTGCTGCCGCTCTCGATCGCGATCATCATCGGACTGTTCCTCTTCCAAAAGGGGGGGACGGCGCGGGTCGGCAAGGTGTTCGGCCCGGTGATGATCGTCTGGTTCGCCGTGATCGCGCTGCTCGGCGGCGTCCAGATCGCGCACGAGCCGAGCGTGCTCGCGGCGATCAATCCGCTGCACGGCGTCCGGTTCTTCGCCGAGCACGGCGTCCGCGGGTTTCTCGTGCTCGGCAGCGTGGTGCTCGTGGTGACCGGCGGCGAGGCGCTCTACGCCGACATGGGGCACTTCGGGCGGAAGCCGATCCGGCTCGCGTGGTTCGCGCTCGTCTACCCCGCGCTGCTCGTCAACTACGCCGGCCAGGGCGCGCTGCTGCTCCGCGACCCGTCGGTCGCCGACCATCCGTTCTTCGGCCTCGCCCCGGGGTGGGCGCTGCTGCCGCTCGTGGTGCTCAGCACGCTCGCGACGGTGATCGCGTCGCAGGCGGTGATCTCGGGCGCGTTCTCGCTCACGCTGCAGGCGATCCAGCTCGGGTTCTCGCCGCGGCTGACGGTGCGGCACACGTCCGAGCACGAGTTCGGGCAGGTGTACGTGCCGGCGGTGAACTGGGCGCTGCTCGTCTCGTGCGTCGCCCTGATCATCGGCTTCCGCTCGTCGAACGCACTCGCGGCGGCGTACGGCATCGCGGTGACGAGCACGATGGCGATCACGTCGGTGATCTTCTACACGGTGGCGCGCGAGCGGTGGGGCTGGCCGACGTGGGCCGTCGTGCCGCTCGTCGCGGTGTTTCTCATCATCGACGGCGCGTTCCTCGGCGCGAACCTCGTGAAGGTCCTCGAGGGCGGGTGGCTGCCGCTCGGCGTCGCGGCGGCGGTGTTCACCGTCCTCTCGACGTGGAAGACGGGGCGGCGACTGGTCTTCGCGCGGACGGAGGCGGTGGCGGACACGGTGTCGCACGTGATCGACCGCGTGCGCGCGGGCGACGTGACGCGCGTGCCCGGGACGGCGGTGTTCCTCAGCGGGACGCCGTCGGGCGCGCCGATCTCGCTCATGCAGAACATGCGGCACAACAAGGTCGCGCACGAGCACACCGTCCTCGCCACGGTCAAGACGCTGCAGGTGCCGTGCGTCGCCGGCGCGCAGCGGATCGCGATCCACGCGTTAGGCGAGGGATTCTACCAGGCCGAGGTGCGTTTCGGCTTCATGGAGGACCCGAACCTCGCGCGGGCGCTCGAGAGCGACGCCGTCCGGAACACGATCGCCCACCAGGCGCCGGAGCTGATCGTCGCGCCCGGCCAGACGACATACTTCGTGAACCGTGACCGCGTCCGGCCGACCAAGGCGGAGGGGATGGTGCTCTGGCGCGAGCACCTGTTCGCGGGGCTGGCGCGCGTCGCCGCGGCGACGCCGGACTACTTCCGGCTGCCCCCGGAGCGCAGCGTGGAGATCGGCAACGTGGTGGAGATTTGAGCGCGCGGCGACCGGGGTGCCGCCGCGCGCGCACGGCCTAACGCGACGCGCGCGTCCCGCCCGTGCCGAGCTTCGTCTCCCCCGCCCCGGCGCCCGTGTGGCGCGCGGCGTTCGCGGCGGTCGCACTCGTGAGCGCCGTGCCGCTGGCCGCGCTCGGCGTGCTCGCGTGGGACGCGCGGCTCGTCCGCCGGTGGGCGCCGCACGCCGCGGCGGTCGCCGCGGGCGCACTGCTCGGGGGGGCGCTGTTCCAACTGTTGCCCGAGGCGTACGCGCGCAACCCGGACCGGGCGACGGTTCCGTTCGTGGTCGCGGCGGGGGTCGCCGCGTTCTTCGCGCTCGAGTGGCTGCTGCACGGGACGCACGCCCACCACGAATCCGCGCACGCGCCGGGCGGGGTGGCGGGACGTGGACGCGCCCTCGTGCGGCTCGCGGTCACGGGCGACGCGGTCCACAACCTCGTCGACGGGGCGCTCGTCGCGGCGACGTTCCTCGCCGACGTGCGCGCCGGGGTGCTGACGACGGCGGCGGTGGCGCTGCACGAGGTGCCGCGCGAGTTCGGGACGTTCGGCGCGATCGTGCACGGGGGGGTGCCGGCGCGCCGGGCGCTCGCCTACAACGCGGCGACCGCGGTGGCGGCGGCGGTGGGGGCCTCGATCACGTTGACGTTCGGGGAGCGGGCGGCGGCGTTGGCGCCGGTGGTGTTGCCGTTTGCGGCGGGGAATTTTTTGTACCTGGCGGGGGCGTTGTGGCGGTCGCTCGCGCGGGAGGGGACGGTGGAGGGATGGGTGCGGCGGATCGGGCTCGTGCTCGTTGGGTTGCTCGCGACGGGGCTGCCGGCGTTGGTGTGATTCGGCGGGGGAGGTGGGAGACCCGATGCTGCAGTCTTGGGTGGGGCGACGGGCGGGCGGGACGTCGCAGTTCGTGTACGTCGCCCGGCGTAGCGGGTAGGGCGTTGGGGCGTTACGGCCAGGGCGACCCCGGGGCGGGCGGGGCGACAGCCACGACGCGGGACGAGCGGGGGCGGCGCGGGGCGGGCGCGGCTCCTCGCCGTTTTCGTGTCGCCGTGGCCGTGACGCCCTCCCCGGGTTGCCTCACCCGCGGACGGCCCATCTCGCCGTTCCCGCTACGCACGGCGAGTACACGACCTACGGCGTCCCGCCCCGCCCGTCGCCCCACCCGAGACTGCAGCATCGGGTCTCCCGCCTTCCGCGCTCACCATGCCGCTGGTACGGATCGCGCATTCGCGCCGATGACCTTCTCCCCTTACTCCCCGCCCATGCCCGCGCGCATCGAGGACTACGCCCTGATCGGCGACTGCGAGACCGCCGCCCTCGTCTCGCGCGACGGCTCCGTCGACTGGCTCTGCATCCCGCGGTTCGACTCGCCCGCGTGCTTCGCGGCCATCCTCGGCGGGCCGGAGCACGGGCGGTGGAGCCTCGCGCCCGCGGACCCGTCGGCGCGCGCGACGCGGCGCTACCGGCCCGACACAATGATCCTCGAGACCGAGTGGGAGACGGCGGGAGGCGCGGTGACCGTCATCGATTTCATGCCAGTCCGCGACGAAAAACCCGACCTCGTGCGGATCGTCGTCGGGCGGCGCGGGCGCGTGACGATGCGGACCGAGTTCGTCGTCCGGTTCGCGTACGGCGCGGCGGTACCGTGGGTGACGCGGCTCGATCACGACTCCGCGGCCGACCGCGACGCGGCGCAGGCCGACCAGCCGCAGCCGGCGACGGCGCTGCGCGCGATCGCCGGGCCGGACATGCTCGTGCTGCGGACGCCGGTCGACGTCCGGGGCGAGGATCTCAAGACGGTCGGTGAGTTCGATGTCGGCGAAGGCGAGACCGTGCCGTTCACCGTGAGCTACGCCGCGTCGCACGAGGCCCCGCCCGCGGCGACGGACCCGCAGACCTCGCTCGCCAAGACGGAGGCGTTTTGGCGCGAGTGGGCGGGCCGCTGCAAGTACGCGGGCCCGTACCGCGAGGCCGTGGTGCGGTCGCTGCTCACGCTCAAGGCGCTGACCTACGCGCCGACGGGCGGGATCGTCGCGGCGCCGACGACGTCGCTGCCCGAGCAGATCGGCGGCCCGCGCAACTGGGACTACCGCTTCTGCTGGCTGCGCGACGCGACCCTCACCCTCTCGGCGCTCATGGACGCGGGGTACGCCGAGGAGGCGGGCGCGTGGCGCGACTGGCTGCTGCGCGCGGTCGCGGGGAGCCCCGCGCAGGTGCAGATCATGTACGGGCTCCGCGGCGAGCGGCACCTCGTCGAGTGGGAGGTGCCGTGGCTGCCGGGGTACGAGCAGTCGGCGCCCGTGCGGGTCGGCAACGCCGCGCACGGTCAGCTGCAACTCGACGTGTTCGGCGAGGTGATCGACGCGCTCGCGGCCGCGCGCGCGGGCGGCTTCGGGGAGAGTCCCGACGCGTGGAGCCTCGCCCGCGCGCTCGCGTCGCACCTGGAGACGATCTGGGCGGAGCCGGACGAAGGGTTGTGGGAGGTGCGCGGCGAGCGGCAGCACTTCACGCACTCCAAGGTGATGGCGTGGGTCGCCTTCGACCGCATGGTGCGCGGGGTCGAGCGGTACGGGCTGGAGGGCCCCGTCGACCGCTGGCGCGCGGCGCGGCAGGCGATCCACGACGAGGTGTGCGCGCGCGCCTTCGACCCGTCCTTCGGACCGTTAGGCAGCTTCGTCCAGGCCTACGGCTCGAAGCAGCTCGACGCGAGCACGCTCGTCATCCCGCTCGTCGGGTTCCTCCCGCCGAGCGACCCGCGGGTGCTCGGGACGGTCGCGGCGGTCGACCAGCGGCTGATGGCGGGCGGCTTCGTCCGCCGGTACGACACGGCCCGGACCGACGACGGACTCCCAGGGGGCGAGGGGGCGTTCCTCGCGTGCAGCTTCTGGCTGGCGCAGAACTACGTGCTGCAGGGGCGCGGGCAGGACGCGCGGGCGCTGTTCGACCGCCTGCTCGCGGTGCGGAACGATGTCGGGCTGCTGAGCGAGGAGTACGATTTCGGCGCGAACCGACTCGTCGGAAACTTCCCGCAGGCGTTCTCGCACCTCGGGCTCGTCGGCACGGCGTACGCGCTCGCGAACGCGACGGAAGTGGCCGAGGGCGCGGCGGACGGCAGCGATCCTTCGGCAGCGGCGGGCGCGCGTGCGGCGACGACGCCGGGCGCGGCGGCCGCGTGACGGCCGCGCGGCGACCCGCGGTCAGTACCGCACGTTGAGCCGGAGGCCGAAGACCGTCGCCGGCCCGCGGTCGCGGTTGTAGCCGGGATTGACGACGCGCTGCACGTCCGGGCTCGCCTCGACGTACGCGCCGATCTGCGCGCGGTAATACACCTCCGCGATCTCCTCCGGCCCGTAGCGGAGCCGGCCGTCGCCTAACAGGAACCCGGAGCCGCCCGCGGCGAGGTAGTCGCGGTGGTCGGCCGAGAGCCCGTGGCGCACGAGGCCGACCCCGATGCGGTCGGCCGCGCGGCGCCACCGGGCGCCGGTCAGCTGCAGGCCGCCGCTCAGGTGTTGCTCGACTTCGGTGAACGCGAAGCTCTCGACGTCGCCGTCGCAGCCGCCCGCGCGGAAGAACAGGCCGGTCTCGCCGCCGTCGGCGAGCGGCTGCTCGACGTTCACGCCCCAGCCGCGCTTGCGGCGACCCGGCGCGTCGGTCGCGACGACGTCCGGCGTCGTGCCGCTCGCGGCCGCGTCGGCGATCGCCCGCCGGTACAGCCCCATGCGCGCGCGGTTCAGGTACCCGAGCAGGCGCACCGTCGGCGTGCGGTCGCCGAAGCCGAGCGCGGAGGGGATGACGGTCAGCTCGGCCTGCGTGCCCTGCGCGCGCCCGAGGTCCGCGTCGAACACGTTGCCGTTGGCACGGCGCGGCATCTGAAAGCTGCCGACGCGAACGACCGTCCCCGGGCGGATCCAGGCGAGCGCGACGCCGTTCGTGTACCCCCGCGTGTCGGCCGCGAAGTCCCACGTCGTGTTCTGGAACAGCGCCCAGTTCATGAACTGCAGGCGGGTGGTGTTCGCGTAGCGGTTGAGGTCGAACAGGTCCGACGCGGCGAGCTTGCCCGCGGTGATCTCGAGCCGGTGCGACGCCGCGACGAGCGGGACCTCGTCCTGCCCGCGGGGGAGCGTGTCGCGCCCCGCCCCGCCTAACGGGAGCGTGTAGCGCAGGAACGCGCGCGCGACGTACGGCCCCGCCCCGAGGTCGACGGTGCCCTGCCGGATCACGTCGCCGTTCGTGATGCCGGCGAGCCCGGTCGCCTTGTTCACCCCCGAGCCGCGGATCATCTCGACGTCGAGGTAGCCGGCGACGCGCGGCGAGACGGCGACGCCGGCGTAGAGGCCGTACGCGTCGCTCGTCTTCGTCTCCGCGTTCGGGCCGAGGCTGTTCGCGGCCGCGTAGGGGCTCGACACGCGGTCGAGGTGCTGCGTGATGACGTTGATCTGCGTGCCGAGCAGGTACGGCGTCCAGCGGGCGGAGCCCGATGTCGCGGGGCGGTTGCCGGAGGCAGTGTCGGGCGGCGGGGCGGTCTGCCCGCCGGCGCCGGCGGGCGCACACAGCGCCGTCAAGGCTGCGGCGAGGACGATCGAGGCACGAAGGCGCGCGCGGACGTGAGAACCGCGATGGACAAGGCAGCGCATGCTCAGACGACGAACATCCCGACCGCCGCCCCGAACATCGCGACGGTCGTCACCCCGACCACCACGCGTCCGAGCCACGAACTCGGCTGCCCGTGCATCAACTCGCGGTCGCTCGCCGCGACGAGGATGCCCGTGAGCAGGAACGGCGCGAGCAGCCCGTTCAGCACCGCCGACCAGTACAGCGCGGCGACGACGTTCACGTTCGCGAAGTCCATCGCCACCCCGGCGAGGAGCGAGAGCAGGATCACGGCGTAGAACGCGGGCGCGCCGCGGAAGTGTTCGTCCATCCCTTCGCGCCACCCGAACAGCTCGGCGAAGGCGTACGCGGCCGAGCCGGCGAGCGTGGGGATCGCGAGTGCGCCCGTGCCGATCAGCCCGAGCGTGTAGAGGAGCGTCGCCCACCGCCCCGCGAGCGGCCGGAGCGCGTCGGCCACTTGACGACTCGTGTCGACGTGGGTGATGCCCGCGCGGTGCAGCGTGAGCGCGGTCGTGAGGATGATGAAGAACATCGCGACGTTCGAGAAGAACGTGCCCACGCCGACGTCGATCTTGCGCCGAACGATCGCGTCCGCGCTCGCGCCGATGCGCGAGACGAGCGAGTGCCGCCCGAGCGCCTTCTCCTCCTCGACTTCCTGCGACGCCTGCCAGAAAAACAGGTACGGCGAGATCGTCGTGCCGAGGATCGCGACGAGGGTGGCCCAGCCGTCGGAGGTGCGCGGGATCATGGGGCGCACGGCGTCGGTGAGCACCGCGCCCCAGGCGGGGCGCAGGTCGACGGCCGCGAGCACGTACGCGAACAGCACGAGCGCGAGCCACTTGAGCGTGTTCGCGACGACGGCGTAGCGAAGCCGGACGGTCGCCCACCCGATGCCGATCGCGAACACGATCACCCAGAGGTGCGAGTTGACGCCGGTCAGCAGCTCCGCCGCGTCGGCCATGCCGGCCAGGTCGGCGCCGACGTTGAGCGTGTTGGCGGCGAGGAGGGCGAAGCAGGCCACGGCGAGCACCGGGCGGGGGAACTTCTTCTGGAGCGCCGCCGTGAGGCCGCGTCCGGTGACCATGCCGATCCGCGCACACATCGTCTGCACCGCGGCCATGAGCGGCCAGGTCACGACGGCGATCCAGAGGAACGCCGTGCCGAACTGCGCGCCGGCCACGGAGTACGTCGCGATCCCGGACGGGTCGTCGTCGGCCGCGCCGGTGATGACGCCGGGGCCGAGTGCGTGCCAGAAACGACCGAGTGGGGTGCGGTGCGGCTCGGGCGGGCGCGGGTGGTCGCGGCGCTCGATCAGGCCGTCGCCGCCGGCGCCGTGCTCGGGCGCGAGCGGCGCGGCCGGTGCGGCGAGGGCCGCGGTGTCGGACGCGTTCATCGAGGGTCCTCCGGCGCGGCGGCGCGGCGGACCTCGCCGCTCAGTGCCGCGGGTGGCTGCGAGCGCCCGCACGTCGGGGTGCGGGCGTCCGAGGTGGTCGAGGGTCGGCGGCGTTCATCGAAAAGCCGAGTGAAGGGGGTGAGGGCGGCGTGCCCGCGTTCCCGCGCGGCATCCTAGCCCGTCGCGCGGCTCGGTCAACCCGTGCGTCGAGGGGCACGGGTGGCCGCTCCGGCGCTTTGTGCGATCTTTGCCGCGGCGAACTCGTGCGCGCGCGTGCCGCGCCACGACTGTCCAATCCCGTCGCGCTCCGCCGTCTCTCTCGTCGCTTCGATGCCAGCCGTCGCCCCGGTCGACCAAGCCCCCGAACTGCTCTACCTCGTCCACCGCGACCCGGCGGAGTTGGCGGCCGCGTGCAACGCGATGCGCCCGGCCGACGTGGCCGAGTCGCTGCGCGGACTGCCGCCCGACGCCGGGGCCAAGGTGCTGGCCGCGCTGCCGTTCGACCTCGCGGTGCAGACGTTGGACGAGCCCGAGTTGGCCGATCAACGCCACGACCTCGTGCGGCGCATGGACCCGGACGCGGCGGCGGCGCTCGTCGACGCGCTGAGCGCCGACCAGCAGGCGGACCTGTTCCGCGAGATGTCGGACGCCGACCGCGCCCGGCTCCTGCCGCGCGTCGACGCGCCGACCCGCGCGGCCGTCGAGCTGCTGCTCCGGTACGCGCCCGACACGGCGGGCGGGATCATGACCACCGAGTTCGTCGCGCTGCCGAACACCCTCACCGCGGGCGCGGCGCTCGACGAGATCGCGCGCGTCGCGCGCGGCAAGGAGACCGTCTACGTCGCGTACGTGACCGACGCCGCGCCCGGCGCGGACCCGGCCCACGGCCGGCTCGTGCGCGCGGTCTCGCTCCGCGACCTGCTCGTCGCGCCGCGCGAGCAGCCGGTGGCCGAGGTCGGGATCCCGCGCCCGCCCATCACCGTCCGCGCCGACACGCCGCGCGCGGCGGTCGCGCGCGCGGTCAGCAAGTACAACCTGCTCGCGGTGCCGGTGGTCGACGACGCCGCCCGCGTGCTCGGCATCGTCACGGTCGACGACGTGATCGACGCGATCGTCCGCGAGCAGACGGAGGACATCCAGAAGCTCGGCGGCGTGGAGGCGCTCGACGTGCCCTACACGCGCATCGGATTCTGGGCGATGATCCGGAAGCGCGGCGGGTGGTTGTGCGCGCTCTTCCTGTCCGAGATGCTCACCGCGACCGCGATGCAGCGCTTCGAGGGGACGATCGAGAAGGCGGTGGTGCTCTCGATGTTCATCCCACTCGTGATGAGCTCGGGGGGCAACTCGGGGTCGCAGGCGACGTCGCTCATCATCCGCGCGCTCGCGCTCCGCGAGCTGAAGCTCGGCGACTGGTGGCGCACGGCGCGGCGCGAGTTGCCTACGGGTCTCGTGTTAGGCACTATCCTCGGCGTGATCGGCTTCGCGCGCATCGAGCTGTGGCAGTACCTCGGGCTGTACAACTACGGCGTGCACCACCTGCTCGTCGCGCTCACCGTCGGGCTCGCGCTCGTCGGGATCGTCGCGTTCGGGTCCCTCGCCGGGAGCATGCTCCCGTTCCTCCTCAAGCGGCTCGGCTTCGACCCGGCGAGCGCGTCGGCGCCGTTCGTCGCGACGCTCGTCGACGTCACCGGGCTGATCATCTATTTCTCGGTGGCCGTCCTGGTGCTCCGCGGCACGCTGCTGTAACGACGGCAGCGGCCGACGCGTCCGGACTGGCGGCACGTCGCGCCCCGGGCGATGCTTCGGGGCGTCCCTTCCCGAACGTCGTTCGCCAGGAGCATTCCATGGCCACCGCCGCCCTGCCTGTGCGCCCGGCCCCGCGCACGGCCGCCGCCACGCCCGACCCGTACGCGCACAAGTGGATCATCGCGATCGGCGTCGTGCTCGCGGCCGTGATGGAGCTGATCGACACCTCGATCATCAACGTCGCGCTCACGCAGATGAGCGCGAACCTCGGCGCGACGCTCGACGAGATCGCCTGGGTGTCGACAGGCTACATCGTCGCCGCCGTGATCGTGTTGCCGATGACCGGGTGGCTCTCGACGTTCTTTGGGCGCACGCGCTATCTCGTCGGGTCGATCATCCTCTTCACGATCGCGTCCTGGCTGTGCGGCCAGTCGACGTCGCTCGCCGAGTTGGTGATCTGGCGCGTCGTTCAGGGGATCGGCGGCGGCGCGCTCATCGCGACCTCGCAGGCCATCCTCTTCGAGAGCTTCCCGAAGTCGCAGCAGACGCTCGCGGCCGCGCTCTTCGGGATCGGGATGATGGTCGGCCCCGCGATCGGCCCCACGCTCGGCGGGATCATCGTCGACCGCTACACGTGGCCGTGGATCTTCTACATCAACCTGCCCGTCGGCCTGCTCGCGGCCTTCATGGTCTACACGTACACGAGCGACCCGCCGACGCAGCAGCGCGCGACGACGCTCGACGTGCCCGGGATCGCGCTCATCATGCTCGGCATCGGCTCGCTGCAATTCGTGCTCGAACGCGGCGAACACTACGACTGGTTCGACTCGCCGCTCATCGTCTGGCTCTCGGCCATCTCCGCCGTGTCGATCGCCGCGCTGATCTGGTGGGAGCTGCACACCGAGCAGCCGGTGCTCAACCTGCGCGTGCTCAAGGACCGCTCGCTCGCGGCGGGCTCAGCGTTCGCGGTGATCCTCGGGATCGCGCTCTACGGCAGCATCTTCGCGCTCCCGATCTTCATCCAGCAGCTCCTCGGCTACGACGCCGAGACGGCGGGGTGGACGCTCTTCCCCGGCGCGCTCGGCTCCGCGGTGTCGATGATCTTCATCGCGCGCGTCGGCCCGAAGCTGCCCGACATGCGCTGGCTCATCGCGCTCGGCGCGCTCATGGTCTCCGGCTCGATGTACTTCCACGGCCAGTTCACGCTCGACAGCGGCCGGCGGGAGATGCTCTGGCCGGTGGTGTTCCGCGGCATGGGGACGGGGTTCATGTTCGTGCCGCTCACGACGAGTGCGATCGCCAACCTGAAGGGCCGCGCCCTGGCCGACGGCAGCGCGATCTTTAACCTCACGCGCCAGCTCGGCGGGTCGATCGGGATCGCGGTCCTCGCGACGAAGCTCACGCAGCGCGCGCAGCAGCACCGCGCGGCGCTCGTCGAGCACGCCGGCGCGTACGACGCGACCACGCTCGACCGGCTGCAGGTGATGACGCACGGGTTCATGGCCCGCGGGGTCGACGGGCTGACGGCGTCGCACAAGGCGCTCGCCGCGCTCGACTACACGGTGCAGCGCCAGGCGACGTTGCTGGCGTTCAGCGACGTCTTCCACCTCGTGATGATCCTCATGCTGTGCGCGCTCCCGCTGATCATGATCCTGCGACGCCCGACCCGCGGCGGCCCCCTCCACATGGGCGAGTGACGGGCCGCACGCGATTCGCCTGGTCGTAGGGGCCACGGATCGCGCGGGTGTCGGGACGGTGGTACGCCGCCTGCCCTCGCGTGGGGCTCGTCCCCTACCCGGAGCAACTCATGACAGACACGACAGCGATCCGCGAGCACATGGAAGTGGTCGGCAACGACGGCGGGCACGTCGGCACCGTCGACCACGTGAACGGCGACGAGATCAAGCTCACGCGCACGGACTACGCAGCAGGTGGCCAGCACCACCTCGTCCCGACGAGCCTCGTCGCGAGCGTCGACGAGCAGGTTCATCTCTCACAACCTGCCGAGCAGGTGCGCGGCTCGTGGCACGCGGCCTGAGCGCGCGGCGGGCGCGGCGGGAACGGGGCGCGTGATCGCGTTGGCGTTGCTGGGCGCGGTCGTCGGCGCGCCCGCAACGCACGGCGCGCCGGCGCGCGCGACGCCGGGCGACTCGCTCGTCGGCTGCTGGACGCTGGACCGCGCCGCGAGCGGTGACGTGCGTCGCGCCATCGACACGGCAACGGCGCGCATGAACTTCGTGATCCGGCCGATCGCGCGCTTGCGGTTGCGGAGCGCGAACGAGCTGCACGAGCACCTCTCGATCACGGTCACGCCGGCCGAGGTCGCCACGCAGGTCGACCGGGCCGCGCCGATCGCGAGCCCGGCCGACGGGCGGCCGATCACGTGGACGCGCGAGAACGGGGACGTCTTCCAACTGCACACCGTGCTCGCCGGCCAGCGGCTGGTGCAGACGTTCGTCGGGCGTGACGCGAGCCGGCGCGAGAACGTGTTCACGCCCGCGCCCGACGGCCGGACGCTCGACGTCGCCGTCACGGTGTCGCACCCGCGGCTGCCCCGGCCCGTCGTCTACACGCTCGTCTACCGGCGCGACGAGGCCGGCGTAGCGCGTTAGGCCGTTAGGCGGCCGGCGGTCGCCCGCGCCTCACGGCGTCCCGCGCGGCGCGCCGGCACCGCGCACGGCCCCAGCGGCGGCGGCCGGCGCCGGCGCGTCGACGTCGCGCGCGAGCGCGTAGTAGTTCTCGTCGACGTGGAGCGCGGGGCGCGACGTCGTGTCCGACGCGACCGACTCCGCGCCCCGCGGCAGCCGCATCGACTGCCAGTCGGCCCGCGGCCGGAGCGTCGTCGTGACCCCGCCCGGGAGCGCGACGCGCACGGGCATCGCGAACCCGGGCACCACGTCCGCCCAGTGGAAGGCGAGCGAATCGCGATCGACGAACCGGTACTCGAGCGTGGGGACGCGCGTCGTCGTCAGGTACTGCGCGAACACGGGCGCGAGGTCGAGGCCGAGCTGCGCGCTCATGTACTGTTCGACCTGTGCGCCGGTCACGACCTGGTGCCGGAAGCGCTGCTGCAGGCCGCGGAGCGACGCGCGCCAGCGCGCGTCGTCGCCGACGAGATGCCGGATCGTGTGCAGCATGTTCGCGCCCTTGAAGTACATGTCGCTCGACCCCTCCGCGTTGACGCCGTACGGGCCCACGATCGGGCGGTCGTTGAGGATGCGGGCGCGCGTGCCGATCACGTAGCGCGCGCCCGCGGCCTGCCCGTCGCGGCACTCGACGTAGAGCGCTTCGGCGTAGCTCGTGAACCCTTCGTGCACCCACATGTCGGCGATGTCGCGCGAGGTCAGGCTGTTGCCCCACCACTCGTGCCCGCTCTCGTGCACGATGATGAAGTCCCAGCCGAGCCCGAGCCCCGTGCGCGAGAGGTCGCGGCCGAGGTAGCCGTTCTGGTAACGGTTGCCGTAGGCGACGGCGCTCTGGTGCTCCATGCCGAGGTGGGGGGTCTCGACGAGCTTGTAGCCGTCGGCGTACCACGGGTACGGGCCGAACCAGTGCTCGAAGCAGGCGAGCATCGGCTTCACCTGGCGGAACTGGACGCGCGCGGTGTCGAGGTGGTAGGCGAGCGGCCAGAAGTCGAGCGTGAGGCGACCGCCCTCGCCGTCGTAGCGGTCGGCGAAGTGGGCGTAGCGCCCGGCGTTCGCGGTGACGTCGTAGTTGTTGATCGGGCTCGTCACCGCCCAGGTGTAGGTGGTCGTGCCGTCGCCGTTCGGCACCGCGGAGCGCAGGCGCCCGTTGGAGACGTCCTGCATCGAGTCGGGCACGGTGACGGCGATCGTCTGGCCCTCGTCGGGCTCGTCGGCCTGGGTGTCCTTGACGGGCCACCACGCGCTGGCGCCGAGGCCCTGGACGGCGGTGGCGACCCAGGGGTGGCCGAGGGAGTCCGCGGTCCAGACCACGCCGCCGTCCCACGGGGCGTGCTTCGCGACGCGCGGGCGGCCGTGGTAGTACGCGGCGACGGCGCGGCGTGCGCCTAACGGTTGGGCCGGCGGCGGCGTGACGAAGTAGGCGTCCCCGTCGCGGCGGACGGCGAGGGCCCGCGCGCGCCGGGTGCCGTCGCCCGGAAGCACGCTGTCGAGGACGAGGGGGGCCTGCAGGTCGAGTTGCAGTTCGCCGCGGGTCGTCCGCGCGCCGGCCGCCGTGCGCGGGGGGGCGACGACGCGGTACGTGACGACGTTCCGGCCGGTGATGCTGCTGTCGGCGGGGGAGAAGCGGACGCGCAGGTCGTACCGGCGGACGTCCCACCACGCGCGCGCCGGGCCGACGGTGCCGCGGAGGGTGTCGGCGCGGGTGAAGCGGGGGGTGCTGTCGCGCGCGGATTGCGCGCGCGCGGCGACGGGGAGGGCGAGCAGGAGAAGCGGACGGAGGCGCATGGGGTCTAAACAAGCACGGCGGCCAGGCGGAGGGCGGGACGGTGCGCGGGAGGGGCGCCGTCCCGCCCTCGCAGCCTCACCCGCGCCGATCCCGCTCTCGGATCCTCTCCTCCGCCACCCTCCAGTCCACCGCGGGCGCGACGTCCTCGTCCGCGAGCCCGAGCAGCTCCTCCGCCCGCGCGACCACCGGCCCGCCTAACGCGACCGGCAGCGCCCGCCCGAACGCCAGTTCCGCCCGACGACAGAGCCGCTCCTCCCGCGGCAGCTCCTCCGCCCACCGCTCCTCCGCCCGCCGCCACCCGAAGTACTCGCCCGCCGCGTGCACGCGCGCGTGCACCCCTTCGTGCACGATCGACGACGCGACCGGCGCCGCGGTGATGTCGCGCCGCGCGAGGAACGTCAGCTCCGTGATCACCGCCCGCTCGGCCGGCAGGAACGCGCCGCGGCACGCGAAGCGCACGACGCGGATCTCGCGCGCGTCGCGGCGCAGGTGGGCGAGTCGCCAGGGCTGGTACTGCTCGACGAGCGCGAGCGCCTCGTCGAGTCGTTCGAGGACTGCCGGCGTGGAGACGTCCGGACGCGTGTTCTCGACCACCACGCGCAGCCCGCGCACCGCGTGCGCCTCGCGAGGGACCGCGGGTGCGCCGCCGAGCCGGCCGGTCACGGTGCGGAACAGGTCGCCGAAGGCCACGGCCGTCTTCCTCAGCCGCTCGCCAGGGCGAGCGCCTCGAGCAGTCCGCCGTCGTCCACGTCGCCGACCGTGCGCGCCGCGGCGGCGATCGCCTCGGGCTCCGCGTTGCCCATCGCGACGCCGAAGCCGACGGCGCGCAGCGCGGCCACGTCGTTCGCGCCGTCGCCGACCATCATCACGCGCGCCATCGGGAGGCCGTACGCGTCGGCGACCGCGCGCACCGCGGCGGCCTTGTCGATCCCGGCCGCGGTGATGTTCACGAACATCGAGTCCGCCATCGCCGGCGACGCCGCCGGCGCGAGGACGAATCCGGGGAGCGGCTCGGCGGCGACCGCGTCGGTCTCTTCGATCGGAATCACCCACTGCGCGCGCACGGGCGGCCCGCCGAGCGCGGCGCCTAACGCGTCGAGCGGGTGCGGATCGTAGGGCACGCCGAGCAGCGCCGCGTGCCGGCGCCCGCGGTCGCCGGGGACGCCCGGCGCGAGTTCGACGGCGTACGCCTCGTCGCGGTACAGCTCGAGGATGCGCCCCGACCCCGCGGCCCGCGCCGCCTTGGTGCGTTCGACGAGCAGATCGAACGCCCCCGCCGGGAGCGGCCGCGAGCGCGACGTGCCGTCGGGGAGCCGCACGACGCTCGCGCCGTTCTGGAAAATGTGCCAGCCGTCCGGGTCCAACCGCTCGGCGAACCCGCGCGTCTTTCCGAACGCCGGCCGCCCCGAGCAGATCGCGAGGCGGATCCCCTGCGAGCGCAGGCGCGCCGCGGCCGGCCACACCGACGGGAGCACGGTACCGGAGCTGCCGACGAGCGTGCCGTCGACGTCGATGCAGACCAGGGCGATGCCGGAACTCATCGCGCCTAGTCTAGCGCGTCCGGTCAGAACGCGAAGCCGACCCCGCCGAGGAACTCGAAGTTGTTCGCCGTGTGGAGCGCGGTCGTGACCGTCCACTGGTTGAAGACGATCGCGTCGCGCGCGTCCACCCGCAGGTCGACGCGCCGGGCGAGCGCGGCGCGCAGGCCGACGCCCGGCGAGAGTGCCGCGCGCGTCTCCCGGATGCCGAACCGCGGGAACGTGGAGTACGCGCCCCCGCCGGGGGCGGAGACGATCACCTCGGGCCCGAGGACGGGGCGGCGGTACGCGTACGCGGCCGCCCCGACCGACAGCAGCGGGTCGAGCATCCCGCCTAACGGCTTGGGCAGTGCCGCGACGTCGAGCTGCGCGCCGTAGTGCGTGACGCGGTACCCGTCCGTCGGCACGGTCGTTTGCGCGAAGAGCGAGACGCCCGAGCGCGCGCGCGCGCCCCGGCCCGCGCCCCGCTCGTCCCCGAAGCGGACGCGCACGCCGACGCCCCGGAGGCTCTTGTACCGTCCGCCGCCGGTCGTCCCGACGCCGGCGTCGTCGAACAGCGTGTACGCGACATACGGTGGGACGGGCGGTCGCACGTGCCGCAGGGCGCGCGCTCGCTTCGAGACCATCGTACGCCGCCGACGCGGCCGCCGCATGAGAGGCGTCACGCTCACGCCGTGGACACGGTTCGCACCGACGATCCGTCGGTCCGCTCAGGAGGGCAGCGGTCGCGCCCCCGTTCCGTTTCATACCAGGCCCACCCCGCACCGCCGCCGAGCGCTACGGCGACGGCGCCGTGTTCCTTCTTCTCCGGCGCGGCCGTCTCGTTCCGCGAGCTCGACGCGGCGGTCGACCGCTTCGCCGCGGCGCTCCAGACGTTAGGCGTGCGCAAGGGCGACCGCGTCGCCCTCATGCTCCCCAACTGCCCGCAGTTCGGCGTGGCCTTCTACGGCGCGCTCCGCGCCGGCGCGACGGTCCTCGGCCTGAACCCGCTCTACACCGCGCACGAGCTCGGCCACGTGCTGCGCGACTCGGGCGCGGAGACCTTCGTCGTGCTCGCCCCGATGCTCCGCGTGTTCGACGCGCTCGGCGGCGACACCCCGGTCCGACGCGTGGTCGTCACGGGCCTCGACGACGCCATGCCCGCACCCGTCGCGGCGGGCTACGTCGCGAAGGCGCGCGCGGAGGGGACCCACGCGGAGGTGCCCGAGCGCGAGGGGGTGTACCGCTATGCCCGGCTGCTCGCCGACGCCCGCGGCGCACCGACGCCGGTCGAGGTCGACGTCCGCCGCGACACCGCCGTGGTCGCCGCTCTCGCCCCCGCGCACGAGGTCGTCCAGGCCAGCCACTCGCGGTCCCCGGAGCGGGTCGACATCACCGACGCCGACAGCATCCGCGCGCTGTTCGATCGCGTCGGCCCGGTCGACGCGGTCGTGAGCACGAGCGGCAACGCGCGGTGCAAGCCCCTCGCCCAGCTCACGGACGACGACTTCGCGTACTGCCTTCGCGACGAGCTGATGGGCCAGGTCGACCTCGCCCGGATCGCGCTCGCGGACGGCCGGGTGCGCGACGGCGGGTCGGTGACGCTGACGAGCGGCACACTCGCCCAGCACCCGATGCCGGGGAGCGCGGCGATCAGCCTCGTGAACGCCGCGCTCGAAGGGTTCGGCCGCGCGGCGGCGCTCGAGGCGCCGCGCGGCATCCGCGTCAACGTCGTCAGCCCCGGGTGGGTGGCCGAGACGTTGAGCGCGATAGGGCGCGACCCGTCGGCCGGCGTGCCGGCCGACGTGGTCGCGCGGGCCTACGTCGAGAGCGCGACCGGCACGCAGACCGGCGCGGTCCTCGACGCGTCCGGTTAGGCGGCCAGCGACGCCATGTCGATCACGAAGCGGTACTTGACGTCGCCCTTGAGCATCCGCGCGTAGCCCTCCTCGATCCGCGCCACCGGGATCACCTCGACGTCGGCCCCGAACCCGTGCGCGGCGCAGAAGTCGAGCATCTCCTGCGTCTCCCGGATCCCGCCGATGAGCGAGCCCGCGAGGCGCCGCCGCCCGGTGATGAACGGCCACACCGCGGGCACCACGTGCGGCTCGGGCGACCCGCCTAACAGGACGAGCGTGCCGTCGCGGCGGAGCGCGTTCAGCTCGGGCCCGAGGTCGTGCGGCGCCGACACCGTGTCGAGGATCAGGTCGAGCGACTTCGCCGCGGCGCGCATCTGCGCCTCGTCGCGCGACACCACGACGTCCGTCGCGCCGAGCCGTCGCGCGTCGTCGGCCTTGTTGGGCGAGGTGGTGAACAGCGTCACCTGCGCCCCCATCGCCCGCGCGAGCTTGACCGCCATGTGCCCGAGTCCGCCGAGCCCGACCACGCCCACGCGCTGCCCCGCGCCGACCCGCCACTCGCGGAGCGGGGAGTAGGTCGTGATCCCCGCGCAGAGCAGCGGAGCGACGGACGCCGGCTCGATGCCGTCCGGCACGCGCAGGACGAAGCGCTCGTCGACGACGACCGTGTTCGAGTAGCCGCCCTGCGTCGGGCGGCCCGTCTCCTTCTCGGTGCCGCCGTACGTGCCCGTGAACCCCACCTCGCAGAACTGCTCGAGTCCGTCCCGGCAGCTGTCGCACGCCTGGCAGCTGTCCACCATGCAGCCGACACCGACGAGGTCGCCCTCGCGGAACCCGCGCACGTCGCCGCCCACCGCCGCCACGCGCCCGACGATCTCGTGTCCGGGGACCTGCGGGTAGGCGATCGGCCCCCACTCGCCGCGGACGGTGTGCAGGTCGGAGTGGCAGATGCCACAGACCAGGATGTCGATGCGTACGTCGCGCGGGCCCGGGTCGCGGCGCTCGAACGACCACGGGGCGAGGGGGGAGGTCGCGTCGAACGCGGCGTAGCCGTGTGCTGGAATCATGATGGAAGCGGAAAAGTCGAGGCGCGCGGGCCGGAACGCCCGCGCCGCACGCGGTGCCTGGGGGCAGGATTGGTGCTACCGCCCGCCGCGGGTGCCGGGCGCCGGGTGTCGCGTGGTGCGTGCGCGGCGCCCTATGTTCCTCGCGCCCGCGCCCGCACGCCGGGCCCCCGCTCCCGAACCCACGCCCCCACCGATGCGCCTCGGCGTCGACCTCGGCGGTACGAAAATCGAAGCCCTCGCCCTGGCCGACGACGGCCGCGAACTCGTCCGGCGGCGCGTCCCGACCCCGCGCGCGTACGGGGCAACGCTCGACGCCGTCGCCGCCCTCGTCGGCGACATCGCCCGCGACGCGGGCGCGCCCGACGCGACCCCCGTCGGCGCCGGCATCCCGGGGGCCATCGTCCCCGCGACCGGGCTCGTCAAGAACGCCAACTCGACCTGGCTGAACGGCCGTCCGTTAGGCCGCGACCTCGAGGCGCGGCTCGGCCGCCCGGTTCGCCTCACGAACGACGCCAACTGCTTCGCGCTCTCCGAGGCCACGGACGGCGCGGGCGCGGGCGGCGTGGTGGTCTTCGGCGTGATCCTCGGCACCGGCGTCGGCGGCGGCGTGGTCGTGAACGGGGCGTGCCTCACCGGCGCCAACTCGCTCGGGGGCGAGTGGGGGCACAACCCGCTGCCGTGGGCGCGGGACGACGAGCGACCCGGGCCGCCGTGCTACTGCGGACACTCGGGCTGCGTCGAGCAGTTCCTCTCCGGCCCCGCGTTCGCGCGCGACCACGCCGCGCACACGGGCGAGACGCGCACGACGTACGAGATCGTCGACGCCGCCGCGCGCGGCGACGCGGGCGCCCTCGCGTCGCTCGCGCGCTACCACGACCGCCTCGCGCGCGCCCTCGCCGCCGTGGTCAACCTCCTCGACCCCGACGTCGTCGTGCTCGGCGGCGGGATGTCCAACGTGCCCGGCGTGGCCGAGGCGGCGGAGGCCGGCCTCGGCGCGTACATCTTCTCGGCGACCGGCGTCGCCGCCGGCGCGCCCCCGCCCGCCACGCGGGTCGTCCGCGCCACGTACGGCGACTCGAGCGGCGTGCGCGGCGCGGCCTGGCTCTGGCCCGCGGACGAGCGTTAGGCAGCTGTTAGGCGCGAGCCGCGCGCGGCGGCGCGACCGCGGCGGCCGACGCCCGCGGCAGCGGCCGCACGCCCGCGCGCGCCGCCCGCCGCGCGCCCTCCTTCATCTCGCGCTCCAGCTGCTCGACGTAGCGCCAGAAGTCGACCTGGATCGTGTGCCGCGGCGAGGCGAGGTAGCGCGCGGCGACCTCCTCCGCGTCCTTCGCGATCGAGCGCCGCATCGCGTCCGCGTCCGGCAGCGCCCAGTCGCCCGCCGTCAGGCCGGCGACCCACTTCCCCTGCAGCTCGGCGAGCGAGATGATCGACCCGACCGGCTGGATCAGCCCGACGAAGTACAGCCCGGGCACCGCCGGGTCGACGACGCGACGGTAGAGCGCGACGCGGTTGTCGCGCACCTCGAACACCTCGCGCGCCAGGAACGGGAAGGTGACGCGGTAGCCCGTCGCGTAGACGATCACGTCGAACGGCGCGCGCGTCCCATCCTCGAACAGCACGTCGGCGCCGGCCAGCTCGCGCACGTCCGGCTTCACCTTCACCCGCCCGTGCCCGACGTAGCTCAGGAACTCCTGGTTCGTGGTCGGGTGCGCGGCCGTCAGCCGGTGCGCGGGCTTCGGCATCCCGTAGCGCGTCTGGTCCCCCACCGTGAGATAGATCAGCAGGTAGTAGATCCGCTCGCGGATCCAGAGCGGCAGCCGCTCGCTGGCGCGGTCGCTCCACTGGTCGGCCGGCTTGCCTAACAGATACTTCGGCACCACCCACGCCCCCGACCGCGTCGAAAGCGTCACGTGCGCCGTGCGCGACAGGTCGATCGCCACGTCGACCGCCGAGTTGCCGATGCCGACGACGAGCACGCGCTTGCCCTGGTACGGCTCCGGCCGGCGGTAGTCGTGCGAGTGGATCGCCTCGCCGTCGAAATGCCCCGGGAAGTCGGGGCGGCGCGCGTCCCAGTGGTGGCCGTTGCACACGGCGACCGCGCCGTAGCGCCGCGTCTCCTCGCGCCCGTCCCGCGCGCGCACGGTGACGTCCCACTCGGGGCGCCCGCCCTCGCCGGCAATCGGTTCGACGCGCGTCACCTCGGTGCGGAACCGGACGCGCGGCGTGACCCCGAACTGCTCGGCGTACCGCTCGAAGTAGCGCAGCACGTCCGAGTGGTGCCCGAAGTCGGGGAAGTCCTCCGGCATCGGGAGGTCGGAGAACTGCATGTTCCACTTGCTCGAGTTGATGTGGAGCGAGTGGTACGCGGCGCTCTGGCCGTTGTCGTTGTCGTACCGCCAGTTGCCGCCTAACGCCGACCCCTTTTCGTAGCAGTCGAACGGCACCCGGCGCTCGGCGAGCGCCTTGGCCGTGGTGATCCCCGAGCAGCCGGCGCCGATCACGCAGACGCGCTGGCCGGGGGCGAGGGCGGTGGGGACGGGGGTGGGCGGCATGGGAACGGGATCTCGGCAGCGGGACGGACTTCCTCACGGTGGGCAGTGCTCGCGTCTGCACGGCGGGTATACGCGCGGGCGCGGACGCGCACAAGAGCAGGCACGCCGCGCGCCGCGGCGCGCGGGGCCGACGGTCAGGCCGCGAGCCGCAGCGCCGGCGCGCCCCGCTCGCCCCCGCCCATCTGCTCCGCGACGAGCGCCCGGTACGTCGGGCAGTCGACGAGCAGCCGATCGTGCGGCCCGTCCCCCACGACGCGCCCCCCCTGAACGACGAGAATGCGGTCGGCATCACGCACGGTGTTCAGCCGGTGCGCAACGACGAGCGTCGTCCGCCCGCGCCGGAGCGCCCGCAACGCCTCCTGCACCGCGCGCTCACTCTCGGTGTCGAGCGCCGCCGTCGCCTCATCCAGCAGAAGGATCGCGGGGTCGACGAGGAACGCCCGCGCGATCGCGATCCGCTGGCGCTGCCCGCCGGAGAGCCCGCGGCCGCCCTCGCCGACCCGGTGCTCGTACCCGCCCGGCAACGCCGCGATGAACTCGTGCGCGTTGGCCGCGTGCGCCGCGGCTTCCACCTCCGGCCGCGTGGCCGTCGGCCGGCCGTAGGCGATGTTCGCCGCGACCGAGCCCGCGAACAGCACGACCTCCTGCGGCACGACGCCCAGCTGGCGCCGCACCGTCGCGGCCTGCAGCCCGCGCAGGTCGAGCCCGTCGAGCAGCACGCGCCCGGCCGTCGGCTCGTGGATGCGCTGCAGGAGCCGCAGCACCGTCGACTTCCCACTCCCGGACGGCCCCACGAGCGCCACCGTCTCGCCCGGGGCGATCTCGACCCGCACGCCGTCGAGTGCCGGGCGCCCGCCCGCGTACGAGAAGCGCACGTCCTCGAACGTCACCCGCCCGCGGAGCGCCGGCGCCGGCGCCGCGTCCGGCACGTCCGGCGATTCCTCCTCGGCGTCGAGGACCTGGAACACCGACTCGAGCGCGACCGCCGCCTTGCGCACCGCCGGATACAGGTCGACGAGCAGCGTCACCGGTGCGAACACCCCGCCCACGTACCCCCACAGCGCGAGCAGCGCGCCTAACGACAGCGCGCCGCGCAGCACGAGCCAACCGCCGTACCCGAGCACGGCGAGGCGCGCGACGAGTTCGGCGGCGCCCGCGGCCGCGGTCACGCGCGCGTCCGCGTGCACCCCGCGCCCGATGCTCGCGAACGCCCAGCGCGTGCGCCGGAGGAACCGGTCCTCCTCGGCCCGCTCGTTCGCGAACGCGCGCACCGTCCCCATCCCGTGCAGCACCTCGCCGTACCACGCCCACAGCCGACGCCAGAACGTGTGGTGCATCGCGTCGCGCGCGGCCTGCCGCGGAGCCGCCACGGCCGCGAGCGCCGCCGGGATCGGCACGAGGCAGAGCACGACGGCCGCGAGCGCCGGCTGCAAGCGGCACATCCCGAACGCCGCGACGGCGACGTACACCACCGTCGGCACGAGCCGATACGCCACGTCGGTGAACGCGCCCGCCGTCTGCGGCGCACTCGACTCGATCGCGTAGCGCAGCCCGCCCGTGCCGATCTCCGCCTGCGTGTGCGGCGAGAGCACGCTCAGCTTGGCCGCGACGTGCCGCCGGAGCTGATACTCGATCCCGAGCCGGACCTGCCACGACGCGACGGTCACGCGCGCCCCGACGAGCGTGCGCCAGGCGAGCACGACGCCCACGGCCGCCACGGCCTGCGCGAGGTGCGCGAGCACCCCCGGCGCGAGACCGCCCGCAACAGCCCCATTCACATGCAGCGGCGCGCGCCCGGCCAGCGTCGTCAGGAAGTCGACGAGTGCCCGGAATACGAGCGGCTCCGACGCGGCGGCGGCCGCGACGCTGACCGCCCCCGCGAAGGTCGCGGCGACCCGCCGCCGGCTCGGACGCACGAACAGCGTGAGTGCGCGGCCGACGAGGGCACGCGAGGTAGGAGAGACGAGCACACGACGCGAGCGCGGGTGGGACGACGTGGCCGGACGCTGTTGCGCGCACGCCACACAGACGCCAGCCGACGCGCGAGTGCCCGCGACGTCACGCCCGCGCGGCCGACGAGCCACGCTCGCCGAAATGGCAGACGTCCAGGGTGACGGTCGCCGCCGCGCCGCGCCCCTTCGTGGTCCAGCAGGTGAACGGCCGGCCGCTCCCCTCCGCCGACCGGTTCTCAACGACCGGCGGGTGGGAGCACCGCGTGTGGCTCGAACGCCACCTCGTCCGGCTCCGTCCCCCGCGCTTACGCGCGGACGAGTTTCTTGTACTGCACCCTGTGCGGCTGGTCGGCGTCCGGCCCCTTCCGGCGCTTGAGGTCCTCGATGTACGACCCGTAGTTCCCCTCGTGCCACACGACCTCGCTGTCGCCCTCGAAGGCGAGGATGTGCGTCGCGACGCGGTCCAGAAACCACCGATCGTGCGTGATCACCACCGCGCACCCCGAGAAGTCGAGCAGCGCCTCCTCGAGCGCCCGCAGCGTGTCGACGTCGAGGTCGTTCGTCGGCTCGTCGAGCAGCAGCAGGTTGGAGCCGGTCATCAGCGTCTTGGCGAGATGCAGCCGGTTGCGCTCGCCGCCCGACATGTCGCCGACCTTCTTCTGCTGGTCGGTGCCCTTGAAGTTGAACGACGACAGGTAGGCGCGCGTGTTCATCTCCCGCTTGCCCACCATGACCGTCTCCTGCCCGCCCGAGATTTCCTGCCACACCGTGTTCTTCGGCTCGAGCGTGCGGTTCTGGTCGACGTAGCCTAACACCACCGTCTCGCCGAGCTTCACCTGTCCTTCGTCGGGCGTCTCCTGGCCGGCGACCATCTTGAAGAACGTCGTCTTGCCCGCGCCGTTGGGCCCGACGATCCCGACGATCCCGGCCCGCGGCAGCTGGAACGTGAGCCCGTCGATGAGGAGCTTGTCGCCGAAGCCCTTCTTGAGCTCGCGCGTCGTGACGACCTCGTTGCCGAGCCGCGGCGCGGGCGGGATCACGATCTCGTTCTGCGCGACCTTCTCCTGCTGCGCTTCGCTCGCGAGCTGCTCGTACGCCTGCAGGCGCGCCTTGCTCTTGCTCTGCCGCGCGCGCGGCGACATCCGCACCCACTCCAGCTCGCGCTCGAGCGTGCGCTGCCGGGCGCTCGCCTGCTTCTCCTCCTTCGCGAGGCGGTCCCGCTTCTGCTCCAGCCAGCCGGAGTAATTCCCCTCGTACGGGACGCCGCGGCCGCGGTCGAGCTCGAGAATCCACTTCGCGACGTTGTCGAGGAAGTAGCGGTCGTGCGTGATCGCGACCACGGTCCCGGGGAAGCTCTCGAGGTGCTGCTCCAGCCACGCCACGGACTCCGCGTCGAGGTGGTTCGTCGGCTCGTCCAGCAGCAGCATGTCGGGCTCTTCGAGGAGCACCTTGCAGAGCGCGACGCGCCGCCGCTCGCCGCCCGACAGGTTCGCCACGTCGGCGTCGCCCGGCGGCAGACGCAGCGCGTCCATCGCGACCTCGATCTTGTTGTCGAGGTTCCACACGTCGTGCGTGTCGATGTACTCCTGCACGCGCGCCTGCTCGTCGAGCAGCTTCTGCATCGCGTCGTCGTCCATCGGCTCCGCGAACGCGAGGCTGATGTCGTTGTAGCGGTCGAGCATCCCGCGCTGATGCTTGAGCGCCTCCTCGACGTTGCCGCGCACGTCCTTCGTCGGGTCGAGCTGCGGCTCCTGCGGCAGGTAGCCGACGCGCGTGCCCTTGTGCGCCCACGCCTCGCCCTGGAAGTCGGTGTCGGCGCCGGCCATGATCCGGAGCAGCGACGACTTCCCGGCGCCGTTGGGCCCGAGCACGCCGATCTTGGCGCCGGGGTAGAACGAGAGCCAGACGTCGTCGAGGATGATCCGGTTGGGCGG
>JAABUZ0100003177.1_pt1 | contig 25018 bp, 22 predicted proteins | sample 5562091 | NCBI WGS metagenome assembly JAABUZ01 (sample SAMN12813069, study PRJNA571459) | rock metagenome | isolation source: Antarctica rocks | place: Antarctica: Victoria Land, Linnaeus Terrace sud | collected 2015-12-21 | reverse complement strand
TTCGTCTCGGTATTCTTGATGTACCCCCTCGGCCAATCGAGCTGGTTTTTCGCCCCCAGCTTCGGAATTGCCGCCATCTTCCGTTTCCTACTGTTCTTCCAAGGCTTCCACAACTGGACACTCAACCCCTTCCACATGATGGGAGTAGCTGGCGTCCTGGGCGGAGCCTTACTGTGCGCGATTCACGGAGCCACAGTTGAGAACACGCTGTTTGAAGACGGCGATCAATCCAACACCTTCCGCGCTTTTAACCCCACCCAAGCGGAAGAAACCTACTCTATGGTGACCGCCAACCGCTTCTGGTCACAGATCTTCGGTATCGCCTTCTCCAACAAGCGCTGGCTGCACTTCTTCATGCTGTTTGTGCCAGTCACCGGCTTGTGGATGAGCGCTATCGGCGTAGTCGGCTTAGCGGTGAACCTGCGGGCTTATGACTTCGTGTCGCAAGAGTTGCGCGCCGCAGAAGACCCAGAATTTGAGACGTTCTACACCAAGAACATCCTGCTGAACGAGGGTATCCGTGCTTGGATGGCACCTCAAGATCAGCCCCATGAGCAATTCCAATTCCCTGAAGAAGTTCTACCTCGCGGTAACGCTCTGTAATAATCAGTTGACTTTCAGCATTGGCTGAATCTTACCCCCGCCTCTTGGTGGGGTTTTTTTTTATTTATTGTCATATTCCTAAATCCTGTGTTATCTTAAATAAAGGTGAGCAATCCCCAGAGCAAAGCGCTCTGTCCTTTTGAGACTAAGACCGTTTAGGCAACAAGGAGGTGATGCCCATGATAGAAAGTAGTATACACATGGGTCACCAGATTGGAGTCAGCCGGCTGTGCGCCGGGGCTGTTCTCTAAGAGTTAGCCTTAGTCCTTTGAGAGACTAAGATAGCTCAACTGGCTAGGCTAGCTTGGAGATTCCTTCCGGCAGTCTGGTTCCAATCTGACGACCCGCTAGACCGCTCTCACGAATGTCCTCCGACCTTCGTGGGAGCGGATAGTTTTTTAAAGGGTTGGGTAGTTAATTTTTTAAAGTAACGTGTCAGAAGCAAAACTAACACCCTCTCAACCGCCCAGCACTAGTGCTATCCAAAATTGGGTGCCTACTCTAGCAGATGGCACTTGGTTTGAATATCCAGTACGAGCGCAACCTCACCACACTGACTATGCAGCCACAGTGTGGCACGGTTCTTATATAGTCTGGATGGAAGAGGCGCGGGTGGAATGCTTACGCTCCATTGGCATCGAGTTGGCCGATCTAGTAGCCTTGGGGTGCGATTTACCAGTAGTGGAGCTTTCCGTACGCTACCACGCCCCAATTCAGCTCGGTATGGCAGCTGTAGTTAGGACGCGTATGGCAGAAGTGAGCGGCGTCCGGCTTAATTGGGATTACCAGATTCAATCACCGGATGGGCAAGATCTGTATGTGACTGCCCGGGTGACATTGGTGGCGGTTGATCGGGAAAAGGGCAAGATTATGCGCCAGCTTCCCCCAGCGATGGAGGATGCTTTGGCGAGGCTTGCGGCTATAACTGGCCATTAAATCTGACTGCTGAGCGCTGAGTACTGATGAACTCGGCAGCTGGCATTTGGTGATGGGACAACTCAGATGGCTGGGCAATACTGGTATTTAGAATTTCTAAGTTGAAGCGGTAGCCCACATTGCGTACAGTTTGAATCAGGCTGGGTTGTCGCGGCTGAATTTCAATTTTTTTGCGTAGAGACAGGACGTGGGTATCGATAGTGCGTGGGTTGTCAATGGCGTCAGGCCAAGCGCGGCAGAGCAATTCTGACCGGCTCAAGGGTACTCCACCAGCTTGAGCTAGGACATAGAGCAGGCTGAATTCCTGGGGTGTTAGATCGATGAATTCGCCTTGAAAACGAACGCGGCGCTGCACAAGGTCAATTTGGAGTTCTCCATAGTCCAAAGATGCCGGTGCGACGGGTGTTCTGGTACGTCGAATCAGCGCCTCAACCCGCGCCAAAAACTCTTGCATGCCAAAGGGTTTGGTCAGGTAGTCATCTGCCCCCGCCTTCAAACCGGCGACGATATCGGCTTCGGTGTTACGGGCAGACAGCATCAAAATCAATGGCTGTTGCTGTCGCTGCAACCACCGGCAAAATTCGACTCCATCACCGTCAGGCAGGTCAGAATCGAGGATTACAAGCGCTGGCTGGCGGGTTAAAAACACTTCCCGCGCTTGGTAGAGGCTGGCAGCTTGGTGAACTCGGTAGCCCACTTGTTGCAAGTGCCAACCGAGCAGCGATCGCAGATGCGGATTACCCTCAACAATTTGAATACAAACCAAGGCCACAGTGGCAAGATCCCTTTGCGTTGTTGACTCCAAAAGTATCAAAGCCTTTGTCAAGGTTTTGTAACGAGCGCTACCTGAATAGTTACAAGACGAGGACTCATTGATTCGGTTGTGTTTAGAAAAGACAACCAACGGCATCAGGAAAGAACTTCAGAGCCTGATAATAGTAAATCGCAGATACATAGTCCCCACTATAAGTAGCTTCCACAGGACTTACGCTTTTCTTGTGTTGTGAAACCCGGTTTCTTTGAGGACTCGGTCGGATAACCCCGCAATTTTTGGCAGAAACCGGGTTTCTTTCGCGTAAGTCCTATTACAGAAGAAACATGGCAATTATGTACGATATCGTACATAATTGTAGTTGTGCAAGCTATCGTATATATCTTAACGGTCTTCCTATATCCTAAGTTTGAGAAACGCAAGCATTAGGTCTTTCCGATAAAGGTACGGAAATAAGAACGATGACAAGAGCAGAAACACAGGCGCTACGAGAACACGTGCGGCAAATAGGCGCTGAAATGCGGCGACGGTGTGAGATGCAAAGGAAGATGATTGCCGAGGAGCGCGAGATGCTAGCCCTGCAAAGAGAAGCGATCGCAGCTCAGCGCCAGACGCTACTAGAGCAGAAGAACTCACTTTTTCAAAAATAGCGAGATTGAACCCGAGTTGCAGTTATACAAACAAAAGCCATTCATCGGTGAACTGAAGCCCCGAATGGATGCCACTCAGCATCAGTGAAATTGCTGAAATCGGATTTGGAGGTGATGATAGCTCGGCTAAAATGGAAGAATGAAGCCAGTGCCTGCGGCAACACGAAGCACGTACATGCTGAATTCACACTTCATACTTCATAATTTACAATATACACTTCATTATGCTTCAGGACACTCAATCGATCCGCTACTACCAAAAACTCACCGACGCCCTCGTCGAAATGTGGAACCGGGGTTATCGCTCCGACGACTTGCGGCTGTATTTAGATGGGTACTTAGCCGCCCTACGGCATTCCAACGCGCTGGAAGCGTATCTCATACACCGTTTGGAGGAGGAAGCTGTTCGCTTCCTCTACGACCCGTACAATTTTGAAATGTCGCAACCAGAACCAGAATCAGACTACCATTAGTGCCTTGCAATAAAAATCCCCTCAATAGTTCTTTAATTTCAAGAACCATTTAAGGGGATTTTAGTCAGAATTAAGCTTTAGGAAGCGATAGCCACTTCCACCATCTGCTGCAATTCGCCCTTCTGGTACAGCTCGATCAGAATGTCTGAGCCGCCTACAAACTGACCGTCAACATATAACTGGGGAATTGTCGGCCAATTGGAATATTCTTTAATTCCTTGGCGGATTTCGGGGTCCTGTAGAACATCAACCGTATCGTAAGGAACTCCCAACGTGTTTAGAATTTGAACCACGTTGTTAGAGAAACCACACTGGGGCATCAGTTTTGACCCCTTCATGAAAACTAAAACCTTATGCTGTTTTACTAAATCGTCAATTCGCTCTTTTAGTTCGGGCGTCATGCTTCTTCCTTTGTGTAAGTTTTTAGCGCCAAGGCATGTATAGCTTCTGAGGACATGGCTTGCCGCAGCGCACCATAAACGAGTTGGTGCTGTTGCACCAGTCCCTTCCCTTCAAACTGAGATGAAATCACTGTTACCTGATAGTGGTCACCGCCGCCAGTCAAGTCTTGCACCTGAACCTGGGCGTCTGGCATTTCCGCCTTGATCATCTCCTCAACCTGCTGGGGGCTAATCATTACAATCCCTTGAAAGCTGCTGAACACTTCTCTAATTTAACTATTTCTTTAAGGAGGTTGGCAGACGATGACCACTTTGCGAACTGCCAGTATCGCCCAGTCTGGGAGAGGAGGTTGGCAGACTGCCCTGTTTGGGACTAGGGGTATCAACAAACCCCAACTCTAATAACTGCTGGTAGGCTTTCTTTCCTAAGTCCCGCGTCGGGTTTTGGCTACGGATAATCTGAACCAGCAATGGCACAGCCAGTTCCGGCTGATTTTGCGCCCTATGTACCAGCGCTAGCTGATAGGTAGCATCATCTCGCAGTTGTGCAGTTGATAGCGCCTTTTGCCGTTGGCTATCGGCAACCCGATTGTCAATTCCGGAAAAGCTAGAGGCGAGCTCTTGATAAAAATTGGATAGTTGATTGAAAACCTGACGAGCCTCCTGTAATTTCTTAGCAGCCAAAGGATAATTCTGGGAAGAAACCGCACCACTAGCCTCTGTCATCAGCCGCTGCCCCCCTGACACACTCAGAAGGTTGCCATTTGGAGCTGAAGGAGGCAGGACGTTTGGATCTGTCGGTTCAAGGGGTTTTAGTTGACTGGGACTGTTTGGTAGGTTGGGTGCAGATGGCTGAGCGTTAACCGGTGGCAATAGGGTCAGGGCTGCTATGACTGGTAAAAAAGTGAAGCAGCTATTGCGTAGAAAGCGAGCATTTCCAACAGAAATCATGGAGTGAGTAACTCGGTGCGTTAGGAGAACACAAAAGCGATTGAAACTTCGGGTATCTTACTCCGTTTAAGTTTTTCACAAAACCGCGACTTTAGCCCCAAAGCTTTCCTGGATTAGACTTAAATTTACGTAAATCAGTTCCACAGAGGCTATCTGTGCTATAACTCCTTGTGGAGTCGAATAACCGAACACTGACCTCTTTAATTTTTAAGAAGGAATTTTTAATTCTGACCGCTGACTGCTAGCCACAGGTGTCTCGCTTGTGGCTAATTGTTGACCACTTAGTTGTTTGAGCGCTGTTTCTAGAGTAGTAGTCAACTGTTTTGCGTTCTGTTTCACCGAGGAGCCCGTGCTGTAATCTGCTACCTGGAGGGGAGAACCGATGCGAACAGTGACATCGCAGCCCCAGCGCGGGAAAGCTTGGCTGTAACGGATAGCGATGGGGACAATTTTGACGCCCAATCCTGGATGGCTCGATTCGGCACTGAAAGCTATACGAGCTAGCCCGGGCTTCAGAGGGTGGAGGAAACCATCACGAAAGTAATTACCTTCCGGAAAGATCACCAACATTTCTCCCTGCTTGAGTAGCTCGACTCCATGGCGCAGGGGGGCAATGGCTGGGCGCTCGGGATCTATTGGAAAACCTCCTAAGCGTCGGATGATCCAACCTTGTATCCCTTTGTTGATTTCATTGAGCGACACCATAAATCGCAGATCTCGTCCTGTCACCAACCGACCAGTGGCATAGGCTACGAGTATAGAATCCCACCAGGCGCGATGGGTAGGAGCCAAAATGACAGGACCAGTGGTAGGAAGATTTTCCTGTCCGCTGATTTCAATCCGCCCAAAGTAAAGCGGCAGGACGAGGTAATGCCCTAAAGCATAGGTCAGTGGAGCTAACCAAGGCGAGACCCGTGATGTAACAGGAGCCACCTTGGTAATAGTTGAAGTTTCTAAGGAAGTTTCGGAGGACCCAAGCTTAATCATAACGGTGGCTGGTGAGGTAAGGAACAAAGTTTCTCAAAACTTTCTTAATTCACCGTAAATTTTCTTGTCTCGCTTGTCTTCTGACGAGGGACACTTCTATCAGCGTCATGATGTTAAGTTTGCCTTGTGTGTTTACGATGTTGCTGTCTTCGTTGGGCAAACCAGGCTTGCAGCTGTTGGCGACAGCTTGACTCCAAAATACCGCTGACTACGGATAGGCGGTGATAGGAGCAGGCGCTATCGGGAATGTTAGCAACGGTACGGATGGCACCAGTCTTTGGATCATCCGCTCCATAAACAAGAAGACCCAGCCGTGCTTGCACAATGGCACCCGCACACATAGGGCAAGGCTCCAGCGTGACGTAAAGGGTGCATTGATTCAGGTGCCAGTTTTGCAGGGCTTGACCAGCTGCGCGGAGTGCGAGAATTTCAGCATGGGCTGTGGGGTCTTTGTCACGCTCCCGCCGGTTTTCACCTTCTGCAATCAAATTGCCATTTTGGTCAATTATGACTGCTCCGACTGGAACTTCACCGGCATCACCAGCTGCCAACGCCAGTGCGATCGCTCGACTCATCCATTGTCGATGAACTAGAGCTGCATCATCTCCCGGTGGTGAACTTTCTAAAGCCAAGAGACACCCTCACGATGCAGTAGGCTTGGCTAACAGGGAGTCCAGCTGACCTTGTTGCTCTAGGCGATACAGGTCATCAGATCCACCAAGGTGCTGATCATTAATAAAAATCTGCGGTACTGTGCGGCGTCCATTGGCGCGTTGAGCCATCCGGTTTCTGGCTGCTTCATCGCCGTCAATCTTGTATTCGGTGTAGTTGACACCCTTCCACCACAACAGCAACTTAGCCCGGATGCAGAAAGGACAGGTTTGCCAAGTATAGAGTTCAACGTTGGCTTGGACGCGCTCTGGATGGCGACCTAGGAGGGGATTGAGAAAGTCCAACATTTTCCAACCTTGCGGATTCGCTTGCGAACTATTATCTAGCCTAAATCATTGGTGGGGTAGCAGCAAAACTTAACACAGACTGAGCCAAGACTGGCTAACTTACGTGTCTACGCCTTCTGATAGACTTGTACACTGGAATTGCCAGACGAAACAGAGCCTTTAAAGAAGTATTTGGGAGAATAGAGTCCGTGGAGAATACACTAGGGCTAGAGATTATTGAGGTGGTTGAAAAGGCAGCGATCGCATCCGCCCGGTGGATGGGCAAAGGCGAGAAAAACATCGCTGACCAGGTGGCTGTAGAAGCAATGCGGGAGCGGATGAATAGAATTTATATGCGGGGTCGTATCGTCATCGGGGAAGGCGAGCGTGACGAGGCGCCGATGCTATACATTGGTGAAGAAGTCGGGATCTGCACCCGTGAGGATGCCAAAGCTTACTGCAACCCAGACGAACTGATGGAAATTGACATCGCCGTTGATCCCTGCGAAGGCACCAACCTAGTCGCCTACGGTCAAAATGGCTCAATGGCAGTCCTAGCTATTTCCGAAAAAGGGGGTCTGTTTGCCGCCCCTGACTTCTACATGAGGAAACTAGCGGCTCCACCCGTAGCGCGAGGCCACGTCGATATTAACAAGTCGGCTACCCAAAACCTGAAGATTATCTCCGAGTGCATGAACCGTGCCGTTGAAGAACTGGTAGTGGTAGTGATGGATCGGCCTCGTCACGAAGGGCTAATTAAAGAAATCCGTCAAGCTGGAGCCAGAGTGCGACTCATCAGTGATGGTGATGTCTCAGCTGCGATCTGCTGCGCCTTTGCCGGTTCAAATATTCACGCCCTAATGGGAATTGGTGCCGCACCAGAAGGCGTGATCTCAGCCGCTGCCATGCGCTGCTTAGGCGGTCACTTCCAAGGCCAGCTGATCTACGATCCAGAAGTGGTGAAAACAGGTCTAATTGGTGAAAGCAAAGAAAGCAATGTCGCACGGCTCACAGAAATGGGCATTCACGACCCAGACAAGGTTTACAACGCCGAAGAACTGGCTTCGGGCAACACGGTACTCTTTGCCGCATGCGGTATTACCCCTGGAACCCTGATGGAAGGCGTTCGGTTCTTTAATGGAGGGGCAAGGACTCAGAGCCTTGTGATTTCCAACCAATCGCAAACGGCGCGATTTGTGGATACGATCCATATGTTTGAGGAACCAAAAACGCTGCAATTGCGATAGGAGGCATTCGGCAAGGGGCGAAACCATCGTCCCTCGCCTGTAGTAGGAGGAGAACATGAATATTGCGGTCGTGGGGCTTAGCCACAAGACAGCGCCAGTAGAAGTTCGGGAAAAGCTGAGTATTCCAGAACCACAGATGGAAAGCGCGATCGCGCACCTAATGAGCTACCCCCACATTGAAGAAGTCGCCATCCTCAGCACTTGTAACCGGCTGGAAATTTATATCGTTACCCGTGAGACAGAGCAAGGAATTCGGGAAGTCACCCAGTTTCTTTCTGAACACAGCAAATTGCCAGTGCTGAATCTGCGGCAACACTTGTTTATGTTGCTGCACCAAGATGCAGTCATGCACCTGATGCGGGTGGCAGCTGGGTTAGATAGCCTGGTGTTGGGAGAAGGGCAAATTCTAGCTCAAGTAAAGCAGACCCACAAACTAGGACAGCAGTACAACGGCATTAAACTCATCCTGAACCGGCTGTTCAAACAAACCCTGACAGCTGGGAAGCGCGTTCGCACAGAAACCAGCATAGGTACTGGGGCAGTCTCCATCAGCTCAGCTGCTGTGGAGTTAGCTCAGCTGAAAGTGCAGAATTTAGCCGCTTGTCGGGTGACGGTTGTCGGTGCTGGCAAAATGTCGCGGCTGCTGGTACAACACTTGGTGGCGAAAGGGGCTGTCCAGATTTCAATTCTGAATCGCTCTCGTCAACGAGCAGAAGAATTGGCGAGTCAATTCCGGGAGACTGAGCTGCAACTCTATCCGATTGCAGAAATGATGCCGGTGATTGCCACGTCAGATCTGGTCTTTACCAGTACTGCGGCAACAGAGCCGCTACTGGAGCGGTCAAAATTGGAAGCTATTTTATCACAAAATCGACCTTTGATGCTATTTGATATTTCCGTACCGCGCAATGTCCATCCAGATGTGAATGAGATGAACAATGTTCAGGCATTTAATGTGGATGACTTGAAAGCGGTGGTGGCGCAGAACCATGAAAGCCGCCGGAAAATAGCAATGGAGGCACAGAGACTGCTAGAAGAAGAGGTGGAAGCGTTTGATCTGTGGTGGCGATCGCTCGAAACTGTCTCCACTATCAGTTGCCTACGGGACAAAATGGAAACTATCCGCTCGCAAGAGTTAGAAAAAGCCTTGTCGCGACTGGGGTGTGAATTTGCTGAAAAACATCAAGAAGTGATCGAAGCTTTGACGCGTGGAATTGTAAACAAAATTTTGCATGACCCGATGGTGCAACTGCGAGCGCAGCAAGATATCGAAGCCAGACAGCGAGCAATGGAAACTTTGCAAATGCTCTTTAACCTGGAAGCAGTCTCTAACGAGCAGTATGGCTGATATAAAAACTTGAGCCGAATCTTTCCAACTTCTTTAGTTTTACCTTAAAGAAGTGAAACCACAAACCTAGGGATTGTTAAAGACAAAGTCTTTGGCAATCCCACTTTCTTTTAAAAGAATTCAGAAAAGAGGCGCCAGTAGTCAGAATAAAAACAGCAAAGGTAATCTTCTAGTTAAATGCACAACGGCTTAAGACAAATTTATCGACTGCTTGTAGTATTGTTAGGGGTGTGGCTGTTCTTTGATCTAGCCTCCCACCTGGCAGCAGAAGACCTGTGGTTTCAAGAAGTAGGATATTTATCGGTATTTCTGTTGCGATTAAAGACCCAAGTAGGACTGTGGGCGATCGCGTTCTTCACCTCAGCTGGATATCTACTGGGCAATCTAGCTCTAGCCCACCGGCTCAAGTACCCCAAGTCACAGGCAAGAGAGACACTGTACCCCACAGCCCTAAACTTACCCTGGCTCCTGCCAATTGTGCTAGGACTAAGTGTATTAGTGGGTTTAATACTGAACCACTACATTCAGCCAGCTTTAAGCTCAAGGCATCCAAATATCAGCCTACCACCCCCGTTCCAGCTGGCTTTGCAGCTGCCCATGCAAATTTTGCCGGTAGGTTTGCTGCTGGGATTAACAATTGTACTCATAACAAATCCCCAATTTTGGTTAAATGCGATCGCACTCGTAATAAGTTTAATCTTTGCAGGAGAGCTATCAGAACACTGGGCTAACATTTTACAGTATTTCCATCCCACAAATTTCAACCGCCTCGACCCCCTATTTGAGCGAGACATTAGCTTTTATATATTCTCCCTGCCGGTATGGGAACTGCTAGAATTTTGGCTCCTAGGGCTATTTTCATACAGTTTAGTAGCAGTCACCCTAACCTACTTGCTATCAGGAAACAGCCTCAGCCAGGGGAAATTCGCCGGATTTTCTCCACCTCAGCTGCGACACTTAAATGGACTAGCCAGCAGTTTTTGCGGCGCAATCGCCCTCCACTATTGGCTGAGTCGCTACGAACTACTATACTCCACCCGTAGCGTCACCTACGGTGCTAGCTACACCGACATAACAATCCAGCTCCCCATATACACCAGTCTAACCCTACTGTCAATCGCACTCAGCATCTTTCTCCTAACCAAAACACTCTCCTCCTCCACACTCCTTCCTCCGCGCCCTCGGCGTCTTGGCGGTTCGTTCATCTTATCCCTAACCCTAATAGCACTCACCACACTAATTCTTCCAACAGCCGTCCAACACCTAGTAGTACAACCCAACGAATTAGCCAGAGAACGCCCCTACATCCAGCGCAGCATCGCCCTAACCCGACAAGCATTCAACCTAGAAAACATTGAAGTAAAAACCTTTGATCCAAAAGACCAACTCACAGCAGCTGACCTCCAAAAAAACAACCTGACGATTCGCAACATTCGCCTGTGGGATACACGCCCATACTTACAAACCAACCGCCAGTTGCAGCAGATTAGACTTTACTACAAGTTTCCCAACGCCGACATTGACCGCTACATACTGAAACAAAATCTCACCAGTGAAACAACAGAAAAGCAACAGACCATCCAGGCAGCGCGAGAGTTGGATTACAGCGCCGTTCCTCAGCAAGCTCAGACCTGGGTAAACGAACACCTAGTCTATACCCACGGTTACGGATTTACCCTGAGCCCAGTCAACACCGTCGCCCCTGGCGGATTACCCGATTACTTTGTCGAAAATATCGGAGTTGGGGCAGAAAAAGGGGACAACAGCCCCTTGCGGATCTCTAGTGAACAGATTCGGGTCAGTATTCCTATTGGTCAGCCCCGAATATACTACGGCGAAATCACAGACACCTATGTAATGACTGGGAGCAAGGTAAGAGAGTTAGACTATCCCAGTGGCAACGATAATGTCTACAACACCTACGATGGCAGGGGTGGGATGGCGATTTCCTGGTGGCGTCGGTGGTTATTTGCCCAGTATCTGAAAGACTGGCAGATCCTGGTAACCCAGAACTTTACTCCGCAAACCAAGCTTCTGTTCCGCCGCAACATCAGGGAGCGGGTTCAAGCGATCGCGCCCTTCCTGCGCTATGACAGCGATCCTTACCTCGTCATTGCCGATGTCAACGCTACTAGTAGGGGCGAAGACGACTCGAATCAAAATTATCTTTACTGGATTGTTGACGCCTACACCACCAGCGATCACTACCCTTATTCCGATCCAGGCTCCGATCAATTTAATTACATCCGTAACTCGGTCAAAGTCGTCATCGATGCCTACAACGGCTCCGTCGAATTCTACGTGGCAGACACCCAAGACCCCTTGATCGCCAGTTGGGCTGCCATCTTCCCCCACCTGCTAAAACCGCTTGATGCTATGCCAGCTGCGCTTCGCAGTCACATCCGCTACCCAGAGGACTTGTTCAATATCCAATCCAAGCGGCTGCTAACCTATCACATGAGCGATCCGCAGGTCTTCTACAACCGGGAAGACCAATGGCAAGTACCCACTGAGATTTACGGCAACAAACCGCAAGCAGTGGAACCCTACTACCTAATTATGAAACTGCCAACAGCAGAGTCAGAAGAATTCGTTCTGCTCCTGCCCTTCACGCCCACCCAGCGCACCAACTTAATTGCCTGGTTAGCGGCGCGTTCCGATGGGGAGGAATACGGCAAGTTATTACTCTACCAGTTTCCCAAGCAACAGCTGGTTTACGGAACCGAGCAAATTGAAGCGCGGATTAACCAAGATCCGGCGATTTCCCAGCAGATTTCGCTGTGGAATCGCCAGGGGTCACGAGTGATTCAGGGGAATCTTCTGGTGATTCCGATTGAGCGATCGCTGCTGTATGTAGAACCACTCTACCTGGAAGCTGAACAAAATAGCCTGCCTAACTTAGTTAGGGTGATTGTGGCGTACGGAAACCGCATTGTGATGGCAGAAACGTTAGATCAGGCGCTTCAGGCGATTTTCCAGTCACACAAACCAGCTACTCCTGCGATCGTCCGCCCTATTTAGTGTTTTAGCTTGCTCGACGGTGATCGCTCCAACAACTGGGGCAACTCCGACATCCCTCAATCCTCAAATAGCATCGAATGCTGCTGTTACCCAACTCATGGCTGGAACGGTACTGAAGCGTCTAACGAAAGCATAAAAAGCTGGTTGAAATGTTTATTCTTTACTTTGCTTTCAGGTTCCCACTATGCTCAAGCTAGGGATTGGCAAGAGACGATGCTCGTTCACGAGAGTTGCATCGACTGGCAGCAATTATCAGCACCTAGCCGATACTACTTCCTGGATACCATAAGGACCTGTCGTTTCGTTTGTATCTGTCTAATGGCATAAAGGGCAAAGGTAGTAGCTCTATCTATGGTAAGAGGTCAAATCGCGACCGCAAGATGCAAAAATTTTTCGAGCTACTAGGGAAAAATTACGGGAAATTTTTAAGTAATGGTGTTATTCATAACACTAAAATATAAACTCTACTTATGAGCAAGTTTGACAAAGTAGTATTGTTGAGGAGTCTCTGCAAGACATCAGTCCAGTTAGTGTACGTGTACTCACTCCCGCCGATGCCGAGGCATACCGTTCCGTGCGCCTGCGTGCACTTCATGAACATCCGCCCGCTTTCGGTTCGCTCCCCGAAGTCGAGCCGAACCTCTCCGAGACTGCCGCGAGACTTGAGGAGAGCGATGATCGTTGCTTCTTTGGAGCGTTCCAAGGTGAGCAACTTGTCGGCATCATCCGGCTTTCTCGCTATTGAGCACCCAACGAGAAGCATCGTGCTTATCTTGCGGGTCTCTATGTCCTACCCCCGTTTCGTTGCCACGGTTGCGGACGAGGGCTTGTCCGCGAGGCGTTGAGTCGAGCAGCAAACGCTCCGGGCATCAGGAGAGTCTACCTCACTGTCGTGACCCAACAAGAAGTAGCAATCCGCCTTTATCAGTCGTTCGGCTTCCGCATTTACGGTACCGAACCGGAGACCTTTTCCAGAGATGGACAGTTCTACGACGAGCACTTGATGACATTGGAACTCAACTCTGACAAGGACCGCAACGCCTAACAACTGCGCTGCACCGGAACGCTCTGATCTGGTCGAGTGAGTTGCGAAGGTTATCTGCGTCCGGTGAGCGCGAACGTTAGCCCTCAAGCTCTTTGTAGGAGAGCCTGCCAACCTATCTGAGGGCGTTCTAGCTTCAACTACGTTAGGATTTAGGCTGTAGCAAAGCTATCAAATTTTGCTATACTATGCCCTTTTGCTTAAAATTAGAGAAGAACTAGCTGATCAAGAGACGCTAAAGTGCAAGAATCTAACGGCAAACCTCTTGTCTTTCTAGATACGAATGTTGTGGCTTCTTATCTACGTGGTGAGTCGCCTAGTTCGCATCTATTTTCTGATGAGATAATTGAGAAGGTTCATCTTGCTATAAACCCTATAGTACTTCAAGAACTTTTTTTCCTTGCAGAAACTCGCAAACACCCTGAAGTGCTTGATGAGATTCAGCAAGAAGTCAGGCTATTGCCCTTAAATTTTGAAAAGGCTGAAGAGTATCTTAAACAGGCTGCAAACCTTCGCAACCGAATAGCCCATTCAAACGATGTTTTAATTTTAAGTAGTGCATCAGACTGTGATTACCTTGTAACCTACGATCAGGCTTTAAAAAAGACACTTAGTTCGCTTTCAACTAGCAAGCCAGAAGTTGTTACACCTGAACAACTAATATCTCAACTTACAAGCAAGGTTTGAAGGTCTATCAAGTGTGAAGGTCTACATTGACACAGGTGTTTTCATAGATTACCTTAGCTCACAAGCAATTGCTGGCTCAAGCTTAAGATCTGTAGATCGTCGTGGGCCTACCCCCCAAAAGCTATTTGAGGATGCAGAAAACGTTCTTAAAATAGTAGCCTCATCGCACACAGGAGCCAGATCAAGCTTGACTTACTATGAAGTCGAAGAAGCTTTGTTTAAGCAACTTACATCAGTTGCAACAGGCATGGCAAATGCGAGTACAATCCGAGTTCTTGCAGCGCGTTCAATTGTTCCACAGACTATTACAGCGGTACGCTTTTTTAGTATTGATGTGCTTGACCTAACTGCCACAACAGTGGAGGCACAGTTAAGCAATGTAGAATTATACGTTAGAGGTATACGGGCTGCTGATGCACTTCATGTTGCAAGTGCGATTAATTTTGACGCAGAAGTTCTAATTTCTGTGGATGAAGATGTACTTAAACTAGATGGTGTAATTGTAAACAAAAGTGGAGTTCCTATCAAATTCTGTGATCCGGATGTTGCACTAACAATTCTGTAGAGGGCTAACAATTCAAATGCAGCGGACGGTTGAAAGCTGCTGGTGCTGAGTTCGAGGTTACTTGCCGCCGCTGATTTGAGGGTTGTGTCGCAAAAACAGGTAAATGATAAGGTGAGAAAGCTTAAACCTCGTAGCTCGCTTTCCCATGTCCACTCCCTCCCTGGTTGTGTTGCAAAAACGAGTTTCGGACAGAAAACTCCTTGAAAAGAGAGTTAGTTATGCAACTACTCCAAAGATTTGATTGATGAATTTTAATCGTTCAATGACTGCTCCTTTCTCCACTCCTTTAATTTGTCCTTTGCGGCTCATATTCATCATTTCATAACCTTTTAGAGTTCGTTGAGCTGTATTAAACGAGCCGCATCCCATCCCGGGTTTGACTAATCGTTTGATGCCGCGATGGTCTTGCTCAACTATATTATTCAGATACTTTTTCTGCCTTAATTTCACTTTTTTAGGCAGCTCTTTGTCGGCTTTGAGTTCATCAATTGCTTTGGGATAAGCTGGGTTCTTATCTACAGTAATCACTCGCGGGGTGGAAGTGTGGATGGCTTTCAACGTCTTCCGGAAAAAGCGTTTGGCTGCTTGTGCATCGCGCTTAGCCGTGAGCCGGAAGTCTAAAGCAAAGGCGAAGCAACTTCTGCCCCCCTTCGCAGGCGTTCAGGTCTTTGTCAAAGTCGCTGTTCTTATCTTTCCCAATTATCCTAAAAAATGTCAAATTAATTTTACATAAAAAGGGAAGCAGTCCTCAGAGTACAAGCGAGCCAAGGCAGTGATAGACCGATTTATAGGGGGACAGTTTTTCCGGTACTTCGTTACCAAGCCGAGCGTTGTCGGATCACGCACGTGCGATAGAAGTCTTTTGTTGTTAAGGCTTGGTAACGAAGTACAGGAATCATTCCAGGGCTCTGATCTATGCGTCTGTCCAAGCAGAGGAAATTAGGCGGGTGCGCCTTGACTGAAAACGGAATTAGCATAAATTGCTAGCTGCGAGCGATTCTTCAGGTTGAGGCGATTAAAAATGCTGTTAATATGGGATTTCACAGTACTTTCTGCAATGAACAGTTGCTGGGCAATTTCTTGATTTGTTGCTCCAAGCGCCACTAAGCGGGTAACATCCAACTCCCTCGGCGTTAATTCTGCAAGCATCGGGACAGATTCTGATGGATTTGGTGGCATTTTTTGCTGGTTGACAATTCGCTCTAAAAGACCAGGGGCAAGCTGCGTGTATCCACGATGGATGCAGCGAATGGCATAGACAAGTTCTTCTGAAGGCATGTCTTTGAGAAGATAACCTTTAGCTCCGGCGCGAATCGCTTGGGCGACATCGTGGTCATCATCGTAGGTACTCAAGACCAAAACTTTTGTGTTAGGAAATCGTTCGCAAATGATGCGGGTGGCTGTACTGCCATTCATCACCGGCATTCGCACATCCATTAACACCACATGCGGTTGCAGCGCTTCGACTTGCGCGATCGCAGCTTCTCCGTTGTCCGCCAAACCTACAATATCTAGGTCGGGTTCTAGGCTCAACATAGCTTTGAGACCTTGGCGAACTAAACTTTGGTCGTCTACGAGTAATAGGCGGATCATAGGTCTAGGGATTACGAATTATCAATTACGAATGGTCTTGATTTAATTTTCTGACGGCTTGACGAACTTCTTGCATGAGCGTTGTACTCAATTGGTAGGCTTCTGATAGAGATTGCTGCGCTTGAGTTGGATCAACTTGCCAAAGTTTGTGAGCGACTTGCAGTTGGATATGTAGCGCGGCGATTGAATGTCCTAGTGCATCGTATAAATTGTGTGCAATGCGATTTTGTTCCTGCACCGCTGCTAAGTTGCCAATTTGTGTTGTGTATTGTTGCAGTTGGTTTTCAGCCATTTTTAATTCCTGATGCTTTTGGCAATTTGTGCATCTAATCTTCACCAGGTGACAACATATTATTAAAAAATCTTTCACTACTAAGAGGATAGTCATAATGATAATTTGACCTAACTTTACCTCCTTTAGTGTTACCTCTATTTTTACTTTATGACTAGCCTTTGATATGATTTTCCAACGAAAGCTGGATTTATGTATGCAATCCCCAGCCGAAAGTTGTAGTACCATTTGATTCGGCTTTTCAGCATTTAGTAAGTGCTATAGTTACACTGATGCAAAGTATTGCCATTCATCCAAATTAAGGGGCTGCCATTCACTAATCTCGACAGATATTTGCTGACTCACCAACGAAGGTACTTCAGTCACAAGTAAAGGAGGTGAGACAGCGCTGTAGGAGGATTTCCCTCCGTAGGCGACTGCTTTCCCGTTGGGTTCTTCAGGTGCAGATAAACCAAGTTTTTCAGGGACAGACGAAGAAGGTTCTTCAGGTGCAGATAACTGTATGGGTATCTCCGCATTAATGCGACAACCTGCTCCCGGTGTAGAATCTAAATATAGATGACCTTGCAAAATGCTAACCCGTTCTTGCATTCCCCGCAGTCCATACCCGGTCGAGACTTGTTCAAAATTGAATCCGCGACCGTTATCTTGAATCATTAGATATACGGTTGTTGATGTTGTGCTAACATGGATTTGCACTTCTGTTGCCATAGCATACTTACGAGTATTGTGGAGTGCTTCTTGAATAATTCGATACAGTGGTGTGATCAGCTGCGACGGTAACGCGACAGAAAGGTCAATATCAACCGCAGGTAAAACGCCAGTGGTTTGCTGAAAATCATTGACGAGCAATTCGATCAGCGTTTGCAGAGATTGAGTCTCTGAGGCATCGCTGCGTAATCCTCTAACCGATTGGCGGACTTCAAGAGTAGCGATCGCAACTAATCGATGTGCTTCAGTGAGAAACTGCTGTGCCTGAGTGGGGTTGGGCTGACAAAGTTTGATGGCGGTTTGCAATTGAAAGTTGAGCGCGGTGAGCGCATGTCCGAGCGAATCATGTAGCTCCCGCGCAATTCGGTTGCGTTCCTGCACCGCCGAGAGATTAGCGAATTCCAAAACACACTGCCACAACTGTTGATGCATTTGAGCTAGTTGTTCTGGCGTGTAGAGTTCTTCAACCACAATGCTCTCCTGATAACGTTCAGCTACTTATCAGGTAGTTCTGAGTCAGAAAAGCTTATGCAAGTCCGGCGTTAAGTCCAGTTGCCAATCAGCACGTACGCCGCCCAGAAATAAGGTTCTTGTCGATATTTGGAGTCTTGTAAGATGGCAAGTTGGGCACGACGGAGGGCTTCTGCCTTCGAGATACCTGTTTTACTTACTTGCGCTAATTGGTCATAAAATTTACCCATGAGCGTCGCCGAAGCTTCATCGTTGATGCGCCACAGCGTTGCCACGGTACTGCGTGCGCCGGAACGCACGGCAACCCCGGCTAATCCCAATGCCGAACGATTATCGCCCGCCGCCGTTTCACACGCACTCAGCACGAGGAGTTCGAGCGAGTTGTTCCGCGATAGTTCGATTGTTTGCAGGACGCTGCTGAGTTGATTGACTTTGATTTTGCCATCCCAAGTCAAAATAAAAGTATCATCTGAGCGCGAACTAAATTGACCATGCGTTGCCAGATGAACAATTGGTAACGAGACGGCAGCAACTTTAGTTTGAAATGCTGAGCTGGTAAATTTTTGGTTGAAGATAACTTGGCTTGGAATCTCAGATTTAATTTTGTTCACCTCAGTCTCGACATAGTCCAGCTTCGAAAACGCTGGAGGACGCGCAGCATCGAGTCCAGCCACCAACACACCCAGTTTTTCTGGCTTGAGCGATCGCCCAGATAAAAGTTGCAGTCCTGGTGTCAAGGCAATGCTGTACTGTTCCACGAGGAACTTTTGACCATCGTGCAGCGCTGCCATTGGAATATTTCGCAAAGCCCCATCTAAAACAAAGACCAAGGTTTCTACTTTGCTGGCGGCAAGTTCTGCGGCTGCTGGACGGATTAGCCAATTGTATAATTGTTGCAGCTTGGGGAGCGTCAGATCTAGAGTGTTGGATTGTTCGAGGTCTTCTCGCAGCGTCGATGCGAGGCGTTCAACCTGTTCTCGGCTGACGGCGGTTTTGTAGTAGCGTAAATTGCGGGGTTGCTTTGTTTGCGTTTGGCTCGTGGATTGTGGTAAGCTTGTAATGGTGGCAATCTGGTCTTCTAATATGATGGGATAAATCACCGCGGCGCGTTGATCCACCTGCTCTACTTGTGCCGGGTTTGCATTAAGACACGCTTCCCGGAAGAAGTTATCCAGTTCGACCAATTGCAACGCTTCAATTACATCCCGCGCCGTCTTAAGGTCATCGGGTTTATTCGATTCCACCAGTAACCCGACGAGTTGGCGGTGAATTGGCTCGACGGCATCGCGGAAGGAAAACTGCACATCCGGACTTGCCGCCGCCAAATCTGTTCGGAGCGATTTAATTGTAGCGACTGCTTCTTTATAAGCCGCGATCGCACCTGCGGTTTTGCCTTGGGCTTTGAGCACCCGTCCCAACTGCCACTGCCAGCGATAGGCGATATCCTCTGCGTTGGTTTGTTGTGCCAACTGAAGTGCTTGCTGGGTCAAATTTTCGGATTCTGACCACTGCTGTGTTTTTTCGTACACGCTCCCTAGGCTACCCAGCGCGTAGGCGAGGGTGTGCGAATCTCCTAAGTCTTTGGCTTGTTGTACCGCAACTGCAAGTAGTTGCGCGATCGCAAGAGGCGAAGATGCCCCTGTAGGTTGTTCCATCCGCATCATCGACTGGGCGAGATTCACTCGTGCCTCAATTGCCGCACGGTTAGGAGGTAATGCCGAGATTTGTTGTTGCACCTGTGGCAGGAGGGTTTGAGCGACAGACTGCTGATTGTTATCGACGAGTAAGTTGAGTTGATTGACTTGTGCTTGCACCCGCAGACTAGGAGAAACAACAGTTGCTGCCTGTTGATAGAAATTCAGGGCAGCTTGGGGATTAGCTTGAGCGCGCTCAGTGTTACCAAGGCTGAGTTGAGCCAGCGCGATCGCATCCGGTAACTGCAACTTGTTGGCGATTGCAAGGCTTTGCTCTAAAATGAGGTGTGCTTGGGTGAGGTTGCCAGTCACCCGTAGCGAATCTCCTAAAGTACGAAGCGCGGTTGCGGTTTCGGGAGAGGCAGTAACGGTATTAAGCAGGGTTTGCACCTGTTGTGCATTGGCAGTAGAACGCTGCGGCAACTTTAACGCTGTGTCAAGCAGTGCGATCGCCCGTCGATATAATCCTAAGTTTTGTAAAGCTTGCGCCTGGTTAATTTGGCTTGTGAGTACCCGGTTTAGTTTGCCCTGCTGGGTGTAAAGCGCTGTGGCGCGTTCCCAGGATTTCAGCGCCGCATCGGCTTGTCCGCGTGCGAGGAGTAACCCGCCTTGGATGTCGAGGGCTGGCGCCAGTGCCAGTGATTTATCTGGGGTTGCCGCTGATACCGCTTTTAAGAGTGCAAGACTGTCTGTGATCGCGCGGCTGGCATCATTCCACTGTCCCAGTTGTTGATAGCAAAGTGACAAATTGCTGAGACTGAGCGCTTGGTGGATCGGATCGAGGGCAGCTTTATAAGCAAGGGATGCTTGTTGAAATAGGGCTGCTGCCTCAGAAAATTGAGCCGCGCTATAACGCGATCGCGCTTGCTGTTCCAGGGATGGCGCAGATTGGCTTTGGGCAATTAATGTGGAAGTTATTGAAGTTTGAGCCAGTATAGGTGATGTAATACACACTAATGCAGCGATCGCCATCGGCATAATAAAGCGAACAAATCGCTTATAGCGTCTCATAGAAGCACTCCCGATCATTATTATTGTCTCAGTACCGGACATCCCTTCGCCGCAGGGCGAGTATACGGTGTTACTTGGGGGGCAAAAGCAACCAGGACAATCGTACCGTTGCTATCTTTGATCCAGCCCTGGGCTTCGACAATTGCGGGTGGGGAAGCAGATGGCGTTGTTTCGGGTGTTGGGGAAGGGTTAGGCAGCGCACTCGCACGAGATTCATCGAGTGTTGCCAACGGACTCAGGTTAGGTGTGCCTGCTAATGGTTCGAGCGGGTTGGGAGGTAAACTGCCGCGTCCGGTGACGATAAACTCACCCAACCGACGGGCATTGGGGCTTCGGGGACAAGTTTGGGCAATTTGGTTACTGGCATCGAGGACTTGTCCTGGTAATTCTACGAGTCCTTGGGTGGGTTGAACTTCTGGTTGGGTGATCGAGATTTGTCCTTGGACGCCGAGTTGAGAACTGGCGGTGATGTCGCTTTCGAGCGTTGGCTGCGATCGCGCCGAGATACCGAAGATACCTTGGGCGCTGATACTGACGTTACCACCTTTGCCAGTGTATGCATTGGCGCTGATATGGCTGTTTTCTTGGGGAAGAGCGATAATGAAGGGTGTATTGATGGTGATGTTACCGCCATTTCCTCCGGCTCGAATCAACCCCGCCGTTGTGAAAATACTGCTGTTGTGACGCAAGAGTAAATTATCTGCGGCTGTTAAGTTAATATTTCCACCATCGCCAGAATTAGTTGCAGCGGCAATAACCCCCCGGTTATCTAGCCGGACAGAACCAAAATTGGCGGTAATGTCTCCTGCACTTCCCTGTCCTGAGCTGCTGGAACTTAATGCTGCATCATTGGTAATAGATAGAGTACGGGCATTTACATTAATATTGCCACCCTTGCCCCTGCCAACAAATCCTGGTTCTTCATTGACTGTGGTAAATATTCCGCTTCTGGGACCATTGTCAACCGCTCCATCAAGGGAGACTGTACCACCAGCATTAACTATGACATTGCCTGCATTTCCCTGTCCAGAGGTGGTAGCGTTGACTTGAGAGCCATTTTTGAAAGTAATATCACTAATCGTATTAATTTGGGCATTCCCAGCATTGCCTTTGCCAAAGGTGGTGCTATATAAGCTAGCACCGTCAGACAAGGAGAAACTACGCCCCTGAATTTCCATATCCCCGCCATTACCAACTGCCTGTGATCCCACAGCACTCGAAAGGTTGCTCGTTCCTGAAATTGAGACAGTATCCCCCGCTCGAATTGCTATCTTGCCTGCATCACCTTGTCCAGACGTGAAAGTTCTCACACCAGAGTCTCTGACAGTAATGCTGTCTGCTGTATTAATCGCTATGTTGCCAGCATTACCCTTGCCATAGGAAACGCTTGATAAATTAGCACCGTCAGACAAGGAGAAACTACGCGCCTGAATTTCAATATCTCCGCCATTACCAACCCCGGACTCTTCCACAGTGCTATCCACTCCGCTAGGTCTGCTTTCACTGCGTCCGGCAATTGAAACAGCCCCCCCTGCCCGAATTGTGACCTTTCCTGCATTTCCCTGCCCACCAGTTTCAGCGCCGACCAAGGCACCACCGTTGATGGAGACATGATTCACTGTATTTATTGAGACATTGCCAGCCGTACCCTTACCAATAAAATTACTAACAGTAATTGAAGAATCATCGGTTAAAGAAAGTGAGCCAGCCTGAAGATCTATCTTGCCACCGTTACCCACTGCTCCTGGCGCCATAGCGCTGTAAATAGTGCTTTTACTTGATAGGGAGACAGAGTCAGCTACCTGTAGTGAGATATTTCCACCATTTCCCTGTCCACCGGTGCTGGCGAACAAACTAGAGCCTTTGGTTAAAGAAAGGTTTCTTGCTTGAATATTGATAGCACCGCTATTACCTATGGCTCCTGGTGCTACTGCACTGAAAATGTAGGCATTAGCGAGGGAAACAGCATCTGATGCTTGTATAAATACGCTACCAGCGTTGCCCTGTCCGAGGGTGGTAGTATTTAGCCGAGCATCATCGCTCATGCCAAAGGAGCCGGATTTGATATTAATATCACCACCATTGCCTGTTGCTCCCGTTTTCACATCACTAACAATCTCAGTGGCAATTCCATCTTTGCTGCCAGTGATGCTGACTGCTCCCCGGACATCAAGATTGACATTCCCTGCATTGCCACGTCCACCAGGCAGCGTTTCATAAGCTTCGTTTACAGCGTTTTGTAGTTCAGCGCCATCAGAGAGGGTAAGTGACCCCGCTTGGATATTAATGTTACCTCCCTTACCCACGCCCCCGCTTTCAACGTTACTGAAGATGGCACTATCTGCAAGGGAAGCTGCATCTGATGCCTGGATAAATACGCTACCTGCATCTCCCTGCCCAAAAGTACTGGCACTCAGGCTAGCGCCATCACGTAATGTAAAGGAGCCAGATTTGATACTGATGTTACCGCCATTACCCACGCCTCCACTTTTCACCTCGCTGAAGATAGCGGTGTCTTTACCTGTAAGGGAAACAGCGTCAGATGCCTGAATAAAAACGCTACCTGCATTTCCCTGCCCAAAGATACTGACATTCAGCCCAGCGCCATCGCTTATTGTTAAGGAGCCTGACTTGATATTTATGTTACCACCATTGCCAGTCGCCCCCGTTTCCACATCACTATAAATTGCACTGGGCAATTCATTATTTACATTTACGCCAGTAATGGTGAGAGCGCCCGGAACATCAACATTGACATTCCCTGCATTTCCTCGTCCCGCAGCATGAGTTCCATCAGCTTGTCTTACAGCGGTTACTAGTTGAGCGCCATCAGAGAGGGTAAGTGACCTTGCTTGGATACTAATGTCACCCCCATTACCCACGCCCCCGCGGGCAACGTTACTGACGATGGCAGCAGTACCTGCAAGGAAAGCTGCATCTGATGCCTGAACAAAAACGCTACCTGCATCTCCCTGCCCAGAGGTACTGGCATTCAGTTGAGCACCATCACTTAGTGTAAAGGAGCCGGATTTGATATTAATGTCACCAGCTTTACCAAACGCTCCTTGTAGCACCACATTGCTAATGGTGCTATTACTCAGTGTTGTTGCCCCTGTGGCATTAATTTCAATATTTCCGCCAAGACTATTTGGCGTACCCAAACCTGTATCAATTCCTGCTCGCAGTTTACTGTCTTGCGCCATATTGACATTGCGAGCATGAATCTTGATACTACCGCCATCAGCACCCCGGACGTTGACTTCCGCCTGATTGCCAAGGGATACATCTGCTCGTTCTACACCATCGGGGAGTGCTAAACTGAGATTAGTACCTGCAACATTGAGGCTAACATTACCTGGTGCAGCTAACCCTGCTAACTCAATGTTTCCGCCGTAAGCCCTGAGTCCGCCACCATCGACGTTGATATTTCCACCAACAAGCAGCAAACTCTGCCCGTCTGGTACTCTTAAACCTGTCACATCTTCACCAGCAGGACTGATCCCAGCCTGTGCCTGAGACTGATTGGTAATTGCCTCTGGATGTAGCTGATTAAAAAACAACGCCGAAGGCTTGACATTTAGCAACGGCGGTGCTTCGGGCGTAGTGGCGCTGAAAATGCCCTGTTCGCCAAAGCGAATTGCGTTTGCTGTTGTTCCGACAAACGAGCCGCCTAGATCCAATCGGGCATTCTGTCCAAACAAAATGCCATTGGGATTGAGCAAAAACAGATTCGCACTACCAAAGACGCCCAACGTCCCCAGAATATTCGAGGCTGACTTCCCTGTCACCCGCGTCAGAATATTTTGCACCCCAGTCGGATTGACAAAATACACTCTTTGCCCAGTACCAACATTGAACTGACTGAAACTGTGGAACAGGTTGCTGCCGCGTTGGGCACCGCCGTCGATGCGATCAGCCGACGCACCCTTAATTTGGACGTTGGGTGTGAGGCGGGAGCCTTCTGCCCCAAGGGTGCGATCGGGGATAATTTGGGCGCGGGCGGGTGTAGTGCTTAGCATCAAAACGCTGCTGACCATCAGCAGTTGTATCCAACCTGGTTTTATCGTCATAAATTAAACACGCATTGCTTAATGAGGTGATGCAGCGATACACCTTGAGAGATTTTTAATCAAGCTTTGGAATCAATATTCTATAATCTCTAGCTTCACCCAAATTATTAAGTAAAATTATGAACGAGGCCAAAAACTCAACATTTTGTTCTAGGGGTGAGTGCCGTGACATCTGTAACCATCAATCTCGAACCCCTCGTTACGCTAACCGATGACGCCTTCTATGCTTTATGTCGTGCAAATCCAGAGGTCAGATTTGAACGCACCGCAAAGGGGGAATTGATTGTCGTGCCACCGACGGGAGGAGAAAGTGGGAGCCAAAACCGGAGACTAACCCAGCGGTTGGGAAATTGGACTGATGAAGACGGTACTGGAGAAGCATTCGACTCCAGCACTATGTTCCGGCTTCCTAACGGTGCTTACCGCTCTCCTGATGCCGCCTGGATTTTATAGCAATGCTCATTAAGGTTAGGACGAAGCTGCCACTGCTCGATCTACTTTTTCTCGAAAAGGTTCGTTGCTATGAGCCATTTTTCTAACTCGATTTTTAATTGG
>JAABUZ0100003176.1_pt1 | contig 25021 bp, 26 predicted proteins | sample 5562091 | NCBI WGS metagenome assembly JAABUZ01 (sample SAMN12813069, study PRJNA571459) | rock metagenome | isolation source: Antarctica rocks | place: Antarctica: Victoria Land, Linnaeus Terrace sud | collected 2015-12-21 | reverse complement strand
CTATTTCGATGGCGGTTCGGTGGAGATCATCCACCACATCGTGCGTGAACTCGACCCCGACGGCAAGCAGCTACGCGTCATCACCTTCACCGACTATACCGCCGAAAAAGTACGCACGCTCTATTGAACTTCAGCAGAGATACGGGAGCAGTGGGCAGACCCCGCGCGGCGCAAGAGCATCATCGACGCGTTGGAAGAGAAGGGGATCGACTTTGCGACGCTGGCCGAGGCAACAGAGCACCCCGAAGCCGACCCGTTTGATCTGCTGTGCCACGTCGCGTTCAATGCGCCACTGCGGACGAGGCGCGAGCGGGCGGAGCGGGTACGCAGGGAGCGGGACGACTTCTTTGACCGCTACGGCTCGAGCGCGAGGGCGATCCTCGATGACCTGCTGGAGAAGTATGCCGACCTGGGCGCCGCGCAGTTTCTGCTGCCCGATGTGCTCAAGCTGACGCCGCTGTCGAGCTACGGAAACCCGACAGAGATTGCGCGGTTGTTTGGCGGCGCCGTCCAGCTTCGGCAGGCTGTCGCCGAGCTACAGGGCATCCTGTATGCGGCGTAGGTGGATGATTGCTTAAATGCCTCCAACTGTGGTTGAAGACAGCACACTCGATAAGCAAGCACCCTCTGATTGTCCTGAAAATGGCGTTGGCCTACTGGTTGATAATCCCCGACACGGTGGTCGGACGCGGCCAGCGACTGAAGTCGCGCCTGACATGGCAAAGTCCGCCTTCGCGGACTCCCCGCGTGGTTCCGTTGGGATGGCATGCTTTTCATCTTCGGGAGTGGCCTGCAGGGCCGTGGTTACTGCGGTCGAATGGCACAGTACGGGCGACTACCTGCCCAGAGGGCGCCCGGATGGTAGCCGTGGCGCTTTTCATTGTCAGTGGTGGCCCGTAGGGCCGCGGATACGGCGCGCCAAGAGGGCACTCGATGGCAGAGTACGACCGCTGCAGTCGGCATTGGACGAATAGTGATGGAGCAGCAATGGCACGATTCACGAAGATCGGGCGGGACGATGACGCGGTACCAGACGGGACGGCACCCCAACCCATGAGTGCGGCACCGGCAGGTACAAAGCGAGCACGTGGCGCAAAAGCGGCATCCCTGGCTCCGCCCGCATCGACGGCGCAGCGCCTCGGCGGCGTCATCAAGTCGGCTCGCGACATCATGCGCAAAGACAAGGGACTGAACGGCGACATGGACCGGCTGCCCATGCTCACGTGGATGCTCTTCTTGAAGTTCCTTGACGACCGCGAACGGGGCCTCGAAGAAGAGGCCGCCATGAGCGGCTCCACCTACACGCCCGTATTGCAACCGCCGTACCGCTGGCGCGACTGGGCCGATCAGATGGTCGGCCTGACGGGCCCCGACCTGATCAGGTTCATCGAAAACGACGAGGCAGACCTGCCAGACGGCTCGCGAGGACCGGGCCTCTTCGCCTACCTGCGGAACCTGCGGGGCTCCGATGGGCGTGACCGGCGCGACGTCATCGCCAGCGTCTTTCGCGGCACCCGCAACCGTATGGAGAGCGGCTATCTGCTGCGTGACGTGGTGAACAGAATTAACGACATCGACTTCCAGTCGAGCGACGGGTCGCACACACTCGGTCACCTGTACGAGTCGATGCTGCGTGAGATGCGCGACGCGGCGGGCGATGGCGGCGAGTTCTACACGCCTCGGGCCGTGGTGAAGTTCATGGTTGAGGTGGTGCATCCGGACAGTGCCGCGGCGGAAACGGTGCTCGACCCTGCGTGCGGGACGGGTGGCTTCCTGGTCGCCGCGTATGAGCACATGTGGTCCACGGCGGAACGGGCGGGTGTGGAGGCGGTGCGGCGGTTGCAGACGGCGACGATCTTCGGCAACGAAGCGAAGTCGCTGCCGTACATGCTGGCGCAGATGAATCTGCTGCTGCACGGCATCGACGAGCCGCGGATCACCATAGGCAACAGCCTGAACGTGCGTCTCGGGGAGATCGGTGAGAAAGATCGCGTCGATGTCATTCTGACCAATCCGCCCTTTGGCGGCGAGGAGGAGCGCGGCATCCTCGATAACTTCCCATTCGACAAGCGAACCGCTGAAACCGCGCTGCTCTTCCTGCAACTGATTATGGCGAAGCTGAAGCGACCTCCACGGAAGGGACGCGCGGCCGTCGTGGTGCCGAATGGGACGCTGTTCGCCACGGGCGTCGCGGCCCGCATCAAGCAGGAGTTGCTGGAGCAGTTCAACCTGCATACCGGCGTGCGCCTGCCCAACGGCCTCTTCGCGCCGTATACCGGCATCCCCACCAACATCCTCTTCTTCGACCGCTCCGGTCCGACGCGGGAGGTCTGGTTCTACGAGCAGCCATTGCCCGAGGGCCGGAAGAACTACTCCAAGACGCAGCCGATCCAGTTCGACGAGTTCGCGCCGTGCATTGCGTGGTGGAACGACCGGCAGGAGAACGAGCGGGCGTGGCGCGTGCCGGTAGAGCGGATCGCCGCCAGCGGCTACAACCTCGACCTCAAGAACCCGAACGCGCCACAGGGACTGGAGCATCTGCCGCCGCTTGAACTGGTGGCCAGCATCCGGGCGAAGGAGCACGAGATTCTGTCGCTGCTGGAGGAGATCGAGGCGGCACTGGGGGCGGGCACGTGAGTAACGAGTGGTTGCTAACACCGCTACGCGATTTATTACGACCAGCGCTGCGACCCGACACGGTAAAGGCTACACAGGAGTATCGACTTCTCGGGGTTCGACTGAATGCGGGTGGGCCTTTTCTGCGCGAGACCAAACTGGGGGCTGAGACGTCAGCCACGACGCTCTATAAGGTTCAGACCGGTGACTTCATTTACAGTCGTCTCTTTGCATGGCGCGGTGCTTTCGGGGTAATACCTGATCAACTCGACGGGTGCTATGTCTCGAACGAGTTTCCAATTTTCACGGTTATCCCAGGTCGCCTCGATGCAGAATTTCTTCGATTATGGTTCACGCTGCCAAGCGTGTTGAAAGCAGTTGAAGAAGAATGCACCGGAAGTACTCCCCTCAGGCGCAATCGCTATAAGGAGGAGTTTTTCCTGAAGCTACGTATCCCCCTGCCGTCGCTGGCCGAGCAGCAGCGGATCGTGGCGCGGGTGGAGGAGCTGGCGGGGAAGATTGAGCGGGCGCGGAGGCTGCGGGCGGAGGCGATGGCGGCAGCAGCGGTGCTCCACGAATCCGCCACACGAGTACTATTCGCTTCCCTGAAAAATGTCCACTTGTCCACCATAGACGAGATAGCCGAGGTGCGTGGGGGAATTCAGAAGGGACCACACCGAAGTGCGGGTGACAATCCTGCGCGATATGTCACGGTGGCCCACGTGCAGCGAAACAAAATCTCCCTGGCTGATCCGCGATTCTTTGAGGTCTCCCCGCTTGAGTTAGAGCGATGGCGGTTGTGTTCCGGCGATGTCCTCGTCATCGAAGGAAATGGCAGCGCAGATCAGATCGGAAGAACGGCTCTGTTTAGAGGAGAGATAGAAAATTGCGTTCATCAAAATCATGTCATCAGGGTGCGGTCAGATCGCAGCGTGATCGAACCCGAATTCCTCAACGCATACCTCAATAGCCCTGCAGGTCAAAGAGCCGTTCAGGAAGTCAGTCGCACGTCGAGTGGACTGCGGCACTTGAGTGTCGGACGTATCAATGCGCTTCCAGTCCCGTTGCCCTCACTGGAGGTACAAAACCGTATCGTGATTGACCTGAGCAAGACGAGGATCCAGGTTGAGAACATTACAAAGCAGCAGTCGGAAAGCGGCGATCAGTGGGAAGCATTGCTACCTTCTGTGCTATCGAAGGCATTCGCGGGGGAGTTATAATTCGGCGTACTCGCCAACTATGCCCCCTCGGCACTGATATTACTTTCATCGCCGACTCGTGAAGTGGCCGGTTAGCCAGTTGTTTAAGTTCATACCCAAAGAGGGTGCCGGGAGCACTTGGTCGTTGACTTCCCGATTCGCACTGCAGTCCTGAACTGTACCCCTTTCTGCAAATATAGGCTTGGACGCTTTTCCAGCGAGGTATGTGCTGCCCCCATTGTCGGTTGACAAGCTCACCGCTATCGTCCTATAGTATGGTATGCATAAACGCTCAAGCATGAGTAGGCCGTTCCGTGAGGCAGGGCATGGTGCAATGAGCATCGTCGATGGTATCAACGAGGTCATGGTGAAAGAGTCGGGGCAAGACGTGCCGCAAAAGAATCCACATGCGGCGGCACTCGGCTATCTTGGGGGTAAAAAAGGTGGACTCGCGCGTGCAATGAGTCTCAGTGCTGAGCGTCGACGGGAGATAGCCCAAAAGGCCGCAGAGGCACGATGGCATCGTAGCCAAGGGACACCATTAGGGGTTGCACCAGATGGACAACCTTGAGCCTACCAGTGCCGACGAGTTCGTCGAGCAGCAATTGAATGTCCGCCTAGTGGCACTTGAGCAGGCATTTGACGCTGATGCACTCTGTATCGTAGGACCTCTCCTGCTTCAGGTCGACGATCTCGTACGGGCAATGGTTGAAGGTTTGCGAGCTCGAGAGACGCCCCGAGCCCGTCTGGCTGTGCTCCTGACCACAGGTGGTGGGTACCTCGAACCTGTCCATCGAATTGTGGACACTATCCGAAATCACTACGATCATGTTAGCTTTATTATTCCAAATCAGGCATACTCTGCTGGTACAGTTTTGGCAATGTCAGGCGACGATATCTACATGGATTACTATTCTCGACTGGGGCCTATCGATCCCCAGGTCCAGAGCGCTAGAGGTCGACCTGTACCTGCCCTCGGTTACCTAATTCAGTGGGAACGTCTCCTTGCCAAGGCAAAAGCCGGGCAGTTGACAGAGCCGGAAGTCTTGCTGATGATCCAGTCATTCGATCAAGCAGAACTGTATGAATTCGAACAGGCACGCGAACTATCAGTCGCTCTTCTTAAGGAGTGGCTAGTCCAATACAAATTTAAGAACTGGGTGAAGACCCAAACCCGTGGTCGAGCCGTTACACAAGCGATGCGACAGCGGAGAGCGGAGAGCGGAGCAAATCGCACGGGAACTTAACAATACCGAACGCTGGCACAGCCACGGCTATGGCATCTCAATGGCTGTTTTACAGAAGGATCTCAACTTACTTATTGATGATCTGGATTTGCCTCCCAATACTGAGAAACACCAAACAGTGAAGCAGTACGATGTTCTGTTGGCCGATTATATGGTCAAGCTTCAACACCGGGGCATTTTACACAGGGTTGGCGTCTTTCGACCGTATATGTAGAAAGGAGGCTCATCGTGCCCAAAGCAGTCGATCTAGAAGAAATCTTGGCGCATAATCCGCAAGTGAATCGAGATCAGCTTGACGAGGTGCAAGAGGTACTCCGCCATCTACGCGAGAGGGGGATGCACCGCAAGGGTTATGATCTCGCTCCCCGAAATGTGGGACTGCGTGCCTCTTCCAAGAGCGCTTCCCGAACCGACCGGCGTTTGATTCGCCTTACCCAGGTTCAAGACGAAGAATAAGATTTCTGCGGCGAGACGATGACGATGCCGCGGTAGGGTGCCTAAAAAAGTGAGCCAGGCTGGCGGCAACACTCCCGCTATTGCGGGCTTCGTACGCTTCAACCACTCCAATGTCGTATTCCGGAAGGCGGTCTGATGTCGGTCGATGCGCATCGGCGAACAGAGCAGTTGGCGGCCCAGGGTGATGTGCTGCTACAACAGGGACGGCGCGACGAGGCACTGCTATCGTACCGTCGTGCAGGAGACGCTGAAGCCGAAGCCTTCCTCCACGTGCCAGAAGAGCGGCCGCGCACGAGAGCCGTCGTCGCCGTGAGTGCTGTGGCATTGTTGCGTAAAGCCGAGGCATATGACGAAGCGGTACGTCTGGCATACCAGTATCTGTCCCAACCAGGACTACCTCCATGGGGCCAGGATCAACTCGAAGAACTCTTGCTGGATATACGCCACAGGCAAGACCTCCAGTAGGATAGTCTGCCCTATTCAGATGACAAGCCAATGGTAGCTACGGCGATCCCCGTGCCGGCGTGACGTCGGTGTGGCCAAAATCGCCGCCTTTGAAGAGCAGTGGTTCGCCGGTGACCCTCGCGAGCGCGTAGGCAAAACAGTCACCGAAGTTCAGTTGCGCCGGATGCCCGCTCCCCTTGCCGAATTCCCGGTATGCGTCGCGGCCAATACGCGCCTGCTCCTCCGTTTCTGGCTCGATGGCGATGGCGGCGGCTCGAAGACAGTCATCGAACCGGCGGCTCGCGTTGGGGGAGCGGCTCAGGTCAATGAAGATCGCGACTTCGAGAAAGTTGGCGCGATCGACTACTACTGGCACGGTTGCAACCACCCAGCAGGTCAATGATGGTCGTGGCTTCGAGTAAGTTGGCTGTGCAGATCCGACGAATAGCTGCCCCTTCGATGGCATCGGCGCACGATCGCGACTCCGGCTCGTCACCAAGGAGAGCCAGCAGAGCCGGCCGGTCAATAATCATCGCGGCAGTCCACGCTGGTCGTAGAGCAACTCCGCATGATCGACGGAGCGATATGGCTCCTTCAGATGCGCCGCGCACTCTTTGCCAATCGCCACCAGGCGATCCGCCAGGCGGCCGTCCCAGCGCCGCTTATGAGTGAGACGTTCCCGTAGAGCCACCGTGACAGCCTCCGTCAGACTCTCCCCGGTTATCTCGGCAAGTTCCCGAGCTAGCCGGTGGGTCTCCTCGTTTTTGATGTTCAGGCCCATGACTTCCCCCTTGCTACTCCATGCCTGCGACCATACTACCGCGTGGATCGCGTTTGCTCCACGATCATCGCGGCACTGCGAGCCATCGCCTCTGTCCCGCCACCGCCAAGCCGACCGCAGTATCCACGGCCCTACGGGCCACCACCGAAGATGAAAATCAGGGCGCGCCGACGCGTAGGGGCGTATTGCAATCATGTGAGACAAGTTAAGGAAATCAGCCCCGTGTCAAGGGCTCAGGACATCGTGCATGCCCGGAATCTGGCCGGCTGGTCGGTGCTTCCAGGGCAAGCGGGCAATTCCGGAAGGATGCCCAGCCAGCCAAAACCGGGTGCTTCAGCCCAGGAACGGCACGTTTCGGTGCCGCCGTCCCCGTCTCGGCTGGCCCAATCCACCCTTGACATGTGCTCGTAAACCTTAACTTGTCTCCCATGATTGCAATACGCCCCTACAATCTACCAACCGGTGATTGGCTATTTTCAGGGCAGTCGATTGTACTCTGCCATCCGACCGCAGTAACCACGGCCCTACGGACCACCACCGAAGATGAAAAAGGGTCGTCCCTTCCCGACCGCAGTCGGCCGTACTGTGCCACACGACCGCAGCCGTAGGCCCCAGCAACCCGACGGTGATGGGGCTTTTTCAGAGCAGTCGGAGGCTTATACAATCAACCAAACGGCGGGTCCTATTTTCAGGGCAGTCGGAGGCTTAGACGCCTTTTCAGGGCAGCGACGATGCTCCGGGGGGGCACCCCCGAGGGATGAAAATCATGCCATCCCTGTGAGACTACGCAGGGAGTCCGCGAAGGCGGACTTTGCCATGTCAGGCGCGACTTCAGTCGCTGGCCGCCTCAGACCACCGAAACGTGGCATTATCAAGCAGCCGCCGAATCTCCTTTTTCAGTGTCATCGTAAACTGCTTGGCAACAGGCGAAGGAGCGTTTCCATGGCGTCCTCCACCCCCCGACGCCCCACCCTGACACGGCAGCTTGCTGGTACAATCGCTCCTGGCACCCCACCCTGCAGCCCGTGGCCCCGAAGGAGCAGCAGCATGGCGCTTGCGTCCCCATTGCCTGTGACGACGTGTCCACAGTGCCACCTCGATGTTCCGAGTGGCAGCCACTACTGTCCCAACTGCGGCTTTACCATAGCCCCCTCGGGCAGATATCGGCTGCGAGACCGCACGTGGTGGAAGGTGCTGCTCCTTGGACTCGCTCTGTACTACGTCGATATGAAGTCCCTGGCCGCCTACGGCAACCCGAACTTCGTCCCCACGGTGCTCGTTCTTGGTGGGTTCCTCGTACCCGTCACCTTCGTCATCTTCCTGTACGAGCGTGGTGCGCTCTACGATGTGCCGCTCACCACGGTGGCGCTGACCTTCTTTTATGGTGGCGTACTGGGCACCCTGGGTGCACAGTTCCTCGAAGCGGAGCTGGTGGGCGGCCCGATACTGTTCTCTGTCCTGGCCGTCGGTTTCAGCGAGGAGCTGGCGAAACTGCTCGGTGTTGTCTGGTTGCTTCGCCGCCGTGCCTTTGCCACCGAGTTGCACGGTCTCGTGCTCGGGGCCGCGGCTGGGATGGGTTTTGCCGCGTTCGAAAGTATGGGGTACGGCTTCACATTCCTGCTGCAGTCGCATGGAGACCTGGGTCTGCTGGGTGAGGTGCTGGTGACGCGGGGGCTGCTCTCTCCCCTCGCCCACGGTACGTGGACGGCGATTATCGCGGGTGTCCTCTGGCGTGAACGCGCTGCGGGCCACGGCTGGTTCAACGGCAAGGTGATCCGCGCCTTCATCATTGCCATCGTGTTGCACGCACTCTGGGACCTGACCGCCGGTCTCGTGCCCATCGACCTGCCGGGTCTCGAATTCCACTGGCGTGCCGTCGATCTTGCGGTCCCGGCGTTGAGCCTGCCGCTGCCGGGGCTGATCCTCGGATTTCTTGGACTCTGGATTCTCCGACGGCTGTTCCGCGAGAGCCGTGCTACTGTGGTGACTGGCACGGCGTGATGGTACGTTTCGCAACCCTATGCAGATATCCGCTCGTCGCTAGCCGACAGCTGTCACTGTGCTGCAGCCTGACGCGTGCCTGACCACGACGCGAAGTTCACATGAGCGACGGGCACGCGGTGATCTACGGTTACGGGTGCATACCGGGATGCTCGGGCACGATCTGTGCCATGGCAGCACAATGGTAACGTTGTGCTGCGTTAGGAGAACCACGATTCCAACATCGGCAAAGATGGACCATCCAACGATCATCTCGAAGATGACCCTGACGGTCACCAGGGGGGTTATGGCTGGCTGGATCGCTGGCATTCCTCAGGTGGTCATGGCACAGGTGGTGGGGAGGCTGCTCGGGCTGTCCGCGGGGGCGGACGTTGGACCGCGCTTCATGAAAAAAGCCACGGAACACGCGGGGTCGCATCTCTCAAAGCCGATGCACTGGCTGCTGGGGGCCGTGTTTCACTTTGAGTTTGCCGCTCTGTGGGGCGCGCTGTATGGGCTGCTCGTGGACTGGCGGGGGCACCGGCGCGTGCCACCATTGGTTGGTGGCGGCATCCTGGCGGGCTTCATCTATCTCGCTGCTTTCTCACCAATTGGCGCCGCTACGCGCACTGGTGCGGAACGGCAGGTGGGCCAGCGGGACAGCCGCGAGACGGTGATGCACTGGACAGCGGCCCTAACCTTCGCGCTCACCAACGCGTTCACCTATCGCTGGCTTCGTGATCGCTGGTAACCATGAGCATCGGCACGAGTGATCGGTATGACGCGGTCGTCGTCGGGTCGGGACCAAACGGGTTGGCGGCTGCGGTAGAAATTGCGCGGGCTGGCCGCTCTGTCCTGGTGATCGAAGGCGAAGAGGTCGTTGGCGGTGGCACGCGGACAGAACCGCTGACGCTCCCGGGGTTTGTGCACGACGTCTGCTCGGCGGTGCATCCGCTCGGTATTGCCTCCCCGTTCTTCCGAACGCTCCCGCTCAAGGAGCACGGACTGGAATGGATTCATCCACCGGTTGCCGCGGCGCATCCCTTCGACGATGGCAGTGCGGCCCTGCTCGTACAGTCGGTTGGTGCGACGGCCCGCGGACTCGGGGTTGACGGCGCCGCCTACGCTGCTCTCATGGCACCCATGGCCCGCCAGTGGGAACAGCTATTTGCTGACGTCCTCGGCCCGATCCTGCACATGCCCCGCCACCCGGTGCTTCTTGGGCGCTTCGGGCTGCGGGCGCTCTGGCCCACGACGTGGCTGGCGCGTCGCCTGTTCCGGGAGGAACCGGCACGGGCACTGTTCACCGGTATTGCGATGCACGCGACGCTGCCGCTCGATGCGCCCCCCGGCGCCGCCATCGGTGTCATGCTCGGCGTCGCTGCCCACGGTGCTGGCTGGCCGTTCGCTCGTGGCGGCTCTAGCTCCATTTCCGCTGCGCTCATTTCGTATCTTCAGTCGCTCGGGGGCGAGGTCATAACCGGCACGCGCGTGCAGTCACTGGCTCAACTTCCCCGTACAGATGCTACGCTTCTGGACATGGTGCCGTATCAGCTGCTCTCGCTCGGCGGCGCGCACCTACCCTTTAGCTACCGACAGCAGTTGGAGCACTTTACCTACGGCCTCGGCACCTACAAAGTTGACTGGGCGCTCGACGCTCCGATTCCCTGGCGGGCCCGGGAGTGCGCCCTCGCGGGAACGGTCCATCTGGGCGGCACGATGGACGAGATGGCCACCGAGCGCGAGGGTTTGTGGGGCGGGCAGACGTCCGCACGGCCGTTTGTCCTGCTGACCCAGCCGACGCTGTTTGATCCCTCACGCGCACCAGCAGGCAAACACGTTGCCTGGGCCTACTGCCACGTGCCGAACGGGAGTACTGAGGATATGACCGACAGCATCGAGGGGCAGATCGAACGCTTTGCACCAGGCTTTCGGAATCGGATTGTGGCTCGCAGCGTCATGGATCCGGCTGCGTTGCAGCGCCATAACCCGAATCTGTTCGGTGGCGACATCAGCGGTGGCGAGTCAACACTCAAGCAGATGCTCTTTCGCCCGACGGTCCGGGCCTCGCCGTATACCACGCCGATCGATGGCGTCTACCTGTGCTCCTCCTCCACGCCGCCGGGGGGTGCCGTTCACGGCATGTGCGGCTACCACGCCGCGCGGACCGCGCTTCGCATGGCGTTGTCAGGGTGAAAGGATCTGCGGAGCATGCTCGGCTGCCTAAGGGTGCAGCGGGCGGCATACGGCGTATGGTGCGGTACCTTCCGTGGTAGATACACCTATTCAGTCTTTCCCGATCTGATCCGGTCAAGTTCAGCCTGCAACTGACGGACGCGAGTCTCTGCCGCATCCGCGCGCTCCAGGGCAAGCAGGAGTGTTTCTTCTGCGCGTCTCCGTGCTGCATCGAACTGCCGGGCGTGCAGCCGAGCACGTTGGAGATCGGAGATGTTCTCGCCAGTCCGCGTGTCAAACATAACCAGCAAGCTGTCCTGATACACAAAGCGCACGGGGAGCACAGTGACGGTGATACCGCCGTCAGTGTCCGGCGCGAGTGGGGCGGCTTCCCCATGCGCCTGCAAATTCCAACCCTGGATCAAGGGTGCGGAAAAGACGCCAGAGGGGTTGAAGACCAGATATTCACGAACACCCAGACTCCGATAGCGCGCCACCTTGTACACCAGGTCCGCCTTGAGTGATGAGCCTGAAAGAAACTCCCCGAGCAGGTCAGGGGGCTTTCCCTCCGCGAGGGGGTCATACTCGATCCGGTTCGCTTGCGGCACGCCCAGCGATACCAGGAGGTCTGGCAAGAGCTTGTCTCGCGGATTTCTGGGATCCATCAGGAGCCAGCGGTCACGAGTGATGTAGCAGGAGGGGCCACCGAACGTGTCCTTGAGGGTGCCATAACAGACGTCTTGATCGAAGTAGTGTTGATCGATGGCCAATGGTTCGTCCTGCTCTACATCGGGATCCAGGTGCATCGGGTCGGGAACGTCCACCAGCACCCTGTCATGCCACGTCAGCATGTGATTCTCACCGCATTCCCATGTGGCATCTGCCTGTCTCCTTGCGCTGATTGTCGAGATAGACCGTTCAACCGCCATATGCGGTGGCGTGCTGGATGCGTGGTTACGAGCCACCGTACGCTATCCATTGTGGAGGACCGTGTTGCCCCTGTCGATTTCGCTGCCCTTCATTCGACGTAATTGTGGCGCCAGTTTGTTGCCGGTCGGGGCTGTCCCGAATACGGCGGGTCGAACCTGAAATTGGAAGGTGACGTGACGATGCGATTCATGATCCTGCTCAAAGCCACCAAGGACTCCGAAGCAGGCGTTCTCCCGAGTCAGGAGCTTCTTGCCAAGATGGGCACGTACAACGAGGAACTGGTGAAGGCAGGCGTCTTGCTCGCGGGCGAGGGGCTCCAATCCAGTTCCAAAGGCGCACGTGTCAGGTTTTCCGGTGCGACGCGAACGGTAATTGACGGTCCGTTCACGGAGACCAAGGAACTCATCGCTGGCTTCTGGATCTTTCAAGTGGCGTCGAAGGAAGAAGCGATTGAATGGGTCAAGCGGTGTCCCAATCCCATGGAGGGAGAGTCCGAGATCGAGATTCGCCAGATATTTGAAGCGCCGGACTTTGGTGAGGCATTCACTCCTGAACTCCGCAAGCAGGAGGAGCGCATCGGTTCGCAGATGGCACAGAACACCAGGCGATAGCAAACAATGCCGGACTGATGGGTCATCGAGAAGGGGTGGATCGCGGGCTACGCTACCGCCCCGGTTCGGTCAACGCGGGGTATTTCCTGGCGACGCGATCTCCATGCAATGCTGGGTGACGAACCCAAAAGTCGCGTGTTGCGCTTACGCCCCGCTTGCTCGGGGACTCACGGACCTTGGCCACGTGGACTGAGCAGCATCGTGATTACGCTCCGCTTGCTCGGGGACTCACGACCGGGGAGATCGCTCGTAATGCCAGGAACACGGGGATCTCGTCGATGGCTCGACCTTCGGCTTTTGATCGCGGTCCTTTTCGTGGCGCCTTGTAGGTCGCGATCTCGTCCAGGCGGTCGATGAAAAAGCCGTAGTGCGCCAGTCCGTTGATGTAGTCCTGCAGTGGCCGGTGGAAACGAACCGTACCACCTCCACCACGCCGTCCCACTGCCTCCATCGGCACTGGCAGCGGACTCAGGTACCGATCCACTCGCCGGTACTGCGATTGACGTGCCTCGTCCCACCCCCAACCGCTGAGACGAGGCACCCGGAAGCAGGGGTGCGTCATGACGATGACCACCCGGCCTCCGCCGCGCAGTGCCCACGCCATGCAGCGGAGCACGTCGCACAGCGGGTCCATATCCTGGATACTCAGCAGAAAGACAGCCGCGTCGAACGTACCCGCACGGAGCACCCGGCTCTGGTCCAATGTGCACGCGTCCGCACAGAGAAACCGGCCATGGTGGCCATGGTGGAGGCGCGCGTAGTCGAGCAGCCTGGGGCTGGCATCGATGCCTGTGTAGTATGCGCCCGCCCGGGCAATATGCGTCGCGAGCACCCCGGGGCCAGCCCCCACGTCCAGGATCTGCTCATCAGGACGTGGCGCAAGGAGATGGAGCGCGGCGGGTATGGTCTGTTCACGGTGGTGGCGACCGCCATCCTCACCGACCCAGTCGGTGTACCAGTCGGCGACCGTATCCCAGCTGGTTTGGCGTGGGGCTCGTTGTGTTGGCATTCCGTTTCTCCTGTGTGGATAGAACGGTCACCATGCCCCCTGCCATGCAACGCGCAACAAAAAACGCCGGGGGCGCATGGCGACCCCCGGCGTTGACGATGACATGTACTGTGAACAGGCTCTCTGGAGCGCTGAACCGGCGGCACGCGGCCGCTCTCACCTCGACGCGTGAAGGCGCCTAGTAGGTGCGGTTCCGCATGCCCGACATAAGTTTCCTCGCTGTCTGTACATCTCTCAACTGCATGTTACCAGCCAGGTGCATCGCCGTCAATCGGCAACGGGTACTTCTACGCCCAGTTGGTTGGTAGCGTTTGCACGGGTGGAAGGGCGGACAGACCCGTTGAGTCGTTGGGCTGTTCCGAGTCCTGCGAGTCCATCGTCATCAAAGCCGTACGCCTGGTCGATGAGGTAGAGGGGACGTCCCTTCACTTCGTCGTAGATGCGGCCCATGTACTCGCCGAGCACGCCAAGGAAAATGAGTTGAATGCCTCCGAGAAACAGGACCGTGACGAGCGTTGTCGCCTGGCCCACAACCGTCTGATTCATCACACGCAGGATGAAGGTGACCACAATGCCAATGAGGCTGAGCATGGCGATGAAGAAACCGAGCGATGTCGCCACCTGCAACGGCACATACGAAAAGCTTGTGGTGGCGTCAATCGCCAGTTTCAGCATCTTCTGTAAAGGATAGTTCGTCTGCCCTGCGTAACGCTCGTGGCGGGTGTATCGCACCCCTGTCTGCTTGAATCCGATCCAGGCCGACAGACCGCGCATAAAGCGATGATGCTCGCGAAGGAGGCGCATCGCCTCTGCGGCGCGCCGGTCCATCAACCGGAAGTCACCGGTATCGTGGGGAATGTTCACGGAGGTGATGCGCGAGAGCATCCGGTAGAAGAGCTTGGCCGTCAGCAGCTTGAATCGGGTTTCGCCCTGTCGCTCTCCCCGCACCGCGTAAATGACCTCGTACCCCGCTTTCCATTGTGCCACGAGCTCCGTGATCACTTCTGGAGGGTCCTGGAGATCCGAGTCAATCACGATCACGGCGTCACCCACCGCCACATCAATACCGGCGGTAATCGTAATCTGATGGCCGAAGTTGCGCGAAAAGCTTATGATCTTCACGCGCGGGTCCCGGTCGTGCAGGGACCGCATGATCTCAAGCGAGCAATCCTTGCTGCCGTCGTTGACAAGGATCACCTCGAACGGCTCGCCCAGTCCCTCCATCACCTGGACGATACGGTCGTAAAAGTGAGGCAATGTCTCGCTCTCGTTGTATACGGGAGCCACGACAGAGTACGTGATCATAGCACTCGCGTTCATACTGTGCATTGTACCTGCCTGGAACCTGGCGCCCGGCACGGCGTTTCTATGATACAGGAGTTTCTACCAGGCGTGGGGTTGGGGCGATCACGTCGTGCTCCTGGTCGAGGCGTTATGTGATCCGGGAACGAGACAGTGGCGCGCCCCTGTCATGATGCGTCGTGGTTGACGACAGGCAAACCTTCCGAGTTGGCTTCCCAGGGAAGCCGCTGGGTGTTGAGGCGTCTGGCCAGGCCGTTGGGTCCGTTGATCCACGTCCAGTAGCCATTGGTAAAGGCCGTCCAGTTGTCCGCCTTGCGCCAGACCGCCAGCCCCATGGTGGTATGCTGGAGCCCATCGCCGTTCTGCGGATTGTGACCTTCGTTCTCGGTGCAGTCGCCCATGTCCACCGGGTCGAGATCGTGCAGTGCTTTGAAGCCCAGGACAAACTGGCACGCTACTACGGAACTGGTGGCACCGGGATCGTAGATCGTCACCGAGGTTGCCGCAGCGCGGGTTCCCATCTGCGTGCCGCCGATGGCATAGATGCGCCCGTCTAGACCGGTTGTTGCCGCGAGGGCGCTTCGCGGTGCGGGAAGCGGAGTCGCCGTGCTCCAGTGATCCACTTGTGGCGTATACACCTCGACGCTGTCGAGCACCTGGGCGCGTGGGTCACCACCTGCGTCTCCCCCCATCACGTAGATGCGTCCATCAGCACCCCGGGCCGCGGCAGCGTGCTGGCGAGGCGTTGAGAGCGATGCGACGGTTGTCCAGGTATCGGTCGCCGGCGTGTAGGCCTCCACGGTAGACACGGTATGCTCCGAGCAGGGGAGGGCGTGGCAGCCGCCAATCGCGTAGATCCGCCCGTCGCTGCCCGTTGCCAGTGCCAGTGACCACCGAGGCGTGGACAGGTTCGCCACGGAGCTCCAGCTATTCGTGGCCGGTGTGTACACTTCTACCGTGCTGAGGACGCCGCCTGAGCGCTGGCTGTACCCGCCCACCGCGTAGATGCGTCCATCAGCGCCGGCCGCGGCGGCAAGTCCCCATCGTGGTGTGGGAAGGCTCGCGACGGGTGACCACACGTTGGCGGCGGGGCTATATGCTTCCACGGTACTGCTGGTGATGTCCCCACCCATGGCATAGATCCGTCCATCACTGCCCGTCGCCGTCGCCGCACCCAGGCGCTGTGTAGAAAGCGGAGCCACGGCGGTCCAACCCGCACCACCAGGCGCCAACACGTTCACCGCATCCAGTGACCCTGACTCGTTTTCCCCACTGATGGCGTAGATGCGGCCATCAGGACCTGTGGAGGCGGCAAGAAAATCTCGACCCGCTGGCAATGCGGCCCCCTGTGACCAACCTCCGGGACCAGCGTCCTCAGCAGCGGACACGGGCGTTGGTGCGTGCATCGCGGTGACCACGTACAGCAGTGCCGCCAGCGCGCAACCGCCTCGAGTAAAACGCCAAGATGCACGTCGTGGCACTGGCTGCCCTCCTTGATCGTCGTACGCCATGTCTCCATAGTACCCGCACATCCCACGATGGTGCCGACGCACGGGCGCCCTCTGGGCGCGCAGTCGGAGTCTTGATCAACCAACCGCCGATGTTCTTTTTCAGGGCAGCGTCGATGCCCTGCGGCGCCATCCCCGAGGGATGAAAATGACCGCGTCCTTCCTCTTTGCCTGGCGACGGTGCTACCAACCCGGCGAACCTGGCACCCAGGCGACGCACGGGTGCCCTCTGGGCACGCAATCGGCCGTACTTTGGTGCCGGGTGCCCCTTGGGCAAACAGCCCGCACCCCCACTCACCCCACCGTCGGAGTGACTTTGGAGCGAATTGTACGACCATGGTCTGTCTTCTACGCTGCCCAGGGCATCGTTGTGCCGGCGTCGCGACTCCTGATATGCTGCACATGGGGCGCGGCGAACGCTCAATGCGTGGGAACACAACGGAACACGCCGCACATGGGACATCCAGGCGACGGACCGGATTGTAAACAAAGCAGGCACTTCATTCGGCAAATCATCCAGAATCGTGACTACCGGCACGCACTCCGACATGAGAGTGGCCCGAGATCAAAAGCAGCAGCAACGATGCGGATTGCACTGCGCAGTCGCCTATATGGCATGCCTACCCGGTATGCTTCTCTTGAATCAAAACAGTGATAAAGTACATCGGCTCGAAACGCCTCATCATCCCAAGAATAACTGAACTCGTATCGTATCTTCCCGATGTCAAGCGCGTGTGTGACCTGTTTGCTGGCACGACGAGAGTCGGCCAGGCCTTGAAACAGCAGGGCGCCTACGTCATCAGCAATGACCTGGCTTCCTATAGTCTGATCCTGGGCAGGACGTATATTCAAGCCGACGCAAGCCGGATTGATCAGCAACGCATGCTGAGTCTCCTGGACGAACTTGAGGCATTGCCCCCTGAACCCGGCTACTTTACGCGTACCTTTTGTGAGGATGCTCGCTATTTCCAACCTCATAATGGCGCCAGGATCGATGCCATGCGTGATGCTATTGACCGGCTAGCGTCCAATGAAGAGGAGAGGTCGATCCTCCTTACGAGTCTCATGCTTGCCGCAGACCGCGTGGATTCAACAACCGGATTGCAGATGGCATATCTCAAGGCGTGGGCGCCACGTGCCTATCATCGTCTCGAACTGCGACTTCCGAACCTGTTACCAGGATCGGGACTGGCTGTTCAATCCGATGCTAATCTACTGGCAAGCACTTTGGAAGACGTTGATCTCGTCTATATCGATCCACCATATAATCAGCATTCATATTTTTCAAACTACCATGTATGGGAAACACTCATACGAAATGATCGACCAGATGTGTATGGGATCGCGAACAAGCGAATCGATTGCCGTGTACAGAAAAGCGACTATAACTCAAAGCAGCGAATCGTACAGGCATTGGATGATCTCATCACGTCGGTGAGATCGACCTACCTGCTCGTCTCGTTTAGCACCGAAGGCTACCTGGGAATCGGGCATATCGAGGATATGTTGCAAGGCCGAGGATACGTGGCATCGACAAGCGTGGACTTCAAACGCTACGTCGGGGCACAAATTGGTATCTACAACCCGGCGGGGGCAAAAGTTGGGGCAGTGTCCCACCTGCGCAACCGCGAACACCTGTTCCTCGTAGGACCGTGCCGTGAAGTTGTCGAGTCGGCGGTTCGTAGACTCGAACGCACGCCAGCACACCGGCAACAGGCCGCGCTGCCACGGTAGTGCCCAAGCGGCGTGCAGCCGCGGCATGCGGGCATGCCGCCGTCACCCACCTGCCACATGCTGCATCGCGGCCACGAGGCCCGCGAATGACGTGCGGCTTGACTGCTCGGAGGACATGCCTTCGCCACGCCAGTGGGTCTCCAGCAGCAGTGGCGCTGTGCAGCCGTCGCGCGCGAGTGCCGCAAGCTGACCACGGATATCCACCTCGCCTTCACCCACGGCGGTCCACGCCGTCAGACCAGTGGGCCGGTGTACGATGCGCGCGTCTTTGATATGCACGCAGGCAATGTGTGGTCGGGTGGCGTCGTACCCTTCGTGGTACGACTGACCACACGACACAAAGTCGTTGGCCACGTCCCAGATGACGCGCAGTTCCGGACGGTCAACCGCCTTGAGGATGCGCGCCGTATGCAGTCCAGTGTTGGCCCAGCACGACCGGACGTTTTCGAGGTACAGCAGCACACCTTCAGCACGTGCCACATCGCACGCCATGGTCAGTCCCTCAGCGATCCGTGCCAGGGTCGCCTCTGGCAATCCTCCGCCGTCGGCATGGATGGGAGAGGGGTTCCCCAGGTCTTTCATCGATTCGCGACGAAAGCTGAAGATCCGAACAGCGGGTTGATCGCTGGACGCGCCGAGGGCGTGCGCGACGAAGGCGGCCCGCCGGATGGTCTCCAGATGTTCGGCAAACTCAGCCGAGCGCGCCAGGTGGGGGTGCTGTTGCAACTCGAGCGCTTTGAGCGCCAGGGTGCCGATGGCATCGATGCGGAGACCCCGCTGTCCCACGATCTCTCGCGCACGTGCCACGTCGGCAGGAGTGAGGCGGTCTGACGGCCCGCCCCAGAGGCTGTTAATCTCCACCACCCGCATGCCCAGTTCCACGGCGACGTCACACGCGCGCTCGAGATCCTGATCTATTTCATCGGTCACCACCCCGGTCGTGAAGGAATGCATCGGCGGTCTCCTTGTTACGAGCGACTGCCATGAACATAGCATCTCGTGGTTCGGTCGATCGCTGGGTGCGGGCTGTGCGCACAGATGCCACGCTTCGGTGGTCTGACGCGGCCGGCGACTGAAGTCGCGCCTGACCCGGCAAAGTCCGCCTTCGCGGACTCCCCGCAGAGTTCCACAGGAACGGCATGATGTTCCTGGTCGGTGGTGGCCCGGAGGGCCGGGGATACGGCCGTGAAAAAGAACACCGGCGGTTGGTAGATTGAAGGGTGCAGACTGCGGTCAGCACCAAAGTACGGCCGACTGCGGTCGATGTGTTCGTAGCGGGCCACCAGTCGTGGTCATAGGAGGGGATGGTGGTACGCAAACAGTCTTCTCCGCCATGGCAGCACCGGTGGCCATGCGGCTGGTGACGGAGCCGGGAGCAATCTCCTTCACCAACGAGGGTCCAGCAGCCGTAAACGCACCGACCGCAGTCGGCGAAACTTTGGTGCGGACCGTAGTCTGCACCCTACTATCTTCGCAGTCGATGTGGCTTTGGTGCCGGGTGCCCGTGGACGGACAGTTCCCACCCCCACCCTCTGACATCCTCCCTGTTGTCGTCAGGGGAAGTGAGTGCGGTTTCATCGTAGACAGTCAGACGGTATGATCCAACGGTCGTTCGGGAGGGGTGGAGGAGACCTTGACAGGATGCACATGGTGAGGAGCCCTGACGTGCGGCCATCGAACCGTGCGGCAGCCGGATTTGCACCCGTGCTGTGGGCGCTGATCCGCATCTCGGGCCTGCTGCTCCTGGTCTTCACTATTGGCCACCTTGCCGTGATGCACTATCTCAACACACCATCCGCTACCAGAGCCGCATTTGTCGCCCGGCGCTGGCACAGCGTGTTCTGGCTCGGCTTCGACTGGTTGCTCTTGATCCTCGCTCTTGTCCATGGACTCGCTGGCATCCAGACGATTGTCGAAGACTCTGTGCGTGCCATCGGACCCCGACGCGCGGTGGCCGGTACGCTGCTGTTGCTGGCGCTTGCCATGGCGGTCCTGGGGACGTGGAATATCGCCACCTTCGATCCCGTACGTCTAGCCAGTGGGCGAGGCCCGCTCTCCGGCCACTACTGGCTCGCCACGGGACTCGTCGGCATCCTCACGCTGCTGGCAACGGCCACGTACCTGGCCGGAGTCGTGGCGGCGGCCATTGCGTTGCGGAGGCGCATGCGAGGTGTGCCGGCAGGCGTGTGGGGATTTTTGAGCCACTGGGCACGCCTGCTGCATCGCATCTCGGGGGTGGGCATCGTGATCTTTTTGATGATTCACGTGCTTGACCTGTTGTTGCTCCCGCTGGCCCCCGATCTGTATGACCGGACGGTTGCTGCCTACGGCCACGTGTATCTGATCCCCATGGAAGTGGCACTGGTAGCAGCGGTGCTGTACCACGCACTGAACGGCATCCGCATCACCGTGGTCGAGCGTGGCGACCTGGCAATGCGGAGGCGCCAGGGCCAGCTGTGGTACGGGGTGCTTGTGCTGACATTCCTCCTGCTGATGCCGAGCATCGCTGTGCTGCTTCGTGCCATCAGGTGAGTCGCGATATGCGGATCAGTGGCGGCGATGCTTACCGCTGCCCATCGGCTACTCCACAGTAGGTCAGGGCGGTAAGTGCCAGGACACGTGTGGCACGGAGCAACTCCGCCAGTTCGATGCGCTCGAAGTCGCCGTGATGGCCGGTGCCCTGTGGCCCGTGATAGACGGCTGGAACGCCCCCAGCGTGTTGAAATGTTGAAGCGTCTGCCACTGAACGCAGACCGCCCGGCACGAGTACGCTCCCGGTGACCAGTTCGTACGCAGTACGGAGTGCGACCGGCAGTGGGTGTGTGAGGTCCACGCGAAACCCTTCGCGTCCGAGTTCAAGGCACAATTGCACCGTGGTTCCTGTCTCACGTTCAACTTGCCGGCAAAGCGCTTCGAGTCCTGCACGGGCATCAGCAAAACGTTCCTCGGGGGACCAGCGACGGGTGCCGACCACGCTGCACTTGGTGGGGAAACGGTTATAGAAGTCGCCGCCATGTACCTCGCCTACGAAGACAGATGGCGAACCAACGAATTCGATGGATTCCCGCGACAGATGCTGATGCAACTCCTGAACGAGCGTGACGAAACGTGCCGCGGCGACTATGGGATGTGGTGTGCCGGGTGCCGTCGAGTTTTCGTGGGTAATCTCTCCGGGTCGCGAGATGATGGCCTCGAAAGTACACATGCCGACGCCCGCTACCGGTAACGCTGTACTCCCGCACTCCAGTACAATAACCGCTTCACCGTGTATTCCCGTGCGAAGCCTTGCCTCAAGGTCTTCCCCGTGTCCTCCTGGCATCTCGTGCAATCCATGCGTGGAGATCAGGAGATCGCCTTGAAGTCGCACACCTGCATCTCGCAGCGCCAGTGCCACCTCCGCCGCACACGCCAGTGACGCTTTCATGTCTGTTGCCCCCCGCCCCGTGAGCGCGGTGTCATCAAGTTGGGGTGGCTCGTGGTCCAGAGGAATGGTGTCCATATGCCCGTTGAGTTCCAGGCTGACCCCACCGCCCGCACCGGCCAATCGCGCCACCATGCCGGGCGTGCGCGGAAACTCTGGGAAACGGAACCAGGAGATGTCTAAGCCGGACCTATTAAGAGCACCTGCGAAGAACTCCGTAGCTTCGGTGGTGTCGCATGTGTAGCTGCGGATCGACACGAGGTCGTACGCGAGCCGTGCCATGCGCGGCACATTGATATGATCAAGGACGGCTGCCTGTACGGGGGTAAGCTTCCGATCATCAATCATCACGTTTTTCCTTTTTCTGTTGTTGTGCCGTCTGCTGCTGTCCTTGATCCAGTCGCCATCCGCCATCCTCGTTCACCAGCCGCCACTCGACCAGCGATGGCCTGGTTCCACCAGCCACCAGCTGATCGCTGCGTCTCACGACCACCGTTGCGGTGGCGCCCTGGACTGCGGGAGGCGGAAAGCTGAAGCTAAAGGTGGATACCGTTGATTCGGGCGCCACCAGACCCTCCTGATACGGTACCCGCTGGCGCCGACTCTTGCTCCAGTAGCTATACGCCATCGGAAAGTCTTTGCGTAACAACGCGTCATAGTAGCCCTGGACGGCGGCGGTAGGGCTGCTTGCATCCACCGCTTGCGTGGGCGGTGCGACGACCACGGTCCTGGTGACCACTGGCGGCGTGGATGTCGGCGCCTGCACGGGTCGCATGCCAGAGGCTACGACAGCAGTCGTCGTGGCAGCCGGTGCGGCTGGCGCACTCCCTGATCCTCCCGTGTTGCGCAGGCCACCAAGAAGTTGGGCAGCACCTGTCAATGCGAGGCCACCGAGCAGCAGGAACACCACCAGACCAATGGCAAGGAACCTGAACGGGATCCCCAGACGCCTGGCACGCGTGGCGGATGGATGTGGCACAGGCCGTGGGGACGACGGCTGAACACGTGGGGGCAACGCGGGTGGGGGCACGATGACCCGGGGTACTGCCTGCGTTCGTTCATCGTGATACCCCAGTGGCTGTCCGGTTACTGACTGGCCAACGAGCGCTGCACGGAATGCGGCCGCGAACGAGCCCGCGGATGGAAAGCGTTGTGCTGGATCCTTGGCAAGGGCGGTCAGGAGAACACGGTCCACGCCTGCGGGGAGATCCGGTCTGATGGTCCTGATAGACGGTGGCGCCGCACTGACCTGCTGCCGCAGCACTGACTCCGCGTCTGGCCCGACAAATGGCAGGCGCCCGGCCACCATCTCGTACGTGAGTATACCGAGCGCATAGATGTCGGAGCGTGCTGAAGGCGTCATGCCGCGCGCGAGTTCCGGCGCCAGATATTCTGCGGTTCCTTCAATTGGCGCGTCCAGGCGGCCGTCGCGTCCCCGGGTCGCCGCAATCCCAAAGTCGGTCAACGTGACGCGATCGTGGGGTTCAAGCATCACGTTGCCCGCGGTGACATCGCGGTGAATCAGTCCCTGGCTATGCACGTAATCAAGCGCGGATGCGATTTGCGCGACGATCGCGTCGATGCGGGCTAGCGGCAATCCCACCTGTGGGATCACTTCGAGGAGTGTTGGGCCATCGATGAGCCGCATAGCGATATAGGGAAGGTCACCGGCCACGCGCACATCATAGACGGGGATGATATTCGGATGATCCAGGCGGGCCGCCGTGCGCGCTTCTCGAAGGAATCGCTCTACCTGTGCAGCCTCACGGCCACGTTCAGGCGGCAGGATCTTCAGTGCGACTTCTCGATCAAGGCTATGTTGCCGAGCCCGGAAAACGCTCGCCATCCCACCATGACCGAGGACGCCGGTGACGGTATAGGCACCGACGGTCCTGCCAATCAGTGAACTGGCGTGTATGGAGGCGGGATCCCGTGCCACGCACCCCTCCATCCGGCACTATCCGCACGTCCGAGATTCCGCGCCGCTGACACCCGATGCCGAACCGGCCAACCACTGTCACTATAGCACGAGAAGCAACCAGCAGCCGTGGCGCGGCAGGCACGGTTGTTGCACACCGACTACTGTCGTGAGCATAGCGAACGCCGCACCAGCAGACGAAAGAGGCACACCACATGGCCGCGACGACGTACGAACGGCTCCATGCCCAGATCAATGAGTTGCTCGCGCTGGAACTCGCGCTAAGCCAGCTTCTGGAAGCACGTGAGGACCAGGCGACCGACGCCGACGCGAAGGCCCACTACAGCCACCACCTTGGTGTCACACGCGAACACGTCGACGCCTTGCGAACCGAACTGGTCCGCCTCGGAGGTAAGGTGGACGAAGGGAAAACGGCGTTCGCCGGGATCGGCGCGAACTTGAAAGGCGTGCTGGATACGTTCCGGGATTCGGAAACGCGCCAACTCCACGACATGCGTGACGACTTTGTTTCCGAACAGACGGAAATCGCCGGGTATATGGTCCTTGAAAGCATGGCAGGTGCCGCGAACGATACCGTGCTCGCCCAACTGGCCCGGCAGCATCGCGAGCAGGAAGAGCCGATGGCGGCTTGGCTCTGGCATGAATTGCAACGGGTTGGAAGAGCGGAGATTGCCACAACGCTTGCCTAATCCATGGCGACCCCGGTTCGAGCAGTTGCTGTTCCTTCAAAGAAATGACAGGTGGTACGGTAGCCCAGCCGCTCGTACAGCCGGATGGCTGTCGTGTTTACCTCGCGAACATTCAGTACCACGTCGTCACAGCCATGTCCCAGCAGATGCCCCGTAACCGCTGACGTCGTGGCCTCCGCGTATCCGCGTCCACGAACATCAGGTCGGGTGAAGACATTGCCGACAGCGGCAATCCGGTGTTTGCGGCACCACACGTGGGTACCAGCGACGGAAAGGAACCGCGATGGACTCGCGGGATCGACGACAGCGGCGAACACCCCATCTTCGAGTTGGTCAACGGTGAAGGCGCTGTCCGCATACTGCCCAAGGAGGTCGTTGAGCGCCGGAAGATCTGCCGGTGCAAGAAACCTCGTCGGACACCGCGCCATGGGCCGAAACATCTCCGCGGTGACGGACATACGAAGGGTAGGCAGCACCGAAACGGTCTTGTAGATCGACTGAAAAACGTCGAGCGCGGGCGGTTGCACGAGCAAGAGCGCAGTGCGCGGCCATACCGGTACCCGATTCACAACACGCCACAATCCGTTCGCCGATCCATATGCTCCGACGGCCGAGAAGCTCGGGTGCTGATAGAGCAGGACAACTGCTGGCTCACGGTCGCTGGTATCAATGAAAAAGTGGCTGTGCTGGACAAACGGCGTCTCTGTGTCGGCAAGGAGATAAGCGCTCCATACGCGATCCCGCGAAAGGATGGCAACCACGTCATCCATCGTTCCACCAGTGACCCGATGGTCGTGCGCGCTCACGTCTGGCCCAGCCTCCTTGCAACGTCCCGCCATGGTAACAGACGCTCTCGGCAGGCGGGTGACCGTAGTCCTGGCCATGCCGGATGTGACGTAAAGTGCTGATCGCGCCGGCACCGTGTGCCCGATCTCGATCGCACGCCCCCGCAGGCTGCCACCGGACCCTTCAGCACGGCT
>JAABUZ0100003175.1_pt1 | contig 25021 bp, 29 predicted proteins | sample 5562091 | NCBI WGS metagenome assembly JAABUZ01 (sample SAMN12813069, study PRJNA571459) | rock metagenome | isolation source: Antarctica rocks | place: Antarctica: Victoria Land, Linnaeus Terrace sud | collected 2015-12-21 | reverse complement strand
CATGAACCTCATCGCCGCCGCCAGCACCGCTGGCACCAACGGAGGTGAACCACTACCGTCATGACCACGCCATCACCGACACGTCAGGTCGTACCCCGACCGACACGTGAGCTAGTACGCCGACACTTGGTGCTTGGGGATGTTGGTAACGGCGCTGTCACCGGCCGCAATCCGTTGCCGGTGATGATCAGCGTGTTGGGTTGCGACGGCTATACAGTCGGGCGGCGCAGGGAGTCGGCAAGTGTGTCGAGGGCTGGCTGGACGACGCGGTAGTAGGACCAACGGCCGCGCTGTTCGCGGGTGATGAGCCCGGCGTCGACGAGCTGCTTGAGGTGGTGGGACACGGTGGGCTGGGATAAGCCGACCGGGTCTGTCAGGTCGCAGACGCAGGCTTCGCCGTCGGAGTGTGCGGCGATCAGGGACAGCAATCGGATTCGGGTGGGGTCACCGAGTGCTTTGAAGACCCGGGCGAGGCGTTCGGCGGCGTCGAGGTCCAGGACACCGCCTGTCACGGGGCTGCAGCAGGCCGTGAGGTCGTCGAGCACGGGCAGCGTCGTGGTGGCCATGATCCGAGTCTGCCACTTGCATTGACATCCGTCGATACATCCGCCACTCTCGATACATCGAAGCGTATCGATCTATAGGAGTGGTCATGTCCGAGTTTGATGTCCGCGAGCAGGTCCGTTCCCGTTACGCCCAGGCCGCCGAGGCGGTCACCACGGCGAGTGGCCGAACCGCGTTGTCCGTGGTCGACGCCGACCAATGCTGCGCGCCCAGCGCCTCGAGCGCTCAGCCGGGCGACGTGGACGCTGCCAATGTGTCGTGCTGCGGTGGCGGTGGCGAGGTGGATGCTGCGTTCGGGTCGAGCCTGTACTCCTCCGACGAGCAGGGCGAGCTCCCCGCGGAAGCGGTCGCGGCCAGCCTGGGCTGTGGCAACCCAATGATGGTCGCCGAACTCGCGGCTGGCGAGAAGGTGCTCGACCTTGGTTCGGGCGGAGGCATCGACGTGCTGCTCTCGGCTCGTCGCGTCGGACCGACGGGGTTCGCCTACGGCGTCGACATGACCGACGAGATGCTGACGCTGGCCCGCGCCAACGCGGCAAACGCCGACGTGAACAACGTCGAGTTCCTCAAGGGCATCATCGAGGACGTCCCCCTGCCCGACGGCTCGGTCGACGTGGTGATCTCCAACTGCGTGATCAACCTGTCCACTGACAAGCCCGCGGTGCTGGCCGAGATGTTCCGCGTGCTTGCCCCGGGCGGGCGGATCGGGATCTCCGACGTCGTCGCCGAAGACCACCTCACCCCGGCGATGCGTGCCGAGCGCGGCTCGTATGTCGGCTGCATCGCCGGGGCCCTGTCCCGCAGCGAGTACCTCGACGGACTCGACGGGGTCGGCTTCGCCGACGCCGAGGTCACCTTCACCCACGAAGCCGCGCCCGGTATGCACAGCGCGATCGTCCGCGCCGTCAAACCCACCAGCTGAGCACCCACGACAGACACGACGGATGGACCCCCCCCCCGATGAGTGACGTCGTCACCGACGTTCCGACCGCCGACCCGCACGCTCCGGTCCTGACCAGGCTCTCCACGCTGAACCGGTTCCTGCCCGTCTGGATCATCGCCGCAATGGCCCTCGGGATCGGCCTCGGTCGGGCGATCCGTCCCTGTCCGGCGAGCTGAACAAGATCCAGATCGGGTCAGTCAGCCTGCCGATCGCGATCGGGCTGCTGCTGATGATGTACCCGGTGCTGGCGAAGGTCCGCTACACCCAGCTCGGTCGGGTCACCGGCGACCGGCGCTTGCTGCCCGGGTCGCTGGTGTTGAACTGGATCATCGGCCCGGCGCTGATGTTCGCCCTCGCCTGGCTGCTGCTGCCCGACCTGCCCGAATATCGGACCGGGCTGATCATCGTCGGTCTGGCCCGCTGCATCGCGATGGTGCTGATCTGGAACGAACTCGCGTGCGGCGACCGTGAGGCCGCCGCGGTGCTGGTTGCGATCAACTCCGTCTTCCAGATCCTCGCGTTCGCCGGGCTGGGCTGGTTCTACCTGCAGGTCCTGCCCCGCTGGCTCGGATTGTCGACGACCAGCGCGCACTTCTCGATCGCCGCGATCGCGCTCTCGGTGCTGGTGTTCCTCGGCATCCCGCTGGTCGCCGGCTACCTGACCCGCACCATCGGCGAACGAACCAAGGGCCGCAACTGGTACGAAACCCGATTCCTTCCCAAGATCGGGCCGGTCGCCCTCTACGGGCTGCTGTTCACCATCGTCGTGCTGTTCGCCCTGCAGGGCCACACCATCACCAGCAAGCCCTGGGACGTGGTGCGTATCGCGTTCCCGCTGCTGGCCTACTTCGCGATCATGTTCGCAGGCGGCTTCTCACTCGGCCGCAGCCTGCACCTGGGCTATGCGAAGACCACCACCCTGGCGTTCACCGCGGCCGGCAACAACTTCGAACTCGCCATCGCGGTCGCGATCGGCACCTTCGGCGTCACCTCCGGCCAAGCCCTCGCCGGAGTCGTCGGACCACTCATCGAAGTCCCCGTCCTCGTCGCCCTCGTCTACGTCGCGCTCTGGCTACGCCGCCACTACCCAGCACCGCCCTCCAGCCCCGACCCCATCGGTCAGACGCGTGTGCGAGCGAATCGCGCCACCACTCGTCAACCACAACGAAGGAGGAACGCCATGACCCACAAGCCCACCGTCTTATTCGTCTGCGTCCACAACGCCGGCCGCTCCCAGATGGCCGCAGGCTGGCTCAAGCAGTTCGCCGGGGACCGGGTCGAGATTTGGTCCGCCGGATCCGAACCCGCCCACCAGATCAACCCGATCGCCGTCGAGGCGATGCGCGAGGTCGGCATCGACATCAGCGGCCAGACCCCCAAGATCCTGACCACCGACTCGGTATCGCGCGCCGACGTCGTCATCACGATGGGCTGCGGAGACACCTGTCCCTACTTCCCCGGCAAACGCTACGAAGACTGGGCCCTCACCGACCCCGCAGGCCAACCCCTTGAAGCGGTGCGCGAGATCCGCGACGACATCAGGGACCGCATCAACGCGCTGGCGACCCAGCTGCTGCCGGTAACGCACCAGACGTAGGGTTCAACTTCCGCTGTCGTTGACACGCTGCCCGGTCTTTCGCAGAGGGACTAGCCAGAGGCCAGAGGCACCGACACGGAGATCTTCATCGTTCATAGGTTTGCAGCCACCGTCGATCGATGTATCGCTTGAGTCGTAGTGCTCCAGCGCCGAACCACCACCAGCGTCCGAGGACGGCGAGGCCCACGCCGTCGCCGAGATCGAGGATCGACAGTGCGCGGCGCTGCGGCTCGTAGACCGGCAAAGGCTCCCCCCGAACACGAGCGAGAAGGCTACGCAGAAGCACCGGGCCTTGCCGCACCCCATGCACACCGATGCGGGGTAGCGGAGCGGGGAGGAAATGCGCGCAGTCGCCGACCGCGTAGACCTCGTCTCGGTCCACGTGCTGGAGGGTTTCCCGCACGGGCACCCCGCGCGCGTCGCCGAGTCCGAGCTCGGCGAGCAGCGGTGGCCCAGTGAGCCCGGCGGCGAGCAAGGCTAGGTCGTGAGGCAGCGTGGTGTCGTCGCCACAGATCACTTCTCGCTCGCCGATCTGCCGCGCGACGAACCCGACGCGAACGACCACATCGCGCGCCGCGAGAAGACGCACGACCCGCCTGCGGGCGCCCTTGGGTAGGCCCGAACCGATGACGGGACCAGACTCCAGCAACCGGACCTGTACGACGTCCCGGCGCACGGCCAGGTGAGCCGCCAGCTCCAACCCTGATGCACCACCACCCACCACCGTCACCGTGGCACCCGGATGCTGCGCCGCTCGAATCCGGGCGTCCAAATCACTGAGACCGCTCAACGGCTTCACCCTCACGACGCTCGGATGAACGTCCACGCCGACCGGTGCCACCACACTGCCTATGTTGAGCGAGAGCACGTCGTAGGCCAGTTGTGCACCATCGGAGGTGACCGCGATCTGCGCCTGCGCATCGAGCCCCACCAGTGTGCCCTCGTGGAACTCCACACCGGACATACCGGCCAGCGCCCGCACATCGATGCGCCCAGCGTCACCGGCCAACACACCTGCAGCCCGCGCGGACGCGACACCGCTGTAGTCGAAGTACCGAGGGGCGAGCAGTTGTACCCGGTACCCAGCGGCCGCCAACTCCCCCGCGTGCTTCACGACGTACAGATGCGCGTGCCCCGCCCCCACCAGCACCAGATCACTCAGAGCGGCGCCGCGAGACGTGATTTGAACTCCTCCCACGACATCGACTCCTTGCTCACCAGAGCAGTTCGCTCCGGACACCGGGCGGCTGACACCCCAGCGAGGTTACGGGCCCAGATCGCGGCCTGGAGCTCGCCTTCACTGTTGGCCGCGGTGTTGAATGCCGCCATGTTCGGTGCTCGACGCAGGCACGTCACAGCCACGACGCCCGATCACGGTGAACACATGCGCGAGGCCGGGAAGGAACCGTCGGACATAGCGGGTTCCCCGAGTGTGACTCCCGGGTTGAACGATGCCGCGCCAGCCGCCCAGGCGGCACGCTCGAGCGCGTTCGCCGAGTACGTCGAGCCCGAGATCGACGTGTTGTTACGGGTGGCCCGCACGTTGACGGGTACCTGGGCCGACGCGGAGGATCTGGTCCAGGACAGCCTCATTCGTGCCTACCGCGGTCTGGATTCCTTTGACGGCGCCCATCCGCGGGCGTGGCTGTTGACGATCCTGCGGAACGCGAACATCAACTCCCACCGGCGGCAACGGCCCGATCTGCTCGACGGCGATGATTACCTCGAGCGGCACACACCGGCGTTCGGCGCTACCGAGACCTCCACTCCGGAACAGGCGGTCACCGAGCGGGAACTGGGTGAGGATCTGCATCGCGCCGTCGCCGCGCTGGACCCGAAGTTCTCCACAGTCCTCCTGCTCGTCGATGTCGACGAACTGAGCTACGCCGAGGTCGCCGACGTGCTCGGTATCGCGGTGGGGACAGTGACGTCGCGACTGAGCCGCGCCCGCAAACGGATTCGTCATGACCTCAACGCGGCCGCCGAATCCAAGTCCGACTCCCAGTCCAGGAGGAGCAGCTGATGTCCATGCTGAGCACGATGTGGACCTGCCATTGGGCGGGACGCCGGATCCAGCGTTATCTCGACGCCGATCCCGCCGCCCCGTTGACCGCGCAGGAGGTGCATCGGCTGGAGACCCACCTGGCCACTTGCGCGAAGTGCACCGCAACGGCCGAGGACTACCGAGGCATCCGGCGCGCGCTCGCGACCTGGTCAGAACGCCGCACGCCCGACCCGGTCGTCGTGTCCCGGGTGCGCGACACTGCGCGGCAATTGATCGCCGAGGACGCCGGATGACCCGCTCCGATTACGCCGCGAGCGGTGATCTCTACCTAGACCAGTGGAGCTCCCCGCGCGTCGATCACGACATGTCCGCGCCGGACGGCGTCGCGTGGGATCTGCTGGTCATCGGTGGCGGTACGGCAGGCATCGTGGCCGCCAAGACCGCGGCCGGCTTCGGGGCCAGCGTGCTGCTGGTCGAACGCGATCGCACCGGCGGCGACTGCCTGTGGACAGGCTGCGTGCCCAGCAAGGCACTGCTGGCCGCCGCCCACGCCGCCGCCGACGCCCGCGCGGCCGCCCGCCTCGGCGTGCACGTCGACTCGGTGCGGGTCGACTTCGCTGAGGTCATGGCCCATGTCCGACTCGCGATCACCGCGATCGAGCCTGCCGATGCGCCCGCCGCGCTGCGGGCCGCGGGGGCGCGGGTCGTGCACGGCACCGCGCGCCTGAGTGGCCCGGACACCGCGGTGGTGGACGGCACGACGATCACGTTCCGGCAGGCGCTGCTCGCGACCGGATCGGTACCGGTCATGGTGCCTGTCCCGGGCCTGGCCGACTGCCGTCCGCTCACCAGCGACACCGTGTGGGACCTGACCGCGTTGCCCGACCGTCTGCTGGTTATCGGGGGCGGCAGCATCGGCTGCGAGCTTGGGCAGGCGTTGGCTCGGGTCGAAGGTGACGATCGCGGAAGCGGCTCCGACGCTGCTTTCTCGGGAGGACCCGGTCGCGGCCACCCTGTTGCACACGGTGCTGGGCGAGGACGGCATTGACGTCCGCACCGGCGCGACCATCACCGCGGTCGCCCGCGAAGGCGACGTCACGACCGTGACCTTCGGCGAGCGCGACAGCGGCGACACGCTCGTCGTGGACGCCGTGCTGGTCGCGGTCGGTCGCTCACCCGACACCGGTGAGCTCGCCCTGTCCAGCGCCGGAGTCGAACTCGACGAGCGCGGTTACGTCGTCGTCAACGATCGGCTGCAGACCACCAACGCGCGGATCTGGGCCGCCGGTGACCTGACCGGTCATCCGCAGTTCACCCACGTCGCCGGCGTGCACGCGAGCACGGCAGCAGGCAACGCGATCCTCGGCCTGCGCCGGACCGTCGACACGGCCACGATTCCGCGGGTGACCTACACCCAGCCCGAGGTCGCTGCCTTCGGGGTATCGGCCGGCCGGGCGCGGTCGTCGGACTCGCTGCGGATTCTCGACCTCCCGCACGATGAGGTCGACCGTGCGGTCACCGAAGGCGCCACCCGCGGCATCACCCGTCTCATCGCCGACCGCAAGGGCCACCTCGTCGGCGCGATCATCGTCGGTCCTCGGGCAGGTGAGTCGCTGGCCGAACTTGTTCTCGCCGCCCGGAACGGGTTGCGCATCCGGGACCTCGCCGCCGTCATGCATGCCTACCCCACCTACGCTGACGGGCCCTGGAAGGCCGCTATCGCCGACGTCCAGCACGAGCTGAACCGACCTGTCGTATCGACTGCGACGACCGCCATGACCCGGTTCCGTCGACACTGGGTTTCACGCTGACCATATTCACCTCCGCCGGATGCAAACGACCGCTCCCGCCCCTTGCCGAACACAGCTCGCTGCTGTGAGTTCTATCGGCTACCTGGCGGCCTTCGGCGGTGGGGTCGTGTCGTTCCTGTCGCCGTGCGTGCTGCCGATCGTGCCGGCCTACCTCTCGGTGATCACCGGCCTGGATCTGGCCGAGATCGAACACGGCTCCCGACGCCAGATGCTGCGCATCGGTCGCGACACGAGCCTGTTCATCAGCGGGTTCTCGGCCGTGTTCATCGCCCTCGGGCTGACCGCGACCTCGTTCGGTCACGCCCTCGTGGCCAATCAGACGACTATCACCCGTATCGCGGGCTTGCTGCTGCTCGGTTTCGCGTTGTTCATCCTCGGTTCGCTGGTGCTGCAGGCACCTTGGCTCTACCAAGAGAAACGCTTCCACCCCACGCTGAGCCGTTTCGGACCATTCGCCGCACCCATCGCCGGCGCGGCCTTCGGGTTCGGGTGGACGCCGTGCATCGGCCCGATCCTCGGCTCGGTCCTCGCCGTCGCGGCCACCTCCGGACACGCCGGCGAGGGCGGCCTGCTACTGGCGGTCTACTCGGCCGGGCTTGGACTTCCATTTCTGGCTACCGGGCTCGCGTTCGGTCGGCTCACCGCGGCATTTTCCTGGGTCAGGCGACACTTCACCGCCATCACTATCGCCTCGGCGGTCTCGCTGGCCTTCTTCGGCATCCTGCTGACCTTCAACCGGCTGACCTGGGTCACCAGCCAACTCCAGACGGCGTTGGGCCATGTGGGGCTTCGCGGACTCGTATCGCTCGGCTGACCTGCACCGACACTGCACAACCGACCGACCGACCGACCGACCGAAGAGGATCTCATCGTGGCCGAACCACATCAGGGTGGCGCACGCAAGCCGCCCCCGAAGCTGACGAAGAAACAGCGCGCAGAGGCAGGACGCAAAGCGGCCAGCCGCAGGAAACAACAGCGCATCGCGACCGTGTCCTCGCTCGTCGCCGTAGCGCTGGCCATCGTCGTCGTCGTCGGCGTCATCGCCTTCCGCGGAAGCAGCACCCCGGCTACATCCAACACCACCCTCACGGCATGGTCGCTGCCCGCCCTGAACAGATCGGGCCAGGTCGCGCTCACCCAATTCCGCGGCAAACCCACGGTGGTGAACTTCTTCGCGTCCTGGTGCTCGGCGTGTGACGCCGAACTGCCCGGCTTCCGAACCGAGGCGGAAGCGCTGAAAGGAAAGATCAACTTCGTCGGCGTCGATTCGCTGGAGACCGGCGACAAGAACTACATGCCGAATCGACACCACCTGAACGGAGCGTTCGTCGCGCTCGCCCAGGACGTCGGCGGGGCGAACAAGAGCGGCCTGCACGACGCTCTCGGCGGCGGCAACTCGATGCCGCTCACCGCGTTCTACGATACGAACGGCAAGCTGCTCGACGTCGAACGCACCGCCATCGTCTCGACCAGCGCGCTCGCCGCCAAGATCAACCAGGTTTACCACCTGAACGGCGCATGACGATCAACCCGCAACCGGACCTGTCCGATATTCGGTTGCTCGATCCAGACGGGAAACCCTGTTCGCTCGACTCGTCGGGGTCCGATTTCCTGATCATCCAGCTGGTCCGCTACTTCGGCTGCCTCCCCTGCCAACAGTGGCTCATCGAACTGGACAAGGCACGCGGCCAGCTCGCCGCGCTGGGCGCTCGGGCCATCGCCGTCGGCGGATCGGCCGATTATCAAGCCCGCTGGCTGCGTGACGAGCGTGGTGTACAGCTCCCGCTGCTTCTCGATCCCGACCAGCGATTGCGCGACGCCCTACAGGTCGGTCGACTCGGTGGCCGCATGCTCGACCCTCGCGGCCTGGCCAGCTACGGCAAGGCGATGCGCAGCGGCCTGCGACCACAACGAATCACCCGCGACACCGTCCAAGCACCCGGCATCATCATCCTCGACGCCGGTCTCGACGAGCAGTGGCGCCACGTCGGCAAGCGCATCGGTGACTACCCACCACTGTCCAACGTCATCGCCGCCGTCCGCGATCTGGCGGTCAGCTAACGAGCGCCTCCCACCTCGCGACCTCTGCATCCTCGAACGGAGCCTGCCTCGGCACAATTAGCGGCGGACCGCTGGCTCGGCCGCGAGATCGACCGGGTCATGGTCGAGGACCTGCACATCACGCTTGTGCAGATGATGGAGAACGCCGGCCGCAGCCTCGCCGAGTCTCCGTGCGCCGCTTCCACCCCGAGACGGTGACCGTCCTGGCTTTCAGCCGACCATGGCCGCGATCAGGTCGGCGATGGCCGGGGCTTGATCCTCTTGCAGGAAATGTTTGCCCGGCAGGCGGTGGATCGTCTCGACTCCGGCGGCCCGACGGGCCGCTTCGCCGTGCACCGCGAGAGGGAGCGCGGGGTCGTTCTCCCCCCAGATGAGCTGTACCGGGTAGCCGCCGTGACGCAGCGCACCCACGTAGCGGTCCCGCTTGGCCCGGGTGCGTTCGAAGCCGCGCATGATCTTCAGGAACGCGGCGCCGCCGTCACCGCGGCGCAGCAGGTCGACGTAGGCATCCAACTCGTCCTTGCTCACCTTCGTCATGTCCACCACCCCCTGCATCCGCATGAGTTGCCGGAACAACGGTTTGCTCAGCGAACGCAGGTAGATCTCACCCAAACCCTTACGTGCGAAGGGTTCCATCGACCACGGGCGTTTGAAGGTGTCGACCTCGACGAGGGTGTCGAGCACAGTCAGTGACGCGATCCGCTCCGGGGCAGCGGCCGCGAGCTCGAAACCGACCGGACCGCCGACGTCGTGCACCACCAGGTGGAACCGGTCGAGACCCAGCGCATCGACGGCGGCGACACTGAACCGGCCCAAGCCCGTCCAGGTGTAATCGAAGTCGGCGGGGCGCTCGGCCAGTCCGAGGCCGGGCAGGTCGAAGGCAAGTGCTCGCATCCCGCGCCCGGCCAGCTCGGTGACGACCTTGCGGTACAGGAACGAGGATGCAGGGACGCCATGCATGCACAGCACCGCCGGCCCTGTGCCCTCGTCGAGCACGAAGCTGCCCACTCCGTCCGCGGTGAACCGCCGGCCCCGACGCTCGTGCGCCGCCACGACGTCTGCACTACTCATCGTTGGCAGAGCCTACGGGGTGGTCCGGATGAGCCTGCGCCCATCGCCGGGCTACGCCGACGTGACTGGCGACGCCCATGCACCTGCCTTGTCGCCGAGGCGCACCAGCACCGGGTCGGATCTAGCACTCGACGGTCGCCGTAGCGTTCGCAGCGCCGGCTCTGGGGCCTTCGCCCCGAAAAGTGGACACGCGATTTGATTGTTATGCGGCCGGTCGTAGCGTAGCCGCGGTGGTGGTGTTCTCGTAGGTGATCGGGCTGCGGTAGCCGCAGGCGGAGTGCCGGCGGCGGGTGTTGTAGCGGGTAATCCACTTGAACACGGCCAGGCGGGCGCCGTGGGCGCTGGCCCATCGTGCTGCGCCTTGCAGGGTCTCGCGTTTGAGGGTGGCGTTGAACGACTCGGCCAACGCGTTGTCGGCACTGGAACCGACGGAGCCCATGGAGCGGGTGACGTCGAGATCTGCGCAGAGCTCGGCGTAGTCCTTGGACGTGTACTGGGCGCCGTGATCGGCGTGAAAGATTGCGCCGGCCAGCGAGCCGCGTTCGCGTCGGGCGGCGTGCAGCGCGTCTTCGATCAGCTCGGTGCGCATGTGCTCGGCGATCGACCAGCCGACCAGGCGGCGGGAGTAGCAGTCGATCACCGTCGCCAGGTAGAGATGCCCGCCGTCGTAGGGCAGGTAGGTGATGTCCCCGACGTACTTGACGTTGGGGGCCGGCGCGGTGAAGTCGCGCTTGACCAGATCCGGCACCGGGGTGTCGGCCGGTTCGGGGATCGTGGTGTGGACCTTGCGCCGCAACCTGAGCCCGGCGATGCCACGCTCGCGCATCACCCGCGCGACCCGCTTGTGATTGACCCGGCCGTTGTCGCCGATGATCGTGGCGTCGTTGAGTTCGGCGGTGATCCGCGGAGCACCATAAGTCCGATCGGCGTCGTGCACGGCCCGGATCCGTTCGGCCAGCGCCTCATCGGTGCCCGCACGCTCGGCGCGGGCATCGGCGCCCTCGAGCCAGGCGTAGAACGACGAGCGCGACACTTCCACGATCGTGCATAGCCACTTCACCTCGAAGGTGTCTCGGTGGTCGGCAACGAACTGGAAGCGGCTCACCAGTTCGTCTCCCCGGCGAAATACTTCGCCGCCGCGCGCAGGATGTCCTTCTCGGTGGCCAGCGTGCGCGCGTCGGCCTCCAACTGCGCCACGCGGGCCCGCAGCCTCGCGACTTCGTCCTCGCTCGAAACCGGAGTCGTCGCAGCACCCGCCCGGCCGTGTCGTACCGGCACGCCAGCAGCCTTGATCCAGGCCGACAACGTGGCGTCGGTGATCCCCAGATCAGCGGCGATCCGCGTGATCGTCGCCCCCTCGGTCACCCGATACAACTCGACAGCGTCGCGGCGAAACTCCTCGGAGTAGTTCTTCCTCGCCATGAGTGGATCATCTCGCTTCCACCCCACCGAAGCAGGGATTGAGCGTGTCCACTACTCGGGGTCCGGCTCTGCGTCGGCGCGACGCCACCACACCGATGACCGTCAGCACCACCAGAGCGCCGATCGCGGCGAGGAACGGTAGCGAGCCCGGCTCATTACCGTACGCACCGACCGCGACGTAGGCGGTCGTTCCGGGCAGGATGCCGATCACCGTGGCCAGGAAATAGCTCCACACGCGGACCGCGGTGAGCCCGCTCAGGTAGTTCAGGGCCGTGAACGGCACGATCGGTACGAGCCGCGCGGCGAGCACGGCCCAGAATCCTCGGCGGGTCAGATACCGGTCGAGGGTCTGCAGCCGCCCGCCGGTGAAATGTTGCACGGCATCTCGACCCAGCAGACGGCCGAGGTAGAACGCGGCGATCGCTCCGATGGTGGCGCCGAGCACGACGATCGGTAGCCCGCGGGCGAGTCCGAACACAGCTCCGGCCGCAAGGGTGAAGACCGTCGCCGCAGCGGAAGCAGGCTGAGCGCGGCATAGACGAGCGCGAAGCCGAGCGCGCCGAGCAGCCCGGTGCCCGAGTACTCGCGTCGCAGCGCGGTCACGCTCGGCACGTCGATGAACACCGCGAGCAATACGGCGGCCACCACAAGAACGGCCAGGCCGATGAGTCGGTACCGAACGTCCGGGCGCATCACCACAGCACGCCGACGAGCTCAGATCGCACAGCGGTAGGGCTGGGGCATGCTGCCGTCAGCCAGCCTGGCAGCGAAGAACCGCTCGGTCACCAACTGCTTACCCACGGCGAGTGACGCAGCCCCGGAGGTCAGCAGCATGTCCGGGCTGGTCTGAGCGTCCGCGCCGGCGGGGTGCCAGTGCAGCCCGTCCGCGGTGACGGTCAGTTCCGGGGTGGTGTCGTCCTCGCCGATGTCCATCCCGTCCTCGGAGAAGCCTCTTCGCAGCATCGGCCGTACGGCGAAGGCGTCACCCTTGACTCCGAGCCCGGCCAGCAGGTCCGCGACCTCACCGATCTCCCCGGTGTTCTCCGGTGTCTCGGTGAGGGCCACCCGCAGGGGCAGTCCAAGTTGGGTGGCGGTGGCGATCCCGTCCATGGTGCGCTGCCAGGACCCGCGGCCGCGGTGCACATCGTGGGTAGACGCTCGCGCCCCGTCCAGCGAGGTCTGCACGACCAGGTTCGGGTTTCCGGCCAGCGGCCGCAGCCGCTCCAGCCGCTCGCCGCGCAGCAGCATCGCGTTGGTCAACAGCACCGTCGGTAGCCGGTCGACGGCGTAGCGGAGCATGTCCGGCAGGTCAGGGTTGAGCATGGGCTCGCCGCCGGTCAGGTACAGCTCGGCGAACCCCTCGTCGATGGCTTCGTCGACGCGGGCCCGGAACTGCTCGAGGGTCAGGCTGCGCGCGCGTGCTGTGGGTGAGGACGCGACGGCGCAATAGTCGCAGGCCAGGTTGCAGTGGAAGTTGGTGTAGATCCAGAGCCGGGCCGGGAAGAACGGCGACCCGAACAGCGGGATCACCGGCAGTTCCCCGCCGTCGGCGAGCTCCGGAGGTGCTCCCCAGCCGTCTTCCGCGGGCGTGAAGCCTTCGGGTAGCGAGCTTCTATACAGGTGGTAGCGGCCGGTCGAACGTTCGCGCGGCGGCAGAACTTCCAGGCACGTCGTCCACCACCCGGTCTCGATCGTCTCCACGAACGGTCGAGGCAGCCCGGCCGCGGTCATCGACGCGGCCTGGGCCTGCCAGTCATAGTCCAGCGCGACGAGTTCGGCGCTCACGGCGCCGTCCTGGATGTCGAGCACGGCGTACCAGACGTTGCGGGTGCCGTCGTTGGCCGGCTTGCCCAGGACTCCGACATTGACGACGAGGGTCTCTCCGATCCGACGCTGCCACGGTAGGCCGCTGTGCGTGCAGAGCACGACGTCCGCGCCACTCAATGCCACCCGTGCCTGGTGCTCGGCCTCTGGCAGCGACTCCCACCAGAAGTCGTTGAGCGCGACCGTCGAGCCGTGAACAAGATGCAGCTCGCAGTCCTCGATCCTCAGGCGTCGTTCGGTCGGCAGGGTCCCCATCCAGGCCGCGAAGTCCGGGTCGGTGTGCGCGCGAGTGTGGTCATAGATCATTTGCGCGAACTCGTTGTCACGGGCGTCGCGGTAGCCGCAGCCGCAGTCAGAGTCCCCGCGGGCCAGGGCTACGTCGTAGTTGCCGGCGATGCACTCGACGTCGGCCTGCTGCAGCAGCGGCCACAGCGCGTTCATCTCTGCGCCGAACCCGCCGAGGTCCCCAAGACAGAACAACCGCTCACAGCCGCGCCGTTGCGCATCGGCGATGAACGCCCGCACCGCGTAAGGGTTGGCGTAGGGGCCGCCGCACACTGCTATTCGCGTCATCGTGCTCCAGAGGTAGTCAGGGACATGGTCACACCAGGACCGGTGCGGCGCGCAGCGGCGCGACGTCCTCCAGCGACCGCCGTGACGGGTCCGGTCCGCCACCGAGGGCGGCGACGCCGATCGCGATCGCGCCGACCAACCAGAACGCCGCGACCAGCAGGTAGGACGCCGTCGCGCCCAGATCGCCGGCAAGGGTGGGCAGGGCGAGGGTGCCGACAATGGCCCCGATACGTCCGACGGCGACCGAGGTTCCGACGCCGACTCCGCGCAGGTGCGTGGGGAACAGTTCGGTGAACATCGGGTAGGCCGAGGTCCAGGCCGCGGTGCCGACCCCGTTGGCGACGACGAAGGCCAGCGTCACCCAGAGCGTGCTGCCGCTCTGGGTGGCGACGGCCAGCACCGCCACCGCGAGCGCGGACAGCAGGTAGCAGGTGCCGACCATCCGCCGGTGCCCGACCCGGTCGAACAGGCTGGCCATGACCAGACCACCGGCCAGCGCGCCCAGGTTGCCGATGATGTAGAAGATCGGGATCCCGGCTTGGGAGATGTGAATCTGGGGCAGCACCACGACCGACATCAACGCGAACAGCCCGTAGTAGCCGAACGCTTCGGCCAGATCCAGCAGCGCGCCCAGGGCGAGACGCCCCGGGTAGTGACGCAGCAACTCGGCCAGCGCTGACCTCGTCGACAAGAGCGTCCGCGGATCGCTCGTCTCATCGGCGAGTCGACCTGATGGCGCCCGGCCTTCGAGCGTCTGGACGATCTGCTCGGCCTCACCGGTGCGGCCTTGCGAGGCAAGCCAGCGTGGGGACTCAGGGATTCGGCGCCGAAATAACAGCACGATCAGAGCGACGAGGCCGCCGAGGACGAACATGTACCGCCACGACACCGCGTTGGACAGGGCGAGCGTGTCGAGCGCGAAGTAGGCCAGCAGCCCGGCGAAGATCGCGCCGAGAGGCCAGAAGTTCATCACGAGCGCATTGGCTTTGCCCCGCACCCGGGCCGGCATGAACTCCGCGATGGCGGCGTTGACGATCGAGTACTCGGCACCGACACCGAGGGCAGCGAGGAACCGGAATCCGTACACGAACCCCAGGTTCGGGCTCAGCCCGGTCAGGACCGTGAACCCGGCGTACCAGAGCAGGGTGGCCACGAACAGTCGCCGGCGCCCGAACCGGTCGGCCAGCCGGCCCCCGACGACAGCACCGATGAGGATGCCCCCCAGCCAGACCGCCAGCACCGCATCGCGTTCGAACACGCTCGCGCCGAAGTGATCACCCAGCGGCCCAACGGCGCTGCTGAACATCTGCACCTCGAAGGAGTCGAACAGCCACCCGGCTCCAAGCGCGATCAAGATCGTGGTGTGCAGTCGCTGCCACGGGGCACGGTCCAGCCGTGCACCGATGTCGGACTCAATGGCCATGGGAGGTCTCCTTCAGCGCGCTCCGGGAGCTTCGTGCCTGTCTGCGGCCGGTCGGAGTGTCGGTGAGGCGGGGTAGAGCGATGCCAGGGCCCGCCTCGTAGCGCAGCCGGATCCGGTCCGGGGACACCCCGGCGAGGAAGAGCAGTTTCAGGTACTGCATGAACGCGATCATCCGCACGGTGCCGTGCCGGGTGAATCGTCGCGAGGAGGCGGTGCTGGTCGCCGGGAGCACGACCATGCGCCCGGCCCGGTGCAGGCGGCGGGAGAACTCGAAATCCTCCATCAACGGCAGCGGCGCGAAACCGCCGAGTTCCTCGAACACCTCGCGACGCACGAACATGGCCTGGTCACCGAACACGTGATGCAGCCGGCGGGCCCGCAGCGTCGACACGCGGGCCAGATAGTCCAGCGAGGGTGTGCGCCGGTCGAAGCGCAGGCTCAGGCCGCCGCCGACAACGTCCGCGTCGGTCAGGGCTGCGCGCAGCTGCTGCAGCGCGTCGGGGTCGATTGCCGTGTCGGCATGCACGAACCACAACACGTCCCCACTGGCGTGGCGGGCGCCTTCGTTCATCTGCCCCGCCCGGCCCGGACCGGTGCTCACCACGCGGGCGTGCGCGGTTGCGAGCTGTGCGGTGGCGTCGCTGCTGCCGCCATCGACCACCAGCAACTCGCAGTCGCCGAAATCGCGGCGCAGCCGGGCCAGAGCCGAGTCGATGATGGCTGCCTCGTTGAGTACCGGCACGATGATCGACACGCTCGACTCGCCGAGCTCAGGCATGCTCACGCGTCGAACCGGTAGTTGACGCCAACCGGAGGTGGCGGCTGCCGCACTCGCCCGACGGTCGCGTCCACGACGCGGGCGAACACGTCGGTGCTGGCGTGCATGCGTGCGATGAGTGCATCGACCGGCTCGGGTGTGGCACGGACGCCGTTGGCGTAGTCGGTGAGGTAGCCGAGCAGCAGGATCGGGACCTCGGCCTCGCCGGCCAGCACGACCTCCGGGCCGGCCGTCTGACTCACCGCGGTCACGCCGGCGTGGGCCAGTGCGGCGATCTCGCTGCGGCTGTTGAATCGGGGCCCGTCGACGTGGCCATAGCAGCCCTGCTCGATCACCGGCACGTCAAGCGCTGTGGCGGCGGCGATGGCGTGGTGCCGCAGCGGTTCGGAGAACGGTGAGTCGAAGATCCAGTGGCCGCGCCCGGATGCTGCTGGGGTGTCGTGCCAGGTGCACGCGGTTCCGTCGGGCAGCCGATTCGACGGGAAGTAGAGGTCGTCGAAGACGACGAGCGACCCGAGTTCGGCGGCCGGGTCGAGCGCGCCGCACACCGTCACGCTGATCACGAAGTCGACACCGCGCTCGATGATCGCGGTCAGGTTCGCGCGGTGCGCGACCTGGTGGGACAACCGCGCGTGCCCTGCACCGTGACGGGACAGGTGCACCACCTCGACGTCACCCAGCGTGCCGTCGGTGAGCTCGACGTCCCCGAACCGGGTCGACACGCTCGTCGAGGTCGCGGCGGCGAGCGAGGGCCACCGGTAGGAACCGGAGCCGGTGATGATGCCGACGCGCATCAGCCCGCCCCCCCAGTGCGGACGGTGGGCAGCAACGGCAGCACCTGACGCAGTGCGACGTTCTCGGCCGGATCCAGCACGCTGTGCTGCACGCAGGCCGGGACGAGTTCACCGGACTCCGGGTGCGCCATCACATACGAGCAGGCCTGCAGCCGCTGCTGGGCCGCCAGCACCCGCGGCTGGTCGCTGGTCTCGCCGCGCTGCAGCGCCTCCCAGGCCGGAGCGACATCGGCGGCGTCCATGAACGAATGCATGACGAAGGTGACCGGACGGATCCTGCGGTGGCGCAGCAGACGTCGCAGCCCAACCGTGCGCACCATCCGCAGCGTCCAGGCGGTGAACACGACCGCGACCGAGGGATGCCGCGCAATCACACGGGCCAGTTTCACGCCCAGCGCGGGCAATGCTGTGCCCGCGAGGTCGACCCCGCCGAGGTGGCGGAAGTACACATCCCGAGTGTGCAGATCAGCGGGCTTCTCCTCGTCGAGGATCGGGAAGTACCGGTCGCCGACATAGAAGCCGTAGGTCGTGCGGTTGCAGCGCTCGTCGCCGACCTGTAAAGCTCGGAACGGCAGCCGGGTTCCGGCTCCGGCTTCGATCTGCGCCCAGACGTCGTCGTCGGTGGAGTCCCGGTAGCCCTCGTGCCAGCGCCGGTCATCACCGACGAACGCCGCCGGCTGGAAGGAGAACAACCCGAAACCATAGTCGTGGCAGTCTCGGATCACGGCCGCGATCTGGTCGAGGTTGCGCGGAGTGACGGTCATGTTGTGCGCGAGGAAGTAGGCGACGCCGTGTTCTTTGCGTAGGTCGGCGAACATGTCGACGAGCCGGCGGCGGTAGGGGTTCAACGATCGTTCATCCGCAGGCCGCTCGATGCCGCGGCGCCCGAACATGAGCATGTCGAAGTGTCCGGCGAAGGACAGTCTGGGCAGCCGCGGTTGTCCGTGGGCGTCGAGGGCCAGAGCTGTCAGGTAGTCGGGGTCGAAGTCACCGTGGCTCATGCTCATCGGCTCGCGACCCTGGTCACGCATCGCCAGCAGCGCGGCCGCATGGTCATCCGGTGGCAGCAGGCTGACCTCACCGCCGATCAGTTGCGCGTGCGCGCGCGGACCGCGCCGCTCACGCAGCAGCCGGAACTGGGCGCGGACCTGCGCGACGGTGTGGCCACCGTCGACGCGCACCCGGTTCGCGTCACGCGAGTGGTAGCAGGGAGTGCAGGCCAGGTTGCAGCGCGGGAACACCCCGTGTGTTCCCTCGCAGCCGACCGCGTTCCGGCCGAGCGTCTGCGCCGGGGTACGCACGTGCTCGGGCAACGCGTCCCACCGTGCGCGCAGCACGGTTGTGGTCTCCGCGGCGACCGGCCGGGTGGAATCCCACCACCGCCGCAGACGGGTCAGGGATCGGCTGCTCACTGTTCGGTGACCGAGCCGACGTCCCCGAACGCCACGTGGTTCTTGATCTTGCGGGCGAGCGGCGAAGGGTGCCGGTAGGTCCAGGCGGCGTTGCGCTGGTCGACGCCGTCGACGGTGAGCGTGTAGTAGCTCGCGACGCCCTTCCACGGGCACAGCGACTTCATCCGGGTTCGGGTGAAGTGTTCTTCGACGATCGAGTCGGGCGGGAAGTAGCGGTTGCCCTCGATCAAGACCGTGCGATCACTGCGTGCGATCACCTTGTCATTCACGGTTGCGACGTACGTGGTCATAGTCATCCTTCGTCCTGGACAGCGGGTTCGGTCGGAGTGCGGCACGCGGCCAGGTACCCGCAGCTGGCCACGATGAACGGGACGACGTAGTTCACGGCGACCCGCACCCACGTGGCCCACCCGCTGTCACCGGCAGCGATGACCGACCCCTGATTCACGGCCGACAGGATCGTCCCGACAAGCAACGCGACTCGTCCGGCCACCGCGATCGTCGCGCCGTGGGCCACCAGCACGAGCGCCTGACGATAGGTGGACCAGGCAGGTTGAGGTCGCGATCGCACTGTCACGCTCACAACAGGCCGCCGGCCTGCCACGCCGACCACCGCACGTTCCAGTCGCCGTAGCCGTCCCAGGACGGCATCGTGGGGCCGCCGGTGTTGGTGTAGGTGAACACGTCACCGAGCTGCGCGAACTGGAAGTACTGCTTGGCCGCGTCGACGTTGAGGTTGGTGCAGCCGTGCGAGGTGCTGCGCACCCCGATGTTGCCGCCGTTCCAGGACGCGGAGTGGACGAACTCGCCCGAGTTCGTGAGCCGCACGGACCACGGAACGTTCAGGTCGTAGAACGGCTCACCCGGAGCGCTCTTCATCTCCTCGACCCGGTTCTTCTCCATCACGATCTTCGTCCCGCCATAGGTCGGGTGGTCCGCTGCACCGAGCGAGACCGGGAACGAGAACACCTTCTTGCCCTCGGAGGTCACCGTCATCCGCTCGGTGCGCCCGTCGACAGTGGCAATGTTCGCGGCGCCGGTGGACATCGCCAGGGTGAGGCTGTCGTCGTAGGCAAGCCCCGTACCGGCCGACACGCCTTTCAGCGGCGCGTTCATGCGGATCTTCGCGTGCGCCGGCCAGCAAAGCTCCGGCCGGTAGTGCGCCTCGACCGCCGCGCCCTGATGACCGGACTTCTCCCAAAACCACGCCCCGCCTGCCGGCCGACCGTTCACCGTCACCGTGACCGCCTTGTCGAACGCCGCCGCATCGGTGGGCGCCCGGTCGAACCAGGCGATGATCGGCATTCCGACGCCGTACACCGCGCCGTCAGACTCCAGCAGGGATACATGGATCGGCTTGGGCGGCGGTGTCAGCGCAGCCGTCACACTCGCGGACGGCACGGTCGTCGACGGTTCCGCAATGCCGGTCGGCGTGCGCGCCGTAGCCGACTCTCCCGCCGCGCCCACCGAAGGAACGCTGGTCGAACCGGCGCCGTTCTGGGTCGTTGAGCAGGCCGTAGCCGTCACCATCACCGCAGCAAGAACAGCAGCCACACGAACAGTAAGTCGCACGGGTCTCCTCGAGAGTCGCGTGTGCACGCCTGGCGTGCCTTCGACAGGGAAACCCCGCAAGCGAAGCAATTGCATCCCGGTTGGCGAAATCATCGCTAACTGAGCAGCTCACTAAACGCGCAGGCGACCCGTGCTGCGCATGACCGGCCGCGGCCTCCTCGACCGGACGGCCCTTACTGAAGCCGGGAGAACGTGCCCTCGATCGATCGCCCGGTGGAACGTCGGGCAGGGGTACACGTGAGGTCCTGGACGGGTGTGCCGACGGGAACGGATGTGAGACCGCTACCGGCGGCGTGCCCGAGCGGCAAGCAGCTTGATCACGCTTCGCATCGGGCCTCGTTCGAGTCGCTGTTGCACGTCGGCGATTGCCGCCTTCCAGGGACCGTCGCCGTAGGTCGGGTAGGCGTGCATTGCTGCGGCCAGCTCGCGGGCGCGCAGCCCTCGTTTCGCGGCGAGGACCAGTTCAGCCAGGGACTCACCGGCCCGCGGGCCGACGATGCTCGCCCCGACGAGACGGCCGCGGCGGTCGAGGACGAGGCGTGTCACGCCGCGGCAGGTGTCCTCGGCGCGGGCCCGGTCGAGTTCGTCGTGGTGCACGGTGTGCACGGTGAGGCCGTGCCGGTCCCCGTCATCGGGGCTGACACCGACCGCGGCGACCTCGGGCTGGGTGAACGTGACCCGGGGAATCGTGGCCGTCTCTGCACGCCGACGTAACCCGAGCACCGCGTTGGTTGCGGCGACCGATCCGTGGACCCCGGCAACGTGGGTGAACTGCGGGTGGCCCGTCACGTCACCGGCAGCATAGATCCGCGCATTGGTCGTGCGCAGGCGGGCGTCCACCTCGACGTAGCCGCGCTCGCACGTCCTCACGTGCGCTTCGGCCAGCCCGAGCCCGGTGGTGCGGGGTGTGCGTCCGACGGCGACCAGGACTCGGTCGAACGGCACCGTCGCGCCGGCCTCGGTGCGGGCGAGCAATGCCCCGCCATGCGATTCGACAGCCGCAAGCCGGGCACCGTTGTGAATGCTGATGCCGTCCTCGGCCAGCGCCGCGAGCAGCAGCCCGGCCGCGTAGGGGTCTTCGCGCGGCAGCAGGTTCGGCTCGCACTCGAGGATGGTGACCTGCGAGCCCAGGCGGGCGAACGCCTGCCCCAGTTCGCAGCCGATGCTGCCGCCGCCGAGGACCAGCAGCCGGCGTGGCAGCTCGGTCAGCGTCCAGATGCTGTCGCTGGTCAACGGGTCGGCGTCGTCCAGGCCGGGGATCAGCGGGACCAGAGGCTGGGATCCGGTGGCGATCAGCGCGTGCCGGAAGCGGACCTCGGTCGGCGCGGCCGCGCCCAATCCCCCTTCAGCAGCGTTGACGGCGGCGGTGTCGGTGCCGGTGCCGGCATAGGCGTGCGCGACGTTCACGCCGGCGGCGCGCAGAGTGGCCGGGGAGTCATCAGGTTCGACGTACCCGATCACGGACCGTACGTGCGTCATGACCTCGCCGAAGTCGACGCGCACGCTGTCGACATGCACGCCGAAACGGGCGGCGGCACGCGCGTCGGCAGCGGCGTGCGCGGCCGCAAGTAGCGCCTTGGACGGGACACACCCGGTCCACAGACAGTCGCCACCCGGCCGGGTGTCCTCGACGAGCAGCACGGAGGCGCCGAGCCCGGCGGCAGTCGTGGCTGCGACGATTCCGGCGGTGCCACCACCGATGACCAGCAGGTCCCACGCCGCCCCGTCTGGCGGGGCGATGTCGTCCGAGACCCACGGTTCGGTACGAGCGCAGTCTTCGTCGGACATGGCCGGTCCCTTCTGATGAGGCGGGTCGATCATCGAGCACCCTCAGTCCTGCGTTGCTCGGCGCCCAGCCGGAGCTGGGCGACTGCGGCCGGGTCCGGGACCTGTGTGCCCACCGCCTCAGCAGCACCCGGTGCAGCCCGCGGTGGTCACCGGCCAGTGCGGTGCACCGCTCGCAGGTGGCCAGGTGCGCCTCCAGGCGATGCACCTCGACGCGGGTGAGCCGGGCGGACGGGTCGGCGTCGAAGTAGCGCTGCAGGCGGCGCCGCGCCCAATGGCAGGTCCACATGCTGGTCACGGACGTCATTGCCTCCTCTGACCTCATCACGCCGATGTGCTCGAGCCCGTCGGCAGCGCGGTACGGATCCGTTTCGCGGTGGCCTGAGCGTCGCGGTCGATGCCGTCGATGATCGAGGAGTTCAGTCGCGTCTGCCACGGCAAGCCCATCCAATGCAGCCCGGGCACCGGGCTGGCGCCGCGCCGGTGCACCGGTTCGCCGGCCGGGTCGAGCGCACCTGGGACCTTGAGCCATCTCAGATCCGGGCGGAAGCCGGTGCACCAGAGCACGTTCTCGGCCCCGATGTGGGACCCGTCGGCGAGCACAAGGTCCCGACCGTCTGCTCCGGTGACGCGTTGGGTCAGCAACCCGACCCGGCCCGTCTTGATCTCGCGTCGCAGGTCGGTGCCGATGATGGCGTCGCCGCGACGACGCACGTAACGCGCCACCGGGGAGGAGGTGCGGGCGTTGAGGGTGCCGGTCAGGTAAAGCCACCAGTACAGGTCTGCCCCGAGCAGGGTCGCCGGCAGGAACCACGGCGGGCGGGGGCTGACCATCGTCACCCGGTGCGTATCTGCCAGCTCGACCGCCAGCTGGGCGGCGGAGTTCCCGCCACCGACAATCACGACGTCTCCGTCCGGGATGTCGCCCGGCCGCCGGTAGCCGCCTGAATGGAGCTGGAACACGCTGTCGGGCAGATCCCGCCCGGCCGGGGGAACGTAGGGCGCGGCAAACGGTCCGGTGGCGATCACGACGTGACGGGCCCGGATGTTGGCGCGACTGGTCTCCACCAGGAACTCGCCCACAGTCTCGGTCAGGCGCTGCACTTCGTGCCCGGTCTGCACCGGCAGGTCGAACCGGTCGGCATAGCGGCGCAGGTACGCGGCGACCTCGGTCCTGGTCGGGAAACCCTCGCCTGCCGGGAACCGCATTCCCGGCAGGGCGCTGAACCGCCGGGGTGTGAACAGTCGCAGGCTCTCCCAACGCTCGAGCCAACTGTTGCCCACCGCGGCCCGCTCGATGATCTGCACCTCGAGACCGGTGGTGCGCCGCAGCCGGTACGCCGTCCCCAGGCCGGCCTGCCCGCCGCCGATGATCAGCACGTCCACCGATTGTGCGTGCTGGTCGGTCGGGGACGGTTCCGAGGTCACGGTGGAGCTGCTGAGCGCTGCGCCGGCAGCGTGGCCAGAGCGCCGATCACGGCGTCGAGGGTGTCGCCGACGACGTCCGCCGACCCGAACAGCGGTGTCGGTGCACCCTCCGGTCGCGGCGCCCACCCGGTGGTCATGCCGACCTGCCGGGCGCCGTAGAGATCCCAGGAGTGCACGGCGACCAGCGCCGCGCGTTCGGCCGGCACACCGGCGTGGGCGAGGGCGTGCTCGTAGACGACCGGGGCCGGTTTCCACGCCTGGACGTCGTCGATCGAGAGCACCGCTTCGACGTCGTCGGCGATTCCGGCGCGCTCGAGGAAGCCGCGAGTGGAGTCCGCGGCGCCGTTGCTCAGCGTGAAGACCCGCAGGCCGGCTTCGCGAGCGGCGCGTACGGCGGCGACCGCGTCGGGCTGCGGACCAAGCACGCCGAACCCGGCCACCACCCGGTCGGACTGCGCATCGGTCAGCGCGCCGCGGGTCTCGGTGTGCAGCGCGGACGCCGCGACCTCGGCGAACCCGGCAAAGCCGCCGGCCGCACCCGCGCGCTTACGAGGGCTCCAGCGGCGGTGCGGCCGGCAGGTCGAGTTCGGTGCGCGCGTAGTGGTTGAAGTAATTGGTGAACAGGTTCACCGCCAGGTGCGCAAACGCCTCGCTCAACTGCTGCTCTGTCCACCCGGCATCGACGGCGTTCTTCCAGGTCGCATCGGACACGTCGCCGACCTCGCCCGCCGCCTCACGCACCACAGTCACGAGCGCAGCAAGCTTGTCGTCGAAGTCGACCCGCCCGGCACGGATCGCGACCGTCTGCGCCGTGTCGAACCCTGCCTTGGTCGCCGACAGTGTGTGTGCCGCCTGGCAATAGCCGCAGCCGTCGACGTTGCCGACCGCCAAGGCGATCGCCTCCCGGGTGCGCGCGTCGAAGCTGCCGTGTTCTGCGATCGCCTCGGCCATCCCGTCGTAGGCGGCGAGCACCACCGGTGCGTGCGCCATCTCGGCGTGGATGTTGAGCAGCTTCCCGGTGCGCCGGCTGAGCTCCTCGAGCGTGGGGCGCGTGCCCTCGGGTGCGTCGTCGAGCGTGTGCACGGGGATCCGCGACATGAGCGACCTCATCTTTCGGAATTAGGGAAAAGGTTCATGATGGGCAACCCGGTGGCGGCGGCGGAACCTTCCGCCGCTCGATGGCCCACCCTAAAACCGGTGCTGATATCCCACTCCGTTCTGGATCCAGCCGGGAACACTGCCCCCAGAAAGCTGCTTCCGATCATCGAAACCTAACTTTCGAAACCAGTCACCTGCGGGTGTCAACCCGAGGTCGGTATTCCGGCATCGATGGCGTTGCGTGCGCGCCGCGCTTCGCCAGCTGCGGCGCGCTGACGCTGCTCATACGCGCGGTCGGCTAGATGATTGATTCCAAGCCCTCAGTGGTCATAGGCGAGTAGCGAGCGCTTAACGGGCTGTCCGGTGTGGTCGTTGTGCCAGATCGCAGTGGTCAAGGCCAGGAGGCGTTGTACGACGCGGACGAACACCCCGGTGGTGGTGCGGCCGCCGTGTTGTTCGAGGCCGAGCTGTCCTTTGAGGGTGTCATAGATCGACTCGACGGTCTGCCGAAGGGGCTTGAAGAACCTGCCACCGGGCCGTTCGGGTTCGCCCTTGCGTGCCCGTCGCAGCAGTTGGATTCCTTGGTCGGCGAGGTCGGCTTCGAAGTCGCGGCCGTAGTAGTTCTTGTCGCCGATCAGGATCTGCCCTGGTCGGGAGCCGGCCAGCGTCGGGTCCTCGTGCAGTAGGTCGAGCAGGACCTGACGTTCGTCGACCTTCGCGCCGGTCAGCGCGTATCCGATCGGCAGGCCGTGCAGGGTCGCGACCAGGTGCAGCCGAAGTCCCCAGAAGTAGCGGGAATGGCTTGCGCAGTAGCCATACTCGGCCCAACCGGCCAGGTCTGAGCGTCGCGTGGTCTCCCG
>JAABUZ0100003174.1_pt1 | contig 25028 bp, 17 predicted proteins | sample 5562091 | NCBI WGS metagenome assembly JAABUZ01 (sample SAMN12813069, study PRJNA571459) | rock metagenome | isolation source: Antarctica rocks | place: Antarctica: Victoria Land, Linnaeus Terrace sud | collected 2015-12-21 | reverse complement strand
CGAATGGAGTAACGATCGTTCGACTGTCTTAACGAGTTGCTCGGCGAACTTGTAGTACCGGTGAAGATGCCGGTTACCCGCAGCTAGACGAAAAGACCCCGTGCACCTTTACTATACTTTTACTATGAGTTACGGCCATTGCTGCGCAGGATAGGTGGGAGGCTTTGATACCGGACTTTTGGGTTCGGTGGAGCCAACGGTGAGATACCACCCTGCGATTGTTGTGATTCTAACCTGCTCCCCTTATCGGGGAGAGGGACATAGTAAGACGGGTAGTTTGACTGGGGCGGTCGCCTCCTAAATTGTAACGGAGGCGCGCGAAGCTACACTCAGGTCGTTTGGAAATCGACCGTCGAGTGCAAAGGCATAAGTGTGGTTAACTGTGAGACCTACAAGTCGAGCAGATGCGAAAGCAGGCCTTAGTGATCCGGTGGTTCTGTATGGAATGGCCATCGCTCAACGGATAAAAGGTACGCCGGGGATAACAGGCTGATCGAAGCCAAGAGTTCATATCGACGCTTCGGTTTGGCACCTCGATGTCGGCTCATCACATCCTGGAGCTGTAGAAGGTTCCAAGGGTTAGGCTGTTCGCCTATTAAAGTGGTACGTGAGCTGGGTTCAGAACGTCGCGAGACAGTTCGGTCTCTATCTGCTGTGGGCGTAGGAGATTTGAAGAGGGCTGTCCTTAGTACGAGAGGACCGGGATGGACGAACCTCTTGTGTTCCAGTTGTCCTGCCAAGGGCACGGCTGGGTAGCGAAGTTCGGTTGTGATAACCGCTGAATGCATATAAGCGGGAAGCACGCTCTAAGATGAGATCTCCCAACCCAAAAGGGAAATGAAGGGCCCAAGAAGACCACTTGGTTGATAGGCTGGAGGTTGAAGCGCAGTAATGCGTGTAGCTTACCAGTACTAATCGCCCGTTCGGCTTGTCCATAGAATTTACTCTGCGCAGTGATGATGTAAGTCCACTGTTCTGGAGCCATTCAATACAAGCTTTGTAGTTATAACTTTTGGATAAAGCGCACGATGTAAGAACATCTAAACCAATCTATTCAGTTGTGGAAGATCGCGAGAGCGAAAATCTCAAGTTTGCCGGTGAGTTTACCGCGAGGGTCACACCCGTTCCCATCCCGAACACGGAAGTTAAGCCTCGTTGGGCCGATGGTACTGCACGCGTAAGTGTGTGGGAGATTAGGTGATCGCCGGCATAATCCAAGAGCCCCATCCTTTACCGGATGGGGCTCTTTGTGTAGTGGTTTGATTTTTCTTGATCAACGCATGTACAGCAGGTTACTTCAAATTGCTTCCTCATCACTCTAAGTTTCAAATCTCAATGTTCGACTTGTCTGCACGGTGTTACTGTGCTTTCTAATGTTGCGGAGGATAAGCGGCTGCACGACTACATGAGCGTCGGTCAGATCATTCACTTCACGAGGTCATTGTTCCCAAATGGAATTACAGTCTCGGAGCCCGCCTGCTGGAGCAGTTCGAGCTTCCTGGCCTCACCTCAAGAAGGGAAATTTATGTACGCCACGCTCTTGCCATGTTGAGGCGAAACGCCTTGCATCTCAACCCTTCCAGAAAAGGTCACGGTTTCCGCAACGTCGAGAGTTTCTGAATCGGCGGAACACAGACGTACTCGGCTGAAGGGGTGGTTTCAGAGAATAGAGAGTTAGCTCGCTGGCGTTTCCGGTGCTTCAGTTGGACTGGCCGGGCGCTCTGGAAAGTGATGACGTAACCAGACCCCAGCGGTATAGGCGAGGAGAAAAAGAGTGGGGCCAGTTAGGACGAAGCGGTCAAAAATCCATGCAGATGGATCGGACGTGGAATGAAGGTTTAAGGGCGCAAAGAAATGTTCATAGCGGCTTTCACCGTATGTCGTTGATCCGAGAACGCTATGATCTCTTCGAAGTGAGAAAGTCAATAGACGAAACGCAAGAACAAGGCCGACTGGGACCCATGCCCAGAGCAACGGACGGCTGAAGATCATCTCTGGCCGAAGGTGAGATCTGAATCGAAACTTGCCGAAAGAAGAGGCTAGAAGTTCTTGCAATCGATGGATGGGGATCAAACCTAGAGAAAATCCATATACCCCGATGAGAGCAAGATAGTAGGCCGCAATGAAGAAAGGGCGTTGCAGGAAAGTCGTTCCACTCTGATGTAATGCCCACCAAATAAGCGGATTCAGCAGGTCTGATAGTCTTCCCGCGACGAACATTCCGAGCACACAGTAAAGCAAGCATTTCGTCAACCAAAGAAGTCGTTTCCGGAACATGTCACGTTTGTAGCATGTGGCGAGCATCGCCCCCCCCGCATTGGTGGCACTTCAAATCAACCGCGTCCTGATTCCGGATCGAGGTCACCCACGACAACTCCGATTGCATGGGTGATTCCTATACGCCGTCTCTCGCGCAGCACCGCAGCGTCTTCAATCCAAGCTAAAGCTTCTTTGCTGTTCGAGCTTGATGTCGGCTCCGCTCTGCCTGCCGAGCGCCGTGAGAACTTGAGAATGGAAGTTCAATAGTCCCTTGAGAACCTTGGTGTACTCTCCGCTTAGCGACAGCCCCGCCGGGCCACTAAGAGCGTTCCGCTCAAATGTCTCAGCCCTCTCAAGGTCTTTATCCGCAGCCGCCAGATCACCAGCCATCGCTTCCGCTTGCGCTCGCACGCTGTACGCAGCGCTGGAACCTGACCCGTCATCGTGCCCCAAAAGCACGACAGCTACGGCTTTGTTCCCCACCATCACTGCTTCCACGGTTTGCCTGCCCTGTATAAGGGCGAGCGTGTAGAACACGTAAGCTGCCCGTCTGGTGATGAAATGCGATTGTGGAGCAAACTTATCGGCTTCGTCCGCGACCTTCTTGCAGGCCGGAATCGCTTGTACTGCATCCGTTCTCTTGTTGACCAAGACTCTGCAGTCCCGATCCAGCGCCATAAAGGACTGCGATATGCTCTCGTCTGGACCAGCGTCAGCTGTAACCGTGACGCTTTGCTCGACACTCTGCCCGTGGAGCATAGGGCATAGCACCGCACCCAAGAAGATCAAGATACTTTTCTTCTTCATCGGTCTATTGTAGCCAGTGTGGTCGGCGTCCCGTGAACTGGGTTGTCCCTGAAAGTCAGATCCTCGGCAAGAGCCTGATTGCCTGACCTTCGAATACAACTCGGCATTTCCGAGGCTTGCTTTTCGAGAGAGAATCTCTGCGGGAGCACCCGCAACGTCCCCTCCGATCAATGCCAGACGATCCACAATCCCCCCTTGTGGACCAGCCTAACCCTGCGTACATTTGGTAAGCAGTCGTCTCCGAAGTTGCGAACATTGCAACTCGCGCCAAGAAGGAAGACGGTTGAAGAGAGAGCCATCACCGACCTGCAGTTCCATGAAGCGGCTTCACGGATGGTAAGTCATGCAATCGCTCTTTCTCCTGCGGGATCAGAAAACCGACAGTGATCTCACGGATCCCGAATGAACGAGCGGCTTCGACTTTGCCGCCTTCCATTGCCATCTTCAAATCCTGCTTTGGAGGTCGGATCGAGGGCCGCCGGCTCGTTCCCGAAGATCTTGAAGAAGGTGATCCGACTCAGGCAGCCCCATGACCTGGTGGGTGCAGTGCGGATCCTGCTGTATTGAGAGTGGTGCAGGGCACCGCATTGACTACACGTAAACTCGACCATGGAGTGCCCGTGCTGATCCGATGGCATCTGGCGAACGATCGTTCCGAACGGGAATTGCTGTCCGCTTTGGGGCTTGGCACGTGTCACTCAAGGGATCCCAGACTCAGACCATCAACTGGTGGTCTGTTCTGAGTAAATGAGGTTCGCCAGGTAATTTCCATAGCTCAAACGTTGCAGGCCACGCAGCCCCCGTCGGAACAGGGCGTCTGGGCTATAGGTGGGTCGTAGGGCAGGGTACGTGCAGTCGTTGGGGCACCAAGCGGTATCAGCCTCTTACCAGGTAGTAGGGTCCAGTCTTCCTTGAGGTCATCGAGGGGGAAAGACAAAGCTAGTGGTGGATCAGTTTCGGGAATCCGATCATCGATCAGGGTCGCACGGATGCGCAAGGGAATAAGGCTGTGTGGTGCTTGCTTTTGAAGTTATATACATGACTACCTTCGCCCATAAATCACGAGCGGTTGGACTGGATACTTTGCACCACAATAGCGACTGGGCAAGCCTTCTTATGGCTACTCCAACCTCCATTGCCGTAGGCGTTCGTCAGCAAGGGCAGAGGCGAGGTCGCCTCGCAATCCTCCTCCTCGATACACCATCATCTCCCGAGATCATTTCAGTTCTGCATCCGCTATTTTCGAACGAGCTTCAGAGAACCAAATCTCTGCGGCGCATGAAACGTCTCACTCATCGGCGCTCTCCACGCAACCGCCTTCTGATGCTCAGTCCGGAAGAGGTTTGCTCGATAAACCCGACCGGCTAGCGGAGGATCATGATCGAGAGCAGAGAAAGGAATTCGCATGGCCCCGTACCAGACCTTCTTTTGGCGATCGATCCGCCCCGCAACCTGAAATCCGGAGTTCCAAGTCCACCCCACAGTGTGGTCCGGAAGGTCGAGATTAATGTCGAGATCGACCCACTCTCCCTGCGGCGATACCTCGAACTCCTTGTACCGTCGGATATTCGCAAAGTCAGTCCCCACAAATAGCTCGGCCACGTCCCACTTCCACAAACTATTCGTCTCAACCGTCTTCACCGGCATAGGATTCAATGACAGATCCTCGTAGGGGCAACTGAAAAGCAGGTACAGGTTCCCCCTTGTCCACCGCGATCGAACCTCGGTTCGCGCACTGCGCACGGGCTTCCCGTAGTTGTCTACTTCCGCATACACTGGCTTCGCTTCTTGCCAGAACGGAGATCCAGGATCGGTCTGCAACGTCACGTCTTTCGGGCTGAACAGGCTCTCAAAATTATCCGAGATAGCAGCACCCTTCGCCAGGGAAGCACACGTCCTGCAGAGCATGCATGTAGCAAGCATTCTGATCAAAACGCATATACCTCACGCATCGCCACATCCGTTTCTGGCAGACCTTCCCGGCCAACTCACGTCCTCGCTTCGCCTCAACTTGAGCGAAGCCCCAGCTCCCGCATCGCATTCTCGTTGTAAACCTTTCGCAAACTGGCGTCGGGCAGATGAAGTCCGCAGATGCGCCACCGACCCTGTGGCGGAACTTTCGCCGGGCGCATAGTCAAAGTATTCATCATCCGTCTCAAGAAATCGATCGTAGATTTCGTAAAGTGCATCCCCGAATACCTGCTGCAGATAGTTGTCGACGTTCGGCGTGGCGTCAGTTTCGAACAGCACCCGGTCCTGGTACCTCTCGAGGAAAGCCCGCGCCCTGCTTGGCTGTCGCCCAAGCTCACCAACCGGATATTTCTCCGGTCCATCACTCGCAAAAGCTTTTCAGGGGTCCCAGGTACGTGCGCTCCGACGCCATCGAAACCCCGTTCTCCTCCTTGGCCGACACGGTAATGTGCGTGTGGATGTCGATCACCGGATGCCCTCGATCGCTCCACCGCCGTCTGCGGCACATCCAGCATGCTCTGCGGCTCATACTGCACAAGCTCCAGCCCGGCTGACTGAGTCCCATCCTCTCGGTCGCCGACCTTATGGCTCCAGCCCGAGCCGTCACACGCCCGGGATCAAGCTAACACCGGCCCCCGGAGCATCTCCCGCCGATTCCTTCCTGTGCTGCCTCCCTAAGCTCCGCCGAGCCATCTTTCACGCGAACCACACCGGGCCGCCCATAGCGGCTCCCTCCGAGGTTCCGTGGTGCCTTGCAACACTAGCATCGGATACTGCGCCTTTGCATCTTTTTTACTTCCTTTGTGCTCGCCAGCACCTCTGCCACCTTTGAGGTGCAAACTCGGTCGGCGGCCTGAGGGCAAGCACAAATTCGAACCTGCAGCGGCCCTGCACTCTGCTCTGCCTCACCGCGTCAGCTCCACTCAGCTCTGTCCCAAATTCTCTCCCTCGTGTACAACGAAAGATGAAGCAACAAACATAGATTGGGAGAAACAGTGAAGGAGATCAGCACTGGCTTGGCCGAGCCTCCGCGCTTCGAACGGTCCCTGAAGCTGTGGCACCTCGTCGTCTACGGAATCATCATCGTCCTGCCCACCGCCCCCATGGGCATCTACGGTATGGTCAGCAACATCGCCCACGGGCACGTCGCCACAACCATCCTCATTGCCATGTTCGCCATGCTGCTCACGGCCGTCAGCTACGGCCGCATGGCTCGTGTCTACCCGAGCGCCGGCCCCGCCTTCAGCTACGTCTCCGAAGAACTCCATCCAAAGGCCGGATACATCGTTGGCTGGGCCATGCTGATGGATTACATCCTGAACCCGGTCATCTGCGTAATCTGGTGCAGTCAGGCCGCTCGAAACATCGTCGGTGTCATCGCTCTCGCCGGCGCCTTCCTCCTCAGCTACGAGCAGGGAGCCGAGCTTCTCAACTTTGGAGCCTTCATCGGCGTCATCGGCGTCAACGCAGCAACCCTCGTTCACTACAAGTACCGCAGGAAGGAGAAGGTCGCTCTTCCATTTCTCTTCCAGCATTCGGCATCCTCGTCTGCCTCTTCATCTGGATTCACCTCAGCCATAGCGCCCAGATCGCGGCACCGCCTGGATAAGCTTGGGACTACTTATCGCATGGCTCATGCGCAGAACAGAGATCCCCGCGACCGAAACCCCATAGCCGGGCAACCTCGTAAACTTTTAGTCACCTTTGAATCCTCAAACACCCGCTTGGAATGAAACCATGAAGAAGCCCTTCGACATCACCATCGCCGGCGAACTCAACCTCGACCTCATTCTCTACGGGCTCCCGGCTCACATGCAGCTCGAAGTCGAGATCCTCGCCAGCGGCTTCCGCGCGACACTCGGCAGCTCCTCTGCCATCGTCGCGCACAACGCCGCCTTGCTCGGCGCGCGCGTCGCCTTCACCAGCCTCATCGGCACAGATGATTTCGGCAGCATTGCACTTCGCCGCCTCACGGCCGCCGGTGTAGACACCTCCCACGTCCTCAGGCACGACACGCTCCCCACCGGCGTCACCATCCTCCTGCCCCACGGAGCAGAGCGCCACATCCTCACCTATCCCGGAACCATCGCCGAGTTAACCATCGCCGACCTCGATCTCGACTTCCTCACGCAGGCACGCCACTTTCATCTCTCCTCCCTCTATTTGCAAAGAGGGCTCCACGCCGGTCTGCCCGATCTCTTCCGTCACCTCAAACAAGCGGGCCTGACCATATCGATGGACACCAACGACGACCCCGAAGATCACTGGTCGGCACCGCTTTATGACCTTCTCCCCTATGTCGACATCTTCCTACCGAGCGAGTCGGAGATCTTACGAATCACCAAAGCCGCCGACGTACACTCTGCCATCGCCGCCCTCTCCTCGAAGGTGCCCACCATCATCGTCAAGCGCGGCCCCCGCGGAGCGCTCGTCCATCACACCGGCCACAACACCGAAGTTCCACCGCTCACCGTCGTCCCGGTCGATACCATCGGTGCTGGCGACAGCTTTGACGCAGGCTTCCTCCGCGCATTCCTAGAGGGCAAGGACATCATCACATGCGCGCAAGCAGGCAACATCACCGGAGCGCTCTCGACCCAGTCCTCCGGAGGAACCGAAGCCTTCCTCGATACGCGCCTGCGAGGCTCCTTCCTCAGCCAGTACAATTTCTTCGATCTGCTCGTTTAGTCCGCTCGGGCCGGTGCCTGCGAAAGATGCGGCAAGAGCGTAGCAGCCCATGCCTTCCCCAGTAGCTCCGCACCCGCCTGTTCGGGTGCAGACAGAAAACGCCATGCTACTCAGCCCGTATTCGGTCAATGATCTTCCGAAGATCTAGTTCCCGTGAAGGGCAGAAAACCCACGGTCGTATCGCCGCTGCGCCCATCGGTAGCCATGTAGAACCAGGCCTGTCGCCTTGACCCACCGCAGTCTCGATCCTTTACGCCGCATTCAAACTCCGGTTCCCATCTCACCCCGCGTAGACCTCCGATCGAACATCCATGACTACGATCAATCGTGCCAACTTTGTTAGCCGCGCCTCTTCACCATGCTCATCGCCACCAGCATCACAGCATTGCTGGCAATCACCGGCCCGACCTCATTGTCGTAGTCTGCCGAGCCACCTTGAAATCCGCTCGAGCCCTTTATGCGAACCTCTCGAATCACCTTGCCCAGCCGTGGATTGATCCACTCATACGCAAAGAAAGTCACACGCTCTCGCACCCTCTTACCCACTTCCACAGCGTCCGCCCCATAGCAATAATCATTCGCGGAGACACGCTCGTCCCAGTTCCACTCCAGAATATTCACGCCGTAGCGGATCGGGACAGGGATCACAAGACCATCCTCATACACAACCTCATACCACCCCAAGAGGTCCGCCGTGTCCTCTTGGTCCCATATCAACCTGTAACTCTCGCGGTTCAAGGCTGGCCGTGCTGCCGCATGCAAAAAGATCAGGCTCGTCGGGGCCTCTGCCACCGAGATCCCGTCCACACCGTGCGGAAGACCAGTCTTGTTCCGTCCCTCCGTTCCGACAACAATGGCACGCATGCCGTTTGCAGACCGAAGATCGAACCGCATCTTCTTGTAAGCAACGCTTGCAGCGGCCAACTCCGACAGATCCAGCTTAGCGATCGCAAGGGAATCACCGGCGTTGAACCTGTTCGAGATATCGATCGGAACAACAACATCCTCAGTCCGGCTCGGCGGTGTTATCCCGCTTAGCGCCGCGCGGATTGTGGGCAGTAGAGATTGGACCAGCCCGGCTAACGCTTTTCCGTCAATAACCTGCCCCGTCCAAAGAGTGTTGCTGCAACCGAGAAAGGTAGCCATCAGATCTTTGCCGAAGCCAACCTCATTCGTTGCAAACCACGCGGATGCCGCACCGCCCAGTAACGTCGCGAGTTTCTTCCTCTTGGCGTAGTCCTCAATAACGGGTTCCAAGTTGCCGAAGATCTGCCGAAATCCCATCCTGTCCAGTTCAGCTTCGTTCGCCTCGGCCGAGACGCGCTGCCCGGGTTCGTTCTTCCAGAACCAGTTGTAGATCAGGCAGTCCTTAGGTATCAGTCTCTGAACCTGCTCGGGTGTCAGACCCCCAGGAGTCGAATATCTCCAGCCATCCGGCGCTCTCTTCATCTTCGGCCCGCGCCCACGCACTGACTCCAGCAGCATGTCTCCCCATAGCTGCGTTGCTACACCCTTCCGAGCGAGATAATTATGGATTGCTCGAACATCCTCACCGAAAAGCTCTCCGATGTTCTTGTCCTTGCAATGAAGCGAGGTCCCAATCGGGACAAACAGCTCATCGTGTCCGATGTGAACACTCTTCGGCTTCAGAACCTCCAGGTACTCCGCATACACCTCGAACACTAGGTCATAGCTTTTCGGATTGGAGGGGCAGTAAATATCCGGCCATTTATCCTCCGGCACGGCCGCAAGCTCGCGATGTCCTGTCAGCAGATAGTAGCTATGCGTGAAGGACGGAAGTGATGGAACGAACTCGATCTGATGCAACCTGACCCAGGCAGCTAGATCGGCGACCTCCTCTTTCTCGAGAATGCCTCCGTCACCTGCATCCTGGTGTGACGAGTTCTGCTCCATCTCGTGAATAGGATGCAGAGGATAATTCCGCGCGCTGTAGTTCACGTCTCTCGCGAACTCCACCCAACCGGCATTCAGTTCAGGATGACGATCCAGCCTCATGCAGGCATTCATCTCCATAACCAGGGTGTTGAATTTGTACAACCCCATAAAGTCCCGGACGAATCGCTTGAAAAATGGAATGTGGTTGCGGCCCGGAACAAAGAGGTAGATCCCTCGAAACGGCTTGTCCGGCCAGTCACGGATGGACACGCCGCGAACCCGTCGCTCCAGATCCCGCCCTCGCACCAACTGACGAAGCGACTGCAACCCATAAAAGGCGCCACGCCCGTCGCGGGCCGCAATCAGCACCAGTCGCCTGTCTGTATGTAGAACGTACCCCTCCGCAGGCAGACTCTCGACTTTCTCCATCAACCCTGCTTCTGAGCAGCAGCTCCTCACAAGGGCATTGTCCAGGGTGCCCATCACGATCAACTTGCCACCAGCAGGGATCTTTGCCAACCGTTCCGTCTTCACAAATAATCGCCATTGATCAGCTAACTCATGGGCCAGAAAGGTCGCGAGATGGACGTCACCATCCGAAGCGTCGATCGGCAGCACAAGGAACACATCATCATCAAAGACGAAATCGCTCCCCGATCCGGCAATCTCCTGCGGCGTGGGGAATATAAGTTGCTCAGGTGACACATCGTCCGCGTAATTCCGCGTGGTCACAAACAACCACGGAGGCCGTTCCTCACCATGGGCGTGAACTTCCCGGCCAGAGATTCTGGTCCCCACAGCGGCTCCTGCCGCCGTCTTTATGAAGGCTCTCCGGCTAGCATCTCTTACCAATTGGGCACCTTATGAGTTACAAGACACGTGAATCCCCGAACAGGTGAATGCGCCTGGTTAGCGCCGCTTAGCTTTCGAAGCCAGCCGCGGCAGCAGCTTCAGTGCATTGTCCCGGTAGACCTTGCGTAGAACCATCGTCCGGCAGAGAAACGCCAGATCCTCGCCGCTCTCCGCGAAGCGCGCGCCCACAAAAGTCGTCGAAGAACGTCCCCCCGGTCACACGATCTTCGCTGAGCAACTTGATGTATCGTTTTGTTCCGTTTACTTTCGATTTAGCGTAGACTTCAGCTCCATCTCAAGTCAAGCTATCCTCAACGAAAAATTCAGCAGAGCAGCATCAGGTAACACGCCTGGGTAGGCTGCTCGGACAGCACCACGATCGCGCTCCGAATCCAGCCCTCAATACGGAGGACCCCTGATGTCGACCAGGCTCCAGGCCCACTTGGCAGCGCACCACGCCGACCCGGCCATGCGAGGCATCGATTCAGGCTGCTCTGCTCACCCTTGGGTCATTCGGTCCAACAAGCCCTTCTCGACGGAACGCCCTACTGGTCAAGGTCCAGCGCGGCTAAGGCCATGGCCGCAGCAAAGATCATGGTGGCCGAGTACGCCAGCGCCAGCTTCAGCAAACTGCACTCGACGCCAGCATGCCGTGTGCCGGCGACACCTTCACGCTCCGAGAGGGCCTCATCGCTCAGCGTGCCGCCGATCTTTGCGACGTCGCCGAACGAGCGTCCACAGCGTCCAGGTCCATACATATCATCGGCACCATGTGGGAACAAGGAAACCTACGACCATCCGGTAGTCGAGACGGTTGCGTATGACCAGCCGCTCTCGGATGGCAAGCTTAGAACAACATGGCGCGGCTCAGCTTCTTCTAGCCCGCAAGAGCAGCAAACTCTTCGCAGGACCAAACGTGGTCAGAGATGCAGGCAGCCATCGCCGGGGTAATGCGGAACGTCTTGTGGATGCGGGCGAAGGAGGAGAAGCAAAGCTGGGTGTCAGCTTCAATTACCGTCCAAGTCCAACCGTCCCCCAGTCGTCCTGCTCTTTGGCTACCAGAACGTTCTTTGCCTTCGCACCCACGAAGCACCAGATTTCATCAGCCTGAACCCGCTTGCATCGGACATCGCGCACTGTGCCGTGCTGCCGCCATTGCGACTTCCAACCAAAGATAGCAAGCCAGAATGCCTATGAACACCTATCGCGCTGACACCCGATATAGGACTGACCCATGGGACGGGACTGTTGCTTCGATTGTGTCGTGCGATGTGATGACGGCCTTGGACACCAGGTTCTTCAGGGTGAGCGCAGACCCGCTCTTGAGGCCTACGAGCCGGGCGGTCGTTGATATTTTCTTCTGGACTACACCCTTGTTGTAGAGCGCCACCGCTACGTCACCGTTCGCAAGTGGCTTGGCGAGCACTTCGAAGTCATGGCCAAACTGCACAATGTGACCTTGAACTCCCGCTGGATCTTGGTCGATGGCGATGACATCCGTGTTGCCGAGGACCGCGAGGGCGGAGAGACTGATCTTTGTGAGGTCTGTGCTGCTGATTAAAGGCGCCGCCATGACTGCCCACAGAGACATCTGTGTCTGCATCTCGTCAGGCGTGAGACCGCTGTCGCCGACCAGCAAGAAATCTGGATCATTCCAGTGTCCCGGACCAGCGTATTTCGCAAGACCGACATTATACCTATAATTGTAATTCAGGCTGCGCCACTTGCTTGTACCAGACTCTTGGCCGAGTGCAATATCGGCGCCTTCGCGCCACAAATTCCCGAACTTCGGAGTCCAGCCTAATACTACATACCAATCGTCCGGCATCTCCTCGAAATATGCCGGCGCGGATTCGGAATACACCATCTTGCGGCCAGTATGTAAAATTGCATCGCTGAATGCCTTATAGGTGTACCGGTAGATCTCTTCTTGTGTCTTCCCAGGGACGGCAGGTAGATTGCAGCCGTCGAGCTTGATATAGTCGACCTTCCAGTTTGCAAAGGTATCGGCATCCTTCAGGAAGAAGTTCCACGATCCCGGGAATTTCGCACACGTCTCATCTCCTGCATCTTCGTAGATCCCGAATTTGAGTCCCATCCCGTGAATCTGCTCTCCCATCCACGCCATGCCATGAGGAAACCTCGTCGGATCGCCAACGAGGGCTCCATCCTGTGCGCGAGTCTTGGCCATCCAACAGTCGTCAATGGTGACGGTGTCGTAACCCTTCTTTGCGAGTCCCGTGCTCACCAGGGCTTTCGCCTGGGAAAGAATCACCTGTTCGTTGATGTGGCACTGGAAATAGGACCAATTGTTATAGCCCATGGGTGGGGTAAGAGCGAGGCCGTTCCAGGCTGGCGCGGTATTGCCCGCGACCGGCGTAGCTGCTGTAGCTGTAGGGCCGCAGAGGACCGTGCAGAGTGCAAAGCCTGCGGCCAGCGCGAATCGTCGAATATTGAACATAGGTTCTCCTGTAGGGGTGAAAGACAAGATAGGTAGACCGGGTGCTCGCGTCGGCTACCTGCGGGTACAACACTGCGTGCCGGAGCCCAAGTGCGAGCGTGCCGATACTTGGGCGAAGGGTTGCAAGCTGGGCGCTCCCGCTCGGAGGTTCAAGGTCTCTGCAGAGTGTGCCGCATCTGCTTGTCGATCGCGTCGATTCCAATGCTTGCAGGGCGACCTGCGTATGAGTTTCACTTCACCTGAAAGCCCGGTTCTTATCTCTGCAGTCATAACGCGAGCCCGACTCCAAGTAGATTCGTGTTGGGAGTCGGGCCGTTTGTACGAGCAGGTCAGACCTAGAAGGTGAAGCCGCCCAGGAATGTGATCTGTCGCTGTTGGCCGCCCTCGAGAGAGTCAAACACCCCTAGCTGAGTGGTGAACTGGTTTCCACCGGGGACGGAGATATTTCCGCTTGGCAGAAGGAACTGGGGGTGGTTGAACAGATTCGCCATTTGCGAGGTGAAGATGAAGTGTATGCGCTCAGTGATCGGAAGCGATTTGGTGAGCGAAAGGTTGGTGACGTACAGATTTTGTCCCTCAAGGCTGTTCGGCAGCGCATTACCGAAGTGGCCCGGCTGCGGAACCGCGAACGCGGCGGTGTTGAACCAGTTGTTGATGGTCTTTCCTGCGGGAACGTCGTTGGGGTTTCCGACAAGGTCCGGAAGTCCGCCGAATGTGCCGGTGTTAGCCGGGTCCGCGCCACTGAAGGAGGGAGAGAAATACTGCCCCGAGGCGAAGTAGGTGATCACGCTGGTGGACCATCCACTTGCGATGCGATCCGCTACACCTCCGTCGGAACCGAAATAGCGGCGTCCATGGCCGAACGGAAGTGCCCACACGATGCTTGCAACGGCATAATGGCGGCGAGTAAGGCCATCGTTTGCCCAGTGGCTGAGGACATCATAGGGGTTTTCCGTGTCGAGGTAGTTATTGAGACTCCGGGACAAGGTATAGTTCGCGTCGAAGTTGAGACTGGCCACGCGGCGCCTGGCCTCGACTTGCACTCCGTCGTACTTCGCACTTCCGTCGAAACGAATCATGTTGGTGCTGACGAACTGCGGATAGGGTCTGCTGCTGGCGGTGAAGGGGGCTCTACCTGGCCGGGGTAGATTCGTGTTGACGGTGTAATTCAGCCCGCTGCTGCGGGATCCGAGGTAAGAGGCGCGGAGTCCAATCTGTCCGAGCTGGTATTCATAGGTTCCGCTGAACTGTTGAATGTGACCGTGGCTGATCTGTTGCGGGTAGCCGATCACGCTCTGGCTGGGCACCCGTGCGTCCGCGGTGCTGGACGGGTAGGGATTCGGAAAGGACAGGAGCGGAGGCTGTCCGGGCACAACGACGTTTTGATAGATCTGACTGATGGCGAAGGGCCCAGTGGAGCCGAGTCGTGGATTGATTGGAAGAAAGTTGTTGAAGGCTCCGGTGGTAGCAAACCGCGCTGTGTAGAGACCGTAGCCACCGCGCACAACCGAGTGGCTGCTGAGCTCGTAGGCGGCTCCGATCCGAGGCGCGAAGTTGGTCTTATCCGATGTGGCCTGAACCTGGCCCGGGACGACTGTGATGCTGGATGGATAAAGCGGGCTTACCTTTGCGATGGCTGACGGGTCGACGACCACATCGCCGTTAGTGGGATTCCAGTTGTACATCAGACCGTCGTCGGCGGCTGGAGTTCCGTACAGATCCCAACGCAAGCCATAGTTGAGGCTAAGTCGACGAGAGATCTTGAAGGAGTCCTCGGCGAAGATGCCATATTCGGTCAGCTTTATATGGCGGCTCCCGAGGGGGGAACTCCGCTGGGAAGATTGCGGCAGACCCAGCAGGAAATCTGCATAGGGATTGCCCGTGATCGAACCGTCGAACGTGAAGATCCCATAGTTCGGCACAACGCCCTCCGCGATGCGGAATTGTTGAACGCTGCCACCTACTGTCAGCACGTGCTTCGCCTTTTGCCAGACGACCGTGTCGTTGAAGGTGAGGATATGATTATCCGACTTCACGCCACCCGCTACATCGCTCAGAGACGTGAGGCCTGAGATGTCGATCTCCGGAAATCCCTGTCCCGTAAGGTCGCTGGGATTCGCTCCCTGAAGGCCGATGTTTGAGAGCACCTTGCTTCCGTCGGGCGGAGTCTGGCCCGCCTCCGTCTGCCCGTCGACGATATAGTCGCTGGAATAGCCGAAGCGGAAGTTATTAATGAGAGTCGGCGAAAGAATCTGGGTGTCGCCCAGCGCCCATTGCTGGTTTCGACGCAGGCGCGTCCAGATGAGGCTTGGGAGGCCGTTGTCGAGCACGTAAGGGGTTTGACGCATCAGCCAGCGCACAAAGACGGTGTTGCTCTTGGTTAGATTGTGGTCGATGCGGACGATGGGCCAGTTTCCGCTATACAGATCACTGTTGAACGGAAAATGGAAGGCGTAATTGTTGACCGGCGCCCGTGTCCCGTTATTTGCAGTAGGGAAGTAGGTGGCCTGCACAGCAGAGGCCACGGAGCTGATCCGATTCGCGGGTATTGTGTTGTTCGGGAATGGAAGACCGCTGGTGGGATCGATGATGGGGGTGGAGAAGACGCCACTTCTCCAAGCGTCCGTCGGTACGCTGGCCCGGTAGGACGTCCCGAGCGGGATGCGCTGCGCGAACCACGCACCGTAGAAGAAGGTGTGATCCTTCCAGATTGGACCGGATGCCTCTAGGTCCCACTCGTGTTGCAGGTACGGCGTCTTGCTTGTGTCGAAATAACCCTGGGCATTAAGAACAGAGTCGTAGATTCGGTAGGTCGTTCTTCCATGCAAGGCGTTGGCACCGCGCTTGGTGACCTGATTGATTTCGACGGGTACCTGGCTTTCGGCCGGGGCGTTGAAGAGTGTGGCGGAAACCTGTTCGAAGAAGTAGGCATTGTTGCTTTGCTGGCCAGCAAGGTCATTCGAAATACCATCGAAGGTCTGCGTCTGTTGCGCCTGCTGCTGTCCGTCAGCGATGGGATAGGTGCCGTTGCCGCCCTGTACACCGGCGAGGGTGGTCAGCAACGCATAGGTGCTGGGATAGGGCTGGACCTGCGGTGATTCCTCGTGCTGCTTCGCGGTGAACATGTCGGATATGGTTGCGGTCTCCGTGTTGATCACGGCTGCGCCTGCCGAAACAGTCACCTGATCCGCAATTTCACCGAGAGCCAAAGGTGCGTCCACACGTCGTGTTGCACCGGTGTCCAGAATAATGTTGTTCGCGACGAAAGTCTTAAATCCACCCACGCTGCAGTGCAACTCGTAGGTGCCTGGCCTGAGTTCATCGAACTCGTAATCGCCGTTCGCCAATGACGTTGTGTGTCTCACAACCTGTCCGGTTGCTGGCTCGAGAAGCTCGATGGCAGCTCCTGGGATGACGCTGCCGGGTGGATCCGTTACGGTCCCGCGCAGAATTGCATTCACGTTTTGCGCGTAAAGCGAAGGCACAAGAAGGAGAACAAAAGCTGCGCCTAGGCCGGTAATGCCGCGACGCATGCTGTGTAGATGGCGATTGGAACCTAAGTTGAGCATAAACAACCTCCAGAACAGGATGAAATGGGGCAGAAGCACAACGGGGAGCTCGGTCTTCGGGATACCAGATAGCATGGGTTACGGATCCTTTCGTGTCAAGCATTTTGTTGTGACTTTGTTTCCACATGGGCGGGGACATGGTCTCCATGGATCCGGGCCGACCCGAAGACCAGTGTCGAGAGGCACGGACTTGGGGTTAGCCTCCACGGGCGAGGGGAGGGCGGAACCGCACGAGGAAGCGACATCAGCGCGGGTACGTCCCAGGGACGGAAGCGGAACTGCGGCGAGGGTCTACTCTCGGGTTCTGGGCCCACCTCAACACTCTTTACTGAAGCTCGTCCTTCGGAGCCAAGTCTATATAGTTCATCTCGTCGGGCTTCCCGGGCGCGGTCACTGTGATGTGGGTCTGTCCCGTTCGAAGTCCGGGAGAGTAAGCCGAGATCACTGCTCGTCCGGAGCGCGAGGTGGAGCGGAACGCAACTCGCGTTCTTGCATCGACTGCGTTCCAGGTGAGCCCGGTTCCATGCCCGAGCCAACTTTGTTCTTGGAGCCGTCCGGGACCATAGGAGGTAAATGTGATTGCAGGTTGTGCGCCGGGCACAATCGCTCCGGACTCGTCCACAACCGATGCCGTGATGTAAGCAAGGCTTTCCGGATCTCCGGACCTGATCTGGGATGTATCGCTCTCAAGCACAATCTTAAAAGCTGGACCGGCGGTCCTCTCCTCATCGCTTATCTCCTTGCCGTCGCTTCGAACCAGCGCCTTCAGCGCACCGGGGACGTAAGGCACCTGCCACACACGAGGTGGATATCGTAATCCTGTACCGGACACGTTCGTCTTGGCACCCAGGGACTTCCCACTGATAAATAGCTCCACTACATTCTGGTTGCTCAGCACGGTTACACTGCGCATCTTCCCTTCCTGCCCGGGCCATGTCCAGTGGCCCACGATATGCACCATTGGCTTTTCCGTCCACTGGCTCTGGTAGAAGTAGTAGGTCTCTTTAGGTATCCTCCAGATGTCTGTCATGCCGAACGAGACTACATGGGGGATCACTGGATCGTACGTCTCGCCATCGTAGTCGAATTCGTTCCAGATACATCCGCCAGCCATCCATGGACGTTGATTCAGAGCTCGCAGATACTTCTCATGGGCCTCAAGACCGCGCTCCTCCGTATACTCTCCTGTACCGTAAAGGCCACGTCCGATCAGTGCGGCACTGTACTCCCCCGTCATATATGGCCGGTTCGGATGTTGGACATGCTTCTTGTCGGTTTCGGTGCCTGCATCTTCCCCGACTACATCGACCAAAGCCTCGATCGGTTCCCCGCGCGGGGCGTGCATGACGACTGGCCGGGTCGGGTCGGTCTGTCGATATAGCTCGGTGACGGCTTGAACCACCCTTCTGGAAGTATCCAGAGGAGCATTGATCTCGCCCGCGATTCCCCAGAGCAGGACCGATGGGTGGTTACGGTCGCGACGGATCATCTCCCGAACCATGTTGGAGCTATTCGCGATATATCTGTCGGTATTCCCTATCTCTTTGTTAATGGGTAACTCTTCCCACACCATCATTCCCAAACGATCGGACGCATCCATCATTGCGATATCGTGGGGGTAATGAGAGGTTCGCCAGAAATTGGCACCCATATCGTGGGCCAATTCGACGTCCTTCACCAACCGTGATTTGGGCACTGCGTCACCCATCCCGGGATAGGATTGGTGCATGTTGGTTCCCTGAATCTGAAACCGCTTTCCGTTCAGGAGGAGGCCACGCTGCGAGTCGAAACGATACCAGCGAAAGCCAAGTGGGTTTTCGCAGACATCTAACAGACGAGAACCTTCTCTGAGCGCCGTCCGGATATGGTAGAGATTCGGCTGTTGGGGCGACCACAGCTCGGGGTTTGCGAGCGTTCTACTACTCTGGGTCAGAGTCTTCGTTTGCCCAGCGTCAATGCTGATAGGGGTCGCAACCGTATCGACGACTGTGCCCTTCGGGTCAATGATTTCCTGCGTTAGAGTGAGTTGCACGGCGCGGCCGCTTCCATTTTTAACCTGACTATGGAAGTCGGTCTTGGCCGCCGTCTCGCTCACCTCGGGGGTTGTCCAATACACATCGGAGACGAACGTTGTGTCCGTGATCAGGAACGAGACACCTCTGTAGATACCTCCGTAGAAGCTGTAGTCTGTTTTTACCGTAGGGGGTACTGTAGCGTCGAACAGGTTATCCACTTTGACCGTAAGTACGTTGTCGGCATTCCACTTCGGCATGATCTCGAAGGAGAAGCCGGTATATCCGCCCTTATGGACGCCCAGATACTTGCCGTTCAGCCACACTTCTGCGGTTTGATTCGCACCTTCGAATTCCAGAACGACTCTTTTGTTTGCGAACTTCGAATCCACGGTGAAGTGTTTCCGATACCATCCGATGCCTCTCCAATAGCCGGGTTGCTCATCACTGACGTCGAAGGCATTCCAGGTATGAGGCAGATCAATAGGCTTCCACCAGGAATCATCGTAGGCCGGCACCACTGCGTCCCGAAGTCGCGGCTCAACCTTTGAGGCATCGACAGTCTCGCGATCAAAGGACCCAAGTTCACCCGTGCCGTGAGTTTGGCGCTCGAACAGCCAACCGGCATTAAGGCTTTGGCGAGTTCTCGCCTGCGGAGGATCTGCAGCCCGAGCTCGCGCTGCCCCGGATATGAACACGCTCAGAACGGCCGCACAAGCACTCGCATGGACCACGTTTGCGAGCCAGATGTAGGCCCGCTTGCCTGATCCACGTTTTTCTTGATGCATGGTTGCAAGCGACGCGAGGTCGAGGCCGCGGTTTGCGAAGGTGTTCATTGGATTCTTTCTGGAGACATGATTTCATTCATGATGCAGATTCTCGGCAGGCGTCTGGTCATGGACGGGCGGGTAGAACCTCAGTTGGAACCGTTCTGGGCCGAAGCATGCAGTAGATCTCCAAGAGCGTCGAGTACGATGAAATCCACGAGCTCAGCGTGCTGTGCTGCTTGTGTGAGCAGCGCTTGCTGCGCGGAAGCCCAATCCGGCTTTGCGGCACGGGCCGATGCGAGAAGATCGAGTGATTGCAGGCCGAGTCTTGCAAGCTCTGGAAACTCCGCACGGCGAATACTTACTTCTGCCAAGAGAGGGCTGTGCTCCGCAGTTGCATTTACGGTCGGAGATGCATCCAACCAGCTTTGGAACAGGCTCCTCAACTGCGCCGCACTGGTTTGAGTTGGCAAACCGTGGGCGCGGGTCTCCAGATAAGCGTGAACCATGTCTGGGAGCTCATGCCGTGCTGGCGGATCCGGCACTGTGAAGTCCACGAGGCGACCGATGGGTGTGCGCTCTGAAGTATGCTGCTCGCGAGCGCGCTCATGGAAGTCCACCGGTTGCAGGACAGACGTGAAGACAGTGAGCGCCGAAGCATCCCGCTCACCACCGGCAAGCTGCCGTAGACCACGCTGTGGAGTGGAGATCTGTGTCACCCGTAGCGCGTCCAGCCGAAGGGACATCACTGCAAGGCGACCGTACATATTGGCCACGTCGCGGGTTGTGGCTGGCGACCAAAAGCGTTCGGCCACAGCTGCTGAGCGTGGCCAGATGCGGGAGTCTGCCGTGAGATCAGTGACCTGCTCACCCCACATGCATGCCTCTCCCCCGACGACCAGCTGCTGCTGCTCTGGGGTGAGACTCGAACCGGTCGGAACAGGATCGGCAGCGTACATATCGGCTGCGGAGTACATATGGTCCAGATAGTAGGGCTTTGAGAGCATCACGCGGTGGCCCTGCCGTGCCGCATTGACGAGGAACTCCGTTCCATGCCAGTTCTGAATTACAACGTCGGGTGAAAGATCGGCATGCAGGACCTCATCCCACCCGACCATCTGCTTGCCGTGCTTCGCGAGGATCTGCTGCACACGATGATTGAAGTATGCCTGCAGTGCCTCCTTGTCTTTCAAGTTGTGCTGATGCATAAACTGCACGATTGCCGGGTTGGCCAGCCAGTCTTTACCGTTGCTTTCATCCCCGCCGATATGGAAGTACTCATCGGGGAAGAGCTCGGCCATCTCACCGAAGAACTTGTCCAGGAACTCGTACGTTGAGTCACGCGTGGGGTCCATGGCGGCATTGTGGATCCCATTGTGAAAGTCGACCTTGTATGGCCCGGGCTGGCTGCCGAGTTCGGGGTAGCCAACCATCCAGCTAGTTGAGTGGCCCGGGATGTCGAATTCAGGAAGGATGCGAATGCCGCGCTCGGTGGCATATTGCACGATTTGTCGAACCTGTTGCTGCGTGTAATAGAGGCCGTTGGAACCTAGTTGGTGCAGGTTGGGGAAGCGTCGACTTTCGATGCGGAATCCCTGGTCCTCGCTGAGATGCCAGTGCAGCACGTTCAACTTCACCGCAGCCATACCGTCCAGCGTTCGCAGCACCTGATCGACTGAAAGGAAATGCCTTCCCGGGTCGAGCATGAGACCACGCCACGGAAAACGCGGTGCATCTACTATGTCCATCGCAGGAAGGATGAACTGCGAGCCCTGAACCTGCACAAGCTCAAAGAGGGTCTCTAGCCCGTCCATGGCGCCGAACACCGTCTTCGCCTGCAACCGGACTCCATTGCTGTCGATGTGCAGGATGTAGCTCTCGTCCACGCCCAGGTGCGGACGGACGGGGCTTTGATCCTGAACTTCAATGCTGACGGTGGACGGAGCCTGCGAGTTCAGATCCCGGTCAAGCTGAATTCCTGTCTTTGCCTCAAGCATCGTCAAGAGGCGCTGTGTGGCAGCCTGGAGTAGTGGGTTATTGGTGTCATGAACGTTGACGGCAAAGCTGGTTGAGAGAATCAGCCCCCCGGTCGAGGGAGTAAGTCTCGCCGGCTGGGGCATAAGTGTGTTCTCGAACTCTACTTGCTGTGCTTTAAGTTCCACGGGCCTAAGTGAGAGGCTGGCAGCGAGGAGCGTGCAGCAGGATAATCTGGTTCCAAGCATGGTGCCCTTACTCATGAGTTGACCCCCTGAAGAAGCGCATGTGTGGGTGCAATTTTTGGAAGAAAAGTTGACTGAACTCTTGCAGCACAGCCCGCTCCATTCAGCGTTCAACAAAAGCTTCATGGGTAGCCGCCGGTCTGATTCCGGGTGGTTAGGGGCGGTTGGGCAGGAGTTTGAGGGCGTTTTCGCGGTATACCTTTCGGAGGACGTCGTCTGGGAGGAAGAGTCCGTAGATGTTCCATCGGCCCTGTCGTGAGGCGTGGGTTGGATACTCGAAGTATTCGTCGGCGGTCTCGAGAAAGCGGTAGTAGAGCCGGTACATCTCGACGTCGGGAAGCAGATCTGTCCCGAAGAGGATGCGGTCGGCATACCGGAGGAAGAAGTCGCGGGCGCGGTATGGTTGCCGGCCGAGTTCTGGGGTTCGAGCGCTGATATCGATCTGGAGGTTGGGGAGGGTGTCCAGGAGGTGGGCGAGGTAATCGAGGTCTTCGCCGGACTCTGCGAGGTGGGCGCCGACGAAGGTGGTTTCTGGGTGCCGGGCAATGACTCGGTTTCGTTGTTCGAGGAGTTGCCGCTTGGAGACGGGAGCGCCGTGAAAGCTCCACTCAGGGTGTGCGGCGAGTTCCTCGAAGCGCTCGTTGTGTGGATCGATAGGATCGAAGAAGGCGTCGGGGTCGGAGGTGTGGAACATGACGGGGAGGTTCAGGTCTGCGGCTTTTGAGAAGATGGACGCGAGCCGCTCGTCATCGATACGGAGCAGCTGCCCTGTGCGATCGCGAACGCTGAGGCCGAGATCTTTCCAGAACTTGATGCCGCAGGCGCCATGCTCGACCATGGTCTCCAGGCGATTGCAGGTGACGGCTGCGAAGTCATCCCGTTCGACGCCGCTCCAATCCATCCATCCGATGGTTGAGAAGCGATCCGGGGCAGCGTGCCGGAGCCGGTCCATCTGCGCGAGACCGGCGTCGCCGGTCTGCATGGTGATGCTGACCAGGAACTCGATATCGCAGGCATCCATGATCTTGAGCAGATCCCCTGCATCCTGGGAGTCGAGGTGGTTATGGTAGTCGATTACAGGGAAGCGCGGATGCTCGACCATATGGCAGGGAACTTTGAGCGAGGAGCGCGGCTTGAAGTCGCTCAAGGAGAGACTGACCTCCGCTCTCGCGTTCACCATATCGACGAACTTGTCCTTGGAACCGCTTTCCGCCGTAGCCTGATCTCGCTCCATCATCTCTCTCGCTCTCGGATCTTTGCTGCGTTTGGGTTAGGCTTCGTCCTGCAAAGCGATGGCTGAGGCGTGTCGCTCCTGCCATTTTCCCCGGGTGAAGTCTGGAAACTCGACGGGCGCGCTTCCGCGACTTACGGACGTTACGCTAAGCGGCGCCACGGAGGACCAGGCGGCGGCATCGTAGACATCCATGTCGGGGGGAATTCCCTGCCGCACGCACTCGAGCAGGCGGAAGAGCATGAGGTAATCCATGCCGCCGTGTCCGCCGACTTTTTTGGCGGTCTCTCCCTCTTTCTTCCACAAGGGGTGCTCGAACTGCTTCCAAACGTCGATGGGGCCCCATGCTTCGTTTTTGTTCTGCCCGTCGAAGTAGATGCGCGGGGGGTAGTCTTCGAAGATGCCCTTTGTGCCTGCGATGAGGTTGATGCGGTCGTAGGGGCGGGGTGTCGAGACGGTGTGTTTGACGGTGATGGTGAGGCCGCGGGCAGTCTTGATCAGAGACGTGTTCATGTCGCCGGTGACGTAGCGTTCGGCGAGTCGGGGATCGCCTGCCTTCAGGTGATCCTTGCGATAGGCATCTAGGCCACGCTGGGGCGAACTCATGGAAACCAGATAGCCGAAGCGATCCCCGCGTTGGATGCCCATGTAGTTGGCGACGGGGCCGAGGCCGTGGGTGGGGTAGAGATTGCCGTTGCGCAGGGTGTGCTCGGTGCGGCGCCAGAGGCCCTCTCCGACATCGGAGAAGAGCTCCTGGCGGAGGTCATGGAGATAGGCTCCCTCTCCGTAGAGCAGATCTCCGAACTTCCCGGCGTTGACCATCCGCAGGATCAGGGTTTCGTTGTAGCCGTAGCAGCAGTTCTCGAGCATCATGCAGTGCTTGCGTGTCTCCTCGGAGGTGCGGACGATGGCCCAGCACTCCTCGAGGGTACGCACGCCAGGCACCTCGATGGCAACATCTTTGCCGTGCTTCATGGCGGCGATGGCCTGTTCTGCATGCCAGATCCAGGGGGTGGCGACGATTACGAGGTCGATGTCGGACCGCTGCAGCATGGTCTCAAACGCGTGTGGACCGTCGGTGTAGAGGTCCGGTGTCTTTTGTCCGGCCGCCAAGACCAGGCTGGCGGCGTGCTCTGCCTTTGGCTTGACGATGTCGCACAGGGCGACCACCTGTGCGTCTGCGGCGAGCAGATTTCCAAGCAGAGAGGTCCCCCGGCCACCGGTGCCGATCAAGGCCAGGCGCGGGTTTCGCTTTTCAAACGGAACTCCGATCATGATCCGAGGCGCCCCGGCAGCCTCTGCAGGTGCAAGCCCTGCGCTTACGGCAGTGACGGCGCCCACCTGCATAAACCTGCGCCGCGTCCATGACTCCATCTGCTGACCAAGCGTCATTCGCTCTCCCTTGATTTGGACCGCACGGCCCAGCTAGTTTCCGCATTCATGAGTTCCATGCCGATCTGCATGGGCACCGATATTGAAAGCATTCGCAAGCTTTACTTTCGCTTGCAGCTTAGGTGGAGAGGACCAGCCGTGTCAAAGGAAAAACTTTGAAAGATGGGTGCGACGGCTAAATAGCGTCGCAGCGATGGGCCAGTGCTACACTGGGCCACCTTCAGGAAGCACCCGCAGCCAAGTGAAAGACATCGGCATTTGTCTCCTCCATGCCCATGGAGGGGATCCGAGGAGGATGTGCTATGACCGGTCCGGCAGTAGAAGAGAAGAAGCAGCAGCCGCCCCGCAACGTTGCCGTCGACGCCTACCGAGGTTTTGTGATGCTGCTGATGATGGGCGAGGTCCTCAGCTTCGCCAAGGTCGCAAAGTCTTACCCGAACAGCATTGTTTGGCAACTGCTCTCGTATAGCCAGTCTCACGTCGAGTGGTCCGGCATGAGCCTGCATGACACCATTCAGCCCTCCTTCACCTTTCTAGTCGGCGTCGCACTTCCGTATTCGGTGCGAAGCCGCCAGAAGCGGCGAGAGAGCTTTGAACGGATGCTGGGACATACGATCTGGAGAAGCTTTCTGCTGGTGGCGCTTGGGATCTTTCTACGATCGATCGGGAGCAGTTCGACCAACTTCACCTTTGAAGACACGCTGACGCAGATCGGCCTGGGGTACACGTTTTTGTTTCTACTCAGCTATGTTCGACCGCGCTGGCAGTGGACGGCCCTAGGAGACTGTTACGGAACTGAGTTTCAGATGATGCTTGTGAGGATGTGGGCGGTTCCTCAAGTCTGATTTTGCGGAGTTGGTGGTTTGCGGAGCGGCGATTTCATCTCAGGCGGGGGCGAGTGCCT